>Ga0075421_100006890_pt1 | contig 13888 bp, 6 predicted proteins | sample SoiMetdeltSBSDD5_FD_75292 | JGI IMG/M metagenome (GOLD analysis project Ga0075421, IMG submission 75292) | Bulk soil microbial communities from a Populus tree surrounding site in Tennessee, USA - Soil MetaG P. deltoides SBSDD5 | ecosystem: Environmental > Terrestrial > Soil > Tree plantation...
CTCTCCCGGATCGCCGTTCTGGCTCCGTGCGGCTCCCCCAGAAGCTCCACCCTTTACCTCCGCCCCCTCCGCGCCCCCCCTGCCGCTTCCGCTGTCTGATTCGTTGGCGGCGCGGTCTTTCCGTCCCTGATTCCGGCCTCACCCGGGCCGGGCTGGTTGACGAAGGCCGCACAGGCGTTCCGTGTTCCTGAATTGGCGGAGGATCCATGAGATCCAGCGTACCCATTCTTGCAGTGATGCTCCTGCTCGGGCCGGCGCTTCACGCCGAGCCGGACCCACCCACGTCCGAGGACGTGGCGGCGCTGCGGCGCGAGGTCGAAGACCTGAAACGACAGATCCAGGCTCTGCGCGACCAGCTGCGCGCCGGGCTCCTTCCCGAACAGGGGCCCGCTCCCGCGGCGGCGGCCCCGGCGCCACCGGTGCCTGAGGCGCCGCCCTCCCCGGCCGTCCCCGGCGCCGGCGGCAACGCGCCGGCGCGATCGCAGAGCCTGCTCAACCCGGCGATGAGCGCCGTTCTCCTCGCGACCGGAACGACCTCCCTGAAGCGCGAGAGCGACTCGAACGGCTTCGACCTGAGCGAGGCGGAGATAGCGCTCCAGTCGGCCGTCGACCCGTACACCCGCGTCGACCTGTTCCTGTCGTTCCCGTCCGGCGAGTCCCCCGAGGTCGAGGAGGGGTTCATCACGACCCTGGCGCTCCCGGGACCCCTGCAGCTCAAAGGGGGCCGCTTCAAGAACGCCTTCGGGAAATGGAACGGCCTGCACACGCACGCGTTCCTGTCGGTGGACCGGCCCAACGCCCTCGTCAACTTCTTCGGTGAGGAGAGCCTCGCGACCGACGGGCTCTCCCTGAGCGTCCTGATCCCGAACCCGTGGGACCAGTACATCGACCTGTTCACCGAGGTCGGCTCGGCGCTCGAAGGGACCTCGTTCAACAACGATCGCCGCAACCTGACCTTCCTCGAGCACCTGGCCTGGTTCTTCAACACCGGCCCGAACAGCACGCTGGAGCTCGGCCTGACGGCGGCGAGGGGCCGGGCCGGCGCGTCCGAGACGCTGCTCGGGGCGATCGACGACTGCGGCGCCGGCTGCGCCGGGCTCGCCCCGCGCGGCGAGCTCCAGTCGGACGTCAGCGGCGTCGACCTGACCTACAAGTGGAAGCCGGTCCGGATGAACGTCTACAAGTCGTTCCTGTGGCAGACCGAGGCGCTTCAGAGCCGCCGCCACCTGGACGTCCTGACGGACCCGCTCGGCACCCCCTTCCTCGACCCCCAGGTCGTGGACGCCTCGGGGGGCTACAGCCACGTCGAGTGGCAGTTCGCCAAGCGCTGGCGCGTGGGCTCGCGCTACGACTGGTCCGGTTTTCCCGACGACGACCGGGCGCGCGAGCGGGCGATCTCCGCCGTCGTCCGCTTCCTGCCGTCGGAGTTCCAGGAGATCCGGCTGCAGTACAAGCGGACGAGCCGCAACGACGAGGCGGCGCTGCGGTTCGACGGCGAGCGGGACGACAGCCAGCTCTTCTTCCAGTGGATTCCCGTCATCGGCGCTCACGGCGCCCACAAATACTGAGGAACGCCATGACACTCCGACTCCGCAGACTGATTGGGTTCTTGATCCTGACCGTTCCCGCCCTGCTGACCGTCGATGCGACCGCGGCCGAGAAGCGCCTCAATGTGGTCTCCACGCTGCCGAACTTCGGGTCGATCGCTTCGGCCATCGCCGGCGACCGGATCGATCTGACCGTCATCGCCAGCGGCACGCAGGACGCCCACTTCGTCGACCCGAAGCCGTCCTACATCGTCAAGCTGCGCAAGGCCGACCTTCTGCTGGTGAACGGCCTCGACCTGGAGATCGGCTGGGTTCCCCCGCTGACCCAGGGGGCGCGGACGGCCCGCATCATGCCCGGGGGGGCCGGCTACGTCGACTGCTCGGCCGGCATCCGGGTGGTGGAGATTCCCCTGAGCCTCAGCCGCACCGAGGGGGACGTGCACCCGTACGGCAATCCACACTACCTGACCGACCCCCTCAACGCCGAGGTCGTCGCCGGGACGATCGCCGAGGCGCTGAAGAAGGCCGATCCCGCCGGAGCGCAGGCGTACGAAGACGGGCGGAAGGCCTTCGTCCGCCGTCTCCACGAGGCGTTGTTCGGCAAGGACCTCGTGGACCTCGCCGGCGGCTCCAAGCTGTCGCGCGAGGCGCAGGCCGGGACGCTGGACGCCTTCCTGGACGGCACCTCGGTCGGCGGCTCCCCCCTGCGCGCGCACCTGGGGGGCTGGCTGGGGAAGATGCAGGCGGCGAAGGGGAAGGCTTTCGTGACCTACCACAAGGACTACTCGTACTTCGCCGAGCGCTTCGGCATCCGCGTCGTCGAGTTCGTCGAGCCGAAGCCGGGGATCTCCCCCTCCGCCAAGCATCTCGAGGATCTCTTGACGCGCCTCAAGCAGGGAGACGTCGCAGCGATCCTGACGCGCCCCTACGTCGAGCACCGCTCCACCGACTACGTCGCGGAACGGACGTCGGTGAAGGTGCTCACGCTGCCGATCGAGGTCGGCGGCGCCCCCGAGGCGACCGACTACTTCAAGCTGTTCGACTACACTACGGATCAGATCGTGCGCGCTCTGACCGGCGGTTCGCCGGCCGCGGGGAGGTAAACCGGTGGCGCAGCAGCTCCAGGTCCTGTTCCTTCCGTTCCTGGCCTGCCTGATCCTGACCGGCATCCACGTCTACCTGGGCATCCACGTGATCAGCCGCAAGGTGATCTTCGTGGACATCGCCCTGGCGCAGATCGCCGCCCTCGGAGCGACCGTGGCCTTCCTGCTCGGCCATGACCCCCGCTCCGAGGGGGCGTACTACATCTCGCTCGGCTTCGCCATCCTGGCGGCGATCATCTTCGCCCTGACGCGCGCCCGGCACGAGCGCGTCCCGCAGGAGGCGGTGATCGGCCTGACGTACGCCACCGCCTCGGCGGCCGCCATTCTCCTGGCCGACATTTCGCCGCACGGAGCCGAGCACCTGCACGATCTCCTGGCCGGGAGCATCGTCTGGGTGACCCCCCACCAGATCCTCAAGACCGCCGTCCTGTACTCGCTGCTCGGCGTCTTCCACTTCGTGTTCCGCAAGAGGTTCCTGCTGATCTCGATGGAGCCCGAGGCGGCCTTCGCCAGCGGCATCCGGGTGCGCCTGTGGGACTTCTTCTTCTACCTGTCGTTCGGGGTGGTGATCACCTCGTCGGTGCAGATCGCCGGGGTGCTGCTGGTGTTCTGCTACCTGGTGGCCCCCTCCGTCTTCGCCGTGATGTTCTTCGACGGCCTGAAGGCGCGGCTGATCACCGGCTGGACCATGGCGACGGTCGTCAGCGCCGTCGGCCTGTTCTTCTCGTACGACCGCCCCTCCGGCCCGACCATCATGGTCGGCTTCGCGATCGCCCTGGCCCTGGGGGGAGCGTTCCGGGCGATCACCCACGCCCCGAGCCGCTCGCGCGCCCTTGCGGTCGCGACCGCCAGCCTGGCGCTGGCGATCGGATCCGGGTGGCTCCTGTATCACTTCCGGCCGGGGGCGACGGCCGAATCCCACGAGGAGGATGAAGGTGAGGAGACCGTCGCCCGATCGGCCGTCCCCGGCGCCCCGGAGCCCGAGCACGACGTCGGCCGCAGCATGGACGCCCTGCGCCGGGCGCTCAAGGACACGCACGAGAACGTGCGCATCGCGGCGGTCCGCGAGATCGCCCGAAGCGCCGACCCGCGCATCCTCCCGGATCTGATCGAGGCGCTGCACGACCAGTCTCCGGCGGTGCGCGAGAAGACGGCGGTCGCCCTGGCCGGCCTCGGCAACCGCTCCGCCCTGCCGGCGCTCCAGCAGGGCCTGAAGAACAAGGACGAGGACGACTGGGTGCGGCTGCGCATGGCCCAGGCGGCCGCCGGCCTCGGCGGCCCCGACGCCGTCCCGGTCCTCTTCGACCTGGCGCGCAAGGCCGACGCGAAGATGACCCGCCTCGAGGCGATCGGCACCCTCGCCAAGCTGGCGAGACTACCCGACCCGCCCCCCGCCGACCCCGACTCCCCCGAGGGGCAGGCGTTTCTGGAAAGGCTCGACCGCTCTCTGTCCGACGAGGGGAAGCGACAGCGGCACGGCGAGAAGTAGCGCCGGGGGCCGATTCCTGTCCGACCCTCAAGCCTCGGCGCTCTAACGTGCCTTACGGGATCTATCCGGCGCCTGCGGCGCAATCCCCGCGCAGGGCTCGAGGCAGGATGAGGGCTCGCTGGGGAGCGGCGCGGACTCCGTGCCGAATCCGCTCGCGCCCAGGGCTTGGCGCGATTGGACAAGATAGAACTCGCAGCGACCGGCAGCGGGAGATGATCCCTCCCCGAGATCGAAGGTCGTTTCCCGCAGGCCCGCCGCGAGGACCGTCACCTGACCCAGGGACAGCAGGTTGGGGAGCTCCCGGATCCGTTCAAGCCTTCCGGCGATGACGTCATAGGAGACCGCGCCCGGCGCCGAAGTCCACGAGAGGCTCATGGCGACGCCCGATCCCCGCGGCGCGACGCTCACCAGGATCGGCTCCGGGCCGGACTCCTGGTCGTGTGGCACGCTGACCTGAACGACACCCTGCGTGGCGTTGCCGGATACATCGCGGGCTGCGTAAGTCAACGCGTAGGTTCTGCCCGGGCCGTTCCCTGACCGCTCCGATCGCAATTGCACGGTATCGTCAGCGGTTCCCGGCGAGGCGTCGGCGATGTCGGTCGACGTGATCCCGTCGGCGTTCCCCGGCGCGTCGTCGGGCTCGCTGCTCGTCACGGAGATCAACGTGACGGCGGGCGCCGGGTCGCAGCGATCCTCGACGTGCCAGGAGACATGCACCGGCACCATGCGATGGTTCGGCGGCCAGAGAATCGACCCGTCGGCGGCCAAGCTCATGGTGGGCCCCGTGGTGTCCCGCACAGTGACGCCGGCCTCCGCGGTGTCGCTGGCGCCCTGCGGATCGGTTACCCGCAGCACGATGAGATGAGGGCCGAGCTGAAGCGTCACGGTCAGGACCCTGCCGACTCCGAGCGGGATCAGGCTCCCGGCTCGATCCTCGAGCCACTCGTAGCTCAGAGGGTCGAGCGCTCCCGCCGGCGTGTCGGCATCGGTCGAGCCGGACCCGTCGAGCGAGACCGTAGCCCCCGACGCGCCGGTGCATTCCACGGCTGCCGGAACGGCGATGCTCGCCCGGGGAGGCCGGTTCTGGCCGGTGAAGACTAGCCTCGCCTCGCCGGAGTAGGCGAATGAGCTTTCAGCGCTGATGGGATGGGTGTTCCCGTCTGTGGCGGTTATCTTGAGTACATAGGAGCCGCCGGGTGTGAGTGACGAGAGATCGACGAAGGGAGGCAGCTCTCTGACGAAGGTTTCTGTCACCATCACCCGCGTGTCGATCACCGACAGCGTGACGGACTGGAGATCGATCGTCTTCACGACTACGTCGAACTGCCCTGTTCCCTGTGCCGCGCCGATCCTCTCGATGCAGATGGGCGCGGGCAGGGTGAGGCTCGACATATCCATGACCGGCGAACCGCTCCCGGCAGAATCGGTACAGCGCCCCGGGCGCATCAGGTAATCGGCCTCGTTGCCGTTGCCGCAGTTCAGAGAGAAATAGTTTGCCGCGAGATTGAAGTCGACCAAGATCGGCGTGCCGATCGCTCGTGCCAGGAACGCGATCCCCCGGCCCGGAAGTGCCTCGGGGAAGTAACCGCTCCCACACTGCGGGTCTCCTTCAAGATCCGCCAGCGGGAGATCGTGCGGGCCGGTTTCACCGACCTCCACGCCTCCCGAAAGCGGCTCCCCCTGGGGATCGGAGGCGGCGACCGTGGCCTCGAGCGTTGCGGCATCGACGGCCCGGAAGCCCAGGATCGACAAGGAGGGCTGGCAGGCGTCACCCGATCCGTCGGCATTTGTGTCGGCCTGGTCGGCATTCGCGGCCGCCCGGCAGTTGTCACAGGGGTCGCCGATTCCATCCGCGTCCTGATCCGCTTGGTCCGGGTTTCGCGCCAGGACGCAGTTGTCGCATTCGTTCCCCCGGCCGTCCCCGTCGGAGTCGGTCTGTAGCGGGTTCGCCACCGATGGACAGTCGTCGCAGGCGTCGCCGTCACCGTCCCCGTCAGCATCCTCCTGGCCGGGGTTGGGGACCGAGTAGCAGTTGTCGATATCCTGGCAGCGGCCGTCATGATCGGGATCGTTGAAGGAATCGTGCGGGCAGGGGTCGCAGACGTCTCCCATTCTGTCGAAATCGGCATCACTCTGATCGTGATTGGCCACGGTGGGGCAGTTGTCACACCTGTCTCCAATCCCGTCGCTGTCGGCATCGGACTGGGACGCATTGGGGAATGCCGGGCAATTGTCGCAGGCGTTCCCGACGGTGTCCCGGTCCGTGTCGGCTTGATCGGAATTGGCGGCGAACGGACAATTGTCGCAAGCGTCGCCCCGGGGGTCGCCGTCTGAGTTCTGTTGTTGCGCGTTTGCGATCGTCGGGCAGTTGTCGGCGCTCTCGCAGACGCCGTCACCGTCCCGATCGTTCAGGACGTCCTGCGGACAGGCGTCGCACGCATCCCCCGTGCCGTCGAAGTCCGAATCTTCCTGCAAGGGGTTGGGCACCGTCGGACAGTTATCCAGCGGACAGGTCGGAGTGAAATTGAGCGTTCCGAACCCGTCGTGATCGGCGTCGGTGCACGGATCGCAGATATCGCCGATGCCGTCCGCGTCGGCGTCTTCCTGGCCCGCGTTGTACCAGATTGGACAATTGTCGAGCGCGCAGGTATTGGCGGGAAAGTCCGGGTTGCCGGCGCCGTCGCGGTCCGTGTCCGTGCACGTGTCGCAGGCGTCCCCGCTGTCGTCGTTGTCCGCGTTGTCCTGCCCGGGATTGAATACGGTCGCGCAGTTGTCGCACGCATCCCCGAAACCGTCGCCGTCCACGTCGGACTGGGATGCGTTGGCGTGCGCCGGGCAATTGTCATCAGCGCAGAGGTTGGCCGGGAAGCCGGGATCACCGAGACCGTCGCCGTCCCAGTCGGTGCACGGGTCCTCGGGATCGGGGATCCCGTCGCCGTCGGTGTCGCCGTGGTTTCCGCGGTTCAGCAAGACGCCGATCCGGTTGATGTACGTCAGGAACGCCGCGTCCAGACGGCCGTCGCGATCGAGGTCGCCGAGGGCCAGCGAGAAGGGACGAGGGCCGGCCGCGAAATGCAGCTCCGGCTTGAAAGTTCCGTCGCCGGCTCCGCGCAGGACTCGCAGCTGATGATGGAAGAAGATCGCGGTCGCCGCCACGTCCGGAATGCCGTCCGTGTCGAGGTCGCCCACGGCCACGGAGGTGAATTCTCCGCTGGCGAGCGTCTTCTTGCCGTCAAAGGTGCCGTCACCGCGACCGCGGAACAACGAGAGATCTTCCCGTCCACCCACCAGGATGTCAGGACGCCCGTCACGGTCGACGTCGGCGGTCGTTACGTCGGCCGGGTAGGTCATCGCGCCCAGGACCAGGCCCGGACCGAACAGCCCGCCACCTGTTCCGAGAAAGACCGCGACGTCCCCCCCGAAACCGAATTCCGGGTTCCGCGTGACGACCAGATCCTGAATGTGATCGAGGTTGACGTCCGCGACGACCAGCTTGTTGGTATAGATTCCCGTCGGAATCGAACGCGTCTCGAAGCCGTCGCCGGCCGAAGCCAGGAGGAGGGTCGTGCCCCCCGGAATCCCGAAGGCGGCATCGCCGTGATTGGCCACGGCCAGATCGAGACGCCCGTCCCCGTTCAGATCGCCGGCCGCAATTGCGACGGGGTGCCCGCCGGCCGGATAACGGACCTCAGAATCGAATGAGCCGTCGCCCCGTCCATGAAAGATCGAAATGTCCTGCGAGGACGAGTTCGCTACGGCCAGATCGAAGTGGCCGTCGCGGTTGAGGTCGGCGCGCGCCAATCCCATCGGACCCGCGCCCGCTCGAAGGTTGACAGGTTCCGAATACGTGCCGTCTCCGCGGCCAAGTCTGATCGAGACGCTTCCTTCACAGCAGGGGTCGGCGTAATTGTTGACGAAGGACAGATCCAGGATGCGATCCTCGTTCATGTCCGCCGCCAGAAGCATCTTCGGTTGATTTCCGCCTTGCACGTTAACCTGGGATGGAAACGTTCCGTCGCCGAGCCCCAGAAGGACCGCCACGGCGCTCGACTCCACCAGGGCCGTGGCGACGTCGAGCCTGCCGTCGCCGTCGAAGTCGGCGGTCGCAATCGAGCTCGGCCCGTCGCCAGCGCCGAAGTCCCGCGGGGGCCCGAACGTTCCGTCGCCGCGTCCCTGGAAAACCGTCACGCCGTCGAATCCCGGACCCTCTCCTGGGAATCCCCGATCGCCACCGACGATCAGATCGGGCTTGCCGTCGCCATCCATGTCCGCGATCGCCACGGGGTACGCCCAGTTGAAGAAGGTCCGGCGATCGGTTTCGGTCACGCTCCCGTCCCCGGAGCTGAGCAGAATCACGACGTCGTGGTCCTCGATCAAGGCCATGTCGTCTCGACCGTCTCCATTCAGATCACCCGCCACGGCCGTCACGCCGCTGCGAGGTCGGCGGTTTCTGATGGGCGGGCCGAAGGTTCCGTCCCCCAGCCCCGGGAGCAGGACCAGGTCCACCTGTGGCCCGGGCATGGTGCTGGTGAGCGCCAGATCGAGCCTTCCGTCTCCATTGAAATCCAACACCAGGGTGAGGAAGCCGGAGGTAAACTGTTGGATACCGTCGATGACGAGAGGGGGGGCAAAGGTGCCGTCCCCCTGCCCAAGACGAACCTCGATCGATGTAGAGTGCACGATCACGAGATCATCGGTCCCATCCTGATTGAAATTACCGACGGCGGTGGAATACACGGGGGGTGTCGGGATCACCATCCGATTGCCGAACGTTCCGTGCCCGTCCCCTAGCACGATCGAAACCCCTTCGTCGTACCCGTTGGTCACCAGAACATCGGGGCGCCCGTCGGAATTGAAATCGCCGAGCTGCGCGTAACTTGGATACGTTCCGGCAAACGATCCCTGTGCGGGAGAGAAGGTGCCGTCGCCGCGGCCGAGGAGCGACACCACCTCCCCATCATACGGGCCGACGTACCTGTGATTCGTCAGCACGAGATCGACATGTCCGTCGCCGTCGAGATCCCGCGCGGAAACACCTCCTGTTTGAGGGCCGGTCTGGTACAGGGCGGTGGGGAAGATCAACTCGGGACTCACGGCTCCAACGGACGCGGCGGTCGAGAGTCCGGGGGGAGCCCAGGGAAGGATGCGCGGAGAGCTCTGACCCGGTTGAAGGCCGGTCACCAGCAGGAAAGCCGATACTCCAACGATGCGTCGCATGGGTAAACGATGGATCCACATGGACTTGCGTGCTCCCCTGCAACAGTTGCAAGAAAGCACGGTTGGCCGGACAGGCTCTGGGGCGAGTATACGGTCATCCGGGCGCCTGTCAACAACGTTTCGGTCGGCGCGGCTCATGACGCCTGCCCGGGTGATGGGCTGGAGATGTCGGCGAGGGGCGGGCATGAATCCACCGGGAAACGCCCCTGCCTCTGCGTCCTCTGCTCGGTGACATGGTCACTTCACCGGAGGCAACGCCGCGCAGCCGTAGATGCCCGAGCCATCCTTGAGTCGGCCGATCAGGCATGCGGTGGTGTCGGCGGCATCGATGCCGACCTGCGCGGCCTCGTAGTGCAGCAGCACGTCGAGGTCGCGATCCTTGTCCAGGTCCTGGACGTGCACCATCCCATGGGCCTCGGTGCAATCCCGCTCCGCAGGCGCCTCCGCGTCGCCGAAGCACAAGGTGGCGAGATCGACCTGGGTGGCGTCGAATCCCGGGACGCTGAGGATCCCTACCGGGATCACACCCGAAGTCTTCAGGTTCTTGAGACCGCCATCGGACGGCCGGATGACCAGCGTCACGCCGCGGTACGCCTCCGTGCTGTATTGCGCCGAGTTGTTGCTGCTCGTGGCGTCCGTGGAGGTCGTGCTGATGTCGACCCGGGTGGTCAGCGTGCCGGTCACCGTCGGCACCACGCTCACAGGAACGGTCGCGGTACCGCCTGAAGGCACCGTGCCCACCGGACAATTCAGCGTGCCATGGGCTGGCGGATCGCAGGCGGCGCTCTCCGAGTCGTTGTTGACGCCCACATTGTGGGGAACCGTCAGCGTGAACGTGGCCGGCTGGATCCGGGTGACCGCCGGGTTGGCCGTGAAATCGAGCGCGACGCCGCGCGGCAGGCCGGGCCCGAGGTCGTTCGCGCCCCGGACATTGCACGTCAGCGGGTCGCCGACCAGCAGCACTTCGCCATCGAAGGAGCACGGCATGGTGACGCTGAGATCGGCCGAGTCTTCCGCGTTCAGCGCCAGCTCCGAGATGTCCACGAACAGCTGGTAGTCGCCGTTCGTGGCCGGCAGCTCGAGCCCTGTGCTGCCGATGCCGTACGCCGGCTGATCATGGGGACCGAAACGGGACTCGATGTGACCGAGCTCGTCGTCCTTGCCCGCCTCCGTCAGGTTGATTGGATTGATGTGGCAGCTCACCGCGGTCTGGACGAAATTGTCGTATTCGCCAAAGAAGTCGTCGTAGCAGTCCTGATCCCAGCCGACGGTACGCATCGTGTACGACTCGCCATTGCCGATGTAGAAATCGTACCGCGGCCCGGCGAAACGCAGCTCACCGTTGCCGCAGGTCTGCTCGTCGTCATAGTCTTCCAGGACGTTGGTGTGGTCGCCGAGACAGATGAGACCGGCGTCATCGTCGGTGGGAATATCGTAGTCCGACAGTCGGCGCCACGGCTCGGGATCGGCGTCCAGGTTCATCCAGAAGAAACTCAGCTCACCGGCGGTTCCCCCCACGTCCTGGTCGTCGTGGAGGTTCATCTTCCGCAAATCGACCTGCACGTGGCGCAGCGGCGGGTCGGGCGGGAAGACCCACCCGGCGATGAGCTGCCGCGAATAGACGTCCGCGGGCACGGCACCCGAGTTGGCGAGGGGCGCGGTCACGCGCAGCATGGTCCCGGTGTCGAGCGGTCGGTCGCCGGAATTGGTGCAGATGCTCGTGGCGGGCACCTCCTCGACCTGCAAATCCCGGCTCAGCGTGTTGCCGGTGCCCGGCAGCACCAGCCAGGTGAGAACCGCTTCTCCGGCGGGTCTTTTGGGCAGGCAGACGTAGAAGCTGAAGTCCTTGTCGATCGGCGTCGTATCGGTCGGGCAGGAATCACCGTCACCAACGGTGGCCTGCATGCCGCAGTTGAGGACCGCGGTGACGCGGCCGGCCCGTCCGTGGATGTATAGCTCGGTCATGGTCACGGGCACGGGCGTGGCACCGGTCGCGTACAGCGGGTACGACGTCTGGTGCATCGTCGCCACGGCCCGCGGCGGATGAATCTCGGTGTGATACTTGCCACCGTTGGAGTGCCCGCAGTCGAAGATCCAGTGGCCCTCGGCCCAGAAACGGTCACCGGAAACTGGCCACATTCTGCGCGGGAAGTACGGATCGGCGCCATCACCGGATTTTTCGGAGGGGTGGATACCGGTCTCCCACTCGATATCGAATATCCGTTTTCCCAGATCGGGGTCGATTCCGTTCCCGTCGCTGAGGATGTCCTCCTGGCCGGGATCGACGATGAGGCCGGTGCCGTGGTCGTGCGTGTCGTGGGTTGTCGGGTAATCGACCGTCGCCACCGAGCTCTCAACGACGAGTCCGCTGACTTCGCGGAACCTCGGCAGCCCGGGACGATTGGCCTGCACCCACACCCAGCCTTCGTCGGTTGCGTCATAGAGCTCGGGTTGGCCGAGCACCAGGTTGACGTACACGCGCAGGTCGTCGCAGGCCGGGTTGGATCCGTCGATCGGCTCGGCCGCGTAGACCGCGCCGCCGCCGAGCAGGAATCCGATCGCGAGCAGCGCCGATGGAAGATTGGCCCTGCCAAGACCCGAGATGCCGGTGTTCTGGTTCCGCTTCTTCATGATCGTTCCTCCCTGGATGGAGCAGGTTTCATCCCGGTCCCGCGGGAAAAACCTCCTCCGGGGGACAGGAATTCGTGATCCGATGAGGGTTTGCCCCTCCCCGGGCCGGCCTTTCCGGCCCCGGGGGCGGATTTCGGCCGGGGGGGAGGTTGGATTAGAATCCGGGCCACATCATGGAACCCCGCGACAGGAGCGACCTGGCAGGCGATGCACGCCCCGGAGAGGTCACCGTGCTTCTGCGTGCCTGGCGCTCGGGCGACGCCCAGGCGGGGGATCTGCTCGTGCGGGTGCTCTATCGTGAGCTGCACGGCATGGCGCGGCGGCGGCTGCGGGGCGAGCGCCCCGGAATGACGCTCCAGACGACAGCGCTGGTGCACGAGACCTATCTGCGGTTGATCGACCAGCGGCAGGTCGAATGGCGGGACCGCGGCCACTTCCTCGCGCTCGCTGCGACGACGATGCGCCGCGTCCTGGTCGACCGTGCGCGCGCGAGGCGGGCGGGCAAGCGCGGGGCGGGCGAGCCGGCCATCACGCTCACCGATGCGGCAAGCGCCGGCGTGAATTCCCCGGACCAGGTGCTCGATGTCGACCGGGCGCTCGAGCGGCTAACCGCCGCCTACCCGCGGCCGGCGCAGGTGGTGGAGATGCGCTTCTTCGGCGGGCTGGAGCTCGAGGAGATTGGCGCCGTGCTGGGCATCACGGAACGGACCGTGAAGCGCGACTGGGCCTTTGCCCGCGCCTGGCTGGCGCGGGAGCTGGCCTGAGATGCCCACGAGCTCCGATCCCCGGCTGCCCGATCTGTTCGCCCGCGCCAGTGAGATGGAAGGGGATGCGCGGGCCGCGTGGCTCGCCGATCTGCGCCGCGCGGAGCCCGGCCTGGCGCGGGACATCGAGGAGCTTCTGGCCTCGGCCGCGGCCGGCGAAAGGCGCTTCGAGACACCCGCCTGGGAATTGGAGACCGGCGGAGGGGAGCCGGGCGCTGCGGTACCTCCCGCGCGCGTCGGCCCGTTCCGCATCGTGCGCGAGATCGGACGCGGCGGCATGGGCAGGGTCTTCCTGGCGGAGCAGGAAACCGAGAACTTCCGCCGCAAGGTGGCGCTCAAGATCCTCGACCGGCCCGGCACGGCAGAGGAAGGGTCCCGTCGCTTCCGGGAGGAAGCCCGCATCCTCGCCGCCCTGGAGCATCCCGGCATCGCCCGCTTCTACGACGCCGGCTGGACGGAGGGACGCTGGTACCTGGCGCTCGAGTACGTCGAGGGGGAGCACCTGCTCGCCTTCGCGGCCCGGCGGGGCCTCGACGCGCGCCAGCGTGTCGAGGTCTTCCTCCAGATCCTCGACGCGGTCGACTTCGCGCACCGCCGCCTGGTGGTCCATCGCGACCTGAAGCCGGGCAACATTCTGGTGGACGCCGGCGGCGCCGCCAAGCTCCTCGATTTCGGGATCTCGAAGATGCTGGATCCCGAGACCGGGACCGACCCCACCCACACGGAGACGCGGGCCTTCACGCCCGCCTACGCCAGCCCCGAGCAGCTCCGCGGCGAGCGCGTGACCGTGGCGAGCGACGTCTACTCGCTCGGTGTCGTGCTCTACGAGCTGCTGGCCGGGCGCCGACCCTTCGAGCGCGGCGCGGAAGAGAGCGACCCCAGGCCGCCGTCCAGCGCGGCGCGGCGGATGGTTGCCGCGGACGGCGCACGGGTGACGACGACCACGCGCTGGCAGGATCTCACCGGCGACCTCGACGCGATCACCCTCAAGGCGCTTCGCGGCGCGGCCGAGAGCCGCTATGCGTCGGCGGCGGCGTTTGCGGCCGATCTGCGCCGCTGGCTGGACGGGAAGCCGGTCGAGGCGCGCCGCGGCGGGCATCGCTACCGGATGGCCAAGTTCGCGCGCCGGCACCGCGT
>Ga0075421_100006892_pt1 | contig 13888 bp, 12 predicted proteins | sample SoiMetdeltSBSDD5_FD_75292 | JGI IMG/M metagenome (GOLD analysis project Ga0075421, IMG submission 75292) | Bulk soil microbial communities from a Populus tree surrounding site in Tennessee, USA - Soil MetaG P. deltoides SBSDD5 | ecosystem: Environmental > Terrestrial > Soil > Tree plantation...
TCGACGGGCCGTTAGCTCAGTTGGTAGAGCAGCTGACTCTTAATCAGCGGGTCCAAGGTTCGAGTCCTTGACGGCCCACCAACAAAAGCGGGCACTTCCAAAACATCGGAAGTGCCCGCTGATTTTCGGTCAGCGGTTCTCGAGTTGCGCAGCCCGAAAAGCCCAGTAATTCCACAATCCGGAGCGACGGCGGGGGAAACGATGTTGACTCGGCACTCCCACTCGAGATCCCTCGCGGCCAGGCTGGTCCCGGAATCCTGATATACTGATTTTCGGTATGGCGGCCACGATGACGATCCAGGTCCGAGGGCGGGGGACCCTAACGCTCCCTGCATCTCTACGTGAGAAGTATCGACTCGGCGAAGGAGACCCCTTGACGGTGGTCGACCTCGATGGAGCGGTACTGCTGAGCCCTCGCCTGCTGCTCGTGCCGCGGCTCGCTGCTGAAATGGAGCGTCTGCGTCGAGCGCGAAAGCTGTCCCTGAAGGACTTGGGTGGCCCAGCCCGAGAAGACTGAGCCGTTACCCGTCTGTGTCGATGCTGACGTCCTCATTGCCGGGCTACTGTCCCGCACAGGTGCCAGCCACGCGATCCTGGTTCTCGGCGAGCTTGGTCTCCTTCGTCTGGTGATTCCGGAGACCGCGGTGGTGGAGGTCCGAAGGAACCTGGCCGCCAAGCTTCCCGAGGCCGCGCCGCTCTTCGAGGAATTCCTCCGCTCCGTTCCGCTTCAGATCCAGCGGCCGACCGCACATGACCGTGAACGAGCGAGTGAGCTCGCCGAGGCCAAAGACATTCCGATTCTCGCCGCAGCGATTGGCGCCCGAACGCACCTGCTCGTCACGCACAACGTCCGACACTTCCGTTCGGGTCACGGTGTACGTATCGTTCGCCCGCGGACGCTCATCGAAGAACTCCGCGGGTGGATGGGATCGTTCGCAACGTGAAGGGCCGTTCGCCGCGCTCGCAAGGAGGCAATCGCGGAGTTGGCGAACGCTTAGAAGCGTCAACGATAGCCCACAGCCATAGCAACGGTCCGAGATCGCCGCAGCGTCACCAACAAGGACAACTCCCTCTCGCGCCGGATGTCGATCCAGTCAGCGGATCGCTCTGCGACTGGCTCATCACGTTCTACGATCGCTGGATACTGCGCGAATGGAATTCTGTGGAAATCGTGAGCGAGGATCCGTCTTCGCAACGGCTGATGAGTCCGAATGCCGAGGTCACCGATGTCCGCGATCGACTAGCCGACCCTGTAATACGAACGCTCCCAGCGATAAATTACGGCGTTTCACTTACCCTGGTGCTGCGTCGGTCGCTTCGACCTAAGCGCTTTCGTCACCCGCGTTTCATGGCCTTGGCTCTTCGGCGCGTGGCGGTGGACGCAGCAGACGGCACTAAAAAGGTGAGGCTGTTCTCGTTGGCGACATCCTCGGCCGTTTGTTCCTCGTTACCAGCTGATCGCCGCTTGCGGCGGATCTCGGTCGGCGGCCTGCCATAGATTTCGGCAAAGATCGAGTTGAACCGCCGCAGGCTCCCGAATCCTGCCCGCATCGCGATCTCAGTCATCGGCAACGCGGTCTCGTCCAGGAGGCGTTTCGCTCGCTGCACTCGTGCGGTCCTTGCCACTTTTGAAGGACTAGCCTGGAGATGACGCGCGAATAATCGCGTCAGCTGCCTTGACCCCATGCCGAGGCGCTGGGCCAAGCGCTCCACAGTAGCTCCCTCCTGATCGAGTGCTCCCTCTTCGACGATAAGCCGCAAGCCCCGCTCGACCGTCGCCCGGCTACCGATCCAAGCGCTGGAAAATGGAGCAGTTTCTGGCCGGCAGCGCAGGCATGGGCGGAAGCCGGCCATCTCCGCGGCGGCGGCCGACGGGAAGAACGAAACGTTGGCTGACCGGGCGGGGCGCACCGGACAGACCGGACGGCAGTAGATGCCCGTGGTGTGGACGCCGGTGTAGAAGCGCCCGTCATAGGCTGCGTCTCGCGCCAAGCGCGCCCGATCACATTCCGCAAAGTCGAGTGACATGCGCCCGATACTACTCGCTGCCGCTCCTCTGCCAAATACTCGTTCGGGGATGGAGTCCGGTTTTGGCCAGCAACCGCGGCTTGGTTCCACTACATCTGATCGCGAGCGCTCACGACGGCGATCCGCTCGCAACGAGACGCTTTGTGCATCTAACGTTAACTGACTCGCGGGAGAGTGAGATTGCAGCAGCACCGAAACATCGAAGTCGGCGGCGCGACGCTCGAATGCACCATGTATGGGTCCGGCACTCCGGTTGTGTTGCTCGCGAATGCCGGCTGCAGCACCGGTTATTTTGACGACCTGGCACGCGTGCTCGCTGCCGGTGGATTGCAAGCCATCAGTGTCAACATGCGCGGTACTGGAGAGAGCCGCGGGTCGCTCGACGGCATAACTGTGCACGATTTGGCCGCCGATGTGGCCGCGGTCCTTGAAGCTGTGGATTGCGGTCCGGCGCACCTCGTCGGCCATGCCTTTGGTAACCGGATCGCTCGCTGCCTGGCGGTCGACCGACCCTCGTTGGTACGCAGTGTGACTTTGCTTGCGGCGGGCGGTCTCATCGCACCCTCGACGCCACTGGGCACGTCCTTTCGCAACGCTACGGAAGTCAAGATGAAGGGCAGCGATTGCGTCACCGTGCTGGGAGCGCGTTGGTTGTCCTCGGCGTCGGATCCGAAAGTACTTGCCCAGGTTGAATGCTGGCCGGCGGTGTGTCTCGCCCACTTCGCGACCAGCCGGGGCATGGCGCTCGAGGAGTGGTGGGGTGCCGGAACAGCGCCGCTTCTCGTGATCCAGGGGCTCGATGATGACGTGGCTCCGCCGGGCAACGGCCACGCGCTCCGCGAGCAATTCGGCGAGCGCGTCCGGCTTATCGACCTGCCTCGTGCGGGACACTTTCTGCTGTTGGAGCAGCCCGAAGCCGTTATCCGCGCTGTTGCCGAGTTTGTCGGCGCTGACCTCGCTAACTGTTTGCCAGAGATCGAGAGGAGCCGAAATGCATCAGCTATCGATCGGGTGAAATCGCGCGAATAACCGGTCGCGAACAAGAATGTAGAGGAGGATGTGAGATGCGAGTACTCGTCGTTGGTGCAGGTGCTATCGGTGGTTATTTCGGCGGCCGACTGGTGCAGGCAGGACGTGACGTAACTTTCTTGGTACGTCCCCGACGCGCCGAACAAATTAGAAAGAATGGTTTTGCCGTTCGCGCCTCCGGCGAGCACGCCGACGAGCTTGCCGTGCGCGCCATCGTCAGCGAACAGATCGAGGCCACCTATGATTTGGTCCTGGTAAGCTGCAAGGCCTACGATCTCGAGAGCGCCATGGACGGATTTGCTCCGGCCGTTGGGCCGGAGACAACGATCCTGCCGGTTCTCAACGGTTTACGTCACCTCGACCTCTTGTCCGAACGGTTTGGTGCTTCGCGGCTGCTGGGTGGTCAGTGCGTTATTAGTGCGACCCTGGATGAGCGCGGTCATGCCGTGCTCCTCGGACCCGCGGCAACGCTTACGTTCGGCGAGCTGAACGGTGCCTCTTCGAAACGCACAAATGCCATCGCGACGACGATGCAGGACGCGGGCTTTGCCGTGCAGGTGAGCAACGCGGTTCTTCTTGAGATGTGGGAAAAGTGGGTCTTGCTGGCGACCTTCGCCGGCATGACTTGCCTGATGCGTGGTGCCGTCGGCGACATCGTAGCGGCGGGAGCAGCGGATTTGACGGAAGCCTTGTTGGAGGAATGTCGCCATATTGCCGCATCGCAGGATCAGGTGATCAGACCGGAGGTCTTGCAGCGCATCCGCACGCTGTTAACACAGGCGAATTCGACGATTATGGCGTCGATGCTGCGCGATCTTGAGCGGGGCGCGAGGACTGAGGCCGATCATGTCCTCGGCGACCTACTGGATCGGCGGTCTGAGTTGGCTGTCAACTCCTCGTCGCTATTGAGGATCGCGTATCTCCATTTGAAGACTTACGAAGCGCGGCGCGCGAGAGAAGGAACCTCCTTGGCAGGCGCCTGATAGATCGGCTGTCTTGGGCTTCGCCGCTTAAGGCGAAATAGATGTGTCCGCGCGAATCACCGGGTCGATTCGCAGCGCGTTGATCAGGTCCGGAATTGGCGAGACAATTTTGGCCCCACCCGCCATTGTGCCCACCAGCGGCCCGCTTATCAGGTCGGCCTTTTGCAGCTTTCGACGCCGCGTGCGGAAACTGACGCGAATCCTTACCGGGGCCAATCCTGGGGAGGCCAAATGAGCAGTATCGCCGCATCTTCGGGCACTGAAGCGCCAGCGGAAGAACTCCGTTGGGGATGGCCCGTTGTGCTCGCCTGCTTTTTCACCGCCACCTTCGCATGGGGCTTCGGCTTCTACGGCAACTCCGTGTATGTCGCGGTTTTACACGACACACGAGACTGGTCACTGTCGGTGATAACCGGAGCAACAACCCTGTACTATCTGGCCGGCGCGGTACTGGTCATGTACGTGCACCGCGCCATTAAGGTTCTGGGCCCTCAGCTCCTATTGATCTCTGGGGCCGTGATCCTCGGCGTTGCGACCATCGGCTTCACTCGGTCACAAGCTCCGTGGCAACTCTACGCCTGGAGCCCGTTTATGGCCCTCGGCTGGGCCTTCACGACCGTCACGGCAATCGCGACTACGCTCTCATACTGGTTTGAGCGGCGGCGGGGATTCGCGTTGCAGCTGGCACTGAGCGGCGCGGCCGCTGGCGGTTTCACAATCGCACCGTTATTGGCGGGCGTCGTTGATCACCTCGGCCTGGCAAATGGGGTTCTGGTGCTAGTCGCAACGTGCCTGATCCTCCTCGTGCCGGTGATTTTTCTAGGGGTGAGGCGCAAACCGCCCTCCATCGCGACTTCGGCGGGGCCGGCAAATGAGGCAGGAACGCAAGAGGATGAGCGACCGGCTTTTCGCAACGAGGTCGAGGCGTTGCGTAGCCTGCATTTTTGGTCGATTGCCTTGCCATTTTCGCTCGCGCTAACTGCGCAAGTCGGTTTCATCATGAACCAGATGGCGCTTCTGCGGCCGCATCTTGGCATCGGCGGCGCCGGCATTGCGATTGCCCTTACCGCCGTCGCCGCTTTTGCCGGACGTTTGGCGCTGGCTCCGATCATCGATAGGCTGAACCAGCGATACGCCTCATCTGTTACTTTTGTTTGGCAGGCGGCAGGCCTCGTCGTGATCTTGGTGATGCCCAATAGTGCAGTGGCTCTGTATGTTGGTAGCTTCATCGTAGGGTTGTCCGTCGGGAACATCGTGTCGTTGCCGCTGCTGGTTATCCAGCATGAGTTTGCGCCTCGTTCATTCGGTCTCCTCGTCGGTCTCAATACAACAGTAGCCACTCTCATCATGGCCGCAGGACCAGGCCTGTTCGGTCTCGCCCACGATTTGAGCGGGAGCTATGCCGTTTCTCTGTGCCTTTGCATCGGCCTGCAACTGGCGAGCTCCTTAATCATCCTTCGCGCTCCGCGGGTCCGCGAGCTAGTCGGCGTGATTGAACGTGGCTAGCGTGGGTGACGATGTCCGAAAACGGCGAGATTGACGGTGGTGGTTTGGAGGATGCTCATCCGATGGAACCGGATCACGAAGCCTGCTACCGGGCAATCTCGACACGCGACGCGCGGTTCGACGGACGCATCTTCACCGCCGTCCGCACGACAAGGATCTATTGCCGGCCGATCTGTTCGGCGCGCACGCCGAAACGCGAAAACGTCATGCTACGGGCGCGAACGCGAGCCAATGAAGGCCGGCCCCGCACTGCTGAGGTGGTCGCGACGGCCGAGGCTTGGCGGCCGTGGAGAACGTATGCGGCCCAGCATCTTTGGACCATGGATGCTCGGACAAGCAGACCAAACAACCGCATCAGCCTTTAAGGACAATGTCGATGCCCATTCCCGTAGCGCCTCAGATCCTATACGTAGATCGCCTCGAGACCGCGATCGGGACATTGCTTCTCATCCATGATCGCGAAGGGCACGTGCGCGCTCTGGACTTTCACGACTTCGAGTCGCGCATGCGGCGTCTTCTGCGGCTTCATTACGGCGCGGAAGGAGATGACTTCGCTATTGAAGATCGCGCAGCGCCGCCAGAAATTCGCCACGCGATCAACAACTATTTCGTAGGCGATTTCTTCGCGATCAACTCCATTCCCGTGACGACCGGAGGTACGTCCTTTCAGCGCGCGGTTTGGGCGGCACTTAGAACGATCCGAGCGGGAACCACACTGAGTTATGGGGCGCTGGCGCGTCAGGTGGGGCGCCCAAAATCTGTCCGTGCTGTTGGCTTGGCCAATGGCGCAAACCCGGTTGCCATCGTGATTCCGTGCCACCGCGTCATCGGTGCGGATGGAAGTCTCACCGGATATGGTGGCGGGATCAGCCGGAAGCGCTGGCTGCTTATTCATGAGGGTGTCGCTTTGGAGAAGTCTGCGGCAATGTGACGTTGGCCCGGAGAACGCCGGCAGGTCAAAACTAGATTAAGTAAGTGACGCCTTACGGCTGTGTCGTGGAAGTGGATCAAATGACGGGTGACTTGCGCGATCTCGCCGGCGCCCCGGCGGGGCACCGCAAGATCGTCTACGAGAACGCCGCGAAGCTCTACGGATCGTGTAGCCGCGCGCTACCGCGGTGCGCCCTGGCCGCACAAAACGCTCGTACATTTCTTTTGACACCTTTCGATCTCCGGGAAGATCTTCTGCGGAGCGGAACGTCTCCGCCGAAGATTCCCATCGTCCCGGCGGCTTAAGTGGAGCACCGCAGTCCTCGGCTTCGCGGTCAGCGAGGTCGCCTGACGGCTCCGCAACCACACGCGCCGACAGCTTGACGCTGATTTCGATGTCCTCCAAACGGTTCTCGCGTCGTTCATCGGATCGTAAATCGTTGGTGCGACGCCGAACGACGATTGAGAACCGTCGCGCGTCGCTGCCGGCCGTGCCCTCACCGCGTCAACATTCATCCCGGCTTCTCTGGCAAGGTCACGCTCGAGCACTTCAACCACGGTCCCTGGACGCTCGAGTTCGTACCAGGCGAAGATCTCCATGTCCCAGCCACATCCACGTCGTCGGACGGCGGGCTCCGTGCCGAGGCGACGGAAGAAGTGACGACCCAGACGATTTCCCAGAATGGTCAGCGCCGACTGCGACGAGCCGAATTCAGAGGATTCGCGACGATGGCGACGAAATCGTCTGTATCCCGAAGGCGGTCTGAGAATTTTGATGTCGGCCGGGTCAAAACTGGGGGAAAAGCTGCATCAAGCAACGCGCAGAATCGAGACCGCTCGAACGCGATTCCGCCGCCTAATGACTGAGTATTCTGTTCGATGCTGTCCGATGCTGTCGTGCCCGAAGTGACTCTTAATCAGCGGGTCCAAGGTTCGAGTCCTTGACGGCCCACCAATCGCAGACGGGCGCTTCCGGAGCACGGGGAGCGCCCGTCGTGTTTTGTGCAGCCGGTGCGATGGTCGACCTTGCACGGTTCCGCCGACTCGCGTAGAGTCCCCCGCGCGACCGCTCTGGAGGCCATTCATGTGCGGCATTGTTGGTTATTTCACTCTGCGTGGTGACGTCGACCGCGATCTGCCTCGACGCGTAACCACCGCCCGCGATCGACTGGCCTACCGCGGACCCGACGACGCCGGCCTCTACGTCAGCCCCGACGGCCGTTGCGTGCTGGGCGCGCGGCGACTCTCGATCCGCGATCGCTCGGTGGCGGGGCGCCAGCCGATGGCGAACGAGAGCGGCACCGTGTGGGCGGTCTGCAACGGCGAAATCTATAACGCCGACGACCTTCGGCGCTCGCTCGAGGACAAGGGCCACCGGTTTCGCTCGCGCTGCGACATCGAAGTCATCGTTCACCTGTACGAAGAACACGGCCCCGATCTCGTTCACCATCTCGACGGCATGTTCAGCCTGGCCGTGTACGACGTCGTCGGGCGTCGGATGTTCGGCGCGCGCGACCGCCTCGGCGTCAAGCCGATGTACTACGCGATCTCCGAGCGGCGGCTCGCGTTCGCGTCCGAGCCCAAGGCGCTGCTCGCCTTCCCGGACGTCAGCCGCCGGCCCCGGCTCGAAGAGCTGCCGAGTTACCTCGCGTTCAATTGCGTGCCTGGCCCGCAGACGCTGCACCACGACATCGACAAGCTGGAGCCCGCGACACGGTTCTCGGTGACCGGTGACGGCGTGTTTCGCCGCGAGCGTTTCTGGATGTTTCCGCCCTCGCGCAACGGCGGGGGCACCGGCGAGCCGCTGCGCAGCGCCGTCGCTGATCTCGACGAGCCGCTGCGCAGCGCCGTCGGCAAGCGAATGCTCGCCGACGTCCGCGTCGGCGCGGCCCTCAGCGGCGGCCTCGACTCGGCGCTCGTCGTGGCGCTGATGACCGAAGTCTCGGGCAAGAACGTCCCGACGTTCACCATCGGGTATCCGCGCGACGAGGCGAACCCCAAGAGCGACCTGCGTCACGCCCGCATCGTGGCCGAGCGGTTCGGAACCGACCATCACGAGCTGATCGTGGACGACACGGCGTTCGCCGCCATTCTCGACACACTGCCGGGGCTCGCGGACGACCCGATCGGCGCGCCGTCGCAGGCGGCGCTCGTGCACCTGGCCAGCCACGCCAAACGCGCCGGTGTCAGCGTGCTCCAGGTCGGCGAGGGAGCCGACGAAGCGTTCTGCGGCTACGCGACCGCTCATACACTCTGCCGTCTTCACGCGCGGTGCTCGGGCCTCGGACGTGTGCTGCCGCCATGGTTCGCCGGCGTGCTGGTGCGCACGCTCCGGACGCGGCTCGAGCGAATCACGCTCAGCCCTTCGACGATCGGATCCTCGGACGGCACGTTGTTCGAGGTGCTACGTCGATATGCCCGACGTGAGCCTGTCTACTGGGGCCACGGCGTGCTGTTCACGCCGCCGGAGCAGACGCGGCTGTTCGATCGGCCACCGTCTCACGCCGATCCCGGCACTCGGTTGTCGGCGCGGCTGACGCATCAGAACGGGTTCGCTCGGCGGCCGTTCGCCGACCGTGTGGCGCTGACCGACATGGTCCTCGAGCTTCCCGAGCGACTGCTGATGCGTCTCGACCGGGCCACGATGCGGCACGGGGTCGAGGCGCGAGTTCCATACCTCGATCTGCGCGTCCTGCAGGCGGCGTTTCGGCTGCCTGCCGCCCTACGCGCCGAGCGTCAGAAGGGCGTGCTCCGCGCCTATGCGGAGACGAGGTTGCCGAGCGAGGTTCTGCGCCGAGCGAAGGTCGGGTTTCCGACGGCCCCGGCGGTCTTCATGTCACCGGCGGTCCGCGCCCACGTCCGCGAGCGCGTGCTGTCCCGGGCCTTTCTCGACTCCATGGGTCTCGCGCGCGACCGGGTCCACGAGCTCGTGACGGCGTGCGAGCGTGGGCACGGCGGATTTGCGCACGTGTGGTCGCTCTACATTCTGTCGCTCTGGTTCCACGAATGGCTGTGAAGGTCTCGCCGACGCCCTGTGGGAGGGAGCTATGAGTGGCGAACGTGTACCGGCGGTGGTCCTCGGTGTCGAGCACCCGCGTGGCGTCGCGGTGGTCCGTTCGCTCGGACGCCGCGGCGTCCCCGTCGTAGCCGTCGAGCGGGACACCGAGGCGCGCGGGCTCTGGTCGCGATATCTGAGCGGCACGCTGCTCGTCAGCAACGACGCTGAGGAGACGGTGACCGCGCTGGAGTCGCTGGGCCGAGAGCGCGGGGGACTGCTCATCCCGACGACCGACCCGTTCCTCGTCCTGGTGTCAGAGCACTTCGACCGTCTGGCGCGTTTCTTCTCGATCACCGTTCCGCCGTGGCACGTGCTCGAGCAGCTTCTGGACAAGCCATCGTGCTACCGCCTCGCGCAACAGGCAGGCCTCGCCACGCCGCGCTTCTACGAGCCCAAAGACGCCGCCGAGCTGGATCGCCTCGTGTCGACGCTGGACTTCGAGGCTCACCGCTACATCCTCAGCATCAAGACTCCGCGGGGCACGGCGGCCGATCTCCGCACCGGGCGCATGACCAAGGTCGCGGGCGACAATGCCGAGAGCGTGCGGCAGGGCTGTCTCGATATCGCGGCGCGCACCGGGGAATTTCCGATGATCGCCGAGGTCATTCCCGGGCGCTCGGACGGATGTGTCGGCGTCACCATGGTCGTCGACCGCAGTCATCGGGCCGTCATCAGCTACTGCGTCCGGCGCCTGCAGCTTTTTCTGTACGCGCTCGACTCCGGCTTCATCCACCCCTACGAGCTCGGCGCCAACGTCTACTGCGAAAGCGTTCGTGACGACGAGGCCGTCGAGGCGGCGACGCGGTTCGTGCAGGCGGCGGGCTTCTATGGAGCCATCACCGTCGAGTTTCGTCGAGACACGACGAGCGGGCGGCTCGTGCTGATCAAGGCCGATCCTCGGGTCGTCCGGGCGACGAGCCTGTCGAGCGCGCTGGGCCTCGACGTGCCGACGGCGCTCTACAGCGTGTTCACCGGAGAGCGCCACGCCGTCGCTCGCATCTATCCGGAACGAATCGCGTGGATCTGGCTGACCTGGTATCTCGACACCATCTGGCAGAACCGCACGCGCGTGCCGTTGCGGGTGCAGCTCTGGGCCGTCCTGAAGAACGCACACCGTCTGCGGGCGTTCGCCTATCTGAGTCTTCGAGATCCGCTTCCGGGCGTGGTCGACGCATTCCGGCTCACTCAACGGGTCAGCGTCAACGCAACCAGGGCCGCGCTTCGCGCGGCACTGCCGGAGAACACGACGCTCGGCAAGCTCGCCAGGGCCGCCAAGCGCCGCTTCATGCTCTGGCGGGAACGCGCCGCCGCGCGTGAGGACCGCGCGATCACCCGAGCCTGAGGATTCGGGCGCCGGCTGTCGATCCCGCGCCGCGCCGTTCGACCCAGTGATGGAAGCGAACGGTACGATACGGCGTACAGGGAGGCATCGATGGCAAAGGTGAAGCAAAAGATCACGCCCTTCCTCTGGTTCGATCACCAGGCGGAAGAGGCGGCCAGGTTCTACGTCTCGGTCTTCAAGAACTCCAAGGTCGGCGAGGTCACACGCTACGACGAGCAGGTGAGCAAGGCGGCCGGGCGCCCCGTCGGCTCCGTCATGACGGTGGCGTTCGAGCTCGATGGCCAGCAGTTCACGGCACTGAACGGCGGCCCGCAGTTCAAATTCGGCGAGGCCATCTCGTTCGTCGTGAACTGCGAGACCCAGGAGGAAGTGGATCACTTCTGGGATCGGCTCTCCACCGGCGGCCAGCCGATCGAGTGTGGCTGGCTCAAGGACCAATTCGGCGTCGCCTGGCAGGTGGTGCCCACGGTCCTCATCGAGATGATGCACGACAAGGACCCGGAAAAGGCCAAGCGGGTCATGGCGGCGATGCTCACGATGAAGAAGCTGAACATCGACGCGTTGAAGCGCGCGTACGAGGGCCGATCCGCCGCGTGAGCGGCCGCCTCACGACCGCTGCGCTTCGACCTCGCGCAGCCGGCGCTCGAGGAATCGGCGCTCGGCGTCGTTGGTGACGAGCTGCAGCGCGCGGGCGTAGCTCTGCGCCGCTTCTGCGAACGAGCCGAGGCGGCGCAGCAGATCCGCGCGCGCGGAGTGCAGCAGATGATAGCGCTCGAGCTCCTCGCCGAGCCCGTCGATGAGCGCCAGGCCGGCGCGCGGGCCCTCGACCATCGCCACCGCCGCCGCGCGGTTGAGCGACACGATCGGTGAAGGCTGCAGACGCTCGAGCACGGCGTACAGACGCACGATCTGCGGCCAGTCGGTGTCTTCCGCGCGCGCGGCTCGGCAGTGCAGCGCCGCGATCGCCGCTTGCAGCGCGAAGGGCGCCGGCCCGCCGCGCAGTCCATCCTCGACGAGCGGCAGCGCCTCGGCGATCAGCGCACGATTCCAGCGGCTGCGATCCTGATGCTCGAGCAGCACCAGGTCGCCGGCCGCATCCAGACGTGCTTCACGCCGCGAGTCGTGCAGCAGCATCAGCGCCAGCAGCGCCGTCGCCTCCGGCGGCGGCGGCGCCATGAGCGCCCGCACCAGACGTCCGAGCCGGATGGCCTCGGCACAGAGATCGGTCCGCACGAGCGACTCGCCGCGCGTGGCCGCATAGCCTTCCGTGAAGATGAGATAGATGACCGTCAGCACCGCATCGAGGCGGGCCGGCATGTCGCTCGTCTCCGGCACGACATAGGGGATGCGCGCGTCGCGGATCTTCGCCTTCGCCCGCACCAGGCGCTGCGCCATCGTCGGGGTCGGCACCAGGAACGCGCGGGCGATCTCGTCCGTCTCCAGGCCTCCGAGTGTGCGCAGCGTCAGCGCCACCTGGGCCTCGAGCGCCAGGGCGGGATGACAGCAGGTGAAGATCAACCGAAGGCGATCGTCGGGAATCTCGTTGGGATCGAAGTCGTGCGGCTCGACCGTGTCGACCAGCGTGTCCGCCGCGTAGACATCCATCTTCTCGGCAAACCGGGTCCGACGCCGAATGCGGTCGATGGCTTTGTGGCGCGCCGTCTGGATGAGCCAGGCACGGGGGAACTCGGGGACTCCGGACACCGGCCACTGGTCGACCGCCGTTGTAAAAGCTTCTTGTGCGGCGTCTTCCGCGACATCGAAGTCGCCGACGAGACGGATCAGGGTCGCAACGATGCGTCCCCAGTCGGACCGATAGACCGCCTCGACAGCCGCGCCGGCGTTCGCGACGTGCGCCACGAGTCATAATTTTACTTCCCGTGTCGATCACGCCGTCCCGCGCTCGACCCATTGATGGAACGACATCGACAAGCGCCGTACGATGTTCGCTATGAACGCCAATGCCGGAGAGCCTTCATGACCTATGTGCTGTGGATCGTCCAGGCGGTGCTCGCCGCACTGTTTCTCTTCGCCGGCGGGATGAAGTTGGTTCTCCCACTGGACAAGTTGAGCGGTCCGATTCAGCTACCCGGCTTCTTCGTACGCTTCATCGGTGTGGCCGAGGCCCTGGGCGCCATTGGTCTGATCCTTCCGAGCCTCTTGCGCATCCGGCCGGGACTGACGCCGCTGGCCGCATGTGGCCTCGTGATCATCATGATCGGAGCGACAGCGCTGACGTTCGCAGCCGGCGCCGTCGGCCCGGCGATCTTTTCCCTCGTCATCGGATTGCTCGCGGCATTCGTCGCGTACGGGCGGTGGCGGCTTGCCCCAATGGGTGGCCGGTCGCGCGGCGTATTGCAGCCGGCGAGCTAGCACGAATTCCGAACACAAGGATTGATGGATGAGTACTGGAGCACTGTCCAAGGCGCGGCTTGCGCGCATGCACGACACCCTGGCGCGCTACGTTCAGCAGGGCGGCGTGCCGGGTCTCGTCACGGCGATCGGCCGGCGCGACGAGGTGTACGTCGACGCGATCGGCAGGAAATCGATCGGCGGCGGCGTCATCCAGCGCGACACGATTTTCCGCATCTCGTCGATGACGAAGCCGGTCACCGCCGTCGCCACGCTGATGCTGGTGGAAGAATGCAGGCTGCGCCTGGACGACCCCGTCGATCGATTGCTGCCGGAGCTGGCCGACCGGCGCGTGCTCAAGACGCTGGGTGGCCCGCTCGAGGACACGGTCGCCGCGAGGCGGCCGATCACCGTGCGCGACTTGCTGACGTTCCGCATGGGGTTCGGCCTCGTGATGGCGTCGCCGGGAACATATCCCATCCAGGCCGCGATGGCCGAGCTGCAACTCGGTCAGGGCCCGCCGAGTCCGGCGAGCGTGCCGCCGCCGGACGAGTGGATCAAACGCCTCGGGACGCTGCCGTTGATGTATCAACCGGGCGATCGCTGGATGTACCACACCGGCTCGGACGTGCTCGGCGTGCTGATCGCGCGCGCCTCGGG
>Ga0075421_100006894_pt1 | contig 13886 bp, 14 predicted proteins | sample SoiMetdeltSBSDD5_FD_75292 | JGI IMG/M metagenome (GOLD analysis project Ga0075421, IMG submission 75292) | Bulk soil microbial communities from a Populus tree surrounding site in Tennessee, USA - Soil MetaG P. deltoides SBSDD5 | ecosystem: Environmental > Terrestrial > Soil > Tree plantation...
TGGTTTCGGCAATGACGCCCTGCCACTCGACGACCACAGTGCCCGGCCGGTCGGCCAGCCAATGCAGGCCTGCGGCGATGGCAAGTACGACAAGCAGGAAGACGATGAGACGCATCATCGGCTTGGCTCCCCTGCCGGCCGATTGCCGGTCAGCGATGACTTGAGCTGCCCCTCGATGTCGGCCATCGCCTGATCGACGGCCTGTCGGGCCTCGACCTGTCTCAACCAGTCGTCTGCGACCAGCGAGGCCTTGGGCGGCAGCTTCTTGCCCTGTTCCAGCACCTCGGCCAGACGTCCCTCCTTCAAGGCGCTGTCCATGCGCGTGATGGTCGCCTCGAGGCTGGTGTCGTCAGCGCGAGGCCCGGCCTTGCGTACGCGCACGATCGAGCGAGCGCCCGACAACAAGCGATCGACAATCGATGCATCGGCCGGCTCGACTTCCGCATCCAACATGGCGTTGGAGACCTTGCGGAACGACTTGGTAATATCGCTTGCGGTCGGCACGCCCTCGCGCATGTGGCGCTCGAGCGGCAGAAGGTTGAGCTTGAGATCGGCCCTGTCGCCGGCTGCCTTCTTCACGGCGGCAAGCTCGACCGTGAATGGATCGCCGCGGTCCATGGCACGCTTCAGGCTGGCAAGCTCGAGCGACAGCAGCACGCGCGTCGTATTGGTGCTGCGATCTGCTTCGCTCCTGGACATGGCTTGCAGGTCCTTGTCGATCGCAGCGAGCCTGGCTTGGAGCGGCGCAATGTCCGCGGACCGGGCCGCGCCGCGCAGGCGCTCGTCCATATCGCCCTTCAGTGTATCGAGGCGCTGGCTGACGCGGCCGGCCTCCGTCCTGATGGCGGCGAGTTCGGTGGCGGTTGCCTTGGCAGCTTCGCCTGACTGAGCGCCCGATTGCGCCGACAAAGCCTGCTCGAGCTTGGCGATGCGAGCGATGAGATCCTCCGGTGCGCCCTGCGCGCTGCCGATTTTGCCTTCCAGCGTTTTCGCGTCGCTTGCAAGCTGCGCCTGCGCCTGGCTGAGATCGCGCACAGACCGCGCCAGCGCCTCGGTCCTGGCGACCAGGCCGGCTGTGTCGCCGGGTCTCACCCCGAGCACGGCCTCCGCATCGGCGAGGCGCCTGGCCACTGCGCGCAGCTCGATCGCCCGCTGCGGGTCGGGCGTTTGCGGCGTCTGTAAGGAATCGATCAGCGTGCTGGCGAGAACGACGATCAGTGCGCCGAGCGCACCTGCAGCGAGGTGAGACAGGGTCGGGCCGGGGCGAAAATGCGAAGCGAGCGCCGCGGCTTGAGCCGCAGCAGCACGCACGCGATCATTAAGGCTCGGGCCGGGACTTGCCTCGTCGGATGCCTGCTTGGATGTTTGGCCGTCGGCCGCGCTCTCAGCCTTCATCTCAGGCTTGACGGACTGGCCGACCTCGGTCGCCTGCAGATCGAGAGTTGCATAGGGGCGACGGCCGGCGGCAGAATCGCCAGGTCGAGAGGGACCTTTGCCGGTCTCGTCCTTGGGGTTGGCCATGCGTTCCTGATCTCCCGGGCAGCGCGCACCCCCATGCTCGCTGCTTTGGATTAACGAAATCCCCCAGGGCATTAACCAGAATTTCGCCGGCCCGGCTAGCTCTGTGATTGTGGCGCGACCGCGTCGACCAGGGCAAGCACTTCTTCCAGACGTGGGGCCTCGGCGATCTGCATCCGGACCTTGCCAAGCGCTTCGAGACGGCGAGCCACCTCGCGCGACAGGCAAAAATGCACGAGCCCGCGCGCCACGCTCGCCAATCCCTGCCTGCGCATGAGCGTCGCGTAGACCTGAGCCGTGCGCGGCGACAACAATATGACGCCGTCAATCTCGCCCATGGCCAGCTGTTCCACCGTGTCCTCCGACAAGGCGGTGGCGGCGACCATGCGGTATACCTGCGGCTGCAGGACGCGGAAGCCGTGCCCCTCGAGCGCACCCCTGAGGTCGCTGGCCAGCATATCTCCGGCAAGATGCAGCAGCAGCCCGGCCGCAGGGTCGAGCGCCGAGACGATGTGCACCACCAGCTCCTGCGCCGTGCCTGCACCCGTCACCACCACCTCGAAACCGAGTGCGCGTGCTTCCTTCGCCGTTGCCTCGCCGACCGCGAACAGGGGCAGATGGCGCGCTTGGGCCAATACGGGATGCGATTTCAGGGCGCGCAGGCCGTTGCGGCTGGTGGCAATCAGCGCCTGCACCCCGTCGAGCTCGACGGCATCAGTGTCTTCGAACGACACCCGCAGCAGCGGCTCGACGGTGGCGTGATGGCCGTGCTCTTCCAGCACGGCTCTGAGCTTCAGGGCGTCGGGCTCCGGACGTGTGACGAGCAGGCGCATCAGCTGTTCCGGGGGAGGAAATCAGGGCCGGCCCTGGCCAGCAGCTCGGCTGCGGCGTCCTCGGCCAGCCGCAGCGCCTCCTCGGGTCGACCTTCGCGGCGTGTCGCGTGCGCCTCGCTGCCATCCGGTTTGAGGATCATGCCGCGGAAAACCAGGCGCCCGCCGTCCAGCTCGGCCAGCCCGGCGATGGGCGTTCTGCACGAGCCTTCGAGGCTTGCAAGAAACGCGCGCTCCGCTGTCACACACAGCGCCGTCGCCTCGTCATTGATGGGCGACAACACCTCGGCGATCGACGCGTCCGAGCTACGCATCTCGATGCCGATCGCACCTTGGGCTACCGCGGGCAGCATCTGGTCAGTCGGGACGATTGAGGTGATGCGATCGGAAAGCCCGAGGCGCCGCAACCCCGCGCAGGCGAGCAGCGTCGCGTCGGCGACACCGTCCTGCAATTTGCGCAAGCGAGTCTCGACGTTGCCGCGCATCGCCACGACCTTCAGGTCGGGCCGCACATGCAGCACCTGTGCCTGCCGACGCAGCGAGGAGGTCGCCATCACCGCGCCCGCCGGCAGATCCATCAGGCAGGCGGCCGTGCCGCTGATGAAGGCGTCGCGCACGTCCTCGCGCGGTAGCAAACAAGCGATCGAGAGGCCAGTAGGCAGCTGGGTTGGCATGTCCTTCATGGAATGCACGGCGAAGTCAATGTCACCTGCCAGCAGTGCTTCCTCGAGCTCCTTGGTGAACAGGCCCTTACCACCTGCCTCCGCCAATGGCCGATCCTGGATGCGGTCGCCGGTGGTCTTGATGACGCAAACCTGGAAGGTGTGCCGGCCGGGGCCGTGCGCCGCCTCCAGGCGTGTGCGTACCTCGGCGGCCTGCGCCAGGGCGAGGGGCGAGCCGCGCGTTCCGATCTTTATGGTGGTTGCTTGCAAGGTCGGTTCCCAGAGTGCTAGTGCGGGTGCCAGTACGAGTGCGGGTGCGAGTGCGATGCTCGGGACGTCCGCTATCACGTGTGCGGGCTCGGTTGAGAGGCGGACTCTCTAAAATCGCACTAGCATATTGACCAACGAGTGTCCTTCGCACCGCGAATTTCGTTCAGACTCGGGCCACGCGGGCCGGCGAATGTCGCGATCAGGATACTAGGCGGTCCCGCACATCGGCGGTGTTGGCAGGGTTTATGCCTCCCCACAGGCACCCGCGCAATGCTCTATGAAAGCGCAACGGCATGAGCCAGATGTTATCCAAGGATGCGCACCTGCCGCCGACCGGGTTGCTGGTGCTGGGCATCGAGACGAGCTGCGATGAGACCGCCGCAGCCGTGATCGCCCGCGCTGAAGATGGCAGCGGCCGCATCCTGTCGAATGTGGTGCGCACGCAATGGGAGAAGCATCGCCCCTACGGCGGCGTGGTGCCGGAGATAGCTGCGCGCGCCCACGTTGAGTGCTTGGACGAGATCATCGCCGAGGCCATGCGCGAGGCGGGCCTCGGCTTCGCGCAGCTCGATGCGGTCGCCGTCACCGCTGGGCCTGGCTTGATCGGCGGCCTGATGGTCGGTGTGGTGAGCGCGCAGGCCATCGCGCTTGCCCATGACCTAGACCTGGTGGGGGTCAATCATCTGGAGGCGCATGCCCTCACCGTTGGCCTGACGGAGAAGCTACGCCCACCCTACCTGCTGTTACTGATTTCCGGCGGGCACACGCAGTTGCTTGTGGTGCACGATGTTGGCCGCTACCAGCGCCTCGGCACCACCATCGACGATGCATTGGGCGAGGCCTTCGACAAGACGGCCAAGCTGCTCGGACTGGGTTTTCCTGGAGGGCCGGCGGTGGAGCGGGCGGCAGCTCAAGGAAAGGCCGGACGCTTTGCGCTGCCGCGGCCGATGCTCGGGCGGCCGGAACCGCATTTCTCGTTCGCGGGCCTGAAAACTGCCGTGCGCCACAAGGCGCAGGCGTGTGTGCCGCTCACCGACGCGATCATCGCCGACCTGTGCGCGGAGTTCGAGGCAGCCGTTGCCGACAGCGTCGCGGACCGGGTGCGGCGCGCCATCGCGATGGCCGACGACCGGCTGGCGTGCGGCGGACGGCACCTTGTCGTGGCGGGCGGTGTGGCGGCCAACATGCGGCTGCGGACCGCGCTTGCGTCGGTCGCGCAGCGGTCCCGCTACACCTTGCACGTACCGCCGGCGTCGCTCTGCACCGACAATGCGGCCATGGTCGCGTGGGCCGGCGCAGAGCGGCTCGCGCGCGGCGCGCCGGCCGGCCCAATCCAGGCGCGCGCCCGCTGGCCGCTCGACCCCGACGCGGTGCCCGCGCTGGGCGCCGGCCGGCTGGGCGCCAAGGCCTAGTCCCTCTCCCCGGCAAGCGGTGGAACGGAAAAGCAGGGAGCGCAATGGGCGCTCACTCGCTGCGCAGGGCATCGATCGGATTGAGCTGGGCCGCCCGCCGCGCCGGCAAAAACCCGAACAGCACACCGGTGCCTGCAGCCGCCGCCAGGGCCAGCAGCGCCATCTCGGGGGCAATGACGATCGGCCATTCGGCGAGGCTCGCCATCAGGTAGGCCGCCCCGATGCCGACCGCCACGCCGGCAAGGCCGCCAAGCATGCACAGCGTCACAGCCTCGATCAGGAACTGCCTGGCGATATCCGAGCCGCTTGCGCCCAGCGCCTTCCTGAGACCGACTTCGCGCGTGCGCTCGGTGACCGATACCAGCATGATGTTCATGATGCCGATGCCGCCGACGATCAACGAGATGGCGGCCGTAGCGCCCAGCAGCCAGCTGAGCGTCGCCTGCGCCGCCGTGCGCGCCTTGATGGCTTCGGTCAGGTTGCCGACGTTGAAGGTGTCATCGTCGCCCGGCGGCACGCGCCGGCTTTCGCGCAGCACCTGCTCGACTTCGCCTTGCATCAGGGCGAGATCACTGCCCTCCTCGAACTTTACCGAGATCTGCCCGACCTGGTTGTTGATGACCTGCCGCCAGCCGATCAGGTATCTGCGCGCCGTCGACATCGGCACCAGGATGCTGTCGTCATGATCGTCCCCTGAGAGGCTGCGGCCCTTGGCGCTCAGCACGCCGATCACCGTGAACGGCATGTTCCTGGCGCGAAACGTCTGGCCCACAGGGTCGGCATCGCCGAACAGAACCTTGACCACCGATTGCCCCATCAGGGCCACCCGCCGTCCGACGGCATTGTCCTCGGCGGTGAACGGCCGGCCCGACGCGACCGACCAATTGCGCAGCTCCAGATACTGCTCGTGCACGCCCCAGATGCGCGTCCAGGTGTTGGCCTTGCCGCGCACCACCGTGGCGCTCGCCCAAAGCTGGCCGGAGATGGCCATAACGCCCGGCACTTTGCTCTCGATGGCCGCGAGATCGACCTCCGACAGCGGCAGGTTGGTGCCGGCACCGCTGGAGCGGCCGCCATAGAGCCGCGCACTCGGGTTGACGACCAGTACGTCGGTGCCGAGGTTGCTGATCTGCCGGTCGACCTCCGATCTCGCTCCGGCACCGACCGCGCCCATCACGATCACGGAGGCGACCCCGATGACGATGCCGAGCGTGGTAAGCGCACTCCTCAGCGCATTGGTGACGATGGCCCGGCCTGCGATCTCGATGAAATCCAGCACCGTCATGGCCGCGCGTCCACGTAAGCGGATCGGCCGCCCGCAAGCTGATGCTGCCCCTGCAACACGTCCTCGACGATCCTGCCGTCGCGGACCTGGATGCGCCGCCGCGCGTGCCTGGCAACGTCCGCCTCGTGCGTGACGAGCACGATGGTCATGCCCTGCCCATTGAGATCGGCGAACACCTGCATGATGGCGTCGGACGTCTTGCTATCAAGCGCACCCGTCGGCTCGTCGGCCAGCAGAATCTGCGGATTGTTGACCAGCGCGCGAGCGATGGCGACGCGCTGCTGCTGGCCGCCGGACAATTGCTGCGGCCCGTGGTCGAGGCGGTCGCCGAGGCCTAGCTGTTGCAGCCGCACTCGCGCCATCGCGTCCGGCTTTGCCGGCCGTGGCTTGGCGTACATCAGAGGCAGCATCACCTGGCGCAACGCCGTCGTACGGGGCAGCAGATTGAACTGCTGGAACACGAACCCGATCGTACGATTGCGCAACCGGGCCAGCACATCGCTCGGCAGGTGCGTGATATCGCGCCCGGCGATGCGCAGCTCGCCCGCCGTCGGCTGATCCAGCGCACCGATCAGGTGCATCATGGTCGACTTGCCGGACCCGGACGGTCCCATGATTGCTACGTACTCGCCGGCTTGGATGGCGAAGGACACATCCTCGAGCGCCCGCACCGACTGCTCGCCGACCTGGTAGGTCTTGTGCACGCCTCGTGCAGAAATGAGCGGCAGCCCATCGTCCACGATGCCGGCCGCGAGCGGCAAGACCTCATCCGTCCGGCTCATTTGCGCCCCGCCGTGCGGGCACGCAGCACCACCTTGTCGCCCTCCTGCAGCACCTCGCCCAGCGCCTCGGCGAAATAGCTGTCGATCAGGCCAAGGTCGAGTTGGCGGCTCTCCAGCCCGCCCGCTGAGGTGAGCACCCAGATCGTCACGTCCTGCCGGCTCTTGCGCCCCGCCGCCACCTCGCGTCGCGCCGTCCACGCCTCGAACCCAGCGCGCTGTGCTTGCGTGATGACGCTGGCCACCGCCTGCGTCAGCCGCTGCATGACGCGGGCCCTCGTCTCGCCTTCGAGCGCAGGCCGCGCCGCGCCGGACGCCAACGCCGAACCGACACCGGCCGGCTTGTCCTGCCCGGCGGACGTGCCCTTCATGATGGCGGCGATGCGCGCCGTCTGCTCGTCCGTCAGCGCCAGCTCGCTCCTGACCCGCTCCAGCTCGCGGTCGAGCTGCTCAACCAGGTTGCGCGCCGCGGTCGGCGCCGCCGGACCGCGCGGCTTGAAGCGCAGCGCATCGATCGGCAGGCGCAGGGCACGGTCCACTTTGGCGCTTTCTACGCTGGCCTCGGCCGTCATGCCGGGCAGCAGGATGCGGCTGTCGTTGGCCGCCTCAATAATGACCGTGTAGGTCACCACATTGTTGAGCTCCGTGCCGCCGAGCCGCACCTGCGCCACCCGGCCCTGAAAGCGCCGCCCGGGGTAGGCATCGACGCTGAACTCGACCGGATTGCCCTCGCTCACCGCGCCGACGTCTGCCTCGCTCACCTGTGCCTCGATGCGGATGCGGCGCAAATCCTGCGCAATCTTGAACAGCTCTGGCGCCTGCAGGCTGGCGGCCACCGTTTGGCCGACATCCACCGTGCGCGCGATCACCGTACCGTCGATCGGCGAGCGGATGCGGGTGCGCTCCAGGTCGATCTCGGCCTGCGTAAGCTGAGCTTGGCGTTGGACGATGACCGCCTTGGCGTTTTCGAGCTGAGCTTTGACGACCGCCAGCTCGGCGCGTGCCACCTCCGCGTCACGCGTCGCATTGTCGAGCGTGGTCGTTGCCGCGATGCCCTTGCTGGCGAGCGTCTGCTGCCGGCCCATCAGGCGCTCGGCATGGCGCTCGACAGCCTCGGCCTTGCTGAGCGCAGCTTCCTGGTTGGCCAGCATGGCCCTTGCTGCCGCAAGATCGGCGCGGCTCTGCGCGACCCGCGCCGCAAAGGTCTTGTCATCGATCACCGCCAGCTCGTCGCCGGCCTTCACCTCGGTGTTGAAGTCGGCCTTGAGCTCACTGATCTGCCCCGACAGCTGCGAGCCGACGCTCACGGTCACCAGCGCGCGCACCGGTCCTGAGGTGGTGACGAACTTGCGGATCGGCCCGTAGCCGACGTCCGCCGTCTCGTAGACATAAGCGCCGTTGCCGGCTCCGAGCAGCGCTAACGCGTACCTGCCGGCCACCGCCAGAGCGGCGACGCCAACTGCCAGCACCGCCATATGCTTGAGCTTCATTTCCCCATCACATCGGGCATGATCACATCTGGCATGGGGCCGAAGCCTGCGTGCATCGGCCCTGGTGAGCAATTGCAGCAACCTCGTGTGGTGCCTTGCAGATGCCATCTCGCTTCGCAGCGGACTCAATCATGGCATTTGCGAGACTGAACCACAGTGAAGCGACACTTTGCGGGTGTACTTCAGTGTCCAAATTGCCTTGCCGCCGGTGCGGCAAAACCTGAAGGCAATTCGCTGACAGGACACTAGCCCAAACGAGGCCAGGCTTCAAAAGCTCTGCCGGCATTGGGGTTACCGGGGTCGCGGGTGGCGGCCCGCACAGGGCGCTGATCCACATCTATTTCCAGCTCCGCTTGAGCGGACCGGCACGCGACCTTATCTATCACGCGGCGCATTCGCGCTTTCGAGGAACCCACCCCATGCGCTTTTTTAATCGCGGCCCCATCGTCCCGGTGCTGCGCTTCTCCGGACCGATCGGCATGGCGACGCCCCTGCGGCCAGGGCTGGCGCTGTCCGCCGTTGCCGGCCCGATCGAGCGGGCCTTCAGCGCGTCCAAGCTGCCAACCGTTGCCGTCGTCATCAACTCGCCGGGTGGCTCGCCCGTGCAGTCGCACCTGATCTTCAGCCGCATCCGCCAGCTCGCCAAGGAGAAGAACAAGCGCGTCTACGTGTTCTGCGAGGATGTGGCGGCGTCGGGCGGCTACTTCCTGGCTCTGGCCGGCGATGAGATCTACGCCGACCCATCCTCGATCGTAGGCTCGATCGGGGTCATCTCTGCCGGTTTCGGCTTCGACAAATTCATCGACCGCTTCGGCATCGAGCGGCGCGTGCACACCGCGGGCAAGCAAAAGAGCATCCTCGACCCCTTCCAGCCGGAGCGTGCGGAGGACGTCGAGCGCCTGAAAGACCTGCAGCGCGACGTTCACGACGTGTTTATCGGCGTCGTCAAGCAACGGCGGGCGGCCAAGTTGAAGGGCACCGACGAGGCGCTGTTCAACGGCGCGTTCTGGTCCGCCGGCAAGGCGCAGGACCTCGGTTTGATTGATGGAATTGCCGATTTACGCAGCAAGATGCAGCAACTGCATGGCGAAAAGGTGCGGTTGCGCGTTATGCCCATGGATAGGGGCGGCTTGCTGTCGCGGCTGCGCAGATTGCCGGGATTTAATGCGGATTTGAGGCACGACGGAATTGCACTTCCGGCCTCGTTGACCGATGATCTGGTCTCAAGCATAGAGGCGCGGGCCTTGTGGTCGCGCTTTGGGATCTAGATCAACGGGAGGTGCGTCATGCCCCAGCTGGTCGTCCTGGCCCTCGTCGGCGCCGGTCTTTACGCCGGCTATCGCTGGTATGCGCGCGCCGCCGAGCGCCTCGCCACCGAGATCAAGCGCAGCGAGGAGGAGATGCGCCGGCGGGCGCACGTCGCCATCAAGGAAATGGGCAAGCTGGAGTACGACCCCGCGAGCGGCGTGTACCGCCCCTCCACGCGGAGCTAGGCACGCCGGGTCGTCCAGCAGCCGTCGATCCTGCCTTCAATCGGGTGATGACCGGCAGCACTTTTTGCGTATAGTGCGGCGCGCTTCAACAATTAGCTCGCCATGCCATCCACGCACACCAAGGCTGCCAAGTCCGCTGCCGCTGCCGCCGCCACGGCTCCCAAGCCGGCGACCGGCGCGGCGCTCAGGCCTACCCAATCCTTCCAGGACCTGATCCTCTCCCTGCAGCAATTCTGGGGCGAGCAGGGTTGCGTGATGCTGCAACCTTACGACATGGAGGTTGGTGCCGGCACCTTCCATCCGGCCACCACCCTGCGTGCGCTGGGTCCCAAACCGTGGAACGCGGCCTACGTGCAGCCCTCGCGCCGGCCCAAGGACGGCCGCTACGGCGAAAACCCGAACCGCATGCAGCACTACTACCAGTTCCAGGTGATCATGAAGCCGTCACCGCCGGACATCCTGGACCTCTACCTGCAGAGCCTGGCGCGCATCGGCATCGACCCGATGCTGCATGATATCCGCTTCGTCGAGGACGACTGGGAGAGCCCCACGCTCGGCGCCTGGGGCCTCGGCTGGGAGGTTTGGTGCGACGGCATGGAGGTGACGCAGTTCACCTACTTCCAGCAGGTCGGCGGTTTCGACTGCAATCCCGTCTCCGGCGAGATCACCTATGGACTGGAGCGCCTTGCCATGTACGTGCAGGGCGTCGACCGCGTGTTCGACCTCAACTTCAACGGCCGCACGGATGCGCGCAAGCTCACCTACGGTGACGTGTTCCTGCAGGCCGAGCAGGAGTACTCGCGCTACAACTTCGAAGTCGCCGACACCGAGCTGCTGCTCGCCCACTTCCGCGACGCCGAGAAGGAATGCAAGGCGCTGCTGCAGGCCGGCGCGCCGCAACCGGGCCGCAACGACCAGCGCCACACGCTGGCGCTGCCCGCCTATGACCAGTGCATCAAGGCATCCCACATCTTCAACTTGCTCGATGCGCGCGGGGTCATCTCCGTCACCGAGCGGCAAAGCTACATCCTGCGCGTGCGCGAGCTCGCCAAGGCCTGCTGCGCCGCCTGGCTGCAGACGGAAGGCGGTGGAGCCTGACCACCACTGTCATCCGGGAATGTTGCGGCGCCACGTATCCCGGACCCAGGGGCACGGCTTAGCAAGTGCTTGGCCCCGGCTCTCGGCGCTGCGCGCACCGGCAGGATGACAACTGGGAGATAGTTCGACGATGACCACACCGAAAACCCTGCTGGAGATGTCCGGCGCCGATATGCGGCCCGCGCCGCTGGCAACCGCAACGCTCGTCATCATCGACGCGCAGAACGAATATCTCGACGGCAAGCTGGCGTTGCCCGAGGTCAAGCCCGCCGTCGAAGCACTTGCGCGCCTGCTCACCAAGGCGCGCGCGGCCAGCGCCCCCGTCGTGCACATCCAGCACAAGGGCCGCGCCGGCGGCTTGTTCGACCTCGATGCACGCGGCGGTGCCATCATCGATGCCGTCAAGCCGCTCGGCGCCGAAGCCATCGTGCACAAGCCGCTGCCCAACGCCTTCGCGCAGACCGATCTCGATGCCACGCTCAAGAAACTCGGCCGGACGCAGCTCGTCATCGCCGGCTTCATGACGCACATGTGCGTCAGCTCCACGGCCCGCGCCGCCCTCGACCTCGGCTATAAGGCAACGGTCGCGGCCGACGCGGCGGCCACCCGCGACCTGCCCGACCCGATGGGCGGCGTGATCTCCGCCGCCGCTCTGCACCGCGCAGCGCTGGCCGAACTGGCCGACCGGTTCGCTATCGTCGCCAGGGTCGATCAGATCGAAAACGGCTGACCTAATGCTCACCAACACCAGGCTGATCCGCGTGCAATGGGGCGACTGCGACCCGGCCGGCATCGTCTTCTATCCGCGCTACTTCGAATGGTTCGATGCCAGCACCATCCTGCTGTTCGAGAAAGCGACGGGCATGATCAAGAAGACCATGCTGGAAAAATACCAGGGCGCCGGCATCGCCCTGCTGGAGGCGCGCGCCGTGTTCAAGGTTGCCTCCCACTACGGCGAGGACCTCCAGGTCGAGAGCACAATCAGCGAATTCCGCCGCTCGAGCTTCTTCGTGCACCACAAGGTCAGCAAGGCCGGCGCGCTCGCTCTTGAAGGTTTCGAGACCCGGCTGTGGACCGTGCGCGATGCGGCCGATGCCGACAAACTAAAGTCGGCACCCATGCCGGCCGAGATCCGCGCCGCGTTTGCGAACCGCTAGCGCCACCACCTCTCGTGCGGGGAAACGTCCCACGTTTCAGCGCCGAACGGCGCATGGTCCACGACCGACCGCTCCGCTACACTGCCCGCGACAACCCCACCACAGCATTGCCAACGCCCCACTGACAGGAGACGCGCTCATGCAAGATTCGACAGCCCCCTTCCGCGCCGACATGGTCGGCAGCTTGCTGCGTACGGCGCCCCTGAAAGAGGCGCGCACCAAACACGCCAACGCTGCAATCACCGCGCCGCAGCTCCAAGCCGTCGAGGATGAGGAGATCCGCAAGCTGGTCGCCAAACAGGCGGCGGTCGGGCTGAAGCTCGCCACCGACGGCGAGTTTCGCCGCGCCTGGTGGCACTTCGACTTCTTCTGGGGGCTGCAGGGCTGCGAGCGCGTGACGGTGGATCAGGGCATCAAATTCCACGGCGTGCACACCAAGGCCGAAAGCCTGAAGGTCATGGGCAAGCTCGACTTCCCCGCCGACCATCCCATGCTCGAGCACTTCAGGTTCCTGAAATCAGTCAGCCCGGCCGCCGTGCCGAAGATGACCATCCCCTCGCCGTCCGTGATGCACTTCCGCAGCGGCCGCGCCGCCATCAGCCCGCAGGCCTATCCCGACATGGACGGCTATTTCGAGGACCTCGCCAAGGTCTACGGCAAGGCGATCAAGTCGTTCTACGATGCGGGCTGTCGCTACCTGCAGCTTGACGACACCGCGTGGGCCTACCTGTGCTCCAAGGAGCAGATGCAGGAGGCGCGCAAGCGCGGCGAAGACGTCGACAGGCTGCCCGGCATCTACGCGCAGGTCATCAACACCGCGCTCAAGTCCAAGCCGGCCGACATGGTCATCACCACGCATGTTTGCCGTGGCAACTTCCGCTCGACCTGGATTTCGGAGGGCGGCTACGAGCCGGTTGCCGAACGCCTGCTGGCCGCTATCGACTATGATGGTTACTTCCTGGAATACGACACCGAGCGCGCCGGCGGCCTGGAGCCGCTGCGTTTCCTACCCAAGGGCAAGAAGCGCGTCGTGGTCGGCCTTGTCACCTCCAAAAGTGGGACGCTCGAGAATAAGGACGATATTAGGCGCCGGCTCGAGGAGGCAAGCCAATACGTTGCGCTCGATCAACTCTGTCTCAGCCCGCAATGCGGGTTTGCCAGCACGGAAGAGGGCAACATCCTGGCCGAGGAAGAGCAATGGGCCAAACTCAAGATGATCGTGGAGATTGCGCGCGAGGTTTGGCGCTGAGCCCGGCAGGCTGGCAAATGATGCGTGCGAGCTTCCAGAATAGGGATGCCGCGTGTTAGCCGGCGTCGTGCACTCAACGCTATTGCGGGCGGAAATAGCCAACTCGCTGTGATATCCGCCAAGGCCGCAAGCAAAACAAAGGGGCGGGAAAAACCCGCCCCTTTTTGCGCAAAATGCACAGCGCCGCCCGCCGTCGGCGCGCTTCAGATCAGGTAATCGTCCTTGCTGGACTTGCCGCCCTTGGTGGCGGCGACCATCCAGCGCGGCATGCGGCCACGACCGGTCCAGGTATTGTCGGGGTTTTTGGGATCGCGATATTTGGGCGCCACGCTGCCCTTGCCCTTGCGGCCCTTGCCGAGCACTTCCTCCAAGGATAATCCGTGCTCCTTGGCCATATCCGACAATTTCTGCCGAAGGGCCACGCGCTCCGAATTTTGCTTATCGACCATCAACCGATCGATTTGGGCACGAAGCTGCGATAGCTCCGCATAGCTCATTTTTTCGATGCCATTGAGTTTCGCCATTTGTTCTCTCCGCTGCGGGGTATTTTGGAATTGTGCAATATCAAATGCGTCGGTTGACAAATCATTGCAACCGAAATCTCGTACCAAATATGCGGGACCTATAATGCGTTGCCGATCCA
>Ga0075421_100006896_pt1 | contig 13885 bp, 11 predicted proteins | sample SoiMetdeltSBSDD5_FD_75292 | JGI IMG/M metagenome (GOLD analysis project Ga0075421, IMG submission 75292) | Bulk soil microbial communities from a Populus tree surrounding site in Tennessee, USA - Soil MetaG P. deltoides SBSDD5 | ecosystem: Environmental > Terrestrial > Soil > Tree plantation...
CGTGCGTATCCGAATCCAGAAGGCGCAGGATGCCGTCGACCAGATCGCTGACGTAGCAGAAGCTTCGCGTCTGCGTGCCATCGCCGAACACGGTGACGTCCTCGTTGCGCAGTGCCTGCGACATGAACGCCGGCACGGCGCGGCCGTCGCGCAGCCGCATGCGTGGGCCGTAGGTGTTGAAGATGCGGACGATCTTGGTGTCGACGCCGTGGGCCCGGTGATAGGCCAGGGTGATGGCTTCGGCAAAACGCTTGGCTTCGTCGTAGACCCCGCGCGGACCGATCGGATTCACATTGCCCCAGTACGTCTCGCGCTGCGGGTGCTCGAGCGGATCGCCGTAGACCTCCGAGGTCGAGGCGAGGACGAATCGCGCCTTCTTGGCCTTGGCCAGACCGAGGGCGTTGTGCGTGCCGAGCGATCCGACCTTGAGCGTCTGGATCGGCAGCTCGAGGTAGTCGATCGGGCTCGCCGGGCTTGCCCAGTGCAGCACGGCATCGACCGGCCCATCGATGTCGATGTACTGCGTGACGTCGTGGCGGATGAACTGAAAGTCCCGGTCGCGGAGGTGGGCGATGTTGCCCATGTCGCCGGTGACGAGATTGTCCACAGCCACCACCGAATGGCCGCGGGCGAGGAGCGTTTCGCAGAGATGGGATCCGATAAAACCGGCCGCGCCGGTGACAACCGTTCTCGGCACTGTGGGTTCTCCGTGAGTCAGTATGCGACGCCGCGCTGGAAGAGTCCGCGCACCAGCGTCAGCCACATGATCTTGAGGTCGAGGGTGACCGACCAGTTTTCGATGTAGTAGAGGTCGTACTCGATACGCTTTTCGAGGGAAGTGTTGCCTCGCCAGCCGTTGACCTGCGCCCAGCCGGTGATGCCGGCCTTCACTTTGTGACGCAGCATGTATTGGGGAATCCGGTGCTTGAACTGCTCGACGAAGAACGGACGCTCGGGGCGAGGGCCGACAATCGACATGTCCCCCTTGAGGACGTTCCAGAACTGAGGCAGCTCGTCGAGGTCCATCTTGCGCAGCCAGCGGCCAACCGGTGTTGATCGCGGGTCGTCCTCGCGCGCCCAGATCGGGCCGGTTTCATCCTCGGCGTCTTCGTGCATCGATCGGAATTTGTAGACGGTGAACGCCTTGCCGTCGAGGCCCATGCGTTCCTGCCGGTAGAAGACCGCCCCCGGCGACGTCCACTTGACCAGCGCGGCGATGATCGCGAACGGGATGGCCAGCACCACCATGGCGGCGGCCGAGAGGACGATGTCGAGGCCGCGCTTCACCCAGGAGTTGAAGCCTTGCAGCGGCACCTCGTTGATGTTGATCACCGGCAGTCCGTCGAGATCCTCGAGGCGGGCACGCAGGGCGATGAACTGCAGGAGGTCGGGCACCACCTTGACGTCGATGAACTCGCGGCTGGTGATCTCCATCAGATCGAGCAGCTTGGCGTGTTCCTCGAGCGGCAGCGTGACGTAGAGATGGTCGATGCGCTCGCGGAGAGCGATCTCCACCACTTCCGCGAGCGTGCCAAGCAGCGGCAGCCCGCGATAGCCGATGTGATCGCCGCCGGCGCGATCGTCGATGAAGCCGACGACCTGATACCCGAGCTCGCGATGCTGGAGCATGCGATCGGCCACCATGCGGCCGAGATCGCCGGCGCCGGCGATCAGAATCCGCTTCAGCCCGAGCCCGGCGCGCCAGCGCCGTTCGAGCAGCTCGCGCACGGCCTCGCGCGACGCATAGGTAAACATCACCGTCAGCGCGAGAAACAGTCCCCAGACGATCTGCGACACCTGGAAGGCGCCCTGGGCTCGTGACGTGTCGGACGCGTAATACGCGCCGACGTAGAGCGTGGAGAGCACGCTGAACACGACGGCGAGGATGCTGCCGATCAACACGGCGAAGAAGTCGTCGACGCGCGATCGGCCGCGCCGCAGCCGGTAGACGCCTTGCAGCCAGAAGGCGAACGGCGTCAGCACCGCCACAAACGGCAGCAGGCTCAGATACTGCTCGAGCGGCGGGTAGCCGCGGTAGACGGGAATCAGTCCACTCTCGAAGCGGATGCCGTAGGCCAGCACGAACGCCCACATCGCCAGCACCGCGTCGCTGAACACGTAGAGCGCGACGAGCAGGCGGTTGTGTCGCCTTACCACTGCGTCCCCACTGGCGCCGACAGCGTGTCGTCGATCACGGCCCGCATCGCATGGGTGTGGTGTTCGCGAGAGAACCGCTCCGCGCTGGCGCGAATCCGTGTGGAATCGAACGACATCCGTTCGAGCCGTGCGAGGGCGTCGCCGAGCGATTCCGCGGTCGCCTCGGCGAAGAGCACGCCGGTCTCACCCTCGGCCACCGTTTCGAGCGCGCCGCCGCGGGCCAGTGCCACGACCGGACGGCCGCAGGCCTGGGCCTCGACCGGCACGATCCCGAAGTCCTCTTCACCGGGCATGATCAGCGCATGCGCGCGGCGGTATTCGTCGCGCAACTGCTCGTCGGAGAGCGGACCCAGGAAGGTGACGTCGGGTCCCGCCATGCGCTGCAGCCGATCGCGATCGGGACCATCGCCGGCGATCCGCAGGCGCGCGCCGGCGCGGCGGCAGGCCTCGAGCGCAATCTCGATGCGCTTATATGGGACGAGGGCGGACACGATCAGAAAGTGGCTCTCGGACGAAACGGCGGCAGGCTGATAGAAGACCGTGTCAACAGGCGGATACACGATCGTAGCTTCGCGATTATAGTATCGCCGGATCCGCCCAGCAACGTGCCGCGAGTTGGCGACGAAGCGGTGCACGCGATGCGCCGTTGCGGCATCCCACGTCGCCAGCCGTGACAATACCGGATGGTAGAGCCAGCGGCTCGCCACCGCGCCCACTCGTTCGGGCCCGAAGTAAGCGTCGAATTGATCCCACGCATACCGCATCGGTGAGTGGCAGTAGCACACGTGCCGCGCGCGCACCGGCGCGACGACGCTCTTGACCGCGCAGTGGCTGGAGCTGATCACGAGGTCACAGCCGTCGAGATCGAACTGTTCGACGGCAAACGGGAAGAGCGGCAGATACCGCCGGTACTGCGTCCGCGCCATCGGCATGTACTGCAGAAACGACGTGTGAATCCGATGCCGTTCGATCGCCGGCGACACCGAGCCGCGCCAATGAAACAGCGTATGGATGTCGGCGTTGGGATAGAGGCCGCAGATGACCTCGAGCACCTTCTCCCCGCCGCGCATGCCGGTCAGCCAGTCGTGGGCGAGCGCGACCTTCATACGGCCGCGACCGCGAGCGGTGCACCGATGCGCCTGTAGACCTCCAGCGTCCGTGCCACCGACCGCTCCCACGAGAACTCGCGCGCGCGCTCCAGCCCCTTGCGGCGCATGTCCTCGGCGCGCGCCGGGTTGGTGAGCACCGAGTGCAGGCCGTCGACGATCGAGTCGATGTCGTGCGGATCCACGAGCACCGCCGCGTCGCCGACGACTTCCGGCAGCGACGAGACGTTCGAGACCACCACCGGCGTGCCGCTGGCCATCGCCTCGAGCGGCGGCAGGCCGAAGCCTTCGTAGAGCGAGGGAAACACGAAGACCGCGGCAAGCCGATAGAGCACGGCCAGCTGATCGTCCGGCACGTAGCCGAGAAACCGCACGTGCTTGTGCAGCTTGTGGCGATGCACGGCGTGCCGCAGCGCCGGCAGCTTCGAGATCTCGTCGCCGATGATCAGCAGCTTCACGTCCTCGAGCTGACGGGCGCGCAGTTCGCTGAACGACTCGATCAGCCGCACGAGATTCTTGTGCGGCTTGATGTTGCCGACGTAGAGCACGAACCGGTGATCCAGCTGATAGCGCTCGCGCACGCGCGCAATCGCATCGAGCGGCGGGGTGACCGAGAAGTGCGAATCGATCGCGTTGTAGACGACGACGATCTTTTCCGGCGGGATGTTGAAGAGGTGCAGGATGTCGCGCTTCGACGCGTCCGACACCGTGAGCACGCAGTCCGATCGGTGAGCGGCCGTCCACATCTGCGCCCGCGCATAGGCGTAGGCCATGCGGTTGGGCAGATACTGCGGAAACATCAGGTGGATGCAGTCGTGGATCGTGACCACCGAGCTGCAGTTGATCGCCGCCGGCAGCACGTAATGCGGGGCGTGGTAGAGGTCGGGCCGCTCGCGGCGCAGGACCCACGGCACGTGGATTTGCTCGCGAATCGAATAGTTCGGTGACGGCTCGAGCACGCCGCGGAAGTTGGGCCCAAGCTGGGCCGCGACACCCAGGTCGGCTTCACCGCAAAGCAGGACGTACTCCGTGTCGTGGTCGATGCGCGCCAGATGGCGCAGCAGGTTGCGGATGTAGGTCCCGATGCCGAAATCGTGGAGCTTCCGCGCGTCGATCGCGACTCGCATGTCGCTCCGATTCTACTTCCTCGGTCCGGCGCCGAATTTACCGATCCCAACCAGCCCAGTTCATACGGTGCCGCCGGCGCAGGTCGCGCAGCACGCCGGGATAGACGCCGTTTTGGCGCGCGGCTTCTCCGGCTGTTTCGACCGCCGCACGAATCGGTTCGGCGTTGGTCTGCAGCGTCTCCAGCCAGCTTTGACAATTGAGCGTCGACATCCCGTTGATGCGCACGCCGTTGGTCTCGAACACGGCGAACCACGGCCGGTCGCCGTTGCGCGACGAGGACGACACGCAGGAGCCGGCATATTTGTCCCAGTAGGCGTCGAGCTGGACGCTGTTGTGTGCCGCCCACTCCATCACCTGCGCGTACGCCGACTCGCCCTTGGCGCGTGCCTGATCGCTGTCGCTCGGGCCACCCATCGCTTTCGAGAGAGCGTTCAGCGGCGTCTGCGACGCGTTGCTCACCTGGCCATTCAGCAAATCGGTCGCGTGATCGATGGCGACGGCGAACGCCAGGCCCTGTCCGGCTTGCGCCGCGACGGCGAGCGAGTTGATCCCGATCACGAGACCCGAGCGGTCGACGAGAGGTCCTCCGCTGTTGCCCGGATTGATGGCCGCGTCAGTCTGGATCAACGTGATGTTGCCCACCTGCCGCACGGCGCTGACGATGCCGCGCGTGACGGTGTTCGAGAGCACGCCAAGCGCCGACCCGACGGCGATGACTTCCTGTCCGACGCGCGCGCTGGACACCGAGCCCATCGCCAACACCGGCTGGTCGGGGTTGGCATTGGAGACGTGCAACAGGGCGAGGTCGCTTCCCGTCGACACGGTCGTCACTCGGGCGTTGTACGTCACGGTGCCAACCTGCAGCGTGACCGAGTTCTGACCCTGGATGACGTGCGCGTTGGTCAGCACCTGGTTGGGTCGAATGAAGAATCCGGTTCCGCGCGATGGTCCGGCGGTGATCGACGCCACCGCGGGCAGCACGCGGCTGACGACGTCCTCGAGCGATGAGGTCTTCGGATCGGATTTCGTGTCGGGCTCCGGCGCCGGCGGCGATGTCGATTCGTCGATCGCGGGTGCGTCCTCGACAGCGGCGGCCTGCGCGGCCGGCACCGGCTTCGGTTTCGGCGTGCTCACCACGGTCGTTTCGACGGCGCGCGTATCACGCATCAGAAACATCGTGACGATCGCGCCCACGCAGAGCATGGCGATCGAGAGGAAGAGGCTCTGACTCGACTTCGAGCCCCGCGGTTCGGATGCCGGCGCCGCCGCGGCGATGTTGGGCGCGGCTGCCGGAGAACCTGTCGGCGGGTCAGCCGGCGTCTCCGTGTTCTGGAAGCCGCATCTGCACTCACCGACACGTCTTGGCACGCGCCGGCCACACGATGGGCACGTCCAGGAGATGTTGGCTAGGCCGGTCTGCTCCATGACATTCGTCGTGGAGACCCGGTTCTCCGAACAGCGGTCTCCGTTTACGGGTTATCGGGTAATCGGCCGCGAATCTTCAGGTAAGCGCGAAGCCAGGGCACCCAGGCGGGGTGGTGTTTGGCGTAGAACGCAAGCTGGCTGCGGCGATATGCCGCGGCCGTCGTCGAACCCGCCGATCGGCCGCGAAGGTGCTGGATCTCGACGTCGGCGGCGAACAGCACCGTGCGGCCGCGGGCGCGCACCGACGCGCAGAGATCGACGTCCTCGGTGTAGAGGAAAAAACGTTCGTCGAGCAGGCCGGCGGCCTCGAGGTCGGCGCGCCGAATCAGCAGGCACGCGCCGCTGACCCAGTCGACGCTGCGCGTCTGCCGCGTCATTCGTTCGACCAGCGAGACGATCGGTCGAAGACCACGGTCATTGCCCGAGACGAGCACTTTCTGCCGCAGCTCCGCCAGCGGCGCGATCATCTGTCCAAACGACAGCTCTGCCCGTCCTTCTCCATCCACGATTCGCGGACCGGCGATCGCGACGTCGGACCGGGCGTCGAGGTGCGCCACCAGCCGATCGACGGCTCCGGGCGACACGCGTGCGTCGGGGTTCAGCAGCAGCACGAGCTCCGATGACGACTCCCTGATGCCTCGATTGTTGGCCGCCGCAAACCCGAGATTGCCTGTCGATTCGATGAGCCGTACCTGCGGCCAGGCGGCATGGACGTGTGCCGCCGTGCCATCGCTCGACGCGTTGTCGATCACGACGATTTCGTGAGACGCAACCGGCGCCGGCTGCGTCAGCGATCGCAGCACGCCGTCGATGTCGCGCGCGGAGTTGTAGGTCACGATCACGATCGCCACGCGCGGCCGCGTCGAACTCATTTCGCGCACGCCAACAGCACCTGCAGGGTGCGACGCGCACACTCGTCCCACGAATAGCGTTCGACTTGTGCCTGACCCCGGTCGAGCAGCCGCTGCCGCTCGACCTGGTCGCCGAGCACGCGCTCCAGGGCTATGGCAATGAGCGCCGGATCGGGCTGCGCCACGTACTCTGCCGCCGGGCCATAGATTTCGCGGGCGACCTCGGTATCGAGCACGACGACGGGAATGCCGGCGGCCATGGCTTCGAGTGGAGTGAGTCCGAATCCCTCGTACTCGGAGAGGAAGACGAATGCCGAGGCTCGCGCGTACAGCGACGACAGTTCGGCATCGGAGACGTATTGCCGTGCGCGGATCCGATCGCCGGCGCCGGAGTGCGCGATGAGCGTGTCGACGTCAATCGGCGGCGTGGTGCGGTTGTCGCCGACGATCTCGAGCCGTGCGGCGGGATGTCTGGCCGCCAGCCGCGCGAAGCCGTCGATCAACTCCGGAATGTGCCGGCGGTTGAAGAGCGAGCCGACGTAGAGCACGAGCGGCTCACGCGCGGCGTTGGTGCGAAGCGTCGTGGTCCCGAGGTAAATCACATCCACGCGCGAGTGATCGAGGCCGAGATGTCGAACGGCCTCCCGCTTGGTGAAGTCCGATTGCGTCAGCACGCGTGCGGCGCGTCTCGCGCTGGCCTTCGTGATCACTCGCCGGCGGAGTCCCTCTCGCCACGAGAACCATTCCGGATGCGCCACGAACGAGACGTCGTGCACCGTCACCACGACGGGGATCGAGCAGGCGAGCGGTGCGGTGTAGGCCGGAGAGAAGAGCACGTTGGCGCGCGCCTTTCTGACCAGGCGTGGAAGCACCAGCTGCTCCCAGAGCGTTCCGCGGCCGCCGGCCGAGAGCCGCGATACGTTGAGCGGCGCCCACCCGGCATCCGACTGCTCCTCCGGCGAGCACAGGATGAACTCGTGCGCCGCGGCGCCGGGCAGCCTCGTCCACGCCGAGAGGATCTGCGAGAGATACCGGCCGACGCCGGTCGGCTTGTCGAGGAGCTCGCGCGCATCGATCGCGATTCGCATGCCGGCTAACGCGATCCTCGCCGGGCGACGGCATCGCGATAGGCCTGCGCCAGACGCATCGCCGTGCCTTCCCAGGTGAAGGCCTTCGCCCGTTCGAGGCCGGCACATCCGAGCTCGCGCGCCCAGCCATCGTCGTGCGCGACGCGATCGATTGCGGCTGTCCAGGCGTCGACGTCGTGGGGATCGAGCAGCAGGCCCCCGCTCGCGACGACTTCCGGCAGCGAGCCGCGGTTCGACGCGAGCACCGGCACGCCGGCCGACATGGCCTCGAGCGCCGTCAGGCCGAAGCCTTCGTCGAGCGAAGGCAGGACCAGCACGCGTGCGCCCGCGAACAGCGCCTCGCGTTGACTCTCGGCGACATAACCCACGTAGTCGACGTGTCCGTCGAGCGGCGGCTGCGACGCTCGGGCGAGCCACTCGCCGGCGTCAGTGGTTGTGCCTCCCGCGATCACGAGCTTCGGGGCCGGGCCGGCGTGCGCGAGCCGCGTGAAGGCATCGAGGATGACGCCGACATTCTTGCGTGCTTCGAGCGTTCCAAGCAGCAGTACGTATCCCTGTGACGGCACATGCGGCGAGCGTCCGAGCGTCGTCCAGACCGGTGCACCAGGAGGGCAGCAGTAGACGCGATCCTCGGCGACCCCGAGCCGATCGACAATCAATCGTTGCGTTCGAAACGATGAGGTAACGATCGCGTCGGCGCGGCGTGCGTGCGCGGCGGCGAGCGGCGGATAGTCGCGCCTGATCTCGTCACGGACGCGTTCGGGATGGTCCAGGAAGAACAGGTCGTGAATCGTGACGACCTGCGCCGCCTGCCGCGCCGGAATGAGCAGCGGATGCGCCGCGTGCACGACGTCCACCCGGCCGGCCAGCGTCTCAATTGGCGGCCACTCAACGCGATGCCAGAGATAGTTGAGCACCGCGACCGGCACCTGCCGGTCGACGACCTCGGCGCCAAGCTCCTCGCCGAGCGAGGGCGCCGGCCGGTCCTTCCACGAGCTCGTGAACACCGCGACATCGTCCTGCTGCGTTGCCGTGTACGCTCGAGTGATCTGGCGGATGTACTCGCCGACACCGGTCCGCGCACGGAGGGCCGGGCGGTAGTCGACGAGAATTCGCATGTGATAGCAACGGTATGATAGCCGTTGCGTTTTTTTGGGGCTGGCGCCGTGTACAGCCCCGGGGGAGGCTGATGAAAATCGCTGTCGTGGGAACTGGATATGTCGGACTCGTCGCCGGAGCCTGCTTCGCCGAGTCCGGTAACGATGTGGTGTGCGTGGACAAGGACGAGGCGAAAGTCCGGATGCTCAGACGGGGCAAGATGCCGATCTATGAGCCCGGACTCGAGGAGATTGTCCGGCGCAATCGTTCGGAAGGCCGGCTGACCTTCACCACCAATCTGCCCAAGACGGTGCGCGACTCGCTGGTGATCTTCATCGCGGTCGGGACGCCACAGGGTGAAGACGGTTCGGCCGATTTGCGGCACGTGCTCGGCGTGGCCGGCGAGATCGCCAAGGCGATGAACGGCTACAAGATCGTCGTGGACAAGAGCACGGTGCCGGTCGGGACCAGCGAGAAAGTGCGTGAGATCATCCGGCGGACGACGACGCATCCATTCAGCGTCGTCAGCAATCCGGAATTCTTGAAGCAGGGCGCGGCGATCGACGACTTCATGAAGCCGGACCGGGTGATCATCGGCGCCGAAGACGCGCGCGCGCAGGAGATCATGCTCGAGCTTTACAGCCCGTTCACCCGGACCGGCGCGCCGATCATGGTGATGGACTGTGCGAGCGCCGAGCTCGCCAAGTACGCGGCCAACGCCATGCTGGCCTCGCGCATTTCGTTCATGAACGAAGTGGCCAACGTCTGCGAGCTGGTGGGCGCCGACGTCGATCAGGTGCGCCGGGCGATCGGGTCGGACCGCCGCATCGGAACGGCGTTTCTGTTCCCTGGCGTCGGCTACGGCGGCAGCTGCTTTCCGAAGGACGTGCAGGCGATGATCCGCTTCGCCAACGACCGCGACTACGAGTTCCGCATTCTCGAGGCGGTCGAGCGCGTGAACGAGCTGCAGAAGACCCGCCTGTTCACGAAGATCAAGAAGCACTTCGGCACGGTGAAGGGGAAGACCATCGCCATCTGGGGGCTGTCGTTCAAGCCCAAGACCGACGACATGCGTGAAGCCCCGTCGATTCCGCTGATCGAGGCGCTCGTCGCCAGCGGGGCCCACGTGCAGGCCCACGATCCCGAAGCGATGAAAGTGGCGCGCGGCCACTTCGGATCCAAGATCACGTACGCGACGAACAACTACGATGCGCTCAAGGGCGCCGACTGCCTGGCGATCGTGACGGAATGGAATGAATTCCGCCGGCCCGACTTCGAGCGCATGCGGACGCTGATGCGGTCGCCGGTCATCTTCGACGGCCGCAATCTCTTCACACCCGACCAGATGAAGCAAAGCGGATTCACCTACTACTCCATTGGCCGCAACTGACCTGCCGTCCGTCCTCGTCACCGGCGGTGCGGGATACATCGGCAGCCACGCCGCCAAGGCGCTTCGGCGTGCCGGTCACCGCGTCGTCATCTACGACAACTTTTCAGCCGGGCATCGTGGGGCGGCGCTCGACGCGCCGGTGATCGAGGGCGACATCGGCGACGTCGGCGCGGTCCGCCGCGCCATCCGCGACAGCGGCGCCACGGCAGTCATGCACTTCGCGGCGTGGCTGTCGGTGCCCGATTCGGTCCGCGACCCGAGCGGCTACTACCGCAACAACGTGTTCGGCACGCTGGCAACGCTCGAGGCGATGGCGGCCGAGGGGTGCCAGTCGTTCGTGTTTTCCTCGACCTGCGCGGTGTATGGCGAACCCGTCGAGACGCCGATCAGCGAGACGCATCCCACCGCGCCGATCAACGCATACGGGCAAACCAAGCTGGCGGTCGAACACGCGCTCCCGCATTTCGAGCGGGCGTACGGAATCAGGTCGATCCGGCTCCGCTACTTCAACGCCGCCGGCGCCGACCCGGAGGGCGAGCTCGGCGAGGACCACGAGCCGGAGATTCACGTGATCCCCCGTGCGCTGGCGGCGGCCGCGACCGGCGGAACGATCGATGTGTTCGGCGAGGACTATCCGACGCCTGACGGGACGTGTCTGCGCGATTACATCCACGTCGCCGATCTGGCGGACGCCCACGTTCGTGCGCTCGGGCGGCTGTCCGGCGGCGGAGCATCCGCGACCTACAACGTCGGCACCGAGCGTCCCTCCTCGGTCAAGGACGTGATTGCGGCGGTCGAGCGCGTGACCGGCAGGCCGGTGACCCGGCGAGCGGCGCCGCGGCGTGCGGGAGACCCCGCGGTTCTTTACGCGTCGGCGCAGCGGATCCGTCAGGACCTGGGGTGGACGCCGAAGTACGCCGACCTCGACACCATCGTGCGCGACGCATGGCGGTGGCACAGCGCGCACCCACATGGATTCGGCGATCGTTCGTGAGTAGGATGACCGGGTGACCGCGCTGCACCGCCTTCTCGCGTACGCGCGGCCACATCGGGCGCGACTGGCGGGCGCGCTGGCGGCCATGGTGATTTACGCGGCCGCCTCCGCGAAGCTGGCCACGCTGGTCAAGCCCATCTTCGACAGCGTGCTTCCCGCGCGCGAACGACTCGTCTCGACCATCGTTGCCATCCTCGTCGTGTACGCCGCCAAGGGCACCGGTGCGTACCTGTCGCAGTATCTGATGACCGACGTCGGGCAGCGCGTGGTGCGTGATCTGCGCAACACGATGTTCCGCCACATGCTCGGCCAGTCGGCGGCGTTCTTCACCACGCAGACGACCGGCCGTCTCATGTCGCGGCTGAACAACGATGTCGGCCAGGTGCAGCGCGTCGTCGCCGACACGATTGGCGATCTGGCGCGAGAATCGCTGACCCTCGTCGCGTATCTGGCCGTGCTGATCTACTACGACGCCAGGCTGACGGTGGTCTGCCTCACGAGCGCGCCGCTGATCGTCTATCCGCTGGTGCGTCTGGGCCAGCGCGTGCGCCGAACCACGCGGCGCACCCAGGAGGCGCAGGAGCAGATGGCCCACCTCAGCGCCGAAGCGCTGACCGGTCACCGCATCGTCAAGGCGTTCGGTGCGGAGGCACGCGAATCGGCGAAGTTCGAGCAGTCGTCCCAGCGGTTCTATCGCACCAGCATGCGGGTCACGAGCGTGCTCTCGCTGCTGCCGCCGTTGATGGAGATGATCGGCGGCGTCGCGTTTGCGACCGCCCTGTGGGTCGGCAGCCAGGAGATTGCGTCGAAGCGATTGACGACGGGCGATTTCGTCGCGTTCCTCACGGCGCTGTTCCTGATGTACGCGCCGGCGCGCAAGCTGAGCCGGGTCAACGCCGATCTCCAGCAGGCGGCGGCTGCGTCCGAACGTATCTTCGAGATCCTCGACACCCATAGCGAGGTGCAGGAGCGGGCGGACGCGATCGCTCTGCCGCGGTTCTCGCGCTCGATCGAATTCCGCGACGTGCACTTTGCCTACGGAGCCGCGCACGAGCCGACCCTGGACGGCGTCACCTTTACGATCGGTGCCGGTCAGGTGCTGGCCATCGTCGGCCGCAGCGGCGCCGGCAAGACGACGCTCGTCAACCTGCTGCCACGGTTCTACGATGTCACCTCAGGAGCCATTGTGATCGACGGCCACGACGTGCGCGACGCGACGCTGGCATCGCTGCGCTCGCAGATCGGTCTGGTCACGCAGGAGACCGTGCTTTTCGACGACACCGTCGCGGCCAACATCGCCTACGGCGTGTCGCATGCCAGCCGGGACGCGATCGAGGCCGCGGCCCGGGCGGCGCACGCGCACGACTTCATCCTCCGGCTCGATCGCGACTACGAGACGATGATTGGCGAGCGCGGCCAGCGTCTCTCGGGTGGTCAGCGTCAGCGGCTGGCCATTGCCCGGGCGATCCTGCGCGACTCGCCGATCATGATTCTCGACGAGGCGACCTCGTCGCTCGACGCCGAGTCGGAGGCGCTCGTGCAGGATGCGCTGGCGACGCTGATGCGCAACCGGACGTCGTTCGTGATTGCCCATCGCCTCTCGACGGTTCGCCGTGCCGATGCCATCGTGGTGCTCGAGCGCGGACACATCGTCGAGTGCGGCACGCACGATGAACTGATGGCGCGCCGGGGCGCCTATGCGAAACTCTACGAACTGCAGTTCGAAGACGAACCGCCGGAGATCGAGCCGTCGTGATCAAGTCCATGACCGGTTTCGCCTCGCTGACCCACGAGGACGAGCGCGCCACCATCGCCGTCACGGTACGAGCCGTGAACCATCGGTTTCTCGATTTGCAGCTGCGGCTGCCGCAGTCGTTCGCCGACGTCGAGCCGCGGCTGCGATCGCTGCTGCAGAAACGGCTGGCCCGCGGCCGCATCGAGCTCGGCATCAGCGTCCAGGTGCGCAACAGCAGCGCGCCGAGCGTCGAGCTGAACGAGGAGTTCGCCAGCGCATTGAGCGCCGCCATCGACCAGGCGCGCAGCCGCGGGCTGGTGTCGGGCACTTTGTCGCCAGGCGATCTGCTGCGTCTGCCGCAGGCGATCACGGTGCGGGAGCGTCCGCCGGAAGCCGATCCCGCCGTCGAGGCGCGACTGGCGGTCAGCATCGAAGCGGCGGTCGAGCAGGCGCTGGCCGATCTCGACGCCATGCGTGTGCGCGAAGGTGCGCACCTGCATACCGATCTCGACGGACGCCAGCAGGCGCTGTCGCTCTTGATCGAGCGGCTGCGTGTTGCGGCCGAAGAGGGACGCGTCGAGCTGGAACGTCGTCTGCGCGAGCGCATCGACGAGATCGCGCTGGAACTGCCGGTGGATCAGGCGATGATCGCACAGGAGATCGTGCGCGCCGCGCAGCGGTCCGACATCAGCGAGGAGGTGACCCGCTTCCGTGCGCACCTCGCGCACTGGACGGTGCTCGTCGGGGGGGACGAACCCTGCGGGCGGAAACTGGACTTCCTGCTGCAGGAGATGAACCGGGAGATCAATACGATTGGCGCCAAGGCGGATGGTCTTGGCGTGTCCGAGCTCATCATCGACGCGAAGGCAGAGCTCGAGCGGATGCGCGAGCAGGTCCAGAATGTCGAATAGCT
>Ga0075421_100006897_pt1 | contig 13883 bp, 7 predicted proteins | sample SoiMetdeltSBSDD5_FD_75292 | JGI IMG/M metagenome (GOLD analysis project Ga0075421, IMG submission 75292) | Bulk soil microbial communities from a Populus tree surrounding site in Tennessee, USA - Soil MetaG P. deltoides SBSDD5 | ecosystem: Environmental > Terrestrial > Soil > Tree plantation...
GCCGGCGCGATCAGATCCGGCAGGAACACGAAGCGCCAGCCGCGCAGCTGAGCGCGGTAGCTGAGGTCCAGATCCTCGGTGAGCGTATCGTGCTGCCAGCCGCCCGCGTCCGTGATCGCCGTACGGCGCCAGATTCCTGCCGTGCCGTTGAAGTTGAAGAACAGTCCGGCACGGTTGCGGCCGCCGTGCTCGAGCACGAAATGGCCGTCGAGCAGAATCGACTGAATCTTCGTCAGCAGCGAATAGTCCTGGTTGATGTGGCCCCAGCGAGCCTGAACCATCGCCACCTGCGGATCGGTGAAGAAGGGAACGGTGCGGGTCAGGAAATCGGTGGTCGGGATGAAATCGGCGTCAAAGATCGCGACGAATTCGCCCTTCGCCACCTTGAGCGCCGCATCGAGCGCACCGGCCTTGTAGCCCGATCGGTCCGTGCGGTGGATGCACTTGATGTCCACGCCACGAGCGGCGTTGCGCCGCACGGCCTGCTCGGCCACGCCGCACGTTTCGTCGGTCGAGTCGTCTAAAACCTGAATCTCGAGCAACTCGCGCGGGTACTCGATTTGGCAGACGGCGTCGATCAGCCGATCGGCGACGTACATCTCGTTGTAAATCGGCAGCTGAATCGTGACTGCCGGCCACGCCGCCTGCTTCCCCGCCGGGACGGGCATCCGCCCCTTGTTCTTCATGTATAGGTAAACGAGGTAATACCGATGCCATCCGTATACCGCTAGGATGACCAGAACGAAGAAATATGTGGCGAGGATGAGCGTTTCAGAAGGCGTCATGCGGGCTGCGGGCGAGGAATCAGCTGATTATAGTAACGTCGAGCCGCGCAAATGCAAAAAAGAGGCCTTTTCTTGCTGTTTCTCTTCCGCTTCGCATGACTGAGTCGGACCTGCGGCAAATGCTCGACGACGTCCGCGCCGGCACGGTCGACGCGGAGACGGCAGCGAGGCGGATTCGCGATGCTTTTGCCACCGCGCCGTTCGAAGACCTCGGCTTCGCGCGCGTCGACACGCATCGCCACGTTCGGCAGGGCTTCCCGGAAGTCATTCTCGGGCTTGGCAAAACGCCGGCGCAGATCGCGGCGGTCGCCGAACGCATCGTCGCTCGCGGGCAGTCGCTGCTGGTCACACGCGCCACCAAGGAGGCATGGGACGCCGTTCGCGTCGTCGTGCCTGACGCGACGTTTCATGAAGACGCTCGTGCAATCACCCTGAAGCAAAGCGACATCGATGCAGGAAGCGGGACTGTATTGATCGCATGCGCCGGCACGTCAGATCTTCCTGTCGCCGAAGAAGCCGCGGTCACCGCCGAGATCATGGGAAACACGGTCGATCGCCTCTACGACGTCGGCGTGGCCGGCCTCCATCGCCTGCTCAGCGAACACGAGCGGCTGCGGCGAGCGCGAGTCGTGATCGTCGTGGCGGGCATGGAAGGCGCACTGCCCAGCGTCATTGGCGGCCTGGTGCGAGTGCCGGTAATCGCGGTGCCGACGAGCATCGGCTACGGCGCAAGCTATCAGGGAATTGCCGCCCTCTTGGGGATGCTCAATTCGTGCGCAAGCGGGGTCGCGGTCGTCAACATCGACAACGGATTTGGAGCAGCCTCCCTCGCTTCACGAATCAACCACCTCTGATTGAACAGCTTTGACTTCGAGGAGGCTGGCGCAAATGGGTGCCGAATCGCAACGCCCCGGCGGCTGTTTTAGGCAACGCTGCTAAGTTCGAGAACGCTATCCGGGCCTTGGCCCTCGGTCGAACGGGTCACTTCAGTGTGCCAGGCATTGCCCATTGCGCCGCCCGACGACCGAGTGGGGTCCTCGACCAGGACGATTGCGATGACCTCCTGCGAACCAGCGGCTCGAGGCAGCATTCCGCGATAGACGGTCGAACCACGCGCGTCACGTTCAACGGACGTCACGTCGAATACCAGTGGGGCCTCCCAGGAGTCGAGTGAGAGTTCCAGGAATGCCGCCCCTACCTTGTCGCCGTGAGAACCTCGAGTGCCTCGGGCCAAACGAGCCTTCCTCACGCCGAGAAAGATGCCGGTGGCTTTCACAGCGTTCATGTTCGCAGATGACTGGAAGCGAGCATCGTCAGACATGAGCCTTCCCGCGACGCGATGCCTCGAAGACGACGCGGTGCCGTCGAAGACGAACACCGCGTCGATGGTCGGATGTCACCAGGCTAGCTGTTATCGGACTTCATCCCGAGCGGGCTGCGCAGGCGATCAGCAGCAGTCGTCCTTCTTGCGGCATTCGTCCTTCTCGCAGCAGTCTCCCTCTTTCACCTTCAGGCTCACCACAATCTCCTTCACGCAGACCTTTCCGATCTCCTGCTTGATTCCCAGGCAATCGGCCAAACGCTGTGCCTCATCCACGCAGTTCTTGTCCTTGGGCCGATCGTTCCACGGCTTGCAAAGGTCAGGGTCCAGCCGGTAAGTCATGCCGCCGACGAGATTGTCGTTCGCCAGCACGTCGATGCGGATGTCCCTGTCCTTTATCCCCTCGACGGCCTCACGTGTGAAGTCCTTGCCCGGATGCAGCTTGATCGCCACCTCACGCTTGGCACCCGACGCAAGCACGAAGCCATCTCCGACGTCGACCAACTCCAGCCGCCAGCCGAGCTCGGACAACAGCGAAGGCAGAGTGATTTGAAAAGTCATCTTGCCCCGCCGAGGGTTCGGGTTGCCGACGAACAAGCTCTTCCCGTTGAGCCCCGACATGAGGCCGCATTTTCCACACTTGCCTGGTATCGGGATGACATTGCGCTGGCCAATGTTGTTGTCGTTCGGTACCAGTCGCCATTCGGGGATCGTTTCGCCGGCGATAAAGTTGGCGACATTGGACGCATCGCCGTCCGCCGCAACAACCATCAGCATGCAGTCGTGACCATACGCGTTGGTGTTGGGCGTCCACTCGAACGGCCCGACCACGACCTCCTGCGTGTTGTTGCCGTTGATCGTGCCCACGTAGATCGGAGGAGTCGTGAACGATGCAAAATCCGCGGGCCAAATCAGCCCTGCGCCCGGCTTGGTGTGGAAGCCGTGGACGACAACGTTCTGCGCTTGCTGTGTGCCGCGGTTCTTGATCTTGACGTAAGCGTAGTTGGTCGAACCCAGTTCCGGCTCCTGATGCGCGTCGATGCCGTCGGGCGCGCGGCGGTTCCAGATTGTCGTTGTATTCCAGTGGACGTGCTGGAACGGGTACTCGCCTGCGCGCCCATCGTCGATATACACATCCACGTCCGGCGGATCTCCCGCAGTCACGATCGTCCCGTCTGCGGGGCTGCCGCTGGTCACGAGCGGCGTCTGGTACTCGCCCTGTTTCTCGAATGCCCAGCGGAAGACCTTATGGTAGGCGCCGCCGAAGACGCCTTCACTCGTCCAATTGAGCGCGTCCGCGGCCATCAGCGCGGACGCGAAGTCCCGCGCGTACTGCGGATCGGTTGCCGGCGTCAGATCCCCGATGGCCCTCAGGATCAGATACATCGACATGCGTGACGCGAACTGCCGTCGTCCGAGATTCGGGTGATCGCCTCCGATCGAGCGATAGAAGTTGAACAGTGTGGTTGCCAGGATCTCCTCGGAGCCGTATCCACCATTGTCGAAAGACCCATTCCACGCCCAACCGTCAGCAACGTTCCGGTCGCAGCGCCGGTCGAGGGTCGGGTGCCAGGGCACATACGTGAAGCGCAGGTCGCCGGGCTTACCCAGCGGCGTGCCGTCAACGCCCTTACATTGGGCGTCCGGATCGAAATAGATCAACGACAGCGAATCGCCCGCACTGTGGGTGAAGCCCATGTTGGCGCTATCTACCGCCTCGTAAAGGATGCCGTGGCCCAGTACCTCGTGGAGATGCACGCGCGGATCGCACGCGCGGCCGAGTGGGTCCCCGGCGATACTCGTATCCATGACGCCGTAGCCCGCGTGGCCAATCCCTCCCATGCCGTCGCCGACGCAATGCGCGTTGACGATCTCGAAGCAGCGAATGTCAACCGGGATCGGGAACACGGTGTTCGACATGTAGGTGCCAACGTCGAAGCCGAGATCCTGCATGGTGCGGAAGATTCGGTCGGTGTGAAAGTAGCCGCTGACAGAGGCGAAATTGTTGGTGCGGACGTCGTAGTCGAAATCGGTTCCTGTTGGTTCCGTGGGTGGAGCGATGTTCGCTCCCTCGACTTGGGTCACCTCGGCGAAGGTACCTGACAGTGACTGACTTCCGGCAATTGGTGCATCGAGGTTCTGCAGTACGACGTCGTCACGATGTGGATTCAGCGTCGCGCTGGTCGAGGCGCTGGTTGGTGTCGTGGTGCCCGTCTTCGTGATCGGATCTTCCTCGTAGACGAAGCCATTCACGCTCGCCGACAGCGGTCGCAGGTAGAGGACAGAGTTGGTTTCAAGCTCGACCAGAGCGCGCCACGTGTGACGATCGGCACCAACGGAGGCTTCGAACGTAATCTCGCCAACCATGTAATAGGCGCCGTCTTTGATCTTGGAGTCAACGTCAGGGAGCTCGAAGGGTCGTGGAGCGGGAAGACCGGGCATCTCGCGCCCTCTCGTCTTGCGACGACTGCGCGTTTCCGCGCCCGTTTGCGCCTTCACGACTGGACCAGCAGGCTCTTCGTCCTCAGGCAAGCGCACGGCGGCATCGTAGCGGTAGATCCAGAACCGTCCTCGGATCAACCGCACGTTGGCACGCTTGTTCTGGGAATCGTCCTTGACGGCGAACAGCTTGCGAACGAAGGCTTCGCCCTCTCGCTCGGGCTCGCTTTCGGCTGCCTTGGCCCGCGCGTCCCTGGCGGCGGCCGTGAGGTCGATCTGGGCGAGCACCGCGCGGCGCTGGACGGTTGCGGTGTTGGAGTTGACGAAGACTTTCCGGTAACGATTGATCGTCTCCGCAGACGGCATCTTGGCGTCGACTCCGGACTGCGACGTGTCCTCGGACTTGACCACCCGGCTCGGACCCTGCTTGATCACAACCTTGAGACCCGCGCGCCAGACAGGAACGTTCAAATGAGTCTGATAAAAGGCGAAGGTCTCCGCATCGAACTGACGCCGCTCCTCCGACAACCTGTACTCTTCCTCTTGCTCGCGCGGGTCTAGGAAGCTCACCTTGGTCTCCAAGCGGTCGAACTTCTTCGTCGGAATCTCGTACACGCCGGCGAAACGGCGCAAATACGCAACGGCGGTCATCAGGCCGCCGCCGATCGGGCTCTCCCAATACTCCTGTGTGTGTCGGATTGCCCGCACGCGGTCGGCGTCATCTATCAGCACGTGCGCTTTGAGGTCTGGGTGATAGCTTTCTTTCATGGCGTTTCCTCGTTTCGGCGGTTGACATGACCCGAGCTCGCAATCGACGTCGTCGTGTGTTTCTTTCAGGAAGGGAGATCTGCCAAGTAAACGTTGCGTCCGTTTCGGTTGAACAAGCTCTGCGGTACTAAGGAGCCGGTTCTGGCCGACCGGGCACTGCGAGCGACACAATCGGCAGCTCGACTTCAGATGTCGATGAAGGTGATGCGGTAATCGAGCGATCAAATGGATCGATCGATATGCGAGATACGATTGCGCTCGGGACTGCTACTTGTCGCTATAGCGCGAGCTATCAGGGAATCACCACGTTACTTCGGCGTGTTAAAGCTCGAAGATGTATCGACGGTGTACTTGCGATACGCGGAAAACTCCGATGTCCCGCTGCGTCGAAGTGTGAAGAGCAGGCCCACCCGTGCGCTGCCATCGTAGTTGACGACAGCGGGGAGCCACACTTCGCCGTTGACTTTGCGACGCAGGAACGACAGTCGCGCGCCCTTGTGCAGCTTGGCCAGCAGGCCGAGGCCGAACGATAGATTGTCGATTGCCTCGGCTTCGATCCTCACCAATTCATGGTCGTCCTCGCTGACCCAGGCGTGCACGCGGAAGTGCCGCATCTGCTCGCCCTCGCGCGTGCGCGGCTTTGCACCAGGCTTGGGCGTCAGCGAGAAGGCGATCGCGTCGTGCCCTTCGACCGGCTCGCGGCCGGTCATCTGGACGTCGAAGATCGCGAAGATGTCACTCACTACCTCGTCGCGCTCCCGACGGAACTTCTGATAATCACGCTCCTGGCGCGCGCGTTCTTTCGATGAGTTCTCGGCGAGCCGCTGAACCATCTCCTCGGCCTTTTTCTGGCGCTCTCGATCCTGCTTCGCCAATGCGTCCGAGGACACTGGCCGGCCATTCTCGGCGATCAGCCTCTCCCAGCGCTCCTGGCCGGGCAGACCGGGGTAGCTTTCAAAGACCTTGATCGATTCGTCCGTGGTCCGTCCGGCCTTGTCAAGCTTCAGCTCTCGTCGAGTCTCGACATACACGTAGCTGCTTTGAAGAGTTCTGTCCGTCTGGAGATGTTCGCGCGTCTCCTTGAGAAAGGATTCCTGGTCCGGCAAGGGACGTTGCGCACGCAGTACTGCGGTCGCGATGACGAGTCCGATTGCAAGCACTACCGCGTGTAGACGAACTGTCATCATTCGTTGACCGCACTACCGAGGCATGAAGGACGCGCCAGATCAGTGATCCCGAATATAACGCGTGATGAGAAGTCGCGAGGATTCAGATTGGCATCCGGTTGAGCAGACACACGGACCGCGACGTCTAAATGAGAGATAGGAGGGAAGTTGGTCATGACTCCCAGACCTTGGTACATGGTGCCCGGACGATGGCGCTGAAACGGCCGGCGTGCTTCTTCATGAGGGCCACTAGTGCTTGTCGATCTGCTCGCGCTCTATCTCGTGCCGCCGAGTTGGAGGAGAGTTGGCGAATCAGTGAGCGCTGCGGCGATTGAATAGATCACTCGCGTCGTTAGCGATCGACTTCGGCGGGTGTTGGACGGGGAGTCGGAAGTTTGCGGTACACTGATCAACCAGTAAGTCCCACCACAACCGAGTTCATCAATGCACCCGGGCACCCTCAGGGCCCTCGAGTTCGATCGCATCGTTTCGGTCGTCACGGATCTCGCTGTCACACCACTTGGCCGCGACCGCTTGGCCGATCTGCACCCGGCCATCAACACGTCAGAGGTCGTCGCGGCGCAGCGTGCCACCACCGAAGGCACGCGCTTCCTGGCGGATCATCCAGGTTTTCCGCTGCATGCCCCGTCGGATCTTCACGAGATCATTGCGGCACTCGGCGTTGAGGGACGTGCGCTCGAGCCGACGCGATTGCTGGGACTATCGAGCTATCTCGAGTCGATCGAGCAGTCTCGTCAGGCGATCACCAAGGTCGGAGCGGCGTTTCCGCTGCTGCGGCTGCTGGTCGAAACCGTCGCCTCGTTCAAGCAGGAGATCGCCGACGTTCGCCGCAAGATCGAGCCGTCAGGCGAGGTCGCCGACAACGCGACCCCGGCGCTGGCCTCGATCCGCGACCGTCTACGCAAGCAGAAGCAGCGACTGCGGACGACGCTGGACGGATTTCTCCGCGGGCGGGACGCGAAGTATCTGCAGGAACAGGTGGTGACCGATCGCAACGGTCGCCACGTGCTGATGGTCCGCGCGGAGCACCGCGCCTCGATTCCGGGCATCGTTCATGGAGGATCGGCGAGCGGCGCGAGCCTGTTCGTCGAGCCGCTCGAGACCGTTGAGATCAACAACGAGATCGTCGCGCTCGAAGAGCAGGAGGCCGAGGAGATTCGCCGCATCCTGTTGGAGCTGACGGATGCGTTCCGGCGGCGACCTGAGGAGCTCGAGCGAACCATCGAAGTGGCCACCGAACTCGACGTGATTCAGGCGCGGGCCCGCTTTTCGATCACGATCGGCGGAGTCGAGCCTGTGATCGCTGCCGACGGCACGTTCGATCTCATGGCCGCGCGTCATCCGCTGCTGGTATTACGGGGTCGGGAGTCATTTAAAGAGGGCAGCGCCGATGGTTCCGAACGCAGCGAGGGGCTGTCCTCTTTAAATGACTCCCGACCCCATTTCCCGGTGCCCGTCGATATCCACATGCGGCCGCCAACGCGCGTGCTGATCATCACCGGACCGAACACCGGCGGAAAGACCGTGGCGCTCAAGGCCGCCGGACTCTTCGTGGCGATGGCGCAGGCGGGACTGCACGTGCCGGCGGCACCGGGATCGAAACTGCCGGTCTTCAAATCGGTGTTTGCCGACATCGGTGACGAGCAGTCGATCTCAGCAAGCCTCAGCACCTTCTCGGCGCACATCGCCAACATCGTTGGAATGAACCGAGAGATGGTGTTGCCGGCGCTCGTGCTGCTGGACGAGGTCGGCGCGGGAACCGATCCCGTCGAGGGCGGCGCGCTCGGCATCGCCGTCATCGATCATTTCCGCACGCGAGGCGCCCACCTGGTGGCGACGACGCACTACGACTCGTTGAAGTCGTACGCCTCGACGACCGAGGGTGTTGAGAGCGCGGCGTTCGGATTTAATCCGGAGAGCTTCGCGCCCACATATCGTCTGCAGTACGGGTCGCCGGGACGGAGCCTCGCCATTGAGATTGCGGCGCGACTAGGTATGCCTGCGTCAGTCGTCGCACAGGCCCGCGAGAACCTGAGCGATCGCGAAAAGCAGCTGGCCGAGCATCTGGCCCGCATTGACGAGGACGTGCGGCGGCTCGAGCAGGACCGCCGCGACGTCGCCCGCGAGCGAGCGGCCGTGGCCGACGCCGAGCGGAAACTGCGGTCGCGTGAGGATTCGGTTCGCGAACGCGAGGAAACGTATCGCCGGCGGCTCGACGCGAAGCTCGACGAGCAGTTGCGGGAAGGGCGCCGCGAGATCGACGCAATCATCGAGGGCTTGAAGGCGCGCACCACTGCGATGTCGGATCAGGCCGCCCGGCGCGCGGCGGCGGCCCTCAGCACCGGGGAGACTGGTGCCGCTCGGGCGGATGCGCGGTCGGCAATCGAGCAGGTCGTCGGCCGACTGAAGAAGGGGCCGGGAGCGCCGGCGCACACGCCGGCGCGTGCGCCGGAGGCACCGATCGAGCCAGGCGTACGCGTCACCGTTGGCGCGCTCGGTCTCGAAGGCACCGTACTCGACGTGCACGGCTCGCACGCCGAGATTGACATGAACGGCAAGCGGCTGCGCGCCGCGGTGCGTGACCTGCGCGTGATTGGCGGCCCGCCATCCTCGGCAAAGGTCAAGGTCAACATCGATCTGCAGCCGCGCGCCGGGTCGCTGTCAGAGCTGAACGTGATCGGATGCACGGTTGATGAAGCGCTGTCGCGGCTCGAGAAATTTCTCGACGAATCCACCGTCACGGATCAGCAGGTCTTGCGTATCATTCACGGGCACGGCACCGGTCAGCTGCGCCGTGCCGTGGCGGAGTTTCTGAAAGAGCATCCGCTCGTCGCGCGGTTCCAGACGGCGAAGATGGATCAAGGCGGTGGTGGGGTCACGGTTGTGGAGCTCAAGGACTGAACGTTTCATGGCTCTTTACCCCGCTCAGTTCATCGAAGACCTGAAGCAGCACGCCGACATCGTCGTTGTGATTCAGGACTACGTGTCGCTGAAGAAGAGCGGCGCAAGCTACAAGGGCCTGTGTCCGTTCCACGCCGAGAAGACGCCGTCGTTCAACGTCAACCGCGACAAAGGTTTTTTTCACTGCTACGGCTGCAATGCCGGCGGCGACGTCATCAAGTTCCTCGAGCTGCACGAGAAGATCGGGTTTCAGGATGCGGTGAAGCAGCTGGCGCAGCGGTTTGGCATCGCGCTACCCGAGCTCGAGGCCAGCGACGAACAGCGGGCGAGCTCGACGGAGCGCGAGACGCTGCTCAAGGTGCACGAGGCCGCGGCGAAGTGGTTCCGCGAACAGTTGCTCTCCGCCGCCGGTGCCCGCATTCGAAGGTACATCACCGACCGCGGCATCAACGACGAGACCTCGGACGCACAGGGACTCGGGTTTGCACCGCCGGGCCGGGAGGGCCTCAAGCAGACGCTCCTCAAGCAAGGATTTTCAGAAGCGTCGCTCCTGAAGGCTGGTTTGCTCGTGCAACGCGAGGACGGCCAGGCGATCGATCGCTTTCGTAATCGCCTGATGATTCCCATCGGCCGGGATACCGGGTCGATCATCGCGTTCGGCGGCCGAGCTCTTGAGAAGGATCAGCAGCCGAAGTATCTGAATTCGCCCGAGACACCCATCTATTCCAAGAGCCGGACGCTGTATGGCCTGCATTTATCGAAGGCCGCGATCCGTCAACGCGGGTTCGTCGTCCTGGTCGAAGGTTACTTCGACTTCGGGCAGGTGTATCAGGCCGGTTTTCCTGTGGTCGCCTCGTGCGGCACGGCGCTGACCCCGCAGCAGGCCCAGCAGGTGCGCCGGTTCGTGGGGAAGGTCGTCCTCAGCTTCGATCCCGATGCCGCCGGTCAAGGTGCGGCCGCCCGCTCCAGTGAACTGCTGGTGGCAGAAGGATTTGACGTCAACGTCGCGACCCTGCCGGCTGGCGAGGATCCGGACACGTTCGTCCGCAGGAACGGTGCCGCGGCCTACGGTGAACGGCTCAAGCAGTCGCGGCCGTATTTAGAGTATTTGTTGGACCGGGTGGCGGCCGGTCACAACCTGAACAGCGATGAGGGCCGCGTGAAGTTTCTCGCCGAAATGTTGCCAATCGCCGCGCGTATCCCGGATGCAGCGATGCGGGACCGGTTCGGCGATCGGCTGGCCTTCAAGGCCCGAGTGACTGACGAAGTCGTCCGTGCACAGATCCGCAAAGCCGCTGTCCACAGGCAGACTGCCGTTCAAGCCAGTCCCCACCCCGGCTTTGGGAACGTGACCAAGGCGGAAAAAGGTCTGATCTGGTGGCTCATCCATGAACCGGGGCCAGCGCTCGAGGCCCTGGAAACCCTGGAACCGGGAGATTTCGAGAGCCTGGCGTCCCGATCGGTGCTGGATCTCGCACGGCAACTGAATGAAAATAGAGGTTTCTCTCCTTCTGTGCTGCTCGAGCGTCTAAGCATGGTAGAGGCCCAGCTCGTCACCGGGATCGCGAGCGAGCCCGAACCGCCCGCGCTCTCGCTGACATCATGTGTACGAGAATTCCGCCGCGGCCGTTATGAACGTGAGCGCGCGGCCGTACAACGCGAGATCGAGCAGTTGCAGACGAGAGGCGCGGACAATGGCGGGGAGATCAACGCGTTGCTCGCTCGGAATGGAGACCTCGGTCGTCTCATACAGGCCCTTGTGATTGCGGAGGAGTGATCTTGTCGATTGAAGAGAAATACGACGAAGTACGTCAACTGATCAACGTCGGGAAAGAGAAGGGCTATCTGCTCTACGACGAGGTCAACGAGATTCTGCCCTCCGAAATCACCTCGTCAGAGGAGCTCGACGATCTGTTCAACGCCTTCGGCGCCGCCGGCATCGAGGTCGTGGATTCCGACAAGGCCTACCGCGGCGACAAGGACTTCGATCGTGAAGGCTCGGGCGACGAACCCGAGCTGGACTTGACCCCCGGTGCACTGGACAAGACCAACGATCCGGTGCGCATGTACCTCCGCGAGATGGGCACCGTGCCCCTGCTGACCCGCGAGGGCGAGGTGGCCATCGCCAAGCGCATCGAGCGCGGCAAGCTGGCCGTCATCAAGTCGATTTCCCGCACCCCGACGATCGCCAAGCGCATCCTGATCATGGGCGATCAGCTGCGCGCCGGCGAGCGCACGATTCGCGAGCTGGTGATCTTCAGCGACGAGGAGATCACCGACGAAGTGATCCAGGAGCGCGCGGTCGAAGTGCTCGGCGAGATCGAGGCAGTGCGCAAGGCGCGGGCCAATTATCAGAAGTGCATCGAGAAGCTGGATCTTGTCCCGAAGAAGGACAAGCGCAAGTATCGGAAAGCCCGCATCAAGACCCTCCGCTCGTGGGTGGAAGTCTCACGCCGCATCCGCGACATCGAGTTCACCGAGACGGTGAAGCGACGTCTGGTCGACGAGGTCAAGGACGCCGTGGACGCGGTGCAGAGGGTGCAGCGCGAGGCCGACCAGCTCGATCGCTATCTCAATCCGAAGATCAAGGCCAAGGCGCCGAAGCTGAAGGAAGACGAGAAGAAGAACCTTCAGAAGAAGCTCAAGGACATCCGCGTCCACGTCAAGCAGATGATCGACGACCTCGAGGAGACGCCGGAGCGTCTGCGCCGGACGATCGAAGTCATCCAGCGCGGCGAGCTCCAGGCCGAGCAGGCGAAGAAGGAGCTCGTCGAAGCCAACCTCCGTCTCGTCGTCTCGATCGCGAAGAAATACACCAATCGCGGGCTGCAGTTCCTCGATCTCATTCAGGAAGGCAACATTGGCCTGATGAAGGCGGTCGACAAGTTCGAGTACCGCCGCGGCTACAAGTTCTCGACCTACGCCACGTGGTGGATCCGCCAGGCCATCACCCGCGCGATTGCCGACCAGGCGCGCACGATCCGCATCCCGGTCCACATGATCGAGACGATCAACAAGCTGATTCGCACCTCGCGCGCGCTGGTGCAGGAGCTGGGCCGCGAGCCGACTTCGGAGGAGATCGCCAAGCGCATGGACATTCCGGTGTCGAAGGTGCGCAAGGTGCTGAAGATCGCGCAGGAGCCCATCTCGCTGGAGACGCCAATCGGCGAAGAGGAAGATTCGCATCTTGGCGATTTCATCGAGGATCGCAACATCGTGTCGCCCGCCGAAGCGGTGATCAATCTGAACCTCAAGGAGCAGACGGAGGCGGTGCTCAAGACGCTGACGCCGCGCGAGGAGAAGGTGATCAAGATGCGCTTCGGCGTTGGCGACGGCAGCGAGCACACGCTCGAGGAAGTGGGCCAGAACTTCGCCGTTACCCGCGAGCGCATACGGCAGATCGAGGCCAAGGCGCTGCGCAAGCTGCGCCACCCGTCGCGATCGCGTAAGCTGAAGGCGTTTTTGGAAGGAAGAACCTAGAAGTTCCGGGTTCCGGGTTCCAAGTTCCGGGTTCGTCGTTCTCGGTTCGGGTTTCGTTGTTCCCAGCGGGAACCGGGAACCAGGAACGTGGAACATGGAATTTGGAACTCGTCGTGGGGGCCCGTAGCTCAGCGGTTAGAGCGGCCGGCTCATAATCGGTTGGTCCCAGGTTCGAATCCTGGCGGGCCCACCAATCTTCGCTCGCGAAGCGAGCGAAGATTGTCGCGCCGTAGCCGCGGGCGAAGGCGGACCACAAGCCAACAACAGGGGTGAATGTCTCCAGACCTGCAACGGCTCATCAAACTGCAGCAGCTCGATTCCACGATTGCTGATGCGAAGGCGACAATCGCTTCGCATCCGCAGCGTCTGGCCGATGCCGATGCCCGTCTGAACGAGAGCAAGCAGGCCGTCGAGGCCGCGAAGGCACGCCTCAAAGACAACCAGGACGCCCGGCGCGCGCTCGAAAAGGACGTCGCCGTCTACCAGGGCCGTCTCACGAAGTTCAAGGACCAGCTCTCCCTCGTCAAGACCAACAAGGAATACCAGGCGATGCAGCACGAGATCGCGACGGCGCAGTCCGATCTCGGTGCCGTCGAGGAGAAGGTCCTGGAGCGGATGCTCGACGCTGATACGATCGCGGCCGACCTCAAGCGCGCCGAGACCGCGCTCGCCGCGCGGGAGAAGGAGATCGACGCTGAGAAGAAAGCGCAGACGCAGGAGCTGGCCTCAGTGGAGACATCGCTGAAGGAGGCGACCGAGGCGCGCGCGGAACTGATCAAGGCTCTCGAGCCTCGCCTCATCGGGATCTTCGAGCAGGTCGCGCGGGTTCGGAAGGGCGTCGCGATTTCCATGGCGACGCGCGACGGTCTGTGCTCACTCTGCCACGTGCGGCTGCGGCCGCCGGTGTTCCAGCAGGTGCGCCACAACGACAGCATCATCCAGTGCGAGAGCTGTCAGCGCATCCTCTACTGGATCCCGCCCCCGCCTCCGGTCGAGCACGCC
>Ga0075421_100006900_pt1 | contig 13880 bp, 8 predicted proteins | sample SoiMetdeltSBSDD5_FD_75292 | JGI IMG/M metagenome (GOLD analysis project Ga0075421, IMG submission 75292) | Bulk soil microbial communities from a Populus tree surrounding site in Tennessee, USA - Soil MetaG P. deltoides SBSDD5 | ecosystem: Environmental > Terrestrial > Soil > Tree plantation...
CGTATCGCGCAGCGCGTGCTGCACGATCGCCTCTTCATCGATCATCTCCTGAAGCACGCCATGCGCCGTCTCCATCCATCCCGCGGAGTCGGTCGGAATCTTGAGGCCGCGTGCCCGGCGCTCGCTCAGCTCTTCGGTGAGCTCGCTGAGCAGGATCGGCCGGTCGCCCACCACCGCAATGACGCGATCAACCGGCAGACCCAAGCTGTCGGCAGTCTGCGGCGGCCGAACGGGAGCCGGTGGCGCGGGAGGCGTGTTCTGCGCGGCTGCCGCCGGTAATGCGAGGGCAGTCGCGAGGCTTACGAGTCGGAGGATCTTCAAAGGCGTCATGGCTGTTCTACCCGGCCTCGGTGGTGCTGGTCCACCACGGCCACAAAGCACGAGCGGGCGGAGTCTCCGCCCGCTCGTCGAACTCGTTATGGCTTCTTCGCCGCGGAATCCGGGGCGGGAGCGGGCGAAGGCGCCTTCGGCGTCGCGGCGCCCGGCTGACCCGGCAGCGGAACTGCCGACTGCGGCTGCTGTGCGGCTCGCGTGGAGTCCGCCACAGCGCGGATACGCTGCGCACGCTCCAGCGCCCGATCGACACCCGCCGGGTTGATCTTGAAGTCGTACTTCGAATGGAGGGCAGACTCGAGCGGCGGCTGAACGGGAATGAACTGGTCATCCTTCGTCAGCAGGCGGTCGAGATAGTTGTCCACGCGAGCAGCGGCGAGCCGCTCACGCTCGGCCACGGTTTTCGCGCTATCGGCAAGCCTGCTCGGCGAGATGTTGAGTCCCGACCACGTGTTCGCGACCATGCCGACGAACGCGCGCCGAATCTCGTTCGTTTCGGACGTATCGAGACCGACCTTCGCGCTGTCCGCCTGACGCAGGAGGAGGTCGTTCCGGAACACCGCCTTCACGAAGCCCGGCAGCAGCGAATCCGGCGCCTGCTGGATCTGCTGGCGAAGCTGCTGCGCGTTCGGCGACATCGCGGGAACCCACTGCGCGAGACGCGCCGCGGTGAGATCGCCCATCGTGGAGGTGGCGACGACGGTCTTGTCATCCTTGTGGGCATCCGGCGACGCGGCGATCGCTTTCACGACTGCCGCCGCGTTAGGCTTGACCTGGACCTTCGAGACCTCGTCGAGCTTGGCCACGTACGTGCTCTCGCCGGTGCGCGTGGCAGCCTGGTTGTTCATCTGCGCGAACTGATCCTTCACCTCGTCGTACGTAGAGCGGCGAATGACGTGATAGCCGTACTGCGAACGGATCGGCTGAGAGATCTCGCCCGGCTTGAGTGCGACGACGGCATTGGAGAACTCCGGGACCATCTGCTCCTTGGTGAACAGGCCCAGGTCACCACCCGGTCCGGCCGCGTTCGGGCCGTTGTACTTCGTCGCCATCTCCGCGAAGTTCGCCGACGTAAGTTGCGCGCGAACCGACTGCGCCTTCTTCAGGGCGGAGTCGGCGGCGGGACTGTTGCCCGGCGGCGCGTTGAACAGAATGTGACGCGCCGCGAGGAACTTGCCGCTCGCGTACGCCGCCGAATTGCCGGCCGTGTCGGTCGACACCCAGTTCTTCGCGATCACGTCGTACCACTTCTTGATGCGCGCGTTCGTGGTCGCCGGCCACATCGCTTCGTCGATGAGCGCTGGCTGGTTGAGCGAGTCGTCGTGCGCGGCGGCACGCGCGAGGAGCTGATAGTTCACCCACATTCCGGCGACCGTCTCCACGACGTCTTTGCGGAGGGGGACCTTCGACGCGCCGAGGAGCTCGGCAAGGCGGGTAACGGAGAGCTCCTGTGAGCCGGCGCGTGCTGCGACGTCGACGTGCGCAGTCATCGCCTCCTTGAAGCCGTCACATGCGGCGAGTGGAACGGAAACGGCGAGGGCGAAGACAAGTGAACGTTTCATCGAAAATGGATGTTGGAGTTCGGGCCAATCGACGCGCCGCCGTGGCCCCTGGGGACAACAGACACGGCACATGCGACTCGACGATTGCGGGCGGTGACTCTTACACGACGAAAAGCCGCCGCGTTTTCAAGCGGCTGCCAGGCCTCGGAGGGCTCGTACGAGCCCGTCGAGGATCGGAGAGCCGCCTACACGCGTCAGCTTGAGCGAGAGCGGGTGCGTGCGGCGCACCTCGGCTTGGAACTGGACCTCGTGGAACGCGGCCGACAACCCTTTCATCCGGGGCACCGCCGTGTCGCGAAAAGTAACACGGGCCTCGTCCCCGCGCACCAACAAACCGTCGATGCCGAGCGCCCCGCCAACGACACGGAGGGTCGCGGTGGCGAAGAAGGCCTCTGCGGGTGGCGGAAGCGGCCCGAACCGGTCCCGGACTTCAGCCCGAACCTCCTCGATCGGCTCGGGCGCAGCGAGGGCGCTCAAGCGCCGATATACGTCCAGCTTGGCGTCCTGGGACGGGATGTACTCATCGGGCAGGTAGGCCGGCAGGTCGAGTGATACGTCCGAGGGCACAAGTTTCGCCCGCCCGCCGCCATCCATGACCCGCCGAACCGTCTCCTCGAGCATGCGCAGGTACATATCGAACCCAACCGCGTGGACGAAACCCGATTGTTCCGGACCAAGGAGGTTGCCGGCGCCTCGCAACTCCAGGTCCTTGAGCGCGACCCGATATCCGGACCCTAGCTCCGTGTGATGCTCGAGCACCTGCAGGCGCCGTTCGGCGTCGGGATCGATCGCGTCGGGAACCATGAGATAGCAATACGCCCGGCGATGGGAGCGACCTACCCGCCCTCGCAGCTGGTAGAGCTGCGCCAGCCCGAAGTTGTCCGCCCGGTTCACGAACATCGTGTTCGCGTTGGGAACGTCGAGCCCCGACTCGACGATCATCGTCGAGACAAGCACGTCGACCTCGCCTCCGACGAACCGATGCATGACGTCCTCGAGGTCACGCTCCTTCATCTGCCCGTGTCCCACGGCGACGCGCGCACGCGGAACGATCCGACGGATACGATCGGCGATGGCCTCGATGGTCTCGATGCGGTTGTGAACGAAGAACACCTGGCCACCTCGATCGAGCTCGCGAGCAATTCCCTCCTCGATCAGCGCCTCGTCCCACGGTTCGACGAACGTGAGCACGGGCGACCGATCGCGCGGTGCGGTCTGCATGAGCGTCATGTCGCGAAGCCCGGCGAGCGACAGATGCAGCGTTCGCGGAATCGGCGTCGCGGTGAGCGTGAGAACGTCGGTCTCCAGGCGAAGCTGCTTGAGTCGCTCCTTGTGCTTCACGCCGAAGCGGTGCTCCTCGTCGATCACGATGAGGCCGAGATTCGCGAACTTCACATCGGGGCTGAGCAATCGGTGCGTGCCGATGATGATGTCGATCTTCTTCGCGGCGAGTTCGGCCAGAACGTCAGTCTGCTCCTTCGCCGACTGGAATCGGCTGAGTGCCGCCACGCGGATCGGGAAATCGGCGAACCGCTCGCTGAAGGTTCGCTGATGCTGATCGGCGAGAATCGTCGTCGGCACGAGCACCGCAACCTGCCGATCGGACTGCACTGCCTTGAACGCCGAGCGCACCGCGATCTCGGTTTTGCCGTAGCCGACGTCGCCCACGAGAAGCCGGTCCATCGGGCGAGGCTTCTCCATATCCTGTTTCACGTCGACCGTGGCGTTCCGCTGATCGGGCGTGTCCTCGAACAGGAACGACGACTCCAACTGGCGTTGCCAGGGCGTATCGGGAAAGTGGGGCGCGCGCGATGCAACCTGTCGCCGAGCGTAGAGGTCGAGCAGCTCGACGGTCATCTCCTGAATGGCGGTACGCGTCCGATCGCGCTGCTGTGCCCAACGTTTTCCGCCAAGCTTATGCAGCCGCGGTGGCGCCGCATCTCCGTCGGCGTCGCCGGCTGCCCGGTAGCGCTCGATCTGGTCGATGCGATAGAGCGGGACGTTCAGTCGATCGCCGCCCTCGTACTCGATGACCGCGACTTCGACGGTGCTCTCGCCGACGAAAATGGTCTGGAGTCCGCGGTAGATGCCGACGCCGTGCTCGAGGTGCACGACGAAGTCGCCCGACTTGAGCGCGGTGATAGCTTCGAGGGTCGCACCCGTCGAGTACCGGCGCGCGCGCCGCAAGCGTCTTTCACGTCTGAATATCTCGTGGTCAGTGAGGACACGCAGGCCTTGTTGGGAATCGGGAATTACAAAGCCACCATCCAGCACACCAATCGTTAAGGCTGCCGGCGACGGGCTGAACGTGTCTTCGTTCAGCAACTCATCGAGACGCTCGGCCTGGCCTTCGTTGTCGCAGAGGATGATCGTCGGCATCCCGTCGTGGACAATGCGACGCAAGCGCTTGATGTCGCGGTCGATCGCGTCGGGGTGCCGTATCGGAAACACCACGTCGGCGCCGGTCCCTGCGCCCGGCACCACGGCGACCGTTCCGAACTCGCGCAGCGACTGCGTGGCATCGGCCGGCGATTGAAAGAGCTCGTCGCGCGTCGGCACGTCCTCACCGCGCCGCCGGGCGAGGTCGAGATGATGCTGCGCCTCATCCCACGTGCGCTGCAGCTCCGGTTCGATGTGCGCATCGCTCGGCAGGATGACGATCGTCTCCGGTGGCCAGAGCGACGGGATCGACACGCGCTCGAATTCGCTGCTCTCGTCCTCGGCGGCGTGGCCGTCGACCGGGAGGATGACGGCCACGTCGGCTTCGCGCGTGGAACGCTGGCTGTGGAGGTCGAAGTGCCGCAGCTCGATGATCTCATCGCCCCAGAACTCGACACGCACCGGGTCGGCCATGCCGAAGCTATAGATATCGAAGATGCCGCCGCGCACGGAGAACTGCGCGACGTCATCGACCATCGGCACGCGCTCGAACCCGACGCTCTCCAGATGTTCCGCAATCTCCTCGGGGCGCCTAACGTCACCCTTGCGGAGCTCGAGTCGCGCCGCCCGAAGGGTCGTCGGGAGCCGGGTTCGCTCCAGAACGGCGCGCGCCGTGGTGAGAAGCACCCGGACATCGCCGCGGGCAACACGCTCGAGCGTCTCCACGCGCTCCCCAGCGATCTCCGCGTGAGGCTCGGCTTCGCCGAACCCTTCGCGGGGCGGGTACAGGGCGACCGGGGTCTCATCGAGAATCGCCTGCAGGTCGGCGAGCCACCGCTCGGCCTGCGGAACGCCTTCGGCGATGACGACGAAGAATCGCGTCTGCAGGCGCTGAACGAGCGCCGCGAGCGCCACGGCGTCGCTGGAGCCGGCCAGGCCGCCGATGGTCAGGCGCCGGCCGGGCGCCGGGATCGTATTCAGAACTCGCGCGAACGCCGACAGCGATGAAATCGCTTCGACCAGGGTCGGGAGAGCCACTACGCCGCCGCCTTCACCGTCCCACGATTGGACCGTTCGCCACTGCCGCGCGCGATAAGGGCTTCGGCAAGGAGAACGAGCGCAGCGAGTATCAGGATCGGAGTGGACAGCGGGCGACGGGCCGACCCGGTGTACGCGTCGCTGGCCCAGCGTTCCCCATCCGTCGTTAGGATCACGTCGCGGCCGTCGAAGCGGGCGCGCAGCGCCGCCGGAGACAATCGCGCGAGAGACGACTCCTCCGGCTCGCCATTCACGACGACCGCGCCGCTCTTGTTGCTGCCACGCCGCATGAAGTACACGCCCGCACGATCCGGTGCGACGATCTCGCCATTGGTTATCGGCACCGGCTGACCGGTGGCGTCATCGACGCCCTGTATTCCGGCCGGCGCCCTCAATCGCGTGCCCGGCGTCGCCGACAGCACGATTCCCGCGTCGCCGGCGAGACGCTGCGACGCAGCCTCCGCGAGCCACGGCAGAAACCCGGCCCTCACGGGAAAGTCGGTGGCCGAAGGATCCAGCGGCGACGCAATGATGACGTATCGGTCGCCCGCAACGATCCACGGCTCGGCACCGACGCGCGCGAGGGTGTCAGCGGTTGGCTCGCCCTGGGCCGTGAGCGGGAACCGCATCGACACGGTGGCGCCGTCGACGAGCTTGAGCGATCCGCTTGCCGACTCGCGCGCCGTGCCGGTCTCGTGCCGCGCGGCGCCGAACCTCCACGGAATGCCCAGCCGCTCGAGCGCGCGGTTTGCCGCGCCGATGCGCACGGGATCGGACGGCGCGACGATGAGGGCCGGGAGTCGCGTGAGCGCATCGGCCGAGACGATCGCGGCATCGGGCCCAAGACGAAGGCGATCGCTCTGGACGAGTGCGTCCGTGGCGGTCCGTACGAACGTTCCGAGGCTCGGATCGACCGTCACGGACGGAGCCGCGCCGATCCATGCCGCGAAGTAGCGCACGTCATCGCCGCGCAGTTCGTCGGGTTCGAGCTCGACCGACCCGGCCACCCAACCTCGTTCCGCCGGTGCGGCCCTAACGAGTATCTCGCCGTCGGCAACAGCGGTCCCGCGCGCGAGCGTACGCGCCGCGGACCCCGAGCCGCCGATGGCAATGCGATACGTCGCCGAGTCGGCGCCGAGTGTGCGGGCGACGACACTGCCGCGCGGCGTCCATCGCGTGGGCCGAGCGTCAGCGACGATGACCGCGTGATTGGCGGGCGGATTGCCGGCAGGAACGAACACGCTCACGCCGACATCGGGCGTCGAGGTCGTGCGCCGCCAGGATGTCGCCTGTCCGTCGGTGGCCACGGCGACGTGCCGACCCGTGAGACCGGCGGCGCGTACCAACCCAATCGCGCGAGTCACGGCCCGCGGCAAGTCGCCGGCACCGGCGATAGGCTCGAGCCGCTGGATCGCGTCGGCCACCGAGGAGCTCGACCCGCCGACGACGCGGCCATCAGCGGTCACGAGCCAGATGCGGTCCGAGGGCGTCGCGTGACGCGCGGCCGCAAGCGCCGCTGCGCGCAACCGGCGAAAGAGCGGTGCACCATCGATGATAGTGGATGTGCTGAGGGAGTTGTCGAGCACGATCGCGATCGCGGTTGGCGCATGCCCCGAGCCGATCAGCCGTCCGACAGGTCTTGCCGCTGCGAGCGCGATGAAGAGCACGGCGAGAATGCGGAGAAACATCAACAGGAAGTTTCTCAGCTTGAGCTTCCGTGAGTTCTCGCGCTCCGCGCGCAGGATGTAGCGCGCCGCGGGGAACTCCACTCGGAGCGAGATGCGTCGTCGCAGCAGGTGAAGCAGCAGCGGGACGGCCGCAGCGCCCGCCAACAGCAGGTAGAGTGGCTCGAGGAAGCTCACGGCAGGCGCTGGCGAGCGGCGAACGCTTTGCGCAACGGGACGCCGAACGGCTCGTCGGTGGTGAACACTTCGTAGCCGGCGCCGGTCGACTGCAACGTGCTGCGCCACTCGGCGATGGCCTCTTCGACCGTCGTGCGATAGGCAGCGCGGACGTCGGCGACCGTTGCCGTCACCTCGAGACCCGACTCCGGATCGGCGAACACGGCCTCGCCTCCGAGGGAGAGATCGCGTTCAGCGGGATCCATGATGTGCAAGACGGTGACGTCATGACCCACTGCGCGGAGCATCTTTACCGCCTCGGCGACGGCTGCCGGCTCGACGAGCAGATCGGAGATGAGGACGACCATGCCGGGCCGCCGGATCAGTCGGGCCGCCTGCATGAGGGCCTCGGGGGCGATCGACGCGAGGCCGGCGCCATCCTCCTCGAGGGCGTGCAGGATGCGTCGCCATTGCTTGGTGCGCGCCTTGGGAGGAATGATCGTGCGAAGCTTGTCGTCGTAGCGAATGAAGCCGACCGCGTCACGCTGGCGAATCAGTAGTAGCGAGAGTGCCGCGACGAGTTGTTCGGCGTACCGCTGCTTGGAGAGCACGGCCGGGGCGCTGGACCACGCCATCGATCGACTGACGTCGAGGATGATGGTCGCGCGGAGATTCGTCTCTTCCTCAAATTGCTTGACGACCCATTTTTTCGATCGCGCGGCGATCTTCCAGTCGATGAAGCGCAGATCGTCGCCCGGCTGATAGGCGCGGTACTCGGCGAACTCCACCGAGAAGCCCTTCTTCGGCGATCGGTGCAACCCGTTGAGAAAACCGTCGACGACCCAGCGCGCGACGATCTCGACGTGGCCAAGTGAGGCGAGACTCGCGGGGTCGAACAGGTCAGCGCGGACGGCGCGGGAGCTTTCCATCGGGGTGGGAAGATAATGCTCTGGCGGCTATCTTTCAGGGCTTTCGCCGTACTTCCTCGCCGCGACTTCCGTGAATCTCGACCACATCCGCAACTTCTGCATCGTCGCCCACATCGATCATGGCAAGTCGACTCTCGCCGACCGCCTGATCGAGATCACCGGCACGCTGCAGAAGCGGGAGATGAAGGCCCAAGTGCTGGACACGCTCGACCTCGAGCGCGAGCGGGGCATCACGATCAAGCTCAATGCCGTGCGCATGAACTACACCGGGCGCAATGGCGGACTCTACGAGCTGAATCTGATCGACACGCCGGGGCACGTGGACTTCACGTACGAGGTCTCGCGGTCACTCGCCGCGTGTGAGGGCGCGATTCTCGTCGTGGACGCATCGCAGGGCATTCAGGCGCAGACGCTCTCGAATTTGTTCCTCGCCCTCGACGCGGGGCTCGAGATCATTCCGGTTCTCAACAAGATCGACCTGCCGGGCGCCGAGCCGGAGCGGCGGAAGCAGGAGGTGCACGATCTCACCGGCATCGATCCAGACCGGATCCTGAGCGTGAGCGCGAAAGAGGGGCTCGGCGTTGCCGAGCTGCTCGAGGAGATCGTGGCGCGCGTCCCTGCGCCAACCGGCGACCCCGAGGGTCCTTTGCGCGCGCTCATCTTCGACTCGTACTACGACCGCTACCGGGGAGCCGTCCCGAGCGTCCGCGTCGTGGACGGAGAGATTCGTCGAGGCATGGAGATCACGTTCGGTGCGAACGAGGCGAAGTACGAGGTGAGCGACCTCGGCTACATGCAGCTTCGCCCGGTGCCTACCGACTCGCTGGGGCCGGGCGAGGTGGGGTATGTCGTCGCCAACGTGCGCAGCGTACAGGAAACGCGCGCGGGCGACACCATCTTCGACGCCGCCAACCGCGCGGCCGAGGCGCTTCCGGGCTATCAGGACGTGCACTCGATGGTGTTCTCGGGACTCTACCCCACGGACACGACACAATACGAGGCGCTCCGTGACGCGCTGGCCAAGCTGCGGCTGAACGATGCGTCCCTGCACTACGAGCCGGAGACGTCGACCGCGCTCGGGTTCGGCTTCCGCTGCGGGTTCCTCGGGCTCCTGCACATGGAGATCGTGCAGGAGCGACTCGAGCGTGAATTCGACCTGGACCTGGTCACGACGGTGCCTAACGTCGAGTACCACGTGCACCACACCGACGGCAGCGACGCGATCATCGAGAATCCCTCGAAGATGCCGCCGCCGGCCGTGATCCACCGGGTGGAGGAGCCGTACGTCAAGGCGCGCATCATGGCGCCGTCGGACTACATCGGGCCGATCATGACGTTAGGTACCGAGCGCCGCGGCGTCTACAAGAACATGACGTACCTCGACCAGGAGCGCGTCGAGTTCGACTGGGAGTTTCCGCTGGCCGAGATCATCCTCGACTTCTTCGATCGCCTCAAGACGATCAGTCGAGGCTACGCCTCGCTCGACTACGAGATGCTCGGGTACCGCGAGAGCGATCTCGTGAAGCTCGACATGCTCATCAACGGCGATGCGGTGGACGCGTTCAGCGTGATCATTCACCGCGACAAGGCCTACGAGTACGGACGCAAGATCGCCGACAAGCTCAAGGAGCTCATTCCGCGGCAGTTGTTCGAGGTCGCGATTCAGGCGGCGATCGGCAACAAGGTCATTGCGCGGTCGTCGGTGAAGCCACTCCGCAAGGACGTGCTCGCGAAGTGCTACGGCGGGGACATCACGCGAAAACGGAAGCTCCTCGAGAAGCAGAAAGAGGGGAAGAAGCGGATGAAGCAGGTGGGCGCGGTCGAGATTCCTCAGGAAGCGTTTTTGGCGGTGCTGCAGGTCGAGTAGGTGCGTTGTCATCCTGAGCCGTCAGGCGAAGGATCTTCACTCTCCCGACAGAGCTCTCTATCTGGAACCTGAGGATCCTTCGCTTCGCTCAGGATGACCAACCGTCAATTCTCCCTCGTCATCCAAACTTCGTTTCTCGGCGACGTCGTGCTCACGACGCCGCTCATCGCGGAGCTCGCGCGTCGAGGTCCCGTTCACGTGGTGGCAACGCCGGGGGGCGCTCCACTCCTCGCCCGTAATCCCGATGTGGCAGGCGTCACGATCTACGACAAGCGTGGCACGGCGCGCGGCGTTGGCGGGCTCGCGAACGTCGCGGCGGAGCTCAGCGCCGCGCGGTCGCGTGCCGCGAACGACGGCGCCGCCGACGCCGTCGCCTACCTCGCGCAGGGCTCGGTGCGAAGCGCTGCGCTCGCGCGTCTCGCCGGATTCCGCGCGCGCGTCGGATTCACGACGTCGGCGGGTCGATGGCTGTATACGCGCCGCGTTGCGTACCGCGACGATCGTCATCACGCCGAACGCCTGTGGAGCCTCGCCGCGGAAGGCGCCGCGGCGTCGCCGACACATGAGCAGCTGCGCCCTCGGCTCTTCCCCGGCGGGGCCGAGCGTGAAGCGGTGGATCGCCTGCTCGCGACCGCGGAGAACGGGAACGGCGCACCACGACTGATCGCGCTCGCGCCGGGCAGCGTGTGGGCCACCAAACGGTGGCCGTACTACGCCAAGCTCGCGCAAGCATTGTCGGCGACCGCGCGCATCGTCGTCATCGGAGGCAAGGACGATGCGGCGCTCGCCTCGGAGATCGTGGCCGCGGTCGGGGATCGAGCGCTCGACGCGACCGGCAAGCTCTCCTTGTTAGGCTCGGCGGAATTGATCCGACGGTGTGCACTGCTTGTCACCAACGACTCGTCGCCTCAGCACCTCGCCTCCGCTGTTGGAACGCCGACGATCACCGTGTTCGGTCCCACAGTGCCCGAGTTTGGATTCGGGCCGCTTGCGCCGCGTTCGCAGACCGCGGGCGTGCGCGGGCTGGAATGTCGCCCGTGCGATCGCCATGGTCCGCAGCAATGCCCGCTGGGCCACTGGCGCTGCATGCGTGACCTGGGAGCCGGCGCGGTCGCGGAAGTGATCGCGGAAGTGGAGCGGCATTCATCATGACTACGTTCGGCGCCCTGCTCGCCCTCGCCATCGGCCTCGTGCTGGGACTACTCGGCGGCGGCGGTTCGATCCTCGCCGTGCCGACGTTTCTGTACGTTTTTCATGTCGAGCCCAAACCGGCGATCGCCATGAGTCTCGTGGTGGTCGGCATGAGCGCGCTCGTCGGATTCGTCACGCATTGGCGGCAGGGCACGGTCAACGTGCGCATTGCGCTGCTGTTCGGCGTGCTCGCGATGGCTGGCTCGTTCGGCGGCGCGCGTCTCGCTCGCTTCGTACCCGCGTCGGCACAGCTCGCGCTGTTCGCAGCGTTCGCGCTCACCGCCGCCGTCTTCATGCTGCGCGATTCATTGCGTCCACGGCTCGCGGCTCCCGGTCACGACGCTGGTCCGTTGCGCTTCTCCTCTCTGCTCGGTGTGCAGGCGGTCGGCGTCGGTGTTCTGACCGCGCTCATCGGCGCGGGCGGCGGTTTTCTCATCGTCCCCTCCCTCGTCATCATGGCCAACGTGCCGGTGAAGGAGGCGGTCGGAAGCTCGCTTCTCATCATCGCGATGAACGCCGCCAGCGGAGTCGCTGGGTACCTGGGACAGGTAGCTTTCGACTGGGCGCTCGTCGGCTGGTTCACGGCGGTCGCCGCAGCAGGTGCGTTGATGGGAACACGATTCATGAGGCGCGTTCCCGCCGCGCGCATCAAGCAGGGCTTCGCTATAATGATTCTCGTTCTTGGCTCGTACCTCGTGATCCGCCGCCTGACGCACTAGCGCACGAGCTCAGCGTTCTTCGCGCGCGTTCGCGCACTCGTCTCCTCTTCCTCCCGACTCACATGCCGCCTCGAAAACGACAGCGCTACATCATCGGTGTCGACCTTGGCGGTACGAACGTCGTCGCCGGCGCGATGCCGGAGGATGGGAGCCGTGAGATCGCCATGCGCTCCGAGCCGACGCGCGCCGATCAGGGCGCCGAGGCGGTCGTCGATCGCATCGCCCGCATGATCGACACGGTCATCGCCGAGACGATCGCCGAGACCAGCGCGAAGCGTGAGGATTTCGCGGGGGTGGGGATCGGTTCGCCGGGGCCGCTCGACCGCGAGCGCGGCATCGTGATCGTGACGCCGAACCTCGGGTGGCGAAACTTTCCGCTGCGCGACGAGATCTCGAAGCGCGTTGGATTGCCGGCGTCGCTCGACAACGACGCGAATTGCGCGACGCTGGGTGAGTGGTGGTGCGGCGCGGCGAAGGGGGCGAGACACGTCATCGGCATAACGATTGGCACCGGCATAGGCGGCGGGCTCATTCTCGACGGTCGCCTCTTTCACGGCGCGTCGGACGTGGCTGGCGAGATCGGGCATGCGACCATCGACTCGACGGGGCGGCGGTGCAAGTGCGGCAACTACGGGTGTCTCGAGGCGTACGCGTCAGGCCCGGCGATCGCGGAGCGCGCTCGTGAGGCGCTCGCCGGCGGAGAGCCGTCGATTCTTCCGAAGCTCGTGAACGATGATCTCAACAAGATCACGGCGCAGCTCGTGTACGACGCGGCGAAGAAGGATGACGCTGTCGCGCGCCAGGTCGTGCGCGAGACGGCCAACTTTCTCGGCGCGGGCGTGGCGAATCTGCTGAACATCTTCAATCCCGATGTGGTCGTCATCGCCGGCGGTGTCACGCAGGCGGGTGCGCCGCTCTTCGAGCCGTTGCGCGCGGAAGTTCGACGTCGCGCGTTCAGGCCGGCGGTCGAGGCGTGCAAGATCCTGCCCGGAACGCTACGCGGATCCGCCGGCGTCGTTGGCGCGGTTGCGACGTTCAAGGAGCAGGCGTTGGACGGAGTGTGATGAAGAAGAAGCGGCTTGGCGTCATCGGGACCTTCGTCTGGGACGTGATCTACGGGCGAGACCCGCGAGAGCGGCCGGTAGAAGAATGGGGCGGCATCACCTACGCGCTCTCCGCGCTCGACGCCGCACTGCCTGACGACTGGGAGATCGTTCCGCTGGTGCGCGTCGGCGACGACCTCGCGCACGAGGCCGGTCGTTTCATCCGGACGCTGCGGCGCGCGGCGCCTGACGCGGCGCCCATCGCAGTCCCCTACGCGAACAACCGCGTCGAGCTGCGCTACTACAGCGACGAGCGACGCAGCGAACGTCTCACCGGCGGCGTGCCGCCATGGAACTGGCTCGGACTCAAGCCGCTGCTCGCCGATATCGATGCGCTGTACATCAACATGATCAGTGGGTTCGAGCTCGAGCTCGAGACCGTGCAGCTGATTCGCCACCACTATCGCGGGCCGATCTACTGTGATTTGCATTCGCTCATGCTGAGCGTGCAGCCAACGGGATTTCGCGCGCCGCGTCCTCTCGAGAACGTCGCCGCGTGGTGTGCGTGCTTCGATCTGCTGCAGGTGAATGAAGATGAGGCTGCACTGATGGCGCCCGATCCCATGGCGCTCGCCGCAACCGCGTTCAGCAACGGGATTCGGTCGCTCGTCGTCACGCTCGGGAGTCGCGGCGTGGTGTACTTCGCCGCACCAGGGTTCGATGCGCTCTCTGACCTTGTGCGGCAACCACTTGCGTCGGCGCCGCCAATTGGTCCGGTGCGAACCGCTCTCTTGCCTGCCGATCCGGCGCGCGGCACGCTCGATGCCGGTGATCCGACGGGATGTGGTGACGTCTGGGGCGCGACCTATTTCTCCCGACTGGTTGCCGGTGATAAGTTGTCCGACGCGATGCGCGCGGCGATGCGCGCCGCAGCACGCAACGTGGAGCACCGGGGTGCCACCGGGCTCGCGCACTACC
>Ga0075421_100006901_pt1 | contig 13880 bp, 10 predicted proteins | sample SoiMetdeltSBSDD5_FD_75292 | JGI IMG/M metagenome (GOLD analysis project Ga0075421, IMG submission 75292) | Bulk soil microbial communities from a Populus tree surrounding site in Tennessee, USA - Soil MetaG P. deltoides SBSDD5 | ecosystem: Environmental > Terrestrial > Soil > Tree plantation...
GATGGCGACGTTCTCGGCATTGCCCAGCGACGCGGCGACCGCGGCTTCGTCCGCGAAAATGGCCGCCATTGTTCCAGTCCGTGGCAGCGACTGCATCAGTTGCGCGCGCTCGGTGATCAGCGACAGGCCGTCCTCGAGCGTGTAGACGCCTGCACAATGGGCGGCGGCGAACTCCCCGACGCTGTGACCCAGCACGGCGTCGGGGACGATGCCCCAAGAGCGCAACAGCTCGGTCAAGGCCGCCTGAACGACGAACAAGGCAGGTTGCGTGTAGACGGTTTCGTGGATCTCATCGCCGCGGTCGGTCGACGCGAAAACCACCTCCAACAACGGCCGTTCCAGCCGCCCGCGCAACAGCTCGGCGCAGCGGTCGACGACCGCGCGGAAGATCGGCTGGAGACGGTAGAGTTCCGCTGCCATCCCCGCGTGCTGCGATCCTTGCCCGGAGAACAGAAACGCCAGCCGCCTTTTTCCGCTCGCCGGCACGCGATCGCTCGCCGCCGGCTCTTTTTGCGACGTCTCGGCCGCGGCCGATTGCAGCTCCTCCGCCAACGCCGCGCGTAATTGCGCGATGGAGGAGGCCGGCGTCGCGAAGCGATGCGCGAAGTGGTTTCGCCCGCTGCTCAGCGTGGAGCAAATGCCGGGAAGATCGCCGTCAGATCGGCCGTCGAGCCAAGCGTGGTGACGCTCGATCGATGCGCGCAGCGCGCCAGGCGTTTTCGCCGACAGCGTGAACAGGCTGACCAGAGGTTCGTCGGCGGCGTTGGCGCCGGCCGACACGGGGGCCTGCGCGAGGACCGCAAAGGCGTTGGTTCCGCCAAGGCCGAGCGAATTGAGGGCGGCGAGCCGGGGGCCGTCCATCGGCCAATCCAGACAACCGGTGGCGACGAAAAACGGACTCCCGGCGAAGTCGATCTTCGGGTTCGGCGTTCGAAAATTGAGACTTGGCGGGATTTTTCCGTTCTTCAGCGCCAGAGCCACCTTGATCAGGCCGGCCATGCCCGCGGCCTGCTCGAGATGGCCGAGGTTGGTCTTCACCGAGCCGATCGCGCAGAAGCCGCGTCGAGGCGTCTGCGTGCGAAATGCACGCGTCAGCGCATCAATCTCCAGCGGATCACCGACGATGGTGCCGGTCCCATGGCATTCGACGTAACCGATGGCGTCCGCAGACGCGTCCGCCATCACCATCGCTTCGACCATCGCGCGCGTCTGCCCCGCGACGTTAGAGGCCGTATAGCTGACCTTGTCCGCGCCATCATTGTTGATCGCCGACCCCTGGATCACGGCGTAGATGTTGTCGCGGTCAGCGAGGGCTGCGCCGAGCTCCTTGAGCAGGATCGCCCCGCCCCCGCTGCCGAAAATCGTACCTTGCGCGTCGGCGTCGAACGCTCGGCAGTGTCCGTCGGGCGACAGAATATCGCCCTTGCGGCTGACATAGCCGACCCGTTGCGGCACACGGACCGTCGCTGCTCCGGCAAGCGCCATATCGCATTCGCCGGTGAGGATGGTTTGGCAGGCCAGATGGACCGCGACGAGCGATGTCGAGCATGCCGTCTGCACGTTGATGCTCGGACCGGTGAGATTGAGCTTGTAGGAGATCCGTGTGCTCGGAAAATCCTTGTCGTTGCCGATATGCGCCACGCTGCCGGTCTGCCCCGGCAGCTCGGTCGAGAATCGCACCCGGTCAACGAGGTAGCTGGTCACGACCCCGCCCGATCCGACGAAGACGCCGATCGGCCGCGCGGCCGACACGGGGGGATAACCCGCATCCTCGAACGCCTCCCAGGCAATCTCCAGCAGCAGGCGCTGCTGCGGATCCATCAGGCGCGCCTCGGCCGGCGAGTACTCGAAAAGGGCGGCGTCGAACCGGTCGACATCGGGGATAACGGCCGCCGCTTTTACATAGGACGAGTCGCGCAGCATCTCGGCGGGAACGCCGGCGGCTGCGAGCTCAGCCTCGTTCAGAGCTGTGATGGATTCGATCCCGTCGCAAAGGTTACGCCAATAGGCGCGATGATTCGTGGCGCCGGGAAAGCGGCACGCCATCCCGATGATCGCAATGCCTGATGACGCCGTGTCCGTCACTTTCGGGCCCTTCGCGCCCGCCGATTATTCGCGCGCTGCACTGCGGCGGCGAGATCGCTCTCCTGCGCCTGCAGCTTGTCACCGCCAAGAATGGCGCCGCGATACGCGCGCACGAGATCGTCAACGGATCGAATGCTGGTGATCGACACGAGCTTGGAGAATGGATCGACGCCAAGGTCGGCCTCGAGCTCGGCGACCAGAAACGCCAGGTCGAGCGAGCTCAAGCCAAGGGTCGCATTCAGCTTGTCCGTTCCGCTGAGTACGTGGACCTGACCGGAACGCTGCTGCAGCACCCTGCGAATCCTGTCGTGCACGACCGCTTCTATCTGCTCGGGCGTGCCCGGCTTCAGCATGTGACTCCTCCGTCCACGATAAGGACCTGCCCGGTAATGAAGGATGCCTGCGGCGATGCCAGGAAATATACGGCATTCGCGACGTCTTCCGCGCGGGCCAACCGTCCGAGCGGCGTGCGGCGGACGATGCGCTGCTTCTGCTCGTCGGTCATGCCCTTCACCATCTCGCTCTCGAAATACCCGGGCGCAACCGAGTTGACCCGGATGTTGCGGGGGCCGAGCTCACGGGCCAGGCTCCGCGTCAAGCCGTCGAGCCCCGCCTTGGCTGCACTGTAGACCGCAACGCCGGCATGCCCTCGCACCGCGTTCACCGATGAGATATTGACGATGCAGCCGCCGCCTTGCCGCAGCATTGCCCGCGAACACGCCTGTGACAGCACCAGCGCCGACGTCAAATTCACCTGTACAGCCTCGACGATGTCCGGCGCGCGCATGGTCGGAAGCACGCCCTCTACCGCGATGCCGAGGTTATTGACCAGGACATCGATCCGTCCAAACCGCTCGACGATCTCCGCGACGAAACGGCGTAGCGCCTCATCATCGCGTGCATCGACGGCGGACCAGCAAAAGTTCTTCGCACGCGGCCGGCGCAGCAACTGTTCGATGAACGCGGTTTTCGTCCGGCTCAGAGTCGCCACCGCGTAGCGCCGGTCGAGAAATCCCGACACCAGCTCGGCCCCCAGGCCGCGGCTGCCGCCGCTGACAACCGCGACGTTTCGCGTCGCGTCGCGCACGCGACCTTGATCCAGGTCGCGGGAGGCCGCGCCGACCTTCTGGTTCATCAGCATTGGACGGCACCACGCACTTTCTTGAAGCGAGCGCCGTGGTGATCGGCATCCCTGATCTCGATGACGGCGGGGACCTTGAACCGCTCAAGTCGCGCTTGGCAGAATGCACGGACACGCTGCTTGAGAGCCTCCGGATCTTCTGGCCTGACCGGCGTAATTCTTGCTCCGACCACCTGCCCGGTGACCGCGTTCGGTTTGGCGAACACGGTGGCGTCCTTGACGTTGTCGAGCTGCAACAAGACGTTCTCGATTTCGGTCGGATGAACTTTCTCGCCGCCCACGTTGATCAGCTCCGATTTGCGCCCGACGATGCGAACGTAGTCACCCTCGACCTCCACCACGTCTTGTGTGTTGAACCAACCCTCGTCGTCAAATGGCGAGGGGGCGTTCAAGTAGCCGAGCATGGCCGAATCCGATCTGAGCCACAGCACGCCGTCGACGATGCGGTGCTCGAAGCCCGCGTTGCCGAGCTTGAGCCATAGCGAGTCCGAGCTGCGCGACTGTGTCGGCATGATGCCCAGCTCGGAGAGACCATAGGTCTGCTTGAAGCGCACGAAGGGCAACGCTGCGCTGGCGGCCGCAAGGGTGCTCGCCGGCATCGGCTCGGTACCGTAGGTGACGATTTCGAGCGAGCTCAAATCGTGGCGCTTGATCGCATCCGATATCAAGAGCATGCGCAGAAAGGTCGGCGTCGTCGGCAGAAGCTGGATCTGGTGCCTCTCGACGGCGCGACAGACCGCTTCGGGAGTGCGGTCCCGCGCCGGGACGAGAGTCCCGCCGTGGCAGAACACGTGGAGCAGCGTGTTGATTCCCCCGATGTGATCCAGCAGGAGGAAGACCAGCGTTCGATAGGCAGGCCGTGTATTTCGGAACTTCTCCAACAGCTTGTCGAAGTCAGCGACCGACGCCTTGCTTTCCCCACTCGACCCCGAGCTGAACAGGACCAGGCCCGGCGCGCCGGACGCGATCAGCTTGCCGAGCAGAGGATGCGCGACCCTGCGCCCACGCGCGGCGACTTGCCAGCCGTCGTCGGCGGCGAATTCCACCGTAAATTCGACTTCGGCCACGTCCATCATTTGGGGCCAACGGCGCGACGTGGCAGCCGCCAGCGGAACGACGATGTTGCGGTTGAGCAGCGCGGCGATCAGCAACGCACAAACTCTTGGCGAGTAGTCGCCGCAGATCGCAAGCGTGCTGCCGGGTCGAATATCGCGCCGACCCAGCTCGTCGAGCCACCCGTCGGCGGCATCGCAAAGCTGATCATACGACCATACTTGGTCGCGCCATATCAGCGCCGGGTGTCCCCCCCACCCGCGCAGGCGCTGAGTCAACCAGTGAGAGTCAGGACGCACTTTCGCACTCACGCGTGCTCATCCAGCCAGAGCTGCGACATAGTCGTGCAACTGAACGGTGGCGATGATGATCTCTCCCAATCACTTCGATTGAGGACTTGCCTGCCAGAAACTTCGCATGAACTCCGCGACCAGGTAATCCACCCGTTTGATCAAACCATCCAATTTGGTCTCGCTCCCTCCGCATCTTTCCCTTGCCCGTTGACCCGACTTCGAACGTGCTTTGAGCATCGCCGGCCCTCCCCCGCCCCCTCGTCGCGCCGACCGCGCTCCATTTCCGATAGTTATCGCGGTATCATACAACCTCATGCCTTCGTTTTCACCCTGAAACAACAGGTGCCGATCGACCCCTAGGCATCAACTCCGGCCGACTGCCGCCCTCGCAAGCCTTCCGGTCGGCGGAGCGCCTCGACGATTTCTCCGATAAGCGCCTCATCCATCTCGGCAAGATAAAAGTGGCCGCCTGGAAACATTCGGACGCGGAAGGCCCCGGTGGTGAAACCGCTCCAGGCCCGCAAGGCGGTCCGGTCGATCGCATCATGGGCACCGCCGAAGACGGTGATAGAGCATGACAGGCGGGCGCCCGCCTCCAAGCGACGACTCTCGGCGAGCGCAAGATCGGCCCGTAGCGTCGGCAGGACCGCGGCCATCAGTTCGGCCCGCTCCATGACGATCGCGGGGGTGCCGCCGTGCCTGATCAGCAGGGCCAACAGTTCATCATCTGATAGCGACTGGCTCGAGCGCTCCTTGATCGCGTGTCCGGGGGCCGCACGTCCGGACACGAAGAGATGCGCTGCGGAACGACCATCCGCTGCGCGCAGCATGCGGGCGGCATCGAGCGCGATGCAGGCTCCGGTGCTGTGACCGAAGAACGCGAACGGCACCGTCAGCAACGGCTGCAGCACGGCCTGCAGATTGATCATCAAGGCGGCTAAATTCGTGAACGGCATCTCATCCATCCGCCCGCCATGGCCGGGCAGTTCTATCGGGCAGAAATCGATGCCAGGAGGCGCGTGGTCCCGCCACGAACGGTAGAAGGCGGCACTGCCGGCCGCATGCGGAAAGCCGAAGACACGCCAATCAACCGCGGTCTTCTCGCTCCGGTACGGAACCCATTTGTCGAGCACAATCCGATTTCCGATCTGCGGCACGCGACAGACGCTGAACGGGTCCACTAATTTTGGTAGGCGGCGTGGAAGATCCCAATCCTACCCAGCGTAGCCGAACGAAGGTACGTCAAGTGTGATCTACTTCACATCCGCGTCGCGATCGGCCAATCGAGAGGCGCGAGAACATGACCGGCGGCATGACAACGACTGAGAGGATGGTTCGCCGATCCATGCTCTTCTCGCGCGCGGCGGCGTTGCGCGCCACAGGCTAAACCGACATGCCTACAGTTCATGCCAGGGTGGTCCTTTTCGGTGCTTCGCGCTTGCCGACCGAATCCGCATTCAGGCCCTCGATCAACGCCTTGGCATATTGCAAGTCAGCCGTCTCCAAGCCCTCCGTAAATTGGTCGTAAATCGATCGCAGCAGCTTCAGAGCCTCCTTGCCCCGCCCTTGCCCCTGCCAGAGCCGCGCAAGATCGCAGGATGTCCGCAGTTCCCAACACAACGCCTTCTGGTGCCGAGCGACCTCCAGGCTCGCGATGAGCACGCTCTCGATCTCCTCGGCTCTGGCACGGCCGGCGGCCAGCAGGAGGCCGGCCTTGATCCGCAGCACCTCGGCGACGGCCCATTTCTCTCCGGTCTCGTCCGAAGTTGCCAGCGCCTGCTCGATAGCCTGCAACGCGACGTCGTTGCGACCTGCCTTGGCGTGAACTTCCGCCTCGAGCGCCAGGAAGATCGGCAGCCACAGCCGTGCGCCGGTCTTGCGCCAAGCGGCCAGCCCGCCGCGCAGTGCGACAATTCCCGCGTCTTTCTCGCCCTGGCGAGTAGCCGCCCAGCCATCGAGGATCTGACCGCCGGCCGCCCAGAACGGAAAGCCATGTTCGGAGCAGAGCGACATGACCACCTCGGCGCAGGAGCGGGTATCCTCCGAACGGCGGCGGAAGACATCCATCATGCCGCGGGCATGGCACAGCGTGTAGACCAGCGTATGGGGATGCGATATCGCCTCCGCGCGCTTCACCGCCTCGGCTGCGACTTCCGACGCCTGGTCGACATGCCCGAGGTGCCACAGCGCCCAGCACAAATAGCACAGCGCGGCCGCCCCGATGTCCTGGCCGTATTGAAATCGGAACTTCGGATGATGCTCGGGATCATAAAGCGCTCGCGCCTGCTCGAGGTGCCCTCGCCCCGCGGTAAAGTCTCCCATCGACACATAGGTCGTGCCGAGTGCCCGATGTGCGAGGCAGAGCGCCGCCGTGTCGGCGTACCGTTCGGCTTCGGCAAGAAACTCTGCAGCCGTTACCTGCTGCAGGGCGACGTCGCCACCGACGTAGTAACACGCCCATATTCCGTAAAGGATCGCGAACTTCTGCGCCGCCTCCGTCGACTCGGCGATGAGGTTTTTCGCGCGCAGGAGAATTTCCTTGGTCTCCGGCGCCGCATAGCCCCTTCCCGCGATCATGGCCTGGCCGAGCATGACCTCCAATTCCAGCGCCAGCTGCCTGTGTTCCGAAGTGTCGGGTAGCTGCTGCAGCAGTTCGAGCGCGCGCTCCAGGTGACCGATCGCCTCCGCGTTGGCCGAGCGCTCGATCGCCCGTTGCCCGGCCTTGCGCAAGTAATCGATGGCCTGCCTGCCGAGCCCCGCCTGCGCCAAGTGATGTGCGATCAGCTCCGGCTGCGTTTCGACCGTATCGGGAAACTTGTCCTTGAGGACGTCGGCGATCTGGCTGTGGAGCTGTTGGCGCCTGCCGCGCAGCAAGCTTGCATAGGCCGCATCCTGCACCAGCGCGTGCTTGAACACGTAGGTGGCGTCCGGCGGTTCACCACGACCGAATATGAGTTCGGCAGCCGTAAGCTGCGCGAGCGCTCCCCGGAGCAACGGTTCGGAGGCCGGAGCCACGCTGGCGAGCAGGCCATACGAGAATTCGCGGCCGAGCACCGCGGCTATCTGGGCGATCTCCTTGATAGGAGCGAGCCTGTCGAGACGCGCCATCAGAGAATCGTACAGCGTCGTCGGGATGGCCGAAGGCGACAGCGCGCCGACCTTGCGATGCTGCTGGTCACCTGCATCATCCAATGCCGCAGACTCGAGCACCGTCTTGGTGAGCTCCTCGACAAACAAAGGAACACCATCGGTCTTGCTGATGATCTGCTCGTAGACCTCGGCCGGCAGCCCCTTGTCCCCGGCGATGTCAACGACGATGGCACGGGCTTGGTCGCGTCCAAGTCGATTGAGCCGGAGCATGGTCACATTCGACTGGTCGAGCCACGGCGGAAAGAATTCCGGTCTGAAAGTTACCAGGACGAGGATCGGCGCCTTGCTGACCGGTTCAATCGCTCGATTGAGCAGATCCAGCGTAGTCGGATCTATCCAGTGCACGTCCTCGAAGACAAAAAGCAATTGTTGGGTCTGCGCAAGACCGAGAAGCTGCCGGATCAGGGCCGCGGCCGTGAGGCTCTTCTGTCGCTGAGGCGTAAGATTTAACGGGGGATAGCGTCCCTCGGTCGGGATCGACAGCAGCGCGGCAAAAAGTGGAGCGTCCGCAAGCGTCGTTTGACCAGGGAGGGACAACAGCGCTTCCAGCTTCGTGAGCTTGATGTCGGGAGTATCGTCTCGCTCAAAGCGTGCCGCGCGCTCGAGGTGTCTAATGACCGGATAGAACGGACTGTTGATGTGGTGCGGAGAGCATTGATATCGGATGGTGAGGTTCGGCTCACTCGAGATGTGCTCGGAAAAAGCGAGGCAGAGACGGGATTTCCCGATGCCGGGTTCGCCACACAGCAGCGCGAGTTGCCCCTCGCCGGCCTTGGCGCGCCCCCACAAGCTCAACAGTTGACCAAGTTCATTCTGCCGGCCGACAAACTGGGTAAGCTTGCCGGAGCGCGTGGCATCGAAGCGGCTTTCGACCGCCCGCTCGCCGGTGACCCGCCACGCCTTCACGGGCTCCGAAACCCCCTTGAATTCGTAGGAACCCAGATCCTCGCAGACGAAGAGGTCACCCAGGAGGCGACGAGTGCCGGGGGCGACGGCAACGGTGTTCGGGGGTGCCTGGCTCTGCAAGCTGGCGGCGAGGTTCGGAGTTTCCCCGACAATGGCCTGCTCGCGCGACGATCCCTCGTTGGCCGGGTCTGGGACGATGACCAGCCCGGTCGCAATGCCCACTCTTATTTGCAACAGCTCACCGGACGGGAGCACGAGCTGACCCAACTTCGCCACCAGATCAAGCCCCGCCCGCACCGCAGATTCGGCGTCGTCCTCGTGCGCCTGCGGATAGCCGAAATAGGCAAGCACCCCGTCACCCATGTACTTGGCGATACGGCCGCCGGCATGTCCAATCATGGCGGCGCACGTCGTCTGGAACCGGCGCATGACGATGCCGAGATCCTCGGGATCGAGTTGCAGCGCGAGTGCCGTCGAGCCCACGATGTCGCAGAACAACACTGTAAGCTGTCGTTTCTCGCCGTCTGAATGCGGCGAGCCAGTGGTCGGGGCAATGGGGGTGGCTGGGCCAGTCGCAAGCGCCGCGCTGGCGCCAGGAAGCTCGGCTATGGCTCGCAGAATCCGCTTCCGATGACCGAGAGCAACGTTGAGTTTCTCAAGATCCGCCTCGGTCAGGTCCGGCAAGACCTCCATGTCGACCGCATTGTCGCTAAAGGTCTTGGCATATTGCTCGAGGCCAAGCCTGCCAAGCCAAGTCGCTATTGTGCTCATGGAGGCTACCGATCCTACTCAGCCTCGGCGTATCGCTGCCCGAGCATGTTCCCGAGTGACCCGAGTCAGGGCATCACCTTCCTATTATATCGCAATACTTTCCGTTATAGACAATGTACCTGCGTGGAGCAAACGCAACCCCGCCGGACCTGCCCCTCCAACATCCTTTGTTGCAGTTCCACGAAGAGCAGGTATCCCCGGCCCTTGTGTCGGCTGCTTAACAAGGCCCTCACGATCGGACTTGGCCGGGTTGATCGGCAGACGCCGCGGATGATCTTTCCGAAGACCGGGTATCGACTTTTCGGGATCACGTGCTAGGCGGCGCGCCGCTTGTGGGCGCCATCGAACGCCGGCGCCACCTCGCTCATGAAGCGCGCCATCTCATCCTTGACCTGCTGGTGCGGCTTGAGACCGACGTTGACGTAGAGGATCACCTCGGCGAATCCGGCGGCCTCGACTTTCTTCAGGGTATCGGTGATCCGCTGGGGCGAGCCGAGCAGCACCGAATTCTCGGTCAGGTCTTCGGGCTTGACCTTGTGCAGGCGCGCGACCATGTCGACAAAGTAGCGATAGCTCGGCGGTGCGGTCTTGGGATCGCCCGGGAGCGCCGGGATCACGCATTCGCGGTAATAGCGGATCTGGCGCGCGCGTTGCGCGTCTTCCTGCGCCTTGTTGTCGGCGAAGTGGGTGAAGTAGCTGCACATCAGGCGCCCCGGCTTGGTGCCGAATTTGGCGCAGGAGGAGTGGTAGAGGTCGGCCACCTGCTGCAGGCCGCCGAAGCTCATGGCGGCCGCGAACGGAGCCACGATCAGCCCGCAATTGAGCCGCGCGGCAAGTTCGATCGACGGCTTGGAGAACGATCCGACATAGGTCGGGATCGGCCGCTGCACCGGCTTCGGCGTGATCCGCACGTCGTCGAACGAATAGTGCCTCCCGTGATGCGAGATGCGATCTTCGGCCGCCCACAATTTGCGCACCACTTCGAGCCCCTCGTCGAAGATGCTCTGGTTGTCTTCGAACGAGACGTGGAACGGCAGGTATTCGCGCTTGTCGTAGCCGCGGCCGGTGGCGAAATCGACGCGTCCGTTGCTGAGCAGATCGAGCGTCGCCCATTGCTCGGCGACGCGGATCGGATGGTGCAGCGGCAGCACCGTGACCGCGGGAGCGAGCCGGATGTGCTTCGTCCGCGCCGCGATATAGGCCAGCACCAGATCCGGGCAGGAGAGCACGCCCAGCGAGTTGAAATGGTGCTCGCCGATCCAGGCCGAGTGCATGCCGATCTGGTCGGCATACAGGGCCTCAGCCGTGATGTCGGCGACGAACTGGTTCGGCGTCCGCGGGTTGTGCTCGTAGTGATTGTCGCTCAGCGTGAAATAGCCGAAGTCCATGCCGCGCCTCCCGTCTGCCGATGATGACCTTTTTGGTGTTTGGTGACCTTTTCTTGGTTGCGGACATTATAGATGCATTTGCAACTGTTGTAAATGCAAGTAAGCCGCGGGCACCCCGGATCGCCGGATGCGAAAGGCGGGCGCGGCAGCGCTATTTTGACATGGTGTCGATGCGCCCATACAAGCGTCGCGCATGATGTTATCGGAATTCGGATTTCATGGCCAATCGGGCGCACCTCGACTTCAGCGAATATCTCCCCTACCTGATCAACCGCGTCGGCTCGGCGCTGGTGGTCGACTTCGTCGGCAGCACGCTCGCGCGGCACCGCCTGAGCATCGCGATGTGGCGCGTTCTGGCCGTGCTCTCGAGTGACGGCGGCCAACGTCAGATCGACGTCGCGGCCAAGACCAGCATCGACGTTTCGACCCTGTCGCGGGTGGTCACGCGGCTCATCAGGATGGGTCTCGTGACCCGCACCCGCTCCGCCACCAACAGCCGCGAGGTCGTGGTGCGGCTCACCGCCAAGGGGCGGTCAATCGTCGATCGCCTGATCCCGAATGCGATCGCCGCCGAGCGTGGCGCGATCGCCGGCGTGCCGGCCAAGGACCTTGCCGTGCTGCGGCGCTCGCTGCGCCGGATGTATGCGAACCTGGCCGGGTCGCGGCGGAGCTAGCGCTTGGCGCGCGGTTGGGCGGCTGCTTCGAGCTACTGCAGCGTGACGCCGGCGATCTTGACCGCCTCGCCCCAGAGCGCGATCTCCTTGCCGATGAACGTGGCGAATTCCGCCGGGTTCGGGTCGGCCGGATCGACCCCGTTCTTGTGCAACTGCTCGACGAAGGTTGCGTCCTTCATGGCGCGCGCAAGCTCCCCGGCGATGCGGTCGACGATCGGCTTTGGGGTTCCGGCCGGCGCCACCAGGCCGGTCCATGACACGGCGTGGAAGCCCGGATAGCCGGACTCGGCGATGGTGGGCACGTCCGGCGCCTGCTGGGCGCGGGTTCCGCTCGACACCGCCAGCATGCGGACATTGCCGCCGCGCGCCTGCGGCAGCACTTCGGAAATCGGCGCGAACATGGTCGGGATGTGGCCGGCGATCAGATCGGTCATCGCCGGCGCCGTGCCGCGATAGCTCACATTCTGCATCTCCAGGGCGGCGCGCTTGAGGAACAGCGACATCAGCAGGTTGCTGGCGCTGCCCGGCCCGCCGCCGCCCGCATAGGAGAGCTTCACGGGTTGCGCCTTCACATAGGCGACGAATTCGCCGACGGTCTTGGCCGGAACCTTCGGATTCACGACCAGGACCTGCGGCGACGTGCTGAACAGGCTGATCGGCGCGAAATCCTTGACCGGGTCGTACGGCACCTTGGTGATCGCGGGGAAGATGGCGATCACGGATGTGCTCGCCCACAGCAGCGTGTAGCCGTCGGCCGGCGCGCGCGCCACCGCCTCGGTCGCGATGATGCCGTTGCCGCCGACCCGGTTCTCGACAATGAATTGCTGCCCCAATGCCTCGCTCAGGCGCTGCGCGGCGAGGCGTCCCATGACGTCGATATTGCCGCCGGCCGCAAACGGCACCAGAAGCTTCACCGGCCGCTGCGGCCAGTCTTGTGCTTGCGCAGGCGCCACCGCCGTGGCGGCGAAAGCGAGAAGCGAGGCGAATAGCGAACGGCGAATAGCGAATAGATTTCGTGCCATCCGCTCGTCCCTATTCGCTATTCGCCACTCGCTGTTCGCGTTCTGGCGCTACTCGTCGCGATAGATGCGCTCGCGCCGCTCGTGTCGCTCCTGCGCCTCGACCGACAGCGTGGCGATCGGACGCGCCTCCAGCCGCTTGAGCGCGATCGGCTCGCCGGTCTCCTCGCAATAGCCGTAGGTCCCGTCATCGAGACGACCGAGCGCCGCCTCGATCTTGGCGATCAGCTTGCGCTGGCGGTCGCGGGCGCGCAGCTCGATCGCCCGGTCGGTTTCCGAGGAGGCGCGGTCGGCCAGATCGGGGTGGTTTTCGTTCTCCGCCTGCAGATGCGCCAAGGTTTCCTTGGCTTCCTTGAGGATGTCCTCCTTCCAGGCCATGAGCTTCTGGCGGAAGTACTCCCGCTGGCGGTCGTTCATGAATGGCTCCTTGTCGGTGGGTCGGTAGTTCTTCTCCGACAAGGCCGCGTAGCCGTTTTTCTTCTCCGAACGCATCGTTTCCCCGTGCCAGGACTGACGCGAACCCCCTGCTCGCGGGCGAGCTTATATCGAGCCGCCGCGTCACGGACAACAACGGAATTGCGGCCGGAACCGGTCAAGCGTGCAGTGCGGAAAAAAGTTGGCGCGAGTTGGCGCTCCGGGGCGGGGATCGCGTGGGGATCCGGCGGCTAGCGCGGCGCCATCTTGGCGATCTCGACCTCGACCCGCAGCTCGATCTCGCCAAGCAAGGTATCGAGGCCGGTATCGCCCGAGCCATCCTTGAGCAGGCCGGAGGCCGAACGCAGCTTGCTGAGGGTGGCCTGCGACAGGGTGCCGCCGAGCAGCCCGACCTTGAGCTCGTCGAGCGCATCGAGCGCTACCCGGCCGCGCTTAACCGCATGCTTGCGACGCTCGGTCGCGTCCTCGAGCCCTTGCAGGGCAATGAGCGCATCGATGCCGCCGACGGTGCGCAGCGCGGCCGGCGCAGGTGCCGAGCGGGGGCTGTCCGCCTCGCCCAGCGTGAAGGCGCCGGACGCAGGCCTGCGCATGGCAGGGGCCGCAGCCGCGGCCGCAGTTCCATTGGGTCCGGAGATGCGCATGGCGAAGGCCCTCGCCCCGAGGCCATGGATGCTCGGAGCACCCGCTTACCCTCGCTTGCTATGGTTAATCGACGGTAAACGGCCCGGCAAAATCTGCCGCACCCGGCAAGGACTTGCTTGGCGGCAGCCACGGAAAGCCCGCCGGCCCGACAGAATTTCTTTTCGTTTCAATTGTTTATCCGCGAGGTCCGGCTGGCACGGCTTTCGCAAAGCCAAGACCGGTCCGAACCTCTTGGGGAGCAAGGGATGACGAGGACACTGATAACCGCGCTGGTCGCGGCTTGCCTGCTGGTTGGCATGACGCCGGCCGGCGCAACGTCGCGT
>Ga0075421_100006903_pt1 | contig 13879 bp, 11 predicted proteins | sample SoiMetdeltSBSDD5_FD_75292 | JGI IMG/M metagenome (GOLD analysis project Ga0075421, IMG submission 75292) | Bulk soil microbial communities from a Populus tree surrounding site in Tennessee, USA - Soil MetaG P. deltoides SBSDD5 | ecosystem: Environmental > Terrestrial > Soil > Tree plantation...
GGAAATGCTGCGCCAATTGGGCAAGATCTTGCACGAGGATTGCCCGGTCATTCCGCTTTACAACACGGCCGATGTCTATGCGGTGCGCCGAGAAGTTATCTGGAAGCCGCGGCCCGATGAGAAAATTCCTGTCGTCAATGCCCGGTTCCAAAGCTAGCACTTGGGGGAAAGAGTGGACAAGAAAGAAATCATCGACAAGCAAAAGAAATATCTTTTTAGCTGTGTCGCGACTTACTATGACGAGCCCCTGGTCGTCGATCACGCCAAGGATCAATATGTCTATGACACCGACGGCAAGGAATTCTTGGACTTTTTCGGCGGCATCCTGACCGTCAGCGTCGGCCATTGCAACGAGAAAGTAACTAAGGCGATCGACGAGCAGACCCGCAAAGTGCAGCACATGTCGACGCTCTACGCCAACGAGCCGCAGGTGCTTCTGGCGGAGAAGCTGGCGCAGATCACCCCGGGACGGCTGGAAAAATCTTTTTTCACCAACAGCGGCACAGAGGCCAACGAGACGGCGGTTTTACTGGCACAGATTCACACCCAGTGCCAGGACGTCATCACGCTACGCCACAGCTACAGCGGCCGTTCTTATCTCGCCTTGAGCCTGTCGGCGCAGTCGAGCTGGCGGCTGATGCCCAACGTCGTGCCCGGTGTGCATCACATCGCCAACGCATACTGCTATCGCTGCCCCTTCGGTTTGACTTATCCCAGTTGCGATTTGAAGTGCGCTAAAGACGCCGAAGAAGCGATTCAAACCATGACTTCGCAGGGACGAGTCGCTGCGTTTCTCGCCGAGCCGATTCAAGGCGTCGGCGGTTTCATCGTGCCGCCCAAAGAATATTTCAAAGAGATCGTCGGCATTATTCGAAAATACGGCGGCCTGTTCATCAGCGACGAAGTGCAGACCGGCTGGGGCCGCACCGGCGGCAAGATGTTCGGTATCGAACACTGGGGCGTCGATCCCGACATCATGACTTTCGCCAAAGGCATGGCCAATGGCGTGCCGATCGGCGCGACCATTGCCACGCCGGAGGTCGCCGACAGCATGAAGGGCAACACCATTTCGACCTTCGGCGGCAATCCGGTCACCTGCACCGCGGCGCACGCGACGATCCATGTGATCGAAGAGGAAAATCTCGTCGAAAACGCGCGCGTGCTGGGCAACCGTTTACGCGACGGCTTAAACGCGTTGAAGGACAAATATCCGATCATCGGCGACGTGCGCGGCATGGGGCTGATGCAGGGTATGGAGTTGGTCGGCGAGCAAAAGAAACCCGACGTTGAAAACACCAAACGAGTGATGGAATTGACCAAGAAGCATGGGCTGTTGGTCGGCAAGGGCGGCACTTACGGCAACGTTTTGCGCGTTGCGCCGCCGCTTAACACGAACAAGGATCAGATCGACCAGGCGCTGAAAGTTTTGGATCAGTCTTTCGGTCAGTTAGGTCAATGAAGACGCTGCTCGTCTTCGGTTATCTTTAAAGTCATGATTGCAGCATTGCTCCTGATTAAACTAGCAACCGCATGAACACGCTGAATCGTAGGATCGTTGGCGCGATTCCCGTCATCCTGGGCATCTCTTTTCTCATCTTTCTCCTTATGCACATTGCGCCGGGCGATCCGGTGACCCTGCTTTTAGGCGATGACGCCACTCCGGCCGACGTCGAGCGCACGCGCCACGAGTGGGGTTTGGATCGGCCGCTCATGGTGCAGTACTGGGATTTCCTCGCGCGCGCTGTTAAAGGCGACTTCGGCCGTTCGCTCAAATTCAATGAGCCGGTCATGAAACTCGTAGCCGAGCGACTACCCGCTACGCTTGAGCTTGCGTTTGCCAGCCTGTGCGTCGCGATCATGATCGCCGTGCCTCTGGGTGTCTATTCGGCCATCAAGCACAACTCACTGCTCGATCATGTCGGCATGAGTGTTGCGCTCATCGGCGTGTCGCTGCCGAATTTCTGGCTCGGCATCATGTTGATTTATTTCTTGGGCGGGCAACTTAATTTATTACCGGTTGCCGGGCGCATCGAGTATGGCATCGAGATCAAACCGATTACCGGGCTCTATTTGGTCGATAGTCTGGCGACCGGAAATTTTGCCGCTTTCTGGAGCGCCCTACAGCATCTTTTAATGCCGGCAATCACCTTGGGATCGGCGCTCGCGGCTATTGTCACCAGGATATCGCGTTCGAGCGTCTTGGAAGTCATGCGCCAGGATTACGTGACGACTGCCAGGGCCAAAGGTTTGAGCGAGTCGACCGTAATCTGGCGCCATATCCTGCGCAACGCACTGATCACGATCGTGACCATTCTCGGTCTTCAGCTGGGCGCATTGCTCAGCGGCTCGGTCATCACCGAAACCGTTTTCTCTTATCCCGGCATCGGCGATCTGTTGATCCAGTCTATTTCAGCGCGCGACTACAAGCTCACCCAGGTGCTGATTTTGATGTTTGCGGTCACTTACTTTGTCGTGAACCTGCTGGTCGATTTGCTCTACAGCTGGATCGATCCGAGGATCCAATTCTGATGCTGTCGATGCGCTATCTCAAAATCTGGGTCGGCGGAGCAATCTTGCTGGTGCTGTGCATTTGCGGCGTCGCCGCGCCGCTGCTGGCGCCGCGCGATCCCCAAGCGCAGACATTAGAGGATCGTTTAAGGCCCCCCCGTTGGGCTGAAAACGGCTCGTCCGCTTATTTGCTCGGCACCGACAATCTCGGTCGGGATATGCTCAGCCGGATCATCTATGGCTCGCGCATATCGCTCATGGTCGGCGCCGCCACAGTCATCTTTGCTGGGTTTGTCGGTTGCACGCTCGGCGCCGTTGCCGGGTATTTCGGCCGGACGCCGGATGAGATCGTCGGTAAAATCTCGGAGATCTTTCTGGCATTTCCATTTTTGCTTATCGCCATCGCGATCATGGCGTTTCTCGGACAGGGAGTCGGCAATCTCATCATGGCGCTGATGCTCAGTCGCTGGGTGCAGTATTGCCGGGTGGTGCGCGGCGAGGTGCTATCGATCAAAGAGCGCGACTTTGTAACGGCCGCAAAGGCGCTGGGCGGCAAAGATTGGTACGTGTTGGTTCGCCACGTGGTGCCGAATACGCTAGCCAGCGTGACGGTGATCGCGACATTCGGTATGGCGATCGTGATTATCACGGAGGCGAGCTTGAGCTTTCTGGGCTTGGGCGTGCCGGTGCACATTCCCACCTGGGGCTCGATGTTGAGCGAAGGACGAAGTTACATCAACCGCGCGCCGTGGCTGACAATCTTTCCCGGATTGGCGATTTTTATCACGGTGTTCGGCATCAACCTATTGGGTGACGGCCTGCGCGACGTTTTCGATCCGAAATTGCGACGGCAGAGATAGCAACTTTTACGAGGAGTATTTTATGGCAAAGAGTGAAAACGGCGTGAGCCGACGGAATTTTTTAAAGAGAAGCGTGCTACTTGGCGCTAGCGCCTTGACGGCGCCCTATCTCTCGCGCAACAGTTTCGCCGCCTCGCGGGATCGGGTGACGATTTTCCACAGCAGTGTCGCCGATTCCATTCATCCTTACAATCACAGCTCGAGCCCGATTTACGGCAACTGGCAGCATGTCATGGAACCGCTCGTCGAGCTCGATTACGATAAGAAAGATTACGTCGGTGTGCTCGCCGAATCGTGGCAGTTTCAAGGAAACAGATGGACTTTCAAGCTGAGGAAGGGTGTCAAGTTTCACAACGGCGCGCCGCTTACGTCGAAAGACGTGGCGTTCTCGATAGAAAAAATGCGCGATGAAAAAGGCGGCAGCCTGCAGGCGCCGAACTTCAAAGACGTAACTGAAATCCAAACACCAGATGACCTTACGGTGGTCTTCGTCACCAAGCAGCCGTTGGCGATTTTTCTCGACCGCATCGAGAACCGTTTCATTCTGAGCAAAGTCGCCGGCGATAAGTTCGGCGATAAACTTTACGATAATCCAACCGGCACCGGGCCGTATAAGTTTGTCAGCTATCAGCGCGGCGGCAATATGGTTTTCACGCGCAATGACGAATATTGGGGCAGCAAGGCAGCAATCAAGGAGGTTGTTTTTAAAAAAGTCACCGAGGACGCGGCGCGCCTCGCGGCGTTGGAGTCGGGACAAGCCGATTTCGTCAACAATATTCCCGTGCATGAAGTGGCGCGCCTGCAAAAACACCCGCGCGTGCGCATCGACCAGGTCGAGGGCCTGCGCATGTTTTTTCTCGCCTTCAACATGGCGCATAAGCCCTGGGACAATAAACTCGTGCGCCAGGCGGCCAATTACAGTGTCGATGCGCCGGCCATCGTAAAAAACATTTTCGATGGCATCGGTTATCCGTGCAATGGTCCGGTGGGTACCAACGTCATCGGCGCCGATCCGAAGTTAAAGCGCTATCCTTATGATCCAAACAAGGCCAAAGAGTTGTTGACCACAGCCGGTTTTCCGAATGGCTGCGACATTCAGCTCTATTATTCCGCCGGACGCTATCCCAAAGATAGAGAAGTCTGCCAGGTTGTGGCAGCGCAGATGGTCAAGGGCGGCTTCCGCGTAGAGCTGATCTCGCAGGAGTGGGCGCTTTTCTGGGACAAGCAGGGCGTCAACGGCGGCAGGTTGCCATTTTACTACATCGGCCGCGGCACACTCACCGACGCCGACACGCTCTACGACCAGTATTTTCGCACCGGCACGACGAAACGAACGAACTACAGCAATCCGGAACTCGACAAGCTGGTCGAAGAGCAGCAAAAGACCGACAACCAGAAGAAACGAGTCGCCATTTTGCATCAGGCGGGCAAGATGATTATGGAAGAGGCGCTGTTTATCCCGCTCTACAATCTTGCTGATATTTACGGTGTGGCAAGAAATGTCGTCTGGAAAAAGCGCCCCGACGAAAAAGTTCTTGGTTGGGACATGAAGATAAAATAGGGGCGGGTTGAATAGGCTCTGCTAAGCAACATTTTTTTGATCTAGGTCCGGAGGTTTGTCGACTCTAAACCTGGAGGGCGTGATGGATTCGGATGAAGGTGGGATCAAACGCAGAGTGTTTCTGAAGCAGAGTGCCGTTGCGGGCCTAGGCGCGCTCGCTGGCGCGGCATGGCCGCGGACCAGTTGGTCCGCGTCTAAAGACCGGCTGATGATTCTCAGCAGCATCGGCTTGGACGCCCTACACCCGTACGCGCATAGCTCCGGTCCCCAGTACGGCATTTGGCAGCACATGGTCGAGCCGCTGGTCGAGATCAACTACGCGCGCAAAGACTACTACGGTGTGCTCGCCGAGTCGTGGAAATTTCAGGGCAACACCTGGACGTTTCGTCTCAGGAAAGGCATTCGCTTTCACGACGGTTCGCCGTTCACAGCTCACGATGTGGTCCATTCGGTCAATCGCATCAGAACCGATAAGCGCAGCCTGCAGAAATCAAATTTCGACGACCTGACTGAAGTCCAAGCGCCGGACGATTATACCGTGGTGTTCACGACTTCGGTGCCGAACGCGGTTATGCTCGACCGGTTGCAAAACCGCTTTATTGTCAGCAAGAGCGCGGCGGAGAAATACGGTGACGACGTCGATCAACGCGCCATTGGCACCGGCCCATATAAATTCGTCAGTTGGCAGCGCGACGGCAATCTCGTCATGACGCGCAACGATGATTACTGGGGGACGAAGGCCGCCATCAAAGAGATCGTCCTAAAGAAAGTCGGCGAGGACGCGGCGAGGATGGCCGGCCTGCTGGCCGGACAAGGCGATGTGGTCAACAATGTACCCGTGGAGGAGATCGCGCGATTGGACAAACATCCGCGGGTGCGCGCGGAAAAGGTCGAAGGGCTCAGAATGTATTTTTTGGCGATGAACGTCACCCACAAGCCGTTTGACAACAAGCTCGTGCGCCAGGCATTCAACTACGCCGTCGATCCCACCGTTGTGATTAAGCATATTTACGAAGGCAATGGCTATGTCATGAGCGGGCCGCTTGGCGCCAACGTGATCGGCTACGATCCCAAGATCAAGCGCTATCCTTACGACCCCAAGAAGGCGAAGGAGCTGCTTGTCAAAGCCGGCTTCGCCAATGGGTTAGAGGTCAAGCTGCATTTTTCGCCGGACCGTTATCCCAAAGCGAAAGAAGTCTGCCAGGTGATCGCCGATCAGCTCGCCAAGGCAGGCGTAAAAACCGAGCTGGTATCGCAGGAATTTGCGATTTTCTGGGGTTCAGACGGAGTTAACGGCGGTAAAATTGCCTTTTATTACGTTGGGCGGCCCGCCATTGATGCCGACACGGTTTACGACCAATATTATCGCTCTGGAAGGACCAAGCGCGTCAGCTTTCAGAACGCCGAAGTCGACCGCCTGATCGACGAACAGCATAAGACCGAAGATCAAAAAAAACGCGTTGCACTGTTGCAGCAGATAGGCCGCATTCTGATGGACGAGGCGGCACTGGTGCCCTTGTACACCCTCGCGGAGATCTACGGTGTGGCGCGCAATGTGATCTGGAAAGCGCATCCGGAAGAAAAAGTTCTCGCCTTTGATATGAAAATTCGCTAGATCTCCCGTCCCATAAGATTCAAAATCACGCTGGAGGTAGGATGAGTTCGAAACATCAAGGCATCAAGCGCAGAGATTTTCTCAAACAAGGCGCGCTGTCGAGTTTGAGCGTCATGCTCGGTAATTCCATCGTGCGCAAGAGTTACGCCGCATCGAGGGACCGGCTGACTATTTTGAGCAGCATCAGCCTCGATACGCTCCACCCCTATGCGCACAGCTCGAGCCCGCATTACGGCATCTGGAACAATATGATCGAGCCCTTAGTGGAAGTGAATTACGCCAAGAGAGAGTATTTCGGCGTGCTCGCTGAATCGTGGCAGTTTCAAGGCAAGCGGTGGGTATTCAAGCTGCGCAAGAATATGCGCTTTCACGACGGCAGTACGTTGACGGCGAACGATGTGATTTATTCCATCAATCGCATGAAGAACGACAAGCAGAGTCTGCAGAAGGAAAATTTTCGCGACCTCAGCGAGATGCAGGCGTTGGATGATCACACCATTGCCTTCACCACCGAGGCTCCCAATGCGGTCTTTCTCGATCGCCTGCAGAACCGCTTTATTTTGAGCAAGGCGGCTATGGAAGCGCAAAGCGCAGATTCCTCCGAGCAAAAACCTGTCGGCACGGGCCCTTATCGTTTCGTGAGCTGGCAGCGCGATGGCAACCTGGTTCTAACCCGCCATGACAATTATTGGGGCGACAAAGCCGTGGTGAAAGAAATTATTATAAGACGGGTCAAAGAAGATGCGGGGCGAGTGGCCGGCCTCCTTGCCGGCCAAGGCGATGTGGCCAATAACGTGCCGGTTGAGGAACTCTCCCGCTTTAATAATCATCCGCGCGTGCGTCCCGAAAAAGTCGAGGGAGTGCGCATGTACTTTCTTGCGATGAACGTCGCGCACAAGCCTTTCGACAATAGACTGGTTAGGCAAGCGCTGAGCTACGCCGTCGATCCTGCGGTGATTATAAAACACATCTATGAAGGTAACGGCTACATCATGAATGGCCCGCTGGGATCGAACGTGATTGGCTTCGACCCTAAGATCAAACGCTATCCCTATGACGTCAAAAAAGCCAAGGAGCTGCTCGACAAAGCGGGCTACCCGCAGGGCTTGGACGTGAAGCTTTATTTCTCGCCCGATCGCTACCCCAAGGCGAAAGAAGTCTGCCAGGTGATCGCCGATCAATTGGCGAAGATCGGCGTGAAGAGCGAACTGGTGTCCCAGGAATTCGTGATCTTTTGGGGCAAGGATGGCGTCAACGGCGGCAAGCTGCCATTTTATTACGTCGGCCGCCCGGCCGCGGACGCCGATACCGTCTACGATCAATATTTTCGCTCCGGCGTCAGTCCGCGCATTCAATACAAGAATCCAGAGTTCGATAAGCTCATCGACGAAGAGCAAAGAACCGGCGATGCGAAGAAGCGCGTGGCGATTCTGCAGCAGGCGGGACGAGTCTTGATGGAAGACGCGCCGTTTATTCCATTGTACACCTTGGCGGAAATCTACGGCGTAGCACGCAACGTCATCTGGAAGGCTCGGCCCGACGAGAAAATCATCGCCGGTGAGATGAAGATTAAGTAGCTGCCCGATTGCTTACGCAAAAATTCCATCTCGGTATCCGCGCCATATCGTTAATGTAGCGCCGCGCCGACCGGGGCGTTCCGCTCACCTTAATCTATTCGTGTTCAGTAACGGCATAGCACGGGATTTGCCGCGCGGACGGACAAATTTGCACAGCCGGACTATGATTTTCGCCAAATAAATGACGCTCACGGCGCATTTTTCTGGCATCCGCCTTGCTGGCGTGAGTCCGCATGGCGACAAATGCTGGTAAAACCGAAGTAGCGCCGAAGAGAACACGCTACTCTTCATTACTCCGCTGTATCGGCCAAGGACTCGAAGAGATGCCGCTCAAGGCGATCGAAGTGCGAAGCCACGGCGACGATCTGATCGTACAAGGATGGCATCGCGGCACTTCCATGGCGCTGGACTTCGAAAAACATTATTCGCTGGAAGATCTGCACGCCATCGACAGAGAAGGGCGCAAAAAACGCCGCGCCTCCGCAGGTCCGCCGGATTTACTCAGTTTACCGGAGGTTCTTCGTCTGGCGGGTACCTATGTGGATCGGACCCGCGGCCGGCTCATTCGAGTTTCTTGGCAGGATCAAACAGACAAGATTCAGTCGATTACCGTGCAGTGGGAGCCGATTGAAGGCGACCAGCGAGGCAAGTCGACGTTGACGACGATTGAAGAGCTCTGCATTCACATCTACAAGCGCCGCAAGAAGATCAATCTGCTCTCTGAGCGCCAGGCCCATCGCCCGTTCGTCAGCGTCGCCAAGAACGGTTAAATACGTCTAGGCCTGATACTTGACTTCGCCGCCGACCAACGTCATTTCGACGTTCAATTCCCTGATTTTTTCCGGCGCGACGGCGAACGGATCTTCCGCGAGCACGGCGATGTCGGCGAGCTTGCCGACTTCGAGCGTGCCTTTGTCATTCTCTTCAAAGCCTACCCAGGATGCCGTCGTGGTGTGCATCGCGAAGGCTTCACCAACGCTGATTCTCTCCTCCGGCACCCAGACTTCGCCCCAACGCATCTTGCGCGACACGCAAGCGGCGATATCGCGCAACGGATCCACCGGCCAATAGCCGGGTGAATCCGAGCCGCCGGCGATGACCACGCCGTTTTTGAGCAGCGTCCTAAACGGGAAAGCTTTAGTCAGCCGCTTTTCGCCGACGCAATCGAGGATCGCATCGCCGACATAGTAGCCGATGGCGATGTTCGGTATCGCCACGATGCCGTCGCGCACCATGCGCTGCATTCTTTCTGCCGTGCACAGCCAATTGCCCATGTGCTCGATGCGGTGGCGGTGGTCTTTGCGCGGCGAATGCTCGATGGCGTTCTCGTATGCATCGAGCGCCATATCGAAAGCGCGGTCGCCAATCGCGTGCACGCAGCAGCGCAATCCCGCGTCATGACATATCTGGACGGTGTGGCTCAGTTCATCTTGTTGGATGCGAATGATGCCGTGGTTGTGCTCGTCGTCTTCGTAGGGTTCGTAAAAGCAGGCGTTGCGCCCGGTGATGCCGCCGTCGATGCTCATCTTGACGCCGCCGACGCGCAGCCACTCGTTGCCGAATCCGGTGATGAGACCGAGCTCGATCAAGCTCTTCGATTCGATCATCGATTCGATGACGCGCGGCAGGATGCTCACGCGCGCATGCATCTTGCCTTCTTTGTAGATTTCTTGATAGGCACGCACCGGCTCGGCATAGCGCACGATGTCATGGACGGTTGTCACGCCGCGTTCGAGACACTGCTGCAACGCGAACACGATACCGTCTTTAAGCTGCAGATAGTTGAATTCCGGCGCGACTTTCTTGACGATCAACTGGGCGCGCTCGTGCAGCTCGCCCGTGGGCTCGCCGCTTTGGGGATCGTGCTTGATGTGGCCGCCGGCCGGGTCGGGCGTGTCGCGCGTAATCTTCGCCGCGGCCAACGCGAGAGTGTTCGCAACCGTAATGTGCGCGCCGAAAGAGACGGAAACCGGATTTTCCGGCACGGCGCGATCGAGATCATGCTTATCCGGAAAGCGTTTGTCATTGAGCCGAAAATCTTGCATCGGGCTGCCATGAGCGACGATCCACGATCCTTTGGGCGCGCCACCGGCGGCGTTGGCAAGGCGTTGCAAGATATCGGCGACGGAATGGACGTCGACGTAAAAATCGCGGCAGTCGACGAGCTCCATCTCTGCCGTGCCTTTTTCCGAGAGATGCACATGAGTGTCGGTGAGCCCCGGAATGGCCGTCCGGCCTTTGAGATCGATCGCTTGAGTTTCCGGGCCGGCGAGGCGGCGAACTTCGTCGGAATTTCCCGTGGCGACGATGCGCGAACCGACGCAGGCGAGGGCTTCACAAGTTGCGGTCTCGCTCGTGAAGGTGCGGACTTTGCCGTTGTATAGAATCAGATCGGGATAGGGTAGAGGTCGCTTGTTCATAGGCTGATTCGCTCCTTGTTTGTTCTGCTATCGTGGAGAATCCGACACGTTATCTTCTTTTCACGAGCAATTGGCGCATCAGATTTTCCCATTGGCTGAATTTCACTTCAAGTTCCTCGAGGGAGAATTTTTCATCGAGGTAAATCTTTTTGAACTTCTGGTCCCGCGTTCCAGTATCCTCGCGCGGCGACCAGAGTCCACCTTTCATCATCAGTTGCTGTCCTTCCTTTGAGTGAACGTAGTCGAGGAAGAGCAGGGCGGCATGCGGGTGGGAAGCTTTCGAGGACAAACCGGAATAGCCCACAGTCGTGACCACCGGCTCCAGCGGACGCCACTCGATCGGCGCGCCTTTTTGTTTCGCCACGGTCACGTCGGCGTCGAAAATTGTCGGCGACAAAGGCACTTCGCCTGACCCCACCAGCCCCGCCAACGCGGCGCCCGACATGTCCTGAATTGTGATTTCCTGTTCGGCGAGTTTGTCGAGAAACTCGCGACCCATGATCTCGATGATGCTGCCGATCCAGCGCACTCCGGTGGAAGTGCCGGCGATGGACATTTTGCCTTTCCATCTCGGATCGAGCAGATCCTTGATCGCCTTCGGCGCATCATTCGAACCGACGATCGTAGTGTTGAATCCCAAGCTGTTGTAAGTCTCGCGATCGCCGAGATAATAGACACCGGTTTTTCCTTTCGACTTGACGGTGTCGGGGTAGAAGCGCGCTTCCGGAGTAAAATATTCTTGAAACAAGCCGTCGCGTTTCATCAGTCCCATGCCTTCAGAAGTCGTTTCGACAACGTCGACAATGGCGCGGCTGGAGTTGAACTCCTCCATTGCCCGGCGGATCAGGTTCTTTGAATCATTGCGCCACTCGGAAACCTTGATGAAAGGATACTTTTTCTCGAATTCCTTGACGTAGATGCGAAACCAGGTGTGCGAATCATAAAGAGTGAATTGTCCTTCGCGCTTGGCTCCGTCGATGAGAATTTTTTCGCGATCCGCGCCTTGATACAGAGCTAACTGCGCGATGGTCATCGGCGCCGCAGCGTTAGCTTGGAGTGCGGCGGACATCAGACAAATAAAGCTAATCAAGATCAAGCGTAAAGCCTTTGTTCGCATGTTTAAGTTGTCTCCCTCCCTAGGCGCCGCTAGGGGCTATCTATCTCTTGCGAATGAAGAGTTGCCGCAGCAACCCTTCCCACTGGCCGATTTTCGCTTCCATCTCTTCCGACGAATATTTTTCGTCTAAATAATTTTTCGTAAATTTCTGCTCCAAAGAACCCATGTCTTCGCGTGGGGACCAGAGTCCACCCTTCAGGATCAATTGCTGGCCTTCCTTGGAAAGCAGAAAGTCGATGAAGAGAAGAGCCGTATGCGGGTTGGCTGCTTTGGCTAAGAGCGCGGCCGAACCGACGGTTGTGACGACAGGCTCCAGCGGGCGCCATTCCACCGGCGCGCCCTTCTGTTTGGCTAGCGTTACGTTGGCATCGAAGATTGTCGGCGACAGCGGGACTTCGCCGGAAACGACCAAGTTGATCAGCGATGCCGGCGCCATATCTTGCACGCTCACTTCCTGGCCGGCCAACTTATCCAAAAATTCGCGCCCCAAAGTTTCCAGCACGTTGCCGATCCAGCGTGCGCCGGTCGTCGTGCTGGTGATCGCCATCTGGCCTTTCCATTTCGGATCGATCAAGTCTTTGAGGTTGCGCGGCGCGACGGCCGGAGGAATGAGCTGCGTGTTGAACCCCAAGCTGTTGTAGGTTTCACGGTTCGGCAGATAAAAGAAGCCGTTTTTGCCTCGCGGCTTAAGCTCGTTCGGATAAAAGCGCGCTTCGGGAGAATAGTACTCCTGAAACAATCCTTCGCGTTTCAAAACGCCCATGCCGTCGGCGGTGGTTTCGACGACGTCCGCGATCGCGCGTCCTGATTTGTTTTCCTCCAGCACTTTGCGAATAATGTTTTTGGAATCATTGCGCCATTGCGTGGCGCGCACGAAAGGATATTTTTTCTCGAAGCTCGTAACGAAGGTTTTAAACCAGGTATGCGAAGTGTAGAGCGTGAATTGCCCCTCGCGCTTGGCGCCGTCGATGAGAATTTTCTCCCGATCGGCGCCTTGATAGACGGCCAGTTGCGCCGGAGCCATCGGCGCGGTGGCAGCCATTGCTGCCGTAGCGCACGACCAGTAGACGAGACAAATGAAGGTATCGAAGAGCGATCGGGCGCGCCGTAGAAACATTGTCCGTCTCCTTCAGCTGAACCAACTTACAACCGCAAGGTGTTTTTGTTCTCTTTCAACCAGGCCGCCAGCCGTGCGATGCCTTCTTCCAAATAGATTTTTGGTGTCCAGCCTAGCTCTCGTTTTGCCAGCGAGATGTCCAGCGGGTCGCGATTCCGGTGCGGTGCGATTTCGGCGGCGTTCGGGTGCTGGCCGATTTCAAACTTCAAATCCGGCAGCGCTTTTTGAATCGCGCGCTGCAAATCTTCACTGATGTAAGATTGATCAAGGCCGATATTGTAAGCGCGGCTGAGCGGCTTGTCGGCGAACAACGCTCGACTAATGGCATCTACGACATCATCGATATAGATCAGGTCATCGAGCGGACGGGTGAGAAAAGGCCGGCAGGGCTGGCCAAGGATGCCTTTTTTTAACTCCAGTGGGATGCTCCGGTATAAACCCGGGCCGTAAACCGACGAATATCTAAGGGCGACGAAATCGACGTCATGTTTCTCTTTGTAGAAGTCGCCCATCCATTCTGACACGGTTTTCGCGGCGCGATAAAAATAAGTGGGATAAATCGAGACGGCGTCTTCTTCTTTGACCAAACTTCCGTCCGGTTTTCTAAGTTGGCCATAGATCGAAGCAGAGCTTGAATAGACAATTCGTTTCAGGCCGAATTCTTTTGCCGCTTCGAGGATGTTCGTCATCGCGTGATAGCAGTAGTTGATCACCGATGGGCTTTCGTCGCGCGGCGGATGCGCGGCATGAAATATATGAGTCGGCTTTTCTTTTTCGCAGAGCGCGCGAAAGGGCGCGGCATCCGTCACGTTCATGATGTGGCTTTTTGTCTCGATGCCGAGGAGCGAGAGATCCGGCGAGCGAGGCGCGACGTCCATCGGAACGACGCTATGGCCGAGCGATTCCATCAGCCGCGTAACGTGAGAGCCGATGAAGCCGTTGGCGCCGGTAATTAAGACTCTGTGAGACATACGATGTCAGCGCTGGCGGATAAACAGCTTGCGCATGAGCCCTTCCCATTCAGTGAACTTCTTCTCCAACTCCTCGGGGGGATACCTGCTTTCCGTGTAGATCTTTTTGAACTTCTGATCCAGTGAACCGATG
>Ga0075421_100006905_pt1 | contig 13875 bp, 9 predicted proteins | sample SoiMetdeltSBSDD5_FD_75292 | JGI IMG/M metagenome (GOLD analysis project Ga0075421, IMG submission 75292) | Bulk soil microbial communities from a Populus tree surrounding site in Tennessee, USA - Soil MetaG P. deltoides SBSDD5 | ecosystem: Environmental > Terrestrial > Soil > Tree plantation...
TGTGCTTCCTGGCGAGACGGTGGCGTTGCTTGGCTCGTCCGGATGCGGCAAGACCTCGACTCTGCGCATGATCGCTGGCTTCGAGGCGGTGACTCATGGCATCGTTGCCATAAAGGGGCGGCCGATCCACCAGCTGCCGCCGGCGAGGCGCAACGTGGCGATGGCCTTCGAAGGCTATTCGCTCTATCCGCCTCTCACGGTGCGCGACAACATCGCCTTTGCGCTTAAATCGGCGCGACTGCCAAAATCGGAAGAGAGCAAGCGCGTCCAAAATATCGCTGAGCTGCTGGAGATCACCGATATCCTCGATCGGTATCCCTCCTCGATCTCGGGGGGCCAGCAACAGCGGGCCAGCCTCGCCCGTGCCCTCGTGCGGCAGGCCGAGCTCTATCTCTTGGACGAGCCAATGGGCCAGCTGGAGCCGCAACTGCGCGCGATCCTGCGGGGCCGCCTGAAGCACTATCTGCGCGAGCGCGGCATGACCTCGGTGCTGGTGACGCACGACCAGACCGAGGCGAACGCCCTCGCCGATCGCATCGCCGTAATGGAAGGAGGCGTGCTCCAGCAGATCGCCACGCCGCGCGAGCTCAAGGACCGCCCGGCCAACCTGTTTGTCGGCACCTTCATCGGCGAACCGCCAATGAACATACTCGCAACACGGCCGGAAATGGGTAATGGACGCGTGCGCTTGCTGATTGCCGGCGACGAGGGTTTGGCCTTCGACTATGCGGAAGCGGAGGTCGGTGCAGCTGTGCGCGCGGCTTTGTCGTCGCGCGGTTCGGTCATGCTCGGCATCAGACCGCACGCAATCCGACTGGGCCAACCGCGGCTGAAGGCGAAGGTCGTGTCCAACCAGTGGCTGGGCGATCAGAGCCACATCGCCGCGGCGATCGCCGGACAGACGATCGTCATTGTCGCCCATCAACGCATCGACGCGCGCGTCGGAGAGGAGATTCCTTTCGACGTCGCCGGCACCGATCTGCACCTCTTCGCTTCCGATACTGGCAGCATCATCGCCCATGGCGGTAATCCAATATGACGCGCGATATTCTCATCGGCGTCGATGCCGGAACCTCCGTGATCAAGTCCGTCGCCTTCACGACGACGGGCGAGCAGATCGCCGTTGCAGCCTTGCCGAACCACTACGACGCGGTTCCATGTGGCGGGATCGAGCAGGACCTGTCGCGCACCTGGACCGATACAGCAGCGACACTGCGCCGGCTCGGCGAGTGCATCCCGGACCTCTCGCGTCGGGTAGTGGCCATCGGCGTGACCGGCCAGGGCGACGGCACTTGGCTGATCGATGCAGCAGGCGATCCGGTGGCACCCGGCTGGCTGTGGCTCGACTCGCGCGCTGCCTCGATAGCGGAGGACTTCATCGCTCATCCGGCCTATCCTGCGCACTACGAGTCGACAGGCACCGGCGTCAATGCTTGCCAGCAGAGCCTACAGCTGGTTTGGCTCAAACGGCATCGGCCTGAGTTCATCGTCCGGGCGGCGACTGCGTTCCATTGCAAGGACTGGCTCTATTTCCGCATGACGGGACGGCGTGTCACCGATCCCTCGGAGGCGAACTTCACCTTCGGTGATTTCCGTACGCGCCAGTACCGACCGACAATTCTGCGCGCTTTGGATGCCGCGGATTGCGAGCGACTGCTTCCTCCGATCGTCGACGGCACGCGTGAGTCGGATCGACTGCAGAGTACCGCGGCGCGCGAGACTGGGTTACCGGGAGGAACGCCAGTCGTTCTTGCCTATCTCGACGTCGTCTGCACAGCCCTCGGAGGGGGCCTGCTAGACTGCGATGGCGGCGTCGGCTGCTCGATCTTCGGCTCGACCGGCATGCATATGCGGCTTGCCATGACTCCCGATCGCGTGCAGCTGAATTCGGAGCGAAGCGGCTACACAATGGCGTTTCCGGTATCGGGCGCGTGCGCGCAGATGCAGTCGAACATGGCCGCGACCCTCAACATCGACTGGTTGCTCGACTTAGCGCGCGAAGTTCTAGCAACCGCCAATGTCGAGCGTTCGCGCCGGGATCTGCTCGCCGGCATGGATGACAGCGTGCTGGCCGCCCCCGCCGGGACCGCTATCTTTCACCCCTATATTTCGCAGGCTGGTGAGCGGGGGCCCTTTCTCGAGCCCGCCGCCCGCGCACAATTCACGGGCCTGCAGGCCAGCGCCGGTTACTTCGGTCTCATGCGCGCCGTCTATGAGGGGCTCTGCTTCGCGGCACGCGATTGCTATGCGGCGATGGGCGCGGCCCCGGAAGAAGTCCGTGTCGCAGGCGGCGCCGCGCGCTCGCTGGCGTTGCGCCGCATCCTTGCTTCGGTGCTGCGATCGCGCGTTCGCGCCGTGGCACGCGAGGAGGCCGGCGCAGCCGGCGCGGCGATGATCGCTGCCGTCCAGCAGCGCCTGTTTCCGGATATGCCAGCTTGCGTCCGCGCCTGGGTCAATCCCCTGCTGGGCGAAGCAGAGGACGCCGACGAGCAGCTGGCGGCGACTTACGACACTCTGTTCCCGATCTATCTCGAAACGCGCAAGGCGATGCGTCCGGTCTGGCGCTCGCTCCGACGCGTGCGCGACGGAGCAGCCGCTTGATGCCGACGATCGCAATCACAGGTGACCGTTTTATGCTCTCGGATGTCTTCGAGACGGCAATCCGCGCATGCTGCCCGGTTGGTGAACTCGAGATCCGCAAGCAGGACCTGCCCTGGCCTGATGTCCCGATGGAACATGGCTATGCCAAAGCCGGGTTCGAGGGTCTCAAGGAGTATCTCGGAGAGCCGGACGATATCGTGGCCTTCGTTGGCGATGCCGACATCTTCGTGACGCATCTGGCGCCACTCTCGGCCCCAATGATGGACCGGCTGCCGAAGCTACGACTCGTAGCCGTCTCGCGCGGCGGGCCGGTGAACATCGACATGCGGGCAGCGCGCGAGCGACGGATCTGCGTTGTCAACACGCCTGGACGAAATGCCAGTGCGGTCGCCGAATTCACGATCGGCGGGCTTCTGGCGCAGACGCGCAACATCACGCGGGGTCATGATGCGCTGCGCAAAGGAAATTGGCTCGGCGATCTCTATCGCGCCGACATGGCTGGCGACGAACTCTCGGACATGACCGTCGGAGTCATCGGCTATGGCGCCATTGGAACCCGCGTGGTCAAGCTCCTGCAGGCATTCGGTTGCCGCATTCTCGTCTGCGATCCCTATGTCCAGCTTGCGCCGCAGGACCGCGCCGCCGGCGTCCTCCAAGTGGCACTCGACTGCCTGCTCGCCGAATCCGACGTTATCACGCTGCACGCACGCGTGACGGCCGAGACGACCAGCATGATCGACCGCGATGCCCTCGCGCGCATGAAGAAGGGAGCCTATTTCATCAACACCGCACGCGGGCCCATGGTGGACTACGACGCGCTCTACGATGCATTGCGGAGCCATCATCTGCGCGGAGCCATGCTTGAGACCTTCGCCGTCGAGCCGCCGCCCGCCGATTGGCGTCTCCTGACACTCGAGAACGTCACGCTGACGCCCCATATCGCCGGTGCCTCGCTCAAAACCGTGCGCATTGCCGCGGCGCAAGTGGCTGAGGAAGTGCGCCGCTTCATAGCCGCCGAGCCCCCGCTTAATCCCTGTTGAAACATTATCACTCGCGGGAGAAATTTATGACCAAGGAAGAACGCAAGCTGCGCGAGGCAATCGTCGCGAAATGTCGGTGGATGAACGACTCCGGCCTCAACCAGGGGACGTCGGGCAACCTCTCCGCTCGATACCGTGATGTAATGTTGATCACGCCGAGCGCCACGCCGTATCACGCCATGGAGCCGGCCATGATCGCGACAATGCCGCTCACAGGAGAGTACGGCACATGGGATGGGCCGCTGAAGCCCTCGACCGAATGGCGTTTCCACCACGCCATCATGAAGTCGCGGCCGGAAGTCGGCGGCATTGTGCACACCCACTCGACCTTCGCCACCGCGTTGGCGATCGCGCGCAAGTCCATCCCGGCTGCGCACTACATGATCGCCGCGTTCGGCGGCAATGACATCCGCTGCGCCGACTACGCTACCTATGGCACCAAGCAGCTCGCGGACAATGCGCTGAAGGCGCTGGAGGGGCGTACCGGCTGCCTGCTCGCCAATCACGGCGTGATCGCCACTGGCACCAATCTCGACAAGGCCATGTGGCTGGCGGTCGAGCTTGAGACCATCGCCAAGCAGTACTACTACGCGCTCATGTTAGGGGGGCCGCATATCCTCTCGGACGCGTTGCTCGAGGAGACCCACAAGGGTTTCGCCACCTACGGGCTACAAGACGAGGACTCGAAGCCCAAGCGTAAGCGCGGTTGAAATCGGCATGGCAGATCTCGGCACGGTCGATCTGCTGGTCATCGGCGGCGGCGTCAACGGCGCGGGCATCGCCCGCGATGCAGTAGGCCGCGGCCTATCGGTGGTGCTCTGCGAAAAGGGCGATCTAGCGGAGGGCACAAGTTCCCGCTCCGGCAAGCTGGTCCACGGCGGCTTGCGCTATCTCGAGTATTACGAGTTCGGGCTCGTGCGAGAGGCGCTGATCGAGCGCGAGGTGCTGCTGGAGACGGCCCCGCACATCATCTGGCCCATGCGCTTCGTACTGCCGCACTCGCCGGAGCAGCGACCTGCCTGGATGCTATGGCTCGGCCTTTTCCTCTATGATCATCTCGGCGGCCGCAAGCGCTTGCCGGGCTGCCGTCGGATCAATCTACGCGCTGCGCCGGAAGGCCACATCATCAGGGACGAATTTGGCCTCGCCTTCGAATACTCCGACTGCTGGGTCGACGATGCTCGGCTGGTCGTACTTAATGCGCTGGACGCTCGGCAGCGCGGTGCTACCGTGCTCACGCGCACGACCGCGAAGTCGGCGCGCCGAGTCGACGGGCTGTGGGAAATCGAACTTGGTGAAAACGGCAATGCTGCCGGCACCAGTTACCGGTTGCGGGCGAGAGCGATCGTCAATGCCGCTGGACCCTGGGTCGAGAACGTCATCGGCCAGGTCGCCCGCCTTAATTCACGACGGCGCGTACGCTTGGTGAAGGGAAGCCATATCGTCGTCAAGAAGTTCTGGGACGGTCCGCAGGCCTATTTGTTCCAGAACGACGACAAGCGCGTTATTTTCGTCAATCCGTACGAGAACGATCTCTGCCTCATCGGCACTACCGACATGGCATACGCCGGCGCCGCCGAGGACGTCGTCATTGACGATGCGGAGATCGATTATCTGCTGGCGGCCGTGAATCGGTATGTCACGCATGAACTGAAACGTGCCGACGTCCAGTACGCCTATTCGGGCGTACGCCCGCTCTATGACGACAATGCCGCCAACCCGTCCGCGGTCACGCGCGACTATGTCTTCGATACGGATGGCGGCGCTGGTCTCGCTCCGCTCCTGTCGGTGTTCGGCGGCAAGATCACGACCTATCGCAAGCTGGCCGAGCATGCGATGGCCGAATTGGCCGGGGTCTTCCCGCGCATGGGCGGCGCCTGGACGGCGCGCATACCGCTGCCCGGCGGCGATCTTCCGGACAGCGATTTCAGCCGCTTTCTCGCCACGATCCGGCAGCGCCATTCTTGGCTGCCCGCGCCGCTGGCGCAGCACTATGCCCGCCTCTATGGAACGCGGATCGACGCAGTTCTTGGCAGCGCAGGCTCGCTCGCCGATCTCGGCCGGCATTTCGGAGGGCTGCTGTACGAGCGGGAGGCCCGTTATCTGCGCGAGATTGAATGGGCGCAGACTGCCGACGATATCCTGCTCCGCCGAACGAAACACGGGCTGCATCTCCACCGGGCCGCGCGCGATGACTTCGCAAATTGGTTGTAGGCGTGAGACGTCAGCGGCTGACCTTGCAGCAGATGCGGAATTTGCGGCAGCTCGACCTGTCGGCGCGGCGCGATCCCACCCTGGTTCAGGGGCCTGTGACAACATGTCGATCAAGCTTCCGGCGGATGGCTGGGAGAGGCGCGCGAGCGGCCGATCATGGTCGGCGTCAATCTTGCGCCGTTGCGCGACGCGATCGAGCGTGGCGATCGCGATAAAGCGCGGCGATCCGGCTTGCGGCAGCGGCAACTTCCTTGTCATCGCCTACAAAGAACTTCGGGTGGGACGAACATGCAAGAACTGACGGCCAACGGGGCGGCGATCCGGCCGCCAGCAAAGAATGCCAACTTTCTGAAGTACCAGCGCCGTTTCCCGACCATTCAATACCTGCGCCGCGGCGCGCAGCGGCGTCTACCGCATTTCGCTTACGAATATGGCGATGGTGGCGCCGGCGCAGACACCTGCATAAAAAACAACTGGGCGGCGCTGGATGCTGTCCAGCTTGTGCCCCGTTATGGCGTTATGCCCAAGCTTCCGCCGATCGATGTCACGCTTTTCGGCCGGCGTTACGCTGCACCGGTTGGTGTCGCGCCTATGGGTGCCCCTGTTGTGGTATGGCCGGGTGCTGACAAGGCTCTCGCCCGGGCCGCCCAGCGGGCGTGTGTGCCCTATACACTTGGCACGGTTGGCGGTGCGACGATTGAGGAAATCGCCAAGATTGCCCCGGACGTGTTCTGGTTCCAACTCTACCGCTTCGCCGAGAACGATCACGCCATCAGCTTTGACCTGATCAAGCGCGCTCAGGCCGCAGGCGCGCACGTGTTAATGCTGACCCTTGACTCGCCCGTGCGCACAACGCGTCCGCGTGAAGTGGTGGTCGGCATGGCTGGTGGCGGGGTGTTTCGCCCTGACCTGAGCATGATCGCTGGGATCCTCACTTCGCCTGGTTGGGCATTAGCCATGCTGCGCAATGGCCGGCCACGCTTCGCCAATATCCAACCCTATGCCGGGTCCGGCTCGAGCCTGAACGAGACTATCCGCTTCGCCCGCAAGCGAATGGACGGCACTTTTTCTTGGGAAGAGGTGGCGCGCTATCGCGACCGCTGGAAAGGCCCCTTTGTGCTCAAAGGGATCTTGCACCCAGCCGACGCGGAGAAGGCCGTGGCACTGGGAGCGGACGGCATCCTGGTCTCCAACCACGGCGGCCGACAGATCGAGTTGTTACCGCCGGCCATCGATTGTCTGCCGGCGATCGTTAAGGCAGCCGGAAGCCGTGCCACAGTCTTGATGGATTCCGGCATCCGCAGCGGTGTGGACGTAGCACGCGCCCTAGCACTTGGCGCCTCGGCCGCGCTCGCAGGCAAGGCGTTTCTCTGGGGGCTCGGTGCTCTTGGCAACGATGGGCCAGGGCATGTCATCGACCTTCTGATCGATGAGCTGCAGTCCTCACTGAGCCAAATCGGGGCGCACTCGCCGGAGGAGGCGCGCAACGTGGTGATCCGGCATCCGGGCGCACTGCACTACTGATCTGCCTCCAACCCGCGGGGATTGAGCACTGGAGTTAGCCGATCGGCCTAGCCCTTGGTCAGGGATGGGCTCTAGGTTGTTCCCGGCCAGGCTGAGTCCTGTGGAATGGTCGCAGACGCCAATCCGAGCGGGTAGTTGTTGCCGAGGATGACATCCTGAAGCGGCAGCCAGTGAACAAAAGACGCCGGTCCCGGAATGACCCCGGTGGCCCAAATACGCAGTGCCGGCATGTTCCGCTCATGTGCTGCTTTCTGAGCATAAGCAGAACTCATGCGGACATCGTCAAATCGAAGCGATTGACCCGAAGCCGACTTCGCACGTTCTGACAGAAGGAGGAAGGGCGTGACGATATGGGATGATATGGATAGCTGTTGTCAGCGCCTTCCAGGCCTTTCTGCCAAGCAGCCAATCCGATGACAACGCGTTGGCGGCCTCGCGTGGGCCGTGTCCTTGATTCGTAGAGCGTCACGTGTCAAGTTTTTCATGCTAACTGGACAAGTGGGAGTGCGTCCGTGGGGGAATATGACCTTCTCGGTTCTGCCTTTTATAACAACCCCTATCCCACACTTGCGGAGATGCGCCGCAACGATCCCTGCTGGTTCGACCACCGGCTTGATGCGTTTGTGGTAACACGCTACGGCGACGTCTCGCGGATCCTCCAGGACGCGGACTTCTCGGCCCAACGAGTCGGTCAGTTCACGCGCGGCGCTCCCGACCACTTGCGGGCGAAGGTAGATGTCTATGTGGAGTCGCTGGAACGTTGGCTATTATTCATTGACCCTCCCCATCACACCAGGCTGCGTGCAAGACTACAGCGCGCTTTCGGCCCTGCGCTGCTGCCTGTGATCACGGTTGCGGCAAAGGAAGCGGTGCGACACCACTTGGATCAGATTGGCAGAGAGAGTTCCATCGATGTCATCGCGCGGTTCGCATACCCAGTGCCCACCGACGTGTTGGCCAAGGTCTTCGGCATCTCGGACGACGATATAGAACGTTTCAAGCGTTGGACAGTCGAGATCTTTACTCTGATTGGTGCGGGTGTGGCCGACGAGCAGGCCGTTGAAGCCGGATATCGCGGCGTGATGGATTTGCGCGACTACGTTCTCGCTTTGCTTGACCAAAGACGACGAGAACCCAGTAACGACATGCTGAGTGCCCTCGCAGCTCCTGGTGATGGCGAGGCAGACAGCGAGATCAGCGACGAAGATTTTGTGGGCCTCTTCATGAGCATGATCGTGGCTGGCCATGAGACCTCCACGAATCTCATCGGGAATGCACTGCGGGCCGTTATGCTCGACCCCAACGTCCGCGATCGCGTTGTCGCCCCAGTGGATCTCCCTGAAGCGGCCGTCGATGAGTTTGTCCGGTATGACGGACCCGTATCGAGCATGCTGCGTCGTGCGAGGAGAGATGTCGTCATTGCGGGGACCGTCGTCCCTGAAGGTTCTTTTCTCTTCTCGATGCTTATTTCCGCGAACAGGGACCCCCGACAATTTGAAGCGCCAGATCGACTCGACTTCGACCGGCCGCTGCCCGCACATGTCGGATTTGGCGTCGGGATACATCGCTGCGTCGGAGCATTCATGGCGCGGATCGTGGTGCGCGAAGCCGTGCAGTCGTTCATGCGGCGGTTCCCGAATTCAATGATTATTGGCGAGGGTTGCGTTTGGCATCGGAACACTTCGCTCCGCGGGCTCGCGGTCATGCCGGTCGATCTTGGGCCGCCGGTGGTTAACCGGCGAGAGCATTGAGCAAGAAAAAACCGAGGGCGGAGCCGCCAATGTCGAGAGAACCGGACATTGTGGAAAGGGCTTTCCAACTTCTTGCTGCAGTGCGGCCGTTTAACTCCCTTCCGCGCAAGGCACTCCTGAAGCTCGCCGCCCATGCGACAGAGCGGTCAGTAATTCCGGCGAGATAGTAATTCGCGAAGGGAGGCGGGAACCGAGTTCTATCTAGTTGCCGCAGGAGCATTTCACGTGCTCGGCCGGGCTTTCGATGGAACAGAACTCGTACTGGCAAGGCTCGAGACCGGAAGTTGCTTCGGGGAACAAGCCCTTCTGGCTGAGACCGCCGCCCGGCGATCAGCTAGCGTTCGTGCGGTCACGCGCGGGCGCTTGCTTGTCTTTTCCGACCTCGCACTCACAGAAGCCGGCCAAAGCGACGCATCCCTGTTGGCCAGCTTGCGGAGGACCGGCGAAACTCACAGTGCTGAGCGGGCCACGCTTTTTCGGGATCGGATTATGAACGATCTCGGCATCCGAGAGAGCTACACGAAGGAGCATTTCGAGCCCGGCCAATACGTCTTCCACGAAGGCGAACCCGGTAACAAGATCTATCTCATTCTCGCCGGTCGAGCCCTGGTCACCCGCAGAAGCGGCGATACAGTTCATATACTTTCGGAGCTGCTTCCCGGACAATTCTTCGGGGAGCTCGCCATCCTGAACAACGCCCCGCGCGCTGCGTCCGTTCGGGCTGATGGGACTTTGGAGGTCGCTGCGCTCGAAGGAGCCTGGTTTCGTGCGATCCTCGAGGAAAATCCGCGATTGCGGAAGCTCATGACCTCCCTGCAATCAATGTACATTCTTCCGGGCCGCGGCGTCGTAACGCTGCAGAGCAGCGGTCTGGCGTCGCATCCAACCCTCACTGCCGTGCATCATCTGCCGGATGGCAAGCGTGTCCTCAGCATCCGCTTCATAGAAGGGGAGGCGTTCAGGGCCCAGCTCGTCGGGGCTGCCGAGGCCACGTCCAGTGTCCGCTTCTCGGATCCTGCTGCGCGGATTTATCGCCAGGTTCATCTCTTCGAGCAGCGGATCGTCGAGATCGAATGCGAAGGGATCTGGCCCGCTCTCGGCATCGCCTTCGAGCGCATGCTGAACGGAGAGATCGTCGATCAGGAAGAGATTGCCGCTTTCGAGGCGGCCGGTGATCTTGGAAAGGCAACGCCGCCTAAGCGCGATGCTGCCGAGATTGTCTGCCGCTGTTCCGGGGCTACCGCAGCGGACATCGTGTCGGCGATCGGGAAGGGGTGTGACAGCCTCGAAGAGATCGCGCGGGAAACCCGAGCCGCCGTCGTCTGCGGCGGCTGCATCCCGACCGTAAAGGAATTTCTCGGGCAGGACGAGTGGTCGGCGGCATCCTGCGAATTCTCGATACCCCTGACGCCCGATATCCGCATGTTCCGCATCCAGGCGTCTTCCTGCAGCCTCCCCTTCCTGCCGGGCCAGCATGTCATTATGCAGGCTCGCATTCGCGGTCGCTGGGTCGAGCGTCCTTATACGATCGCCTCGGCGCCCAGCACCGAAAGTGGTTACGAACTCGTGGTGCGCCGCGAGGAACACGGAGTGCTGTCGCGCTGGCTCTTCGAGCAGCTCGGCGAAGGTGGCGCGCTCCGCCTCTCGCTTCCACAGGGCACCTTTTGCATCACGCCCGCCCAAGCGCGGGATATGGTATTCCTTGCCGGGGGCATCGGGATTACCCCTGCGCTGGCGATGGCGCGTAGCATCAAAACGCTGCCGGGGTCGTGGACCCTTGCTATCGACCACTCCGTCTCAACTGAAGACCAAGGCGTGTACCGGGATGAACTCAAATCCCTGTCCCGCGCATATCCGCGCGTCATCTATCGGCTGCGAGTTACCACACGAGACGGACGTATCGGGCCTGCCGATGTCGCGGCTTACGCCCAACACTATCAAGACGCGACTTTCCTCATTTGTGGGAGTAACGAGTATGTGGCTGGCATGACAGCGCTGCTGGAAAGCCATGGAGTCTCCGAGGCACGCATAGAGGTCGAGCGTTTCATTCCCTGGGGCTGAGGTGGAAAGCGAGAAGATGGAAATTGTGACGCCAAGGCCCAGTTGGGCCAGGGTCGAGGACGAACCGCTGTTACGGGGCAAAGGACGGTACACCGACGACCTTGCTATTCCGAATGCTGCAGTTGGGATCGTGCTTCGAAGCCCGCATGCTGCCGCTGACATTGTGTCAATCGACAAGAACGAGGCGCTCCGCTTGCCGGGCGTGCTTGCCGTTTATACCGCAGCGGATCTTGCGGAGGAGGGCATCGGTAGGCTTCCCTGTATCGGCGCCATCGGCAATAGTGACGGCTCGCCAGCCTTTTTGCCGCCAAGGCCTGTGCTCGCCGAGGGCGTCGTTCGTCATGTCGGCGAGCCTGTAGGTTTTGTGGTGGCTACGGATCAAGCGAGGGCTAAGTCGGCGGCGGAGGCAATTGGCGTGGAGTACCGTGAAAGGCCGACCGCGGTTGAGCTTGAGGCTGCTCTGGACGCTCAGGCCCCAATTGTTTGGGAAGCCGAAACGCAGACTAATTGCGCTTTCGACTGGCAAATCGGAAACGAGGGGAAGACGGATGCTCTCTTCGCCTCGGCGGCTCACGTCACTCGGCTGCGCGTCGTCAATAATCGTCTCGTCGCGGTTCCAATGGAGCCTCGGTCAGCCTGCGCAAACTATGATCCTGCAACCAAGAGCTGGACCCTGCAAACAGGAACGCAGGGCAGTTGGCTGGTTCGCGACCTCATAGCCGCGGCGGTGTTGAGGGTTTCACCCGAGCGCCTCCGGGTCATTACCCCCGACGTCGGCGGCAGCTTCGGGAGCAAAATACACCCCTATCCGGAACACGTCCTTGTCTGCCACGCGGCGAAAAAGCTTGGGAGGCCCGTTCGCTGGACGGCGGACCGATCGGAAGCCTTCCTGGCCGATGTTCATGGCCGGGACACCATCGCAATGGCCGAGCTTGCGTTTGATGGCGACCATCGATTCCTCGCACTGCGTGTTCGCGTCGTTGCCAATATGGGTGCGTACGTATCGACCTTCGCCCCGCTCGTGCCAACCCTGATTGCCACCGCGGTGCTGCCCAGCGTCTATGCCTTCAAGTCGGTGTTCGCGAGGGTTAGCGGGGTCTTGACCAACACCGTTCCGATCGATGCATATCGCGGCGCTGGAATGCCGGAGACAAACTATCTGGTGGAACGTCTGATCGATGCGGCTGCCGCAGAACTCAGCACCGACCGTGTCGGGCTGCGAAAGGCCAATCTTATCCCCGCGGCTGCAATGCCTTATACGTCGCCGCTTGGAACCGTGTACGACAGCGGCGATTTCGCTCGGGTTCTCGACTCCGCGCTCGATCGCTCGTCCTGGAAGACATTTTCTGAACGCCGGCGGGTCTCCGCTACTCAAGGCCTGCGTCGGGGGATCGGGATTGCCTGCTATATCGCATCCACTGGGGGTCCGCCGACCGAGGCAGCGGAGATCCGTTTTGCTGATGGCCGGGTTCTTCTCACCGTCGGAACGCAGGCTAGCGGACAGGGTCATGAGACTGCTTTCGCGCTCCTGCTGGCGGAGCATCTCGGCGTCCCGTTCGATTCGATCGTTGTTCGGCAGGGCGATACCGAACTCATGCCCTCCGGTGGCGGCACTGGCGGATCACGCAGCCTGTACGCGCAGGGTGCCGCTATCATTGAGGCCGCATCGCGCATCATCGAGGGCGGACGCCCGCTGGCGGCTGAGGCACTGCAGGCCTCGATCGACGAAATCGATTTCCGCGACGGCCGTTTCAGCGTTCCCACAACCGGCCGCAATATCGACCTGCTTACGCTTGCATCGCTTCTCGACGATGCAGGCTCCTCGACATCGACGCTGGGGGCGATAGCGACGGCAAAGACCGAAATCCCCACATTCCCGAACGGATGCCATATCGCCGAGGTGGAGGTCGATCCTGAAACAGGAGCGGTAAAGCTCCTGCGCTATGTAGCCGCTGACGATATCGGTCGGGTGCTGGACGAGCCGCTCGCTCGCGGCCAGATCCATGGAGGTATCGCCCAAGGGTATGGTCAGGCCATGCGGGAATTGGCTTGCTATGATCACGAGACGGGGCAACTGCTCGCCGGCAGCCTGTTGGACTATGCGCTGCCCCGCGCCGACGATCTACCCGGGTTCGAGGTCGAATTCACCGAAATTCCGTGCACCACGAATCCGCTGGGCAGCAAGGGCGCGGGCGAAGCTGGCACCATGGCGAGCGCGCCGGCTATCGTGAGTGCGATCCTTGATGCGCTTGCCGGCGACGGCGTCCGTGATCTCGACATGCCGGTCACGTCGGAGAAGATTTGGAACGCACTCCAGAGAGCGGTCGGGCGGACGAGGTAGCCGCGATCCGTCTCTAAGTTGAGGCACCTTAACAAGCACAAAGGCCCACTGATATCGCCGCCAGTCGTCGGAGGGCGACACCCTTTTGGGGACCGAGCGCATCGTTCCATAGGTGGTGCTCGGCATCGATGTCGAGCGCGGGCTGATCATGGTGCGGGGCTGCAGACCGCAACGCGCGTGCGACATGCTCGGCGCTCATTCGTCCCATCCGATCGGTAGGAACGCGAACCACCCGTTCACTGCGGCGAGGTGCTCAGGGTCATGCGCGAGCTCGCCGAGGATTGGAGGACGAAGGGGTGACCGCAAGCATCTCGACCCCCCGCGCCGGCACAGATCGTTCCAT
>Ga0075421_100006908_pt1 | contig 13874 bp, 7 predicted proteins | sample SoiMetdeltSBSDD5_FD_75292 | JGI IMG/M metagenome (GOLD analysis project Ga0075421, IMG submission 75292) | Bulk soil microbial communities from a Populus tree surrounding site in Tennessee, USA - Soil MetaG P. deltoides SBSDD5 | ecosystem: Environmental > Terrestrial > Soil > Tree plantation...
AGCTCGAGGTGATCGACCGCGACCGGCGAACGCAGCGCAATCCGATAGCTAAGCTTGCCGGCCGCGGCGCGCGCGATGGTATCGCCGGGCCGCTTCCCTTCGAGCTCCAGTCCGAGCAGCGGGCCGTTGCTGGCAAAGGTCCGGCCCGCCTTCAGCGCGGCCTTGAGTCCTGCCGGGCTCAAGTCGCCGCCCGTGTCGAGGAACACCCGGTTCATCCCGACCGGCCCGCGGAGCGACGCGTAATTCGCCATCGCGTCGGTGCCGGCTCCGGCGGGGAGGCGGTAGCCAAGGTTGAGCAGGCGGTACCAGATATTGGCGGTGGCCTTGTGGTCGGAGAAGCCAACGATCTCGATATAATCCACCTTGCCGTTGGCGACGTCGGCCGGAAGTTGGTTGCTTAGCGCCTTCTCTTTCGCCGGATCGATGTCCCAGTCGAATGGATGCACATAGCCGACCAGCGCGCCCTGGGCGCGGGCGAGGTCTGCAACCGCGCCGTTGTGCGGATATGGGCTGGCCAGCGCGGTATGCTGGTAGGCAGAAAAATCCGGCGTCAGCAGATGGTCGGAAAGGTGGATGAGGCCGAGGTGGCCCCAGAAGCTGGTGTGATATTCCTGGGCATGCATGATCAGCACGCCGTTGCCGCTTGCCGGGTCCGGGTCCGAACGGAAATAGCCGATATCCGGAACCCGCTCCTCCTTGTTGACGATGAGGTTGTAAACGACGTCGAGATCCTCAGCGCGCGCCTGCCGCGCCAGTCGCTCGGGCGTGTTCCGATAGGCACCGCCATAATTCATGTGAACATGCAAATCGGCGCCGCGCCACGCCCCGAATGACGCTGGGAGGCCGTTCGCCTCCAGCTTCACGGCCAGTGTGCGGTCTGCGCCTGCCGACAGCTTCACCGTCTGCCGCCAGGGCAGGTAGCGAAAACCGCGCTGTACCCAGATCGAGGTGTCGCCCGCCGGCGCATCGAGCGTGCAGGGCGAGGCACAATGGAAATAATGCGTCTCGCTGGATTGGTGCGCGCGGTTGAAGCCATCGTCGGCATGCATCCAGGCTGCCATTGGCCCCGCGGCCCGCCCGTCGGATCCGAGCACCGCCACGCGGGCCGGGACACTACGCCCCTGTTCATCGCGAATATCGAGCGTCAGCCGCGCCTGCGCAGCTTTATACCGGCGCCGGTTTGCCGTGATCGGCAGCTGCGCACCGCCAACGACATCCTGTACGATGAGGCCAGTGTTGCCCTGCTCATTGCTGATGTAGGCGATACGCTGGCCGTCGGGGGACCAACGCGCGTTCCCCCGGTCGAACTCGCCGAAGGTCAGTGGGAGCGGCGCGGCGCCGTCGGACGTGGTCAGCCACAGCTGACGCCATTGCCTGCCGTGATAGCTGGCAAATAGCAGGCGCCGGCCATCAGGCGATAGCTCCGGGCGCGCGTTCCAGCTGGTTTCCTCACTCAGAATCTTCCGGCGGTCGCCTGGATTGTCCACCGCGACCGACCAGATGTCACCGGTACCCCAGGCAACCTCATTATTGGTGACGTAAAAAATGCGCTTGCCGTCCGGGGTCCAGGACGGGTTCAACGCATGGTCGTAGGTCGAATAATAGTATCGCGAGATCCTGCTTTGGCGCTCGCCAAGCAACGGGCGAGCGTTGCTGAGCCCGTTGGGGCCAATGTCTGCGATGAATAGGTTGAAGTGGCCGGTGCCCTCCGTTGAAACCCAGGCAAGATGCTTGCCGTCGGGCGACAGCCGTGGCTCGACATTCACCGCCTTGCCGAAGGTCAGCTGCCGTTCGTGACCTGTTGCCAGGTCCAAAGCCCACAATTCGATTGCATCCGCGGCATAGCGGCTAAAAACAATGCCGCGTCCGTCCGGAGCGGCGTCCGGTTGATAGTCATAGGCGCCGCGGGCGTGGGTGAGTTCGACCGCGTCGTTGGACCCAATCACCTGACGCCAGAGCGATCCTCCCATGCTGTAAATGAGTGCGCCACCGTCGGGCGTGAAGCTTAAGCTTGATGGGCCGGTTGTCAGCTGAGGGATGTACAGCTCGCGCCAGTAGTAGCTGTGCGGCAGGTCGACCTGCTTGAGCACCGGTTCGCGGTCGGCCTGGGCCGGACCGGTCACAGCAAGCAGCCATGCCGCAGCCATTGCCATGCGCCGAAGCATCAGCGGATGCTCCCCTCTCGCTCGCGTACGGTCAGCTTCTCGATGCGCTTCTCATTGATCGTGCTCTTGACGATCCGATGCACATAGATGCCAGGAGTGTGGACGCAGTCAGGATCGATCGATCCTTCCTCGACCAGTTCCTCGACTTCGACGACAGTCGTCTCGGCCGCGGTCGCCATCACCGGATTGAAATTCCGCGCGGTCTTCCGGAACTGCAAGTTGCCCGCACTGTCCGCGCGCCAGGCCTTGATGATCGCCAGGTCGGCCCGCAGCCAAGTCTCGCGTACATAAAGTTGGCCGTCGAACTCTTCGTGGGATTTTCCGTCCGCGACGACCGTGCCGACACCTGTTCGCGTATAGAAAGCGGGGATGCCCGCGCCGCCCGCCCTGATTCGCTCGGCGAGCGTACCTTGCGGGTTGAACTCAAGCTCCAGTTCGCCGGCGAGATACTGCTGCTCGAACAGCTTGTTCTCACCGACATAGGACGAGATCATCTTGCGGATCTGCCGGGTCTCGAGCAACTGCCACAGGCCGAAACCGTCCGCCCCGGCGTTGTTGGAAATGACCGTGAGATCCCTGACCCCCGAAGCCTTGACCTCCGGGATCAGGCTTTCGGGATTGCCAACCAGGCCGAAGCCGCCGGACATGATGGTCATGCCGTCCCGAAGGAGGCCGTGTAGGGCTGCGCGGGGTGAATCGTAGACCTTGTTCACAGGGCGCCGAGCAATGTGTGGCTTTGTTCGCGCATGAACTGCGGCACGTACCAGCTGCCAAGTCCGCCCTTGCCCGACGTGCCTGACCCCTTCCAACCGCAGAAGGTCTGGAATCCGGGCCAGGCGCCGGTCGTCGCTCCACTCGCACGGTTGGCATAGAGCACGCCGGCCTCGATCGTGTTCAGGAAGCGGTCAAGTTCGTGCTTGTCCCCCGTAAAAATGCCGGCGGTAAGGCCGAAGGCGCTGCGATTGGCATCTGTGATCGCTGCGCCGAGATCGTCATATTCGAGCAGGCTTAGAAATGGCACGAACAGCTCGTCGCGATTGATGCGGTGATCGCTCGGCAGGCCGATGACGATGGTTGGCGCGGCATAGGGGCCGCGGTCGAACTGGCCATTTTCGAGCCGGGCACCGCCGGTGAGAATGCTTCCTGCCGACAGTGCATCGGCGCATGCACCGGTGAAGCGGTCGAGCGCCTTGTCGTTGATCACCGGGCCCATGAAAACATCCGCGCGGCGCGGATCGCCGACCACCAGCTTGCTGGTGGTTTCAACCAAGGCATCGAGAAACGTGTCGGTCGTGCCGCGCGCTACATAGACTTTTGCAAGGGCGCTGCATTTCTGGCCTGAAAGACCGAATGCGGATCGCGCCACACCGGACGCAGCGACTGACAAATCTGCACTTGCCGTGACGAAGGCCGGGTTCTTACCGCCCATCTCACAGAGCACCGGTCGCATCGCCGTCGACGACGCGGCATTGCGGAGGATCGTCATCCCGACCGCATTGGATCCGGTGAACGCGAATCCGTCCACATTCGCGTTCCGCACCAGGGCCTCGCCGGTCTCGCGCGCGCCCTGGACCAGGTTGAGAACGCCGTCCGGTAAGCCGCCGTCGGTCAGCGCTTCGACCACCAGCCTGCCGGTCAGGCCGGCGGCATCGCTCGGTTTGAACACAACCGTGTTCCCGGCGACCAGCGCCGCTGACACCATTCCGACTGACAATGCGACGGGGAAATTGAACGGGGCGATCACGCCGAATACACCGTAAGGCCGAAACACGACGCTGCACTGCTCGGCGGACGAAGCTCCAGGACGCTCGTCCCGGAAACCGTCGCTGCGCTCCATTTCGTCACAATAGTGGCGGATCAGGTCGATCGCTTCCTCGACCTCGCCGACCGCCTCCAGCCGCGACTTGCCGACCTCGATCAGGCAGGCGACCGATACGTCCCACTTGCGCTGCTCCAACATGTCGGCGCCGGCCCTGAGCAGCGCAATGCGCCGCGTGTGGCCCATGTCCCGCCAGGCCGGATAGGCGGCTCGGGCGGCCCCCACCGCCTCATCGACCAACGCCGCATCCGCTTGTGGAAACTCGCCGAGCGGGATGTCGCGGTCGATTGGGCTATGTGCGACGATCACTTGCCCCTCGGTCCGATCGCGTCCGCCAACGAGTGCCGGCCGGTGCTTGCCGAGGAGGCGAGCCTCCACTTCGGGAATGATCGCATCCAGATGCGCGTGGACGCCGGAGAAATCCTCGCCCATGTTCGAATAGGTGACACGCGGCAGGTTGGTCAGCAGATCGGTCATGGCATTGCTTTCACTCGGCCAGCCTCAATCACCGGCAGTTCTCGCGGGATCAATCCTTCTGGTTCCTCGTCCAGCTCACGAGCCCATTTGTGACCGGTGTAAACGGCCTGCTGGATCGTGCTCGGCGCCCAACAATCGCCGATCCGTGTGACTGAGGCGATGCCCGCATCGGCCCAGCGGTCGCTCATCTCCTCAAGGGCAGTGTAGAGTCCGTCGACTGGCAGGCGCGCGGTGATCGTGACCAGCGAGGCGCAGGGCAATTCACGCGTCGCCCCGGTCAGGCCGCTGACCAGCTGCACCTTCTCCCCATCGAAGCCCACAACACTGGTGTACGGAACCACCTCGATGCCAAGGCGGGCTATACGCTTGGCAATCGGCAGCGCTTCGAGCGTGTTGACGGTCCAGGCTGAAACCATGGCTGCCGGAGTGACAAGTGTAACATCCAGCCCCGCGGCTCGGCAGCGTTCGGCGAGCACGCCGCCCATATAATAGTGATCATCGTCCCAGACGATTGCCGGGCCCTCGATCGGCACGCGGCCTGCCATCAGATCGCCGGGCGTAAAGACAGATCGTCCATCGAAGCCCGGCAGCGGATACCCTGACTCCCGGCCCACTCCGTCGCGCCGCCAAGTAGAACCGGTAGCGATTGCGACGTGCCGGGCGCCAAATTCCAGCACATGCTCGGCTTCGAGAGCGCTGTCGCGATAGATGGATACATTGTCCATCCGCTCTAGCTGGGTAACCCGCCAATCGCGGACCCGTGCCCATTCCGACAGGCCCGGAAGCTTGCTTTCCAGACTAACCCGGCCACCAAGGGCCGCGCCAGCTTCGGCGAGATGAACCGCATAGCCGCGCCGGGCCGCCGCCAGCGCCGCTTCCAGCCCTGCCGGCCCTGCACCGACGACCAGCACCGACCCTTCGGATTTCTTGGGCGCGATGATCTCCGGGTGCCAGCCGCGCCGCCATTCCTCGCCCATCGTCGGGTTCTGGGTGCAGCGCAGGTTGGTCGACGTATAATCGCTCGACACGCACATGTTGCAGCCGATGCATTCGCGGATTTCGTCGATTCGCCCTTCCTCGATCTTTTTCGGCAGGAACGGATCCGCGATCGAAGGACGCGCCGCACCAATGAAATCCATGATGCCGCGCCTGATCTGCGACACCATCGTGTCGGGCGACGTGAACCGCCCGACGCCGACCACCGGCTTGCTCGTCACTTGCTTGACGAAACTTGTATATTCTTCCTGGAAACCTTCCTTGGCGAAGCGCGACGTCTGGCTGTCGTTGGGCCAGGTCGAAAGATTGACGTCCCACAGGTCCGGCAATTCGGCGAGCATTTCGACCACGTCGCGGGACTCGCCGTCATGGGTGAGGCCAGCGTTGCCGATCAGCTCGTCGGCGGCGAACCGGACCGCCACTGCGCAGCGATCGCCCACCGCATCCTTGGTGTCCTCGATCAGTTCGCGCAGCAGTCGGGCACGGTTTTCCAGGCTTCCACCATATTCGTCGATGCGGTCGTTCTTCCGGCGCTCCAGGAATTGCTGGGCGATCGACAGGTCATGCGTCGCATAGACGTAGACGATGTCGAAGCCCGCCTTCTTCGACCGCAGCGCGGCATCGCGGTGCCATTGGCGCAAGTCGCGGATATCCTGCTTGTCCATCGCCCGCGCCTGCACCGGCGAATAGTAGATGATCGGCCGATGCGAAGGCGCGATCGGGGCCAGCCTCGTGCCCCAGTTCGCGGCGGAACCGCCGTGATGCATGATCTCGATTGCCGCCAGCGCGCCATGTTCGTGCACCGCGTCCGCCATCAGGGCCATCGCGGGAATGTCGCGGTCGTCCCACAGCCGCCCTTCGTGGAACGGCTCGCAGTCGCCCGTCGGATGGATCTCCGTCTCTTCGGTCGCGACGACCGCCCAACCGCCCTCGGCCTTGATGCCGCGCAGCCTCGCCAGCGTCTCCGGTTGGGTCCAGCCAATTCCGGTGCAGTGAGGGACTTGGTAAAAACGGTTGCGCGCCGTCACCGGCCCGATGCGCACCGGTTCAAACAAAATGTCGTAGCGTGGGTCGCGAGTCATGACGGCAGAACGGCGTTGATCGTGTCGCTCAGCAAGTCGACGATCAAATCGAGCTCTACGTCGCTCACATTATAGGGCGGCGCCAGCAGGATATGGTCGCCGAGGCGCCCGTCGACGGTGCCACCACCGGGATAGATAAGCAGCCCGCGACCGAAGGCGTCGGCCTTGGCCCGCTGGTGCAAGGCCAGCGCCGGATCGAACGGCGCCTTGGTCGAGCGATCCTGAACGAGCTCAATAGCCTGGAGCAACCCGCGGCCGCGGATATCGCCGACATTGGGATGATCGCCGAACCGGTCGTTGAGCAGCGACATCAGCCGCGTTCCTGCCTGCTCTACGCGCCCAAGGAGCGCCTCGTCGCGAATGACGCGCTGAACCGCCAGCGCGGCGGCACAGCCCACCGGATGCGCGTTGTAGGTCTGGCCGTGCTTGAGCGCGCCAGAGCCCTGCGCGACAGCCTCATAGACCCCGCTCGTGCAGACGACCGCCCCAATCGGCTGGTAGCCAGCGCCCAGGCCCTTCCCGAGGGTCACGATGTCCGGCACGACTCCGTCCTGCTCGCACGACAGGAATGTACCGGTCCTGCCCGAGCCGCACATTACCTCGTCAAGGATCAGAAGGATGCCATGGCGGGCGCAAATCTCGCGGACCGTGCGGAGGTAGCCGGGCACCGGTGGTACCGCACCGGCCGTCGCGCCGACGACCGTTTCCGCGACGAAGCCGATGACCGTCTCCGGACCCAGCCGGAGGATCTCCTGCTCGAGTGCAGCGGCAGCCCTGCCGCCGTAGGCCTCTGAGCTCTCGCCAGGCTCGGCAAAGCGATATTCGAAGCAGGGATCGACCAGCGTGACATCGATGAGCAGGGGCTCGTAAGGAGCGCGCCGCCACGCGCTTCCACCGGCGGCCAATGCACCCAGTGTGTTGCCGTGATAGCTGAAGCGCCGCGCGATGATGTGCCTGCGCCCTGTCTCGCCGCGCTCGAGGTGGTACTGCCGCGCGAGCTTCAGCGCCGCTTCGGTCGCTTCGGATCCGCTGCTGGTGTACCAGACCCTGTCGAGCGTTCCTGGCGACATCTCCGCGACCATCGCGGCCAGTTCTTCGGCGGCTTGGCTGGTGAAGAATCCGGTGTGAACATATTCAAAGCGCGCAGCCTGCTCCGAAATCGCCGCGAGGACCTTGGGATGGCCATGACCAAGGCACGAAACTGCCGCCCCGCCGCAGGCGTCGATGAAGCGCCGGCCTTCCTCGTCGATCAGGTAGATGCCTTGGCCACTTGCGGCGACCGGTGGCCGCGCGCTGGTGGATCGGTGAAAGACGTGCTCGGCCCCCATTGCCTCGGAGCATGGTCCTCGCGACTGTTTGCGGTCAAGCCACCGCTACGGACTCCCGTCTTTTCAGATAATGGATCATCAGGCTGATCGGGACGGCAACGGCGATCATCGCGAGCATCGCCATCCCGCCGAACGGATCGGCCCAAAGAATTGCCGCAAACAAGGCACCGTCAATTAGCAGCAGCAATATCGGGAGGAAGGGATGACCCTTGGCCCTGAACGGCCTGGCCAATTCAGGTTCCCGATACCGGAGGACGAAATAGGCGAGATCGGTCACCACCATCGTGAACAGCGTCATCGCGCTCATTAGCAGGAAGACCGTGTCGAAGCTGCCCGAAAGCGTGAGCATGATGGAAACCGCCACCGTCAGAACCATCGCCCAGTCCGGGGTCCCGCCGCGGTTCACATGGGCCGACCAGCGGAAGAACAGCCCGTCACGCCCCAGGCCGTAAAGAATTCTGGGCACAAGCAGGATGTATGCGTTCGCACTGCTGACCACCATTACCATCGCAATGACCATAACCAGCAGCAAACCGTTCCCCCCGAAAATCCGGCCGACCACATCCGCCGCCGGAAAATCGGAATGGGCCATCGTCGGTGGGTCGACGGCGGCAACGAGCCCCGCGTTGAATCCGATGTAGACGATCGAGGCGGCGATAATGCAGCCGAAAATCCCCTTGGGAATGTCGCGCGCGGCGTTGGTGCTCTCGTCGCCAAAATAGCCTGGATAGGACCAGCCGCTATAGACCCCGTAGATCAGCTGATAGGCGGTGATCGCGCCGGCGATCGTCGCGACTTGCGACACCTGCACCGAGGCCTCGCGCGCTCCGGCGGCGATGAACAGAGCGACGATGATCCCGGCAAGCATGATGGCCTTGAGCAAGGCCGTGGCCTGCTGCACGGCGCTCCCCTCGCGAACGCCGATGAGGTTGATGCCAAGCAGCAGCACTTGGACACCGATCGCGATGGCGATGCCGTAGGGAGCCCATGCGGGGAGGACTATTGCCCCAAAGCTTGCGAACAGGATCGACACCGCAGCGATCGCGGCACAGTTCTGGGCCGCATCCGCCCAACCGACGATAAGCCCGCCGAAGTCCCCGAATGCACGACGCGTGATGACGAACAGGCCGCCGTCCCGCGGAAGTGCCGCCATCAATTCTGCAATCACGTTGGCGCCAAGGAATGAGTGAAGGCTGCAGGCCGTCCATAATGCGACGATCAGCCATGGCTGGGGCGCAAGGCCGGCGACGCTGCCGGAGGTCTTGAGAAGCCCGCCCCCGACGACGCCGCCAAAGCCGATCGCCAGCCCGAAGGCGAGTCCCAGGACGCGATGCAGCCCTGAGCCAGCGACGACATGCGCATCTGCTTGCGACGACACGGCCGTTCCCCCTCTGACAGGCGCGGACGATTAGCACAGGCGATGAGCGAAGGCTTCAGGTCAAAATGCCGGTGTGCCGGCGGTTGCGGGCGCCAAGCCGGAGCCCGCGCGGACAGTGACGCCGTGGCATATTTGAATTTCGATGATCAAGCGTGGCGTGATAGCCTTGCAGCATGCCACGTCACGACTTCTCCTCTCTTCCTCGGCGCGGAGACGACTAATCCTGGCAAAGATCCACCTGATCGGCCTGCCGACAGACTCGCATTCGTCCTTCTTGCGCGGGCCGGCACAGGCGCCCCGTGCGATCCGCGACGCGCTCTCCTCAGATCACAGCAACATGGCCACGGAACTGGGATCGGAGCTCGGCCTCGACATTAACCTCGAGGACCTCGGCGACCTGCCTCTCGATGAATCCCCTCGCGATTTCGACCTAATCCGGGCCGCGGCCGCCGCTTCAGCGCTAGGAGCTGCGACCCCAATCTTCCTCGGCGGTGACCACATGGTCACCTATCCGATTTTGGCCGGGCTGGCGGAGGTACACGGCCCGATCAACATCCTGCATTTCGACGCTCATCCGGACCTCTACGACAATTTCGGGGGCGATCCGCTCAGCCACGCGTCGCCCTTCGCCCGGATCATGGAACGCGGCCTTGCAAAGCGCCTGGTCCAGGTCGGGATCAGGACCCTCAACACCCATTGCCGCGAACAGGCCGAACGGTTCGGCGTAGAGATGGTCGAAATGCGGGGCTTCACATCCGAAGCGGTGTCGATCCCTCAGGCGCCGCTCTACGTCAGCATCGACATGGATGCACTCGATCCGGCATTCGCCCCGGGCGTTTCGCACCACGAACCAGGCGGACTGACGGTTCGTGAGATTCTGTCCGTGCTCCACCGGGTTGAAGTACCCATCATCGGTGCGGACCTCGTCGAATATAATCCGACCCGCGACCTCAACGGGATGACCGCCGTTGTAGCCGCCAAATTCATCAAGGAACTGGCCGGACTCGCCACATTCCCCGCGTTCCGTTAGCGTCCATCCTGCAGTCGGGGGAGCGGATGCCGGACCAGTCGCCTGAACCGTCCAATGTCAAGAGCCTAACGCTCTTCCTGAGCTACGCCCATGCCGACGAGGTTCGGGCGCGCAAGCTTGCGGCGGCGCTCGACCAGGCCGGCTACAAGGTCTGGTGGGATGCCCTGATCGAGGGCGGCACCGCCTATGCCAAGACGATCAACCATGCCTTGGAAACCGCGGATGTCGTCATTGTGATGTGGTCGGCCGCCTCGGTCGAATCCGACTGGGTGCGCGACGAGGCTGCCTTGGGACGTGATCGCCATCGGCTGGTTCCCCTGTCTCTCGACCGGGTGCGTCCGCCGCTCGGTTTCCGGCAATATCAGTTCATCAATTTCCGCCGCTGGCGCGGCCGACGCGATGACCCGGAGTTTATCTCGCTGGAGCGGGCGATTGCCGCGGCCGCGGGGCAGGTTGCTCCGGACCGCGCGGCACGTCGCCCCCGGATGAGCCGCCGCACCGCGATCCTCGCGGGAAGCGTCGCGGCTGCAGCCGCGATTTACGGCGGCACCTTCCTGGTGATCGACCGCGATTGGCTCAAAGGCGACGACGAGCAGACCAGCATCGCCGTCCTGCCGTTCAAGAATTTGAGCGGCGATCCGGGGCAGGCCTATTTCTCGGAAGGTTTGACCGAAGAGGTGCGGGCGGCGCTGGTGCGGATCGAGGCGCTTCAAGTGGCCGCGGCCGCGTCGTCGGAGAAGGCCGGGGAGGAGCAAAGCGATGCCCAGTCGATCGCCCGTGAGCTAGGGGTCGGCTTCCTGCTTGGCGGCTCAGTCCGCCGCTCGGGCGACCTGTTCCGGATCGCCACCGAACTAACCGACGGCAAGACCGGATTTTCGATGTGGTCGAACAGCGTCGATCGCAAGCTGACGGACGTATTTGCGGTCCAAAGCGAAATTGCGCGGATGGTGGCGCGGGCGCTCTCCATCCAGATTGCAACCGATCAGCCGGTGCCGGGCGGAACGCAAAACGTCGATGCCTATGACCATTATCTAAAGGGCAAATCGCTATTCAATTTGGCCAAGGATGAAGAAACCGACCGGCAGGCGCTGGCGCACTACGAGCTGGCAATCGCCGCCGATCCCAAATTCGCCATGGCCTATGCAGCGCGCTCGCGCGCACTCGCATCGATTGCAGCGGGATATGGCAAGGCGGACGAACTGAAGCCGCTCTACGCGGAGTCCGAGCGCGCCGCCCGCCGCGCGGTGGAGCTCGCGCCGAGCCTTGCCGACGCTCATCTCGCGCTGGGATATGTGCTCTTCTCAGGCCAGCTCGACGTCAAGGCGGCGTGGCCGGCATATGACAAGGCCTACCAGCTTGGGCGCGGCAATGCGGACATCGTGCTGCTCTACGCGCTGTTCTGCTCGCGAGCCGGGCGGGCGGAGGAAGCGCACGCCGCGATCGAGCGCGCGCTGGCGCTCGATCCGATCAACGCCCGGGTGCATCGCGCGGCCGGCTCGATCGACTATGCGGCGCGCCGATATGAGGAAGCACTGCTGCCGCTACGGCGTGCATTGGAGCTCAATCCCAAGATCAGCAACGCCCATGCGCTCACCGGCTACAGCCTGATGCAATTGGGCCGTCTAAAGGAGGCCAAGGCCGCATTCGAGGCCGAGCCAACCGACTTCTTTCGCCTGACGGGCCTTGCCATTGTCGAACACAAGCTCGGTAATCGCGCCGCGGCGGAAGAGGCCTATGCAAACCTGGTCGGCGAGATGGGCGACGCGTCTCTTTATCAGCATGCCGAGGTGTTGGCCCAATGGGGGCGGCCTGACGAAGCGGTCGCAAAACTGGTAAGGGCGCGCGAAATCGGCGACTCGGGGCTTACCTATCTGGCCACCGACCCGCTGCTCGACCCGGTCCGGCAAAATCCGGAATTCATCAAACTTTTGAATGAGTTAAATCTCGGCTGAGCCGTTAGACTATCGTTAACCCTAGTTCCGTGCGACAATTGCGGTTCACAATCGATGGAGGAATTCATGGCCAACCGGCGAGGGAGCGATCCGTCAGCGGAATTGCTCGAAGGCGAACAGGGTCTTGCACCCCCGAAGAGCAGCGGCGACGATCGTCGTGCCAGGGCGTCAAGCGGCGACGATCGCCGTCCGAGGGCGTCGAGCGGCGACGACCGCTAGACTAGTTCCAAGGCTGCTTGCCATCCGTCCAGCCGCTGCTGGCGGTCGGATGCGCTCATCTTCGGTTCGAACCGGGTAACAACGCCGCCCATCGCTGCGGCCGCGCTGGCCAGGTCGGCATGGATTCCAGCGCCGACGGCAGCGAGCATCGCCGCGCCAAGGGCGGTGGTTTCGACCATCTGAGGCCGCTCGACGGTGAGGTCGAGGATGTCGGCCAGGTCCTGCGCCAGCCAATCATTGGCGACCATCCCGCCGTCGATCCTGAGGCGCTCCCACCGTTCGCCGTCAGCCTCGAACGCCCTCATCAGGTCGTGGACCTGGTGCGCCTGTGCTTCCAGCGCGGCGCGCACCAGATGCGCGCGGGTAGTGGCGAAGCTGATGCCTGAGATCAGCCCGCGAGCGTCGGGCCGCCAGTGCGGGGCGCCAAGCCCGGAGAGGGCAGGGACCATATAGACGCCGCCGTTGTCGGTCACCGACCTGGCGAGGATTTCGCTTTCCGGCGCGCTGACCAGCAGCCCGACGGAATCGCGTAGCCATTGCATCAGGCTGCCGGCGACGAACACGCTTCCTTCCAGCGCAAAGCTTCGCTTGCCGCCTACCTGGCAGAGCACGGTTGTCAGCAGGCGATTGGTCGAGTGGAGCGGCTTCTCGCCGCTGTTGGTGAGGACGAAGGCTCCGGTTCCGAACGTCGCCTTGGTGTCGCCCGGCTTCAGGCAGCCTTGGCCGATCGTCGCCGCCTGCTGGTCCCCAGCCATGCCGCAGATCGGGATGGAGCGGCCGAACAGGGAAGGATCGGTTTCGCCGATGTGGCCGGCGCAGTCGGTGATCCGCGGCAGGTGAGCTGGGTCGACATTGAACAGGGCACACAGTTCAACATCCCATTGCTCACTGTCGAGCGCCATCAGCATGGTGCGGCTGGCGTTGCTGGCGTCGGTCGCGTGGGTTTTGCCGCCGGTCAGCTTCCACACCAGCCAGCTGTCGATGGTGCCGAAGGCAAGCCGTTCGCCGATTGCGCTGAGGGCCGGCCGGTTGGCGAGCAGCCATTCGACCTTGGACGCGCAGAAATAGGGGTCGAGCAGCAGGCCGGTCCGCGATTGGACCATCGCTTCATGGCCGGCCTTCCTGAGGCCGGTACAGAAGTCGGCGGTTCTCCGGTCTTGCCACACCAGCGCGGTGCCAAGCGGTTCGCCGCTCTCCCTGTCCCAGGCAACGACCGTCTCGCGCTGGTTGGTAATGCCGATCGCGATGATCGCGCTTGCGCCGCCGGCAGCCTCCACCATCTCCCGCGCGGCAGAGAGAGTCCTCTCCCAAATCTCCGCCGCGTCATGTTCGACATGGCCCGGCACCGGATAATGTTGGGTGATCGGGTGCTGCCCGGACCCCGCGACCGAGCCGTCGACTCTAAAAAGCATGGCTCGGGTCGAGGTG
>Ga0075421_100006909_pt1 | contig 13873 bp, 8 predicted proteins | sample SoiMetdeltSBSDD5_FD_75292 | JGI IMG/M metagenome (GOLD analysis project Ga0075421, IMG submission 75292) | Bulk soil microbial communities from a Populus tree surrounding site in Tennessee, USA - Soil MetaG P. deltoides SBSDD5 | ecosystem: Environmental > Terrestrial > Soil > Tree plantation...
GCATACGTATCAACAAGGACGGCGTTCGCCGTCTTGTGCAGCGCCTCCGCCATGCTCCGCACGACCGTGACTCGGCCTTTGTCCTGGCTCGCGTCGTGGGTGGCGCAGAGATGTTGCAGGTAAAAATCGAAAAACCCTTCGGCACGGTCGATCAACTGGAGAAACGACGCGCCGCCAAATTCCTTCGTATAACTGTCGGGATCGTGAGGCGCGGGAACCGTTGCGACACGGATTGCCAGGCCCGATGCCAGAAGATCGTCCAGCACCCGGACCGCCGCGTTCTGGCCGGCCTGGTCGGAGTCAAAGCAGAGCACCACCTCGTCCACGTATCGTTTCAAGATACGCGCGTGCTCGGCGGTCAATGCCGTGCCCTGGGGCGCGACGATGTTGTGAACACCGGCCATGTAACACGCGATCAGATCGAGCTGGCCCTCGCACACGACGGCGAAGCCGGCATCGAGCAGAGCGCGCCTGGATTTGTCCAGGCCGAAGAAGACCTTGCCTTTCGTAAAGATAGGCGTCTCCGGGGAGTTGACGTATTTGGCCGTCTTGTCGTCTCCACTCAGCACGCGGCCGCTGAAGCCAATGACGCGCCCCTGCTCGTCGCAGATCGGAAAGATCAGGCGGCCGCGAAACCGGTCGTAGAAATGATCCGTTCCTTCTTTGCGCAGGATGAGGCCGGCCTGCTCGACGATCGCCAGCTCGTACCCTTTGCTTTTCGCCCAATTGACCGTGTCGTCCCAGGCGTCGGGTGCGTACCCGAGACGGAAAAGCTTCACCGCTTCATCGGAGACGCCGCGTTGCTTCAGATAATCGCGCGCGATCTGTCCGGCGGCATCGTTGGCGAGCGCCGCCTGCCAGCGTTGCGAGATCGCTTCGTGGATTTGCAACAGTGTCTCTTTGAGGTACTGGCGCTGTTGCTGCGCGGGATCGTTCGACATCTCCAGCGGAATGCGGGCGCGTTCGGCGAGGCGCCGGACGGCTTCGGTGAAACCGATGCCCTCATACTCCCGAACGAACGTGAACACGTCGCCGCCTTTGTGGCAGCCGAAACAGTGAAAGATCTGGCGATGCGGATTGACGTTGAAGCTCGGGGTCTTCTCTTTGTGGAATGGACAGAGGGTGACGAAATTCGCGCCGGCGCGTTTCAAAGGCAGGTACGAACCCACGACGTCAACGATGTCGCTGGCGGCACGGACCTGTTCAAGCGTTGAGGGGGAAAACAATCCGGCCATGGGCGAAGACACCGCCGAACGCTTCCGGGGTTACTTTCTGATCACGTCGTCCACCTCGCGCTTCCGGGCCTGGCCGATGTTCTCGCGGGAAACGCCGGAACCCGCGGCGGGGTCAACGTTGATGAGCTGGGCCGAGAGATAGTCCTTTACCAACTTGCCGGTGAACGAGTCCCTGAAGACCGACCTTTGGATCGAGCCGAACGGGGGGAAGTAAACGCTCCCCAGATTGTCATTCTGATACTTGACCTGCGCAGCCAGCTGGGCGTCGGTGACGGGCTTGGCGTTGAGCAGCGCCAAAGCGAAGAGGGTGATGCAGGCAAAGCGGATCCCGCCCGCCGCCATCCCGAGGTAATACTCGAAGCCTCCGAACACGTCGCTTCCGACCAGCTTTTCGCCGGCCATGCGTTTGATCGTCACGAATAGGAGTTTGATCACGCCGGCCGTCAGCAGGTAAGCCATGACGAAGGTGCTCAAGGGGCTGAAGCCGGTAATATCTGCAAGCGCTCGCCCCAACGGATCGCTTGCCATCGCCGCAACGAAAATGATCAGCAACCACTGAACGAGGTCCAGCAGTTCCGCCGACATGCCCCGCTTGCGGCCGACAAACACACCCACGGCCACCATGACCAGCGCGACCAGATCGAACCAGTTCACACCTAGAGCTGCGTTCATAAATTCGTGTGGCTACTTCCGCACTGTTAACGTGATTAGCAACTTCTGCGCCCGCTGGCTAGTCCCAAATAGGGGAGCAACCCCGGCGCCGCGTCTAAGGGTTGCCTTCGAGCCAAAAACGGATGGCAGTTGCCTGGGGATGTTGGGGTTCCAGTTCCAGTACCTGGACGTAGTGAGCGCGGGCCTTCTTCGGTTCGCCCAACTGTTGCCCATAGAGGTTGGCCGCAGTGAAATGGGCGCGCGCCTCGGACGGATTGTCGGCCAGGAGCTTCTCCAGCTCGTTGGCAGCGTCGCGAGGATAGCTTCCCTTCTGCAGCGCCACGGCAAAGTTGAAGCGGGCCTTAACGGAAATGGGATTCACTGCCAGCGCGTACTCGTAGGCACCAAGCGCCTGTGCCAGGTCTCCCGCTTCAAAAGCAGCCACGCCAAGGTTGTAATGTGCCTCAAAAAGGGACGGGTCTGCCCTGATTGCTTTCCGATAGGCATCCATGGCATCGGTCAACCGGTTCCGTTGTTGGGCCAAGACGCCCTCCGCCACCAGTCGTTCGGCTTCGCCGCGGTTGCCCGGCTCGACCGCGGCGGGAGACCGGTATTTGTAACGCGGGAAGGCGGCTCGCAGCGGCGGCTGCGTCGCGCCCGACCTGGCTCTTTCCCCGGGCGAAGCCAAATTGCTTTCACTCGCTTCCGGCGCTGCGGAGGATCGGTCATTCGCGCGAAACCAGTTTCTCGGGTTGAGGCGGGTGACGAGTCCAGGCTTTTCTTTTAGAGGCTGGTCCGCGGAGGAATTCGTTGTTGGTCTGGCCGATAATGGTGTGGAACTGCCAGTGGGCGCGGGGCCAGTCTTCGACCCGCCCGTTTCAGGCCTCTGTCCGCCCGCTGGGACCGTGGGTGCGACATCGCGCACCGGTTTAACCGTCTCTTCGCTATCCAATCGCACCAGTTCGACTTTTTTTTGCGGCGCTGGCGGAGCGCTCTCGGTCTTGCTGAAAGCGACGACGTTCGATGCCACGGCGCGGGCCGGCGGTGGGGAGGTGGCAGGCGTCACGCGCGGTGGCAATGACACTGTCGGCGTGGATGTCGGCGCGGAGATCTTACTGTCTGGAGTTGGCTGGGGAGCTCTATTCGTTGTCATCGGCGGTTCGAGCGGCCTGGTCGCCGAGGCTACGTGGGGAGGAGCGTTGGTCGCACTTGAGACAGCCGGCCGAACGTGCGGATGAAGCTCGGACTCAAGCTGGTTGACGATCTGCCGCACTTCGGCCTCTTCGGCCGGCGTCGGTTTCAGCGCGAGGTACTCGCGATACTTTTGCAGGGCGAAGGCGCGATTGTTGAGATGTTGCTGTGAGACGATGGCGGCGTTGAGCAGCGACGGCGGATAATCCGGTCGCTGCCGCAGCGCCGCGCAGAATTGTTGCCAAGCCTCCTGGTAGCGCCGCCGTTGCATCTGCACCAGCCCCAATCCGTTCACTGCCTCCGGCAACCGCGGATTCAACTTGAGAGCCTGGTTGAGACTCTTTTCGGCGGCGTCGAGCTGCCGCGCCCGCAACTGCGCCGTTCCCAGTTTCAGCCAGCCGTCCGCCGAACCGGGCTGCAACCCCGTGAAGGTGGTCAGCTCGGTCACGGCGGCTGGAAGATTGTTCTCCTCGAGGTAAAGCGCGCCAAGATTGAAGCGCGCGGCGACGAGGTTGCGGTCGAGCGTGAGTGCATGCTGATATGCCCTGACCGCGTCATCGGCCCGCCCGGCGTAATGGTAGGCAAGACCCAGATAATTCCAGGCCGGAGCGTTCCTGGGGAGAAGTTGCGTGCCGGCCTCGAGCCGCTGGATGGCCTTCTCGAGCTTGCCCTCGCGAATGAGGCGTTCTCCGTCCAGAACCGCCCGCGGACCAGGTGGAGCGCAGCCGCCGAACAGAATCAATCCGATCGTCAGACCCCACGGCGCGAACGGGCCGACCGGTTTTTTGATGGCCAGCATTTTTTACGGTGGTAACATTCACCACCCGACGAGTCAAGAAACGCAGGGTTTGGCGCTGTGAATAAAAGGTTGCTCCAATTCTGGTTGTGCTACGTCCCGGTGCTTTGCATTCTTCCGCGGGCGGCGGGCGCGGAACTGAGCGCGCCCGTGGGTGAGAAGGCAAAACACGCGCGTGTCGTTATGGTGCATGAGCCGGGCGCCATCGTGGCCTTCAGCCCGCAACCGGACAAGGTGATCTCCATGGTCGCGCGCGGCCTGACGAACCTCACCGGGAAGGCTACTGCCCGCGAGGCGTGGCTCAGTCTGGTTTCGACGCAGGACACAGTGGGTCTTCGGGTATTTTCCGCACCCGGCGCGGCGAGCGGGACAAGGCGCGTTGTCGTCGAGGCGGTCGTGCAGGGACTGCTTGCAGCCGGACTTCCACCGAAACAAATCGTGGTTTGGGACAAGCGCCTGGCGGACCTGCGGCACGCGGGATTCTTCGATCTGGCAGAACGACACGGCGTTCGTGTCGCGGGAAGCGCGGAGGCCGGTTACGACGAAAAAGCGGATCCGTACGAGACGGCCCTGCTCGGTCAGTTGGTGTGGGGCGATCTGGAGTTTGGCAGGAAAGGCGAGGGTGTCGGGCGGAAATCGTTCGTTTCAAGGCTGGTCTCGCAACAGATGACGAAGATCATCAACATTCCGCCCCTGCTCAATCACAATCTGGTCGGTGTTTCGGGGAACCTGTGGGGCCTGGCCTTGTCCAGCGTGGACAACACCCTCCGGTTTGAAACCGATTTGGACCGTCTCGTCGAAGCCGTGCCGGAAATCTTCGCCTTGCCCGCCCTCGGCGATCACGTTGTGCTCAACGTCGTCGATGCCTTGATCTGTCAGTATCAAGGCGGGGAGAAGCAACTGCTCCATTACTCGACCGTGCTGAACCAACTTTGGTTCAGCACCGATCCTGTGGCGCTCGATGTGCTGGCGATCCAGGAACTGAACCGGCAGCGCGAGGAGGCGAAAGCTCCAGGCGCGAAGACGAATGTGATGGAGCTGTACACCAATGCCTCGCTGCTCGAACTCGGCATCAGCGACCCTCGTCGCATCGATATTCACAAGGCCGCGGAATAGAACCGATCAACGGTTTTTATGGCTGTGTTTTCGTCGCCTTCTCGATGTCGTAGATGAAGATGCCGTGGCCGACGCCGGCGGCTTCGCGCGACTTCGCCATCTGAAACGCGATGAACTTGCCGTCGTCGCTCACCGCCGGATTCGACGCCTTGTAGCCGGCGTAGTCGCTGAAGTGCGTCAGCCGCTCATAGGCGCCGCTGCCGTCGAGTTTGAGTTTCCAGAGGTCAACAAAGCCGGAGCCTTTGAGGTTTTGTTTGTCGCACTCGACAAGCGTGTATTGGCCGTCGGGATAAATGCCCTCCGGCTCGTCGTATTGACCAGCCGAGTTCGAGTAATTCGTGATCTTTTTCGTCACGAGATCGATTCCAGCCACGTCGGTGCCTTGATAACCGTAGGCGCTGAAGGTGAGTTCTTTTTCATCGGGCGGACGAAAGTTCTGTGTCTCCATCGTGCAGCGGAACGGCAAATCTTTGCTGTCGATGATGAGCTTCTGGTTGGCGAGTTTCGGCTTGCCGTCCTCAATCAGGATGTCCGCCTCCTGCATTCGTGAACTGCCCGCGGGCATTTCGTCGGGATACTCGGCCGCCACGTGCGTCCAGGCGATGTGCATGCGCCTACGCGAGACAGCCGGGCCTTCACTGCACTTCGTGCCGAGCGGGACAGCGGGCTTGGCGCCGCTCTTATCCAGCACGTAGAGCCAGCATTGGACGCGCGCTTCGCCGATGCGCTTCGGGTCATACGATTCGGGGCCGGACAGAAGGATGTCGCCGTTTACGAGATAAAGCGCTCTCGTGTAGCCGTGATGCGGGTAGTGAGCCGTCAGGTTGCGAATGCGTTTCGTCGCGAGGTCGGCCTCCAGTGCGTCACCAAAAGTTTTCGAGAGAAAAAGAATCTTCTTCCCGTCGTGCGAGAAGTCCGCGCGTTCGCCGAACCAGGTCACTTGCATGATGTGCGGCGGCAGATGGTCCGCGGGGTTTTCGCCCGCTTTGGGTTCGGCTGCCCGGGCGCAGGACACCACGAGTGCGGTCAGAGACATAAGGAGTTGGCACGTTCGTTTCATGGGCTTATTCAGGTTTGCGGTTCCGATACCAAACGGCGTTGCGGGTTTCACGGCCGGCCAGGATCAAATCGAGCCGTCCGTCTGCGTCGAGATCGACGGCTTTGAGGTCGTACGCCTCCTGTCGGTTCGCGGTGTCGATGTCGTGCGCGGTGAACGAGCCTTTGCCGTCGTTCCGATACCAGCGAACGAGCCTGACACCGAAGGATGCGGTGGCGACATCCGGATCGCCGTCTCCGTCGAAATCGCCCACGGCCAGCGCGTGCGGATCGCGCAGGGCGTCGTCGATAACATGTTTCTTCCACGCGGGCCCTTCGAACCAGAATACGCCCTTGCCATGACCGCAACTTGCCACGATGTCCGGCACGCCATCGTGATTCTCGTCTGCCACCTTGATGTTCGTCGCGCCATCTTCTTTCGCGATCGAATGTTTGGTCCACGGTCGATCGACGTTGGCGCCTTGCTGCCACCAGGTGAATGTGCCGCCCCCCGAATCGCCGACCAACACGTCGCCGCGACCGTCGCCGTTCAGGTCAGCAACGTCCAGGTAGTGCGGACGCCCGTCGGCGCCTCCCTTTGTGATGACGTGACGCTGGAATGAGTTCTCTCCCCGCGGCGGAGTCTGGAACCACGCGAGGCTCCTCGGAAAGAGCGGTCCCATGATGCTGTCCGCCACGAGATCTTTTGCACCGTCGCCATTGATGTCGCCGGTCCACAAACCGTGAATGCCGTTAAGCTCGCGGTCGAGGACGTGCAACGGCAACGGTTCGCCGACGCGACGCGTGTTTTCGATCCACGCAATGCTGAAGTCGGGGCCTTTCGGTTCGTCCGCCGCTTTTCCGGCGTTGCGCGCCTCGCGGTACTCGATCCACGGCACCCGATAACGCCCGACCGCGATGTCCAGATCGCCGTCGCGGTCCGCGTCCAACGCCACGCAGTAGAGCAGCTTCGGCTCTTGCGTATCGATGAGCACGTGCGGTTTCCACTCGGGCGCGACGAGCGCGAAGACCTTCGTTTCACCCATCGCGATCAGATCCAGTTTGCCATCGGCATTGGCATCCACGGCCTCCACACTCCAGATCGATTCCGGCAAGGGGACTGCGATGCGCAACCAGTCGGGTGAACCCGTTTCCACGCCTCCGACAAGACTTCCGGAGAGCCCGAGCCATACGCCCGACAGAATCAAAGCGGTCGTTGAGAAAACCCTTCTACACTTCGAGTTCATAGCCTCAATGCATTCTTCAAAAGTCCCACTGCGTTCCCGGTGAGCTCAGTTCAGAAGCGCTGGACGATCGCATCGGCTCAGCGCGACGCCGCGCCGGACGTTGCCGAGCCGGTCGGAGCCAAGTCGAACACGGCGTCGGTAAAATCGAGTTTGTGGATCATGCCTTCGTAGCCCACGAGATAAATTTCTCCGCGTTCATCCGTGCCGAAGGACGCGATGTTCTGCGGCGAAGTGCCGATTTGGCGGACGGTCTGCAACGAGCGGTCGCGCTGGATCAGGCCCCAGATGCGATGCGAAGTATAGTCGCCAAAGACGTAAACGCCATAAAACGACGAGCGCTTGTCGCCGCGATAGACGTAGCCGCCGGTTACCGAGTTGCCGTATTTCCTCCGATAGGCAAATACGGGTGGGACGTAACTGGTCGCTTCCTTGCGATAGCGATTGGAGAAGGGCTCAAAACCTTCGTAAACGTTCCACCCGTGATTCTCACCGCGCCGCACGATGGCCACTTCTTCCACGCGATCCTGTCCCACATCGCCCACCCACAAGTCGCCAGTGAGCGAGTCAAAGCTGAACCGCCACGGTTCGCGGAATCCGTAAGCCCATATCTCCGGACGCGCGTCGGAGTGCTCGCGAAATGGATTGTCAGCGGGAATCGCGTAGGCGAGGCCGGGGTCGGTATGGTCCACGTCGATACGCAGGATTTTGGCGAGATGCGTGGTTAAATCCTGGCCGTGACCTTGCGGGTCCTGTTGCGGGCCGGTGTCGCCCATCGCGATGTAGAGAAATCCGTCGGGACCGAATCCGATGCAGCCGCCGCTGTGATCCTGTGTTGCGCTCACGGCCTTCCACAACCGCCGCGAAGGGTGGCCGGAGTCGGTCCGCAAATCCGGCGAGGCCTGCCGCTCGACGACCGTAGTCACAATCCTGCTCTCCTCAAACACCTGGTGCTTGAGATAGTATTTGTAGTTCTCGCGGAACTTCGGATGAAACGCCAGGCCGAGCAGCCCGTTCGGTCCGCGTTCGTTGAAGATGTCCTTCCCCACATCTGCGAACAGTGTCTTTAAGTCGTTGGTTGCGCCTTTTTCGAGCAGCCAGATCGTTCCGGTCTGATGCACGACGAGAAAGGCGTTGCTGACGGCCGGGAGTTGCCCGAACCAAACCAGGCCGGAACGGACGTCACCCGGCTTATGGACGAAGGCGTGGGGAAAGCGCAACTCCTCACTGAAAAATGGCCGCACTGCGATGGGTTTCGCGAGTTCGGGAATGTCGGCCGGCATGCCGCGATTGCTCGTGAGCGTGCTTTCCGGCTGTTTAAGCGTGGCGAGATATTCGATGAGGTCGGTGAACTCCTGCTGCGACAATCCGATCTGCAACCCTTCCGGCATGAGCGAGACGATGCTGCCACGCTGTTCCAGGATGTCGCGGGTGGCGATACGCACGGTCCTGCCATCCGCACCGATCAACTCGATCCAGTCCGCCGTGGCCTGCTTGAGAATTCCCTGATGCTCGTCGCCGCCGGTCTTTGTTTCCACAATCGTCGTCCCGTAGCCAACGGCGATTGAGGTCGAAGGTTCAAGCACTGCGGCGATTAACTCGCGCCGCGGAAACTTGTCACCGATGGCGAACAAGTCCGGCCCTGCTTTGCCGCTGGTCCCGTCCACGGAATGACACTTCGAGCAAGCCCGTTGTTCGGAGAAGAAGAGTTCCTTGCCGCGAAGCGGGTCGCCGTCGCGGTTCAGCGCAAGGTCGCGATACTCCTTGAGCGAGGGAGACGAGGCGGCCGGCGACGCGTTTTGGGCGAGAAGGATGTCGGTCGCGAAGCCCAGTGACAGCACGGTCAATGCAAGTGTCCGGCATGAGGCTGGCAGGGTTGAAGTCACCCTCCTTGGACGAACGGCGGCCTGGATGGCTTCGAAACTCTCTTTTTGCCTGGCACGGGTGTGTGCAAGAGGATGGTTCATTGCTGACGGCAACGTGGCAAACCTGGGATCGGCGAATCGGTTTTCCGATCACGAATTTCCGCCCGGCGCGTCCGGCTGCCCCTGGCGGGGACGCGAAGGGGTGCGGACTTCGTTTTCACTGATGCAACGGATTGAAGAGTGTGATGGGCAGGCTGTTGGTATTCAACTTCCGAGTTTCGTTGTGACCGTCCAGAAAAACGATCGTTGTGGAACCTCCGTGACGCCGGTCCCGGGCGTGGATCATGCGAGGGGAAGAGTTCGTTCTCCCCCGTTCATCAAACGTCGTTAACGTCGGGTTCCAAAGATCCCAGGTGTCGAAGCCGTCCGGGGTGAGAGGAGTTCCCGCCAGGGGATTAATCTCTGTCATATACAGGACGAGCGACGGTCCACCGGGGACCTCGCTCAGTTTGGAAGCCTCGATGGCGCCGGTGTATTGACGCGTGCGCTGGTATCGCTGCCAATCGATAGAGTTAATCGTATAATCGAGGACGAAGTCCTGTCGGGTGCCTGGACGCCGGGGGATGGAAGGACATTGATAAACGGGCATGCTTTTGTAGATGTCATAGAGATAGACGCGGTCCAATTCCCGCGCGAAAGGGACCTGCGGCCCCCCGACATATGGGGAGAATTTATTGGCGAAAAACATGTGCGTGCCGAACGTATCCCGCGGAATCCAATCCTGGAAGTCGAGGGTATAGGTGTAGGTGGCTATTCCAAGATTCCGGAGGTTATTGAAGCACTGGACGGTCTTGGCCTTGGCCTTGGCTTTGCTGATCGCCGGCAGGAGGAGCCCGGCAAGAATCGCGATGATCGCAATCACGACCAACAGCTCGATCAGCGTAAAGGCGCGCAACCGCGAGGCGAGCCAAGGTGAGGGCGAACTTTTCATTCCACAGAATTGTGACCTAGGCCGAACGGAATACAAATAGAAGAAAGACCGGGGGCTCAGAGAACAGCGCGCACTTCTTGGTTCCCAGACGAAGTGGCAAGCACCCCGGTCTTGTCGAAGATGGTGTCCAATCCGTCACTGGCGAATTCGATAGAATCGCGTGCCTGTCGCGGGGACCGTCTGAGGATTTGTCTGGCTGGATGCGGGACCCCAGTTCGGCGGCGACAACGAATCGGTTTGCTCCAAAGTTCCCGTGCCGGTCCATGAGATGGTTATGTTGCCACCAGCGAGCACAGCCGGATTAAATCGGGGTTGGACGGCTGCGCCAACTCGGGCGCTTTCCGGCGGCCCGAGTCCCGCCGCTATCAAATTCGGATCAAAATTCAGATCGGTCGTGATCAGGAATTTATCCACGATCTGACCATCTTCACGCATCCAGATGCTTATGGTGTGAACGCCGGGCGTGGTAACGTTGAACTGCGAACGACCTTCGGGGGTGAGATCGATTCCGTTGTTCCAAGTAAAGCTCACGCCGCCCGGGACAAGCCTCGTCCCGCAGCAGTCAGGCGAATCAATATTGTTCATGGTCAAATCCGGGCTGTCGCCATCAATGCCGGCGTTGAGTGAATCGCCGCCTCCATCGGAGCCACGGAACCAGAAGTAATGGAGGCCCGTCTTGACGAGACTGACCTTGTAATCGAGCCGCGGACTAAGGGTCAGAGCGTTCGGTTGATCAATCACCGCCCCTGGGGCGTCTGGGAGCGCGTACATCGTTCCCTCGCCCGAATAGCCGGCTGGCGTGCGGTCAAACTCCCACGTGTGCACGCCTTGCGGAACATCGGCGTCAAAATTCTCCGCTTCGAACACGGCCAGACCCGCATCATCCTGTTGGATCGGTGGAGCAGTGATCGGAGGGCGGACCGTTGTAAATCTGTATTCACTCGAAAACGCGGCGCCAGCGCTGTCGTTGAAGCTGATCGTGACGCGGTACTGGGTGGTTCCAGCCAGATTGCCCGTGGGATCGGCCACGAAGCGCACCGTATTCCCTGACGCGGTTATGCTGGTCAAGGGAACCAACTGCCCATCGAGGCGCGCTTGGATCGTATTGGTGTTCACGGTCGTAGCCCCGTTCGTGATCGTACAATCAATAGCGGCGTCAACTGGCACGCGCACCGCACGCGGCGCGGGTGATATCGCGATGACGAACGGTCGAGCTGGCGCTGTGACTTGCCGGGAGGCTCTGATCGCTTGCGCATTGGTTCGATCATTGACTGGAATTTTCGCGCCGGAGGCGGCGTCCACGGAGAACAACTCGAGATTCGCGCCGCCATTGCCTTCATACCACAGCAGGCGGAACGAGTACACGCCATTCGTCTCCACGATAAAGCTGAAGATCGAGTCGGCCGACCCGCGGCCGCCGTCGAACCGCCCAAGCGGGATTCGGAGCAGGTCACGCGCTTCGACGCCGACGGCCAGCACGAAGCCATCGTCGCTGTTTACTCCGAACCGGTGGACTCCGGCAGTCAGGTCGAGATACGTCAGGACTTCTCCGGCGATATTGTCCGTGTTAACTCCATCGATTCCGGGAATCCCAGGGATTGGCTCATCCGGGAAGGAGGGGTCACGGAAATTGCCCTGTTCAAGGGCCAGTCCAGCGTCCTGATTCCAGTTGACGATGTCTGCGTCCGTGAAGAAGCCATTGGCGTCAGCTCCCCCTGGGTTGAAGTCGTTGGCGTAAGACTGGCCGGTGGCCGGGTCGATCAGCTTACCCGCCAACTGAGACTCGGCGCGTTCCTCGGAGTTCACCAACGTGCCTGAAGTGGTGTTGGCCTGCGCGATGCGCACCCTGAATCCAGGTGTGGCCGCATCGCCGGAACCCACCGGATACGCCAGCCTGGCTGGAATCGTTACGTAGTTCTCGACGACAAACTGGAACACGTTCGTGAAGGAGACCGGCGGAACATCCTTGTTCGCATAAACCACCGTCGCCGTATTGGTAGAGCCCGCAGGCGAAACGGTGGTTGGCTGAAATGAAACGGTTGTGGTGGAGCCTGTCTGAGTAATCATCAAAGGCGCGACCGCAGTGCCGTTCAGCAAAAGTGAGATTGCATTGGTGTTTACCAGGCTGGTGGTGCCGTCTTCCAATTCGACGGTAAGTGTAGCACCCGGTGCGGCATTGACATTTGCTGGCGAGCGCCAGATCACGAGGATGGGAAGAGGAGGAGGAGCAGCCAAAGCCCAGGTGATCGCTGCGTCAATGAGGGCATAAGCGTTGGTGTTGTAAACACCCGCCACAGTCGAAGCGTTCATGAACAACGCGACGCGACGGCTCAACGCGAGGGTGCTGTTATTCGCGAGCAGCGATCCCCTTTCGAAGCCCCAGGTGTTTATGCGGCCGACATCAACGCCGGGCGTGGCATTGGTGGCAATGATGATCGCATTCGTTCCGACCGTGTAGGGAAGAGCGGAAGAATTGACGGTGGCGGCAAGTCCAGGTTCAACGATCTCGATGGTTCCGGACTTCCCAGCCGCCAGCGGATGGCCCTGGTTTGCCGTCGAAATCGAGAGGCTGGTGTGGCCGCCTGCATTGCCGAACGTGTTTTGAGTCTGAAAGAGCAACTCGTCGTAGAGTCCCGGCTCGGCACAGACAACCGGGATGCGCCCCGGGCGCAGAGTCCCGCTCGAAAGCCCGTTGAGCGGTACGCTGCCACTGCCGACACTCGACGAAATCAGGATCAAATCCTTCCCGGGGAACAGGTCGCCCAACAGCGGGTCTTGATCGTCGGCCAGGGTCACGGTATGTCCCTGCCCAACGAGGCGATCGCGAAGTTCCTGATCCTGAGCGAGGGTGGCGGTGTTGGGATCAACCACGGTGTTGATCACGAAGAGAATGTTCGCCGCTTCGGTTTTTGAAAGTTCGAAGCTTCCGAGGATGAGCACCAACAATGACACCGTAAGCCATTGGGTCTTCTGAGGAGTGTTTGTTTTCATGTCGAGCTTCCTGGTTGGTTTATCTGTGACGCCTGAGAATCCAATTCTGCCATACCCGATTTCGCACCCGTATCTCGTGGCCCGTGGCTCTGTTCGAAACGATTGATGGGAGTCAGACGACTCGCCACACTGAATTGGAGGGTGATTTGTTTCCATCTGCTTTGTCGCTTCGGCCCAAAAGGTGTGCGTCACCCAATAAAATAGTGGAACGCGAGCAGGCTAAGAGGGTGTATGCGAATGTCACGCGGTCATTGGTTTGATTTCCGAATAGGACTTTCGATCTATTCTCGAAACAGGGACATAAGAAGACATCAAATGAGGCGCCTTGTAGCTTAAAGGTGCTTTCGGTGATGGCAAACGTCGAGGCGATCTCTTGTCGGAATCAAGTCTTCAATAGTAACGGGAAGCGGTTGAATCGGAGTAAGAAACTCCTGGCCAGATTTTGGACAAAACCGTCCAGGTTTTGTGACAAGCCCTCGTTGCGCACCTCGGGAGCCAAGGCGGCACAAAAAAAGCATCGTTGATCATTGGAACCCGCATGGGGACGATGTATCCTTCGCGTGCCACGCAAGTTGATCGGCATCGGGGCGGACACTAGCAGACTGAACGCACAACTTTGTTTTCTCCCTCCAATTGAACGGCCCGTCGTATGCGGGGTGGCGTGATCAGAACAATTCTTTTGGCGAACCAAACGATGTCCTCGCGCATCCAACTTCTTGAAACGTAGATATGCTGGTTGAACGTAAGAAACCACCAGT
>Ga0075421_100006910_pt1 | contig 13872 bp, 12 predicted proteins | sample SoiMetdeltSBSDD5_FD_75292 | JGI IMG/M metagenome (GOLD analysis project Ga0075421, IMG submission 75292) | Bulk soil microbial communities from a Populus tree surrounding site in Tennessee, USA - Soil MetaG P. deltoides SBSDD5 | ecosystem: Environmental > Terrestrial > Soil > Tree plantation...
GACGGGCTGACGCCGGTGCAGGAGCTGGCGGGGGGGACGCCGACGGCGAACCTGCTGACCGGGCTCGGCATCGACGAGTACTTCACGCGGACGGACTCGGTGGGCGTGCGGAACTACTTTACGCGCTCGACCGGCAGACATTCGCCGGGTTCGGCACCACGGGGAACCCGCCTACCTACGCCAGCACGATCACGACCAGCTACGATGCCCGCCACCGGCCGACGAGCATCGTCGATTCGGTGGCCGGGACGATCGCGCGCAGCAAGACGACGACCTGAACCTACACCGACATGGATCAAGTGGCGACGCGCGCAAATCCCTTATCGTGGCAGGAGTCGCTCACGGACGATCTCAACGCAATCTGAAAACCTGGACGGACGTGCCATGTCTTAACTAGTCACGGCGCAAGAATCTCGCCTGTTCCGGAACGAGTTGAGCTGGTGGGCACTTCCAGCTGACACTTGACTGTTGCATATAGTCTGGGCCAGGTGAACCGCTAGCCGCCGGACCCAACCTTCCGATACTGCTCACGGTCGAATCCGAAGATCGCCTTGCTTCCGCGCACGAGGATCGGACGCTTGATCAGGTTGGGCTGCTGCACCATCAAATCGATCGCCTCCTTCTTCGACTTCGGCAGCGGCCGCTGCTTGAAGACCGGACTGCGCGTGCTCACGTAGTCGAGGAAGTGCGTCTCGTCGATGTGCCGCTCGAGAAAGGCCCGATCCGGCGGGGTCTTGTTGATGTCGACCTCGGTGATCGCCACCCTGTGCGTGTCCAGATAACTTCTGGCGTTGCGGCAGGTGGTTCACGTCGGCTTCCAGTAGAAGGTGGCGCTGGGCATGGCGCGCATTGTACCGCTGCCGCTGCCGTCGAGGCGGACGATCCGGCTAGAATAAGAAGTTCGGTGGACCGTGCTGACCGTCAACGAGATCTTTCACTCGATTCAGGGGGAATCGACGCACTCCGGGCGTCCGTGCGTCTTCGTCCGCCTGACGGCGTGCGACCTGCGCTGCTCGTGGTGCGACACTCCCTACGCGTTCACCGAGGGGCGCAAGGTCTCGATTGACGACGTCGTCGCGCAGGTCCGTGCCTACGGCTGCGGGCTGGTGGAGATCACCGGCGGCGAGCCGCTCCTCCAGCGCGACGTCTATCCGCTGATGGCCTCGCTCCTCGCGCAGGGGCTCGAGGTCATGGTCGAGACCGGCGGCCACCTGAGCGTGGCCGAGGTGCCCGAAGGGGTCGTCCGCATCGTCGACGTCAAGTGCCCCGGCAGCGGCGAGGCCGCCCGCATGCACTGGCCCAACCTGGACCTGCTGCGTTCCCGCGACGAAGTGAAATTCGTGATCCGCGATCGCGCCGACTACGACTACGCGAAGGACGTGGTCGCGCGGTACGATCTGACCACCCGAGTCGCCGCCGTCCTGTTTTCGCCGGTCCACGGCGTGCTGGCGGCCGCCGATCTCGCCGCCTGGATCCTCGCCGATCGCCTGCCGGTCCGGCTGCAGCTGCAGTCCCACAAGTACATCTGGGGCGCCGACGTCCGGGGCGTCTGACCGCCGCATGAGGGCCATCGTCCTGTTGAGCGGCGGGCTCGATTCGACGACGGCTGCCGCGATCGCGCGCGCCGACGGCTATGAGCTGTACGCCCTGACGATCCGCTACGGTCAAATCCACGCGCGCGAGATCGACGCGGCGCGGGCGGTGGCTGCCGCGCTCGGCGTGGCGCGGCACCTCGAGCTCGCTGTCGACCTGTCGGCATTCGGCGGGTCGGCGCTGACGGGCGACGGGGCCATCCCGAAGGATCGCGATCTGAGCGCCGCGGACATCCCCTCGACCTACGTGCCGGCGCGCAACACCGTGTTCCTGTCGCTGGCGCTGGCATGGGCGGAGGTCGTGGGAGCGCAGGCGATCGTGCTCGGCGTCAACGCGATCGATTACTCGGGCTACCCGGACTGCCGCCCCGAGTATCTCGCCGCCTTCGAGCAGATGGCAGCGCTGGCGACCCGCGCCGGCGTCGGCGGCGCTCAACTGCGGATCCTCGCGCCGCTGATTCGCCTGTCGAAGGCGGACATCATCAGAAAGGGTTTGTCGCTCGGCGTGGACTACGGCCTCACGCACAGCTGCTACGATCCGGGGCCGGGCGGCCGGCCGTGCGGCCGCTGCGACAGTTGCCGGCTGCGCGCGCTCGGCTTCCGCGACGCCGGTGCGGTCGATCCCCTGATGAGCACGAGATCGTGACCGATCGCATCTACTATACCGACGCTTACGCCAGGGAGTTCGACGCCAACGTCCTCGAGCTCGCTACGGTCGACGGGCGCCGTGCGGCGATCCTCGACCGCACCGCGTTCTATCCAACCTCCGGCGGCCAGCCGTTCGATACCGGCGCGCTCGGCGCCGCACGCGTCGTCGACGTCGTCGATCGCGACGATGGCACGGTGCTCCACCTCGTCGAGGGGGAGCTGGCGCCGGGGCCGGCGCATGGACGTATCGATTGGGATCGGCGCTTCGAACACATGCAGCAGCATACCGGGCAGCACGTGCTGTCCGCGGCCTTCGACCGCGTGTGCCAGGCGCGCACCGAGAGCTTTCACCTCGGGACCGCATCCGCCACGATCGACCTCGCGCGCGAAGTGTCGCCGGCGCAGATAGCCGAGGCCGAGCTCGCCGCCAACCGAGTGGTTTGGGACGACCGCCCCGTGCAGGTGCGGTTCGTCGACGCTGCCGAAGCAGCGGCGCTGCCGCTGCGTAAGGATCCCGTGCGTACCGGACGTCTCCGGATCGTGGAAGTCGAAGGGTTCGATCTGTCCGCGTGCGGCGGTACTCACGTGTCGAGGACCGGCGCCATCGGTAACATCAGCGTCGCCTCGGCCGAACGGTTCCGCGGCGGCAGCCGGATCGAGTTTCGCTGCGGCATCCGGACGCTGCACGGCTATCGCGCGCTGCGTGATGCCGCGGCGTCGGCGAGCCGCCTGCTCTCGACCGGCCCCGACGACCTTCCGGCGGCGATTGAGCGTCTGCAGGCGGAGAACAAGGACGTCAGGCGCAGCCTGAAGGATGTGCAGGCCAGGCTGGCGCAGCACGAGGCCGTCGCCCTCGCGTCCCGCGGCGTGACGGTCGGCCCGGCCACGTTCGTCATCGAAGCGCTCGAGGAACTGGATGCTGCCGGTCTCAAGACCATCGCCACCGCCATCGTCGAGCGCTCAGGCCATGCCGTGATCCTTGCTTCCGGCTCGAAGCCCGCGGCCCTGGTCGTCGCGCGCGCCGCCGGCGTTGCGCTGGATGCTGCGGCCGTCGTGAAGGCGCTGACCGCCAGGTTCGGCGGCAGGGGAGGCGGCCGCCCCGAGCTTGCGCAAGGAGGGCTGGATTCGTCGGCACAGGAGGCCATCGCGTTCGCGCGCGCGGAATGGGGTGGCGACGCGGTGCGCTGACGCCCGGGATCGCAGGCCTGAAGGCCTGCGCTACGCTGCCGAGCGCCGAACGCCGAACGCCGAACGCCGAGCGCCGAACGCCGAGCGCCGAACGCCGGGTCCCGGATCCCGGGTCCCGGATCCCGGGTCCCGAGTCCGTCACTTCCCCTGCAGTTTCACGATCGTCCGTCCCGCCTCGCGGGCGACGTCCTCGTTCCGGTCGGTTGACGCCTTCCGCAGCGCCGGCAAAGCCGGGTTGGCGGCCTCGCCGAACGAGCCGAGCGCGGCGGCGGATGCGCGGCGCACTTCGGCATCGGGATCGGCGAGTCCGGCCGTCAGCGCCGGCACCGCCTCCTCCGGACCGTCGTGGATGATCCCAAGGTAGGTCGCACCCACCGCGCGAACGCTCGGATCGCGGTCGCTCATGCCGGCAATCAACAGCGGCAGCACGAGCGCCAAATCCAGCGGCGCGCGATCCTTCAGCTTCCCGATCGACCGCAGTGACTCGCGGCGGACGATGGCGTCGTCGCTGCGGAGGGCGTCGCGCAGCGGCGGCAGGGCCTCGCGGCCCATGTAACTCAGCGCGATCGCCGCTTCCGACGTCACCGCCGGCTCGATCAGCAGCCCCGCGACTTCAGGGATCGCCGGCGCGGCGGCCTGACCGATGATGCCGGCGGCCTTGAGCGCCGCCTTGATCCGTTCGGCCTCGGCGTCGGGGTCGCGCAGCACGGTCTGCACGACCGGCAGCGCCCGGGCGCCGAGCGCGGCCACTTCTTCGGACGCTGCTTCGACCTCGCGCGGGTTCTGGCTATACAGGTTGTCGAGCCATTCTTCGGTGTCCGTAGCTGCCGTCTCGGGGGGTGGCGGCGTGGCGCGTCCTCGCGCGTAGTACAACGCTCCTCCCGCTGCGAGCAGGACGACCGCGGCAATGGCGGGCAAGCGGGTCATTGCACCCGTCCGCGCGGCCGGCCGCGGGTGAAGTTCGCCAGCACCTCGACGGCCAGATCGGCAATCCAGTTGACGGTCGCGGAGGGAATCACGAAGCCGTTGCCGAGGATCGAGAACACGAGCAGCTCGCCGTCGCGCGTGCGCACGAAGCCGGAGAGCGAGCGCACGTTGGAGATCGATCCGGTCTTGGCGAGCGCGTTGCCTTCGGCCCGCGTCCGGCGCATCCGCGTCGCCAGCGTCCCGTCTGTGCCGGCAATCGGCAGCGTCCCGATCAGCGCGTCGCGATGCTTCGCGTCTTTGTACATGTGCTCGAGAATCGTCGTCAGCGCCGCCGCGGAGACATAGTTATACCGTGAGAGGCCAGACCCGTCGGCCATCACGTACGCCTCGCCGCCGACCCCCCACGCCTTCAGCGTCGCGTTCGCCGCCTCGCGGCCGGCCGCGATGGTGCCGAGGCCGCCGGTGACCCGGCCCGCGGCCTTCAACAGCGTCTCGGCATACAGGTTCTGGCTGACTTTCATCATCACCGTGGCGATGGCGCGAAGCGGTGGCGACGTCCTCGTGGCCAGGACGCGCCGCTCGAGCCCGGCATCGATCGCTGCTGCCACGTCGTCGAAGTCCACCGCGTCCCCCGACACCGGGATACCGCGCGCGGCCAGGCCGTCCTTGAGGGACTGCGCGAAATATATGGTCGGGTTTACCACGGCCACAGAGCGGACGACCGGTTTGCCACCTGCGGGAATCGTGCCGGTGACCTCCAGGATGGGCTTGTCCAGATACCGGCGGAAGTCGATCGAGTCCTGCGAACCGCCGGCGCCGGTCGTGGCTCGATTCAGGACGACAAGGCCGCTGCCGGCGGCCAGCCGGATGCCGGCGGGTTCCCCGGCCGCGCCGGGCGTCACCACGAGCTCGGCCACGTTCTCGTTGAACTGCAGCGCGCCAACCGGCGCTGCGTAGCCGTACTGCAGGTAATCCCACGCCCAGCCGCCGCCGAGCCCCTCGTCGTCGAACGCCTGATCGTCGCCGACGATCCGGCCTTCGATCGAGCTGATGCCCGCAGCTTTCAGGGCGTTCGCCCATTCGGAGAGCAGCGCCTCGCCGGCGCCGTCTCGCGTGTTGATCGTCGGATCGCCGCCGCCGCGGACGTACAAATCGCCACGCAGGACTCCTCCTTCAACCGGTCCGGAGGCTTCGAGCGTCGTCGTCAGGGTGGCGTCCCAGCCAAGCGCTTCGGCGGCGGTTGCAAGTGTGAGGATCTTCATGTTCGACGCCGGCATCATGAGCTTGCCGGCGTTGAGCGTGAAGATGGATTCCCCCGACTCGACGGAGCGGATGTCCACCGCCCATTGCCCGTGCGCCATGAGCGGGGCATTGAAGACAGCCGTCAGATCGTGCCGCAGTTGAGCGACAGAGCGACCGTCGGATGGCGCTGCAGGCGCTGCGTGTGTTGCGCACGCGGCAACTGTAACGCTCAGCGTGGCAGCGCCTGCGGCCCGAGCGAGGCGCGACCAACCTCCTATTTCAGTTCCTCGAGGGCTTTGACGATCGAGTCGAGCGTGGCGACGTTGACGGTGGCGGGCGACGGGTCCGCGGCGCGCGCGGCATATGCCGCCGCTCCGCTGCGCGCGAACGTCACCCGATCCTCTTTCTTGCCGTCGTCGTACTTGATGGCGACCGTCAGCTCTGGCTTCTCGAGCGCGGCCTTCGCGCCGGCCGCGCCGAAGGCGGTCGCCTGCGCGCCCGTGATTGCGCTCAGGAGTGCCTCGACCTTGTTGGCATCCAGGTCCCGCGCCTGCGGTGACACCTGCCGCCACTTCTCTTCCTCCTGGCCTTCCTTGTTCTTGACCTTCGTCCGCTCGAACACCTGCGTCTGTCCGCCGCGCGCGATCTCCAAACGCGTCGAGTTGAACGAGCGCGCGTCGAACAGGTCCTTCTGGCGGAACTCGAACGGATCCTTCTTGAGCTCCTCGAGCAGCGATCCGTCGACGACGAACACCATCGGCCGGGATTGATCGCGCGCGTAGACCCCGTCTTCGGCCTTGCTGCCGAACACGAGCGCCGCCTGGGATGACCCGGTGCCGAGGCGCACGGTCGCCGCCGGCTTGTCGAGGCCGAACTTTTTCAGCTCGGCGGCGTCCGGCGCGGCGATCGACTTCATCTGTAGTCCTGAGAGCCGCCCGATCAGCCCCTCGACCGCGCCGAAATCCGCCCGGGCATTTCCCGGAGACGTCATCAGCCACTCGCCGTTCGCCTTGGCGAAGCGTGTCGTCCGGTCGGCGGAGACGATCTCGATCGCGTCGAGCTTGTCGCGCTCCAGGCGCACCGCTGACTTGTCGCGGAGGTCGAACGGTTTGCGGTTGAACGTGGAATCGAGGTAGGAGGCAATCAGGAACACCTTGTTCTCGTTCCCCCGCCGCGCGTAGTAATCGCTGCCCGGCGGCGTCTTCTGCCCGATCTGCAGCGTCTGGTCCTTGCCGCCGGCCTTGAACGTCACCTGCACGCGCGGCTGCGCGAGCCCGTACTCCTTGAGGTCCGCCGCGTTCTCGTCGACGACGCTTTGCATTTCGAGCGTCGAGAGGTTCGACGTCAACCCCGAGACTTCGGCGCTGTCCGGCTTGGCTGCTTCAGGAGCCACGATCTGCCACTCGGCGTTGGCCTTGCGCAGCGTCGTCTGCTCGCCGTTTTCCGCTTTGATGGAGATCTCCTCGATCTTGTCCGCTTCGACGGCGAAGACCTTCTCCTTCTTCGGCGTGTCGTCCGCCGGCGTGCGCTTCGATTCGACGAAGTACAGATACGAGCCGAGCGCGACGAGCACTATCACGAGACCGAGGAACGTCCGCAGCCCACGCATCGTGCTATCGCCTCCGCCACCAGGTCTGGACGCCGGTCAGCAGGATGAGGCCCGGAATGATGAGGACCGTGAGCCAGAAAATGCGCGTCTGCTGATCGCGGGTGAGGGTGATCCGGCGATCTTCGGGATCCTTGGGCCGGATCGCGATCAGGTTCTCCTGCTGCGCCAGCCAGTTCACCGCGTTCAGGAACAGGTCGCGGTTGCCGGGGATGCCGAGCCACTGGTTGGCGACGAAGTCCGAGTCGCCGAACACCACGACGCGCGTCTCAGGCTTCGGCGTGTCATCCGGCTTTGCTCCAGCGGGAGGCGGCGGGGTGCTTTCGGCCGGCGCCGAGACGGCCGCGGCCAGCGACACCGGGCCCGCTTTGTCTCCTTTGTCGACCTCGCGCGCCACCTGGCCGGAGGTCGTCAGCTTCTTGATGTCGGTTTCGGCCCAGCTGCTCGGACTGGTTTCGACCAGCGTCTGCGGGAACCGGCCGGACGTGCTCCCGGTCACCGCAGCCACCGACCGCGCCAGCGGATACGCCGTGATCAGCCGGAATCCCTCGGTGATGGCGTGGGCGTTGTATTTCGCCGCGACCGGTACTTCGGCGCCGGTGCCGAACAACTGCCCCATGCCGCTGACGTCGACGACGACGTTGGCGCCGATCTCAATCCCCCAGTCGTGCACCAGCGCCGTCAGGTTGGTGAGCGGCGGCGCGTCGGCACGGTCCGGCGGATCGAGCATGAACAGGATCTTGCCGCCGCGGCCCAGATACTTCTTGAGCATGTCGATCTCGGCGGCAAAGTAATCCGTCTTCGGTCCGGCAATGATGAGGACCGAGGCGTCGGCCGGCACTTCCTTCTGCTGCGGCAGTACGAGCTTTTCGACGGAGTAGTTGTCGTTGGCGAGCGAGGCCTTGATGGTGCTGTATCCCGGACGGTCGCCGCCGTCCGCGTCGCGTTCGCCGTGCCCTTCGACGAAGTACACCTTGTGCTGGCGGCCCTGGACCACCTTGACCAGGCCGTTGACCAGTTCCTGCTCGCCGTCGGAGGTCACGCGCTCGACCCGACCGTCGTACTCGAGGACCACCGTGCCGAGCGCCTCCACCTTGTACTGATTGGCGAGCGACGGCCGCTTCACCGCGTCGATGTACTCGACCGATACCTGCTTCGACGCGTAGGTGAACTCGTCGAGCCGCTCGCGGAAGCGGGCGAACTCGTCGGACGAGGCGAACACCTTGATGTTCACCGGGCGCTGCAGGCTCTGCAGCACCTTTCGCGTCTGCTCCGAGAGCGTGTACTGCTTGGCCGCGGTCAGATCCCAGCGTTTGTTGTGGCGCGCCGCCAGGTAGTTCAACGCGACGAGAATCGCCAGCACGACGATCATGCTGGCCACCGCGAGCGAGCCGAACCGCGCCTCGCGGCCGGCGAACGCCCGCGCGATCTCGCGCCATTGGCTGAGGATGTAGAGCAGCGTGCAGACCAGGCCGGCGATGGCGAAAGCGCTGTAGTACTGCTGCCATTCAGGCTTCAGGAACCGGATCGCGACCGCCGTGAAAACCAGCGCGACCCCGAGCCAGCCGAGCAATCCGAGAACGCGTTTCAACAAGTTAACCTCGCCACCGCTCGCTGTCCACCGACTTGGCCGTGAGGAAGAGACCGAAAGTAATGAAGCTCAGGTAATAGACGACGTGCTTCGTGTCGATCACGCCGCGCGCGAAGTCGTCGAAGTGATCGGTGATCGACAGCGTCGTCAGAATCTGCCGCGTGATCGGCCCCGACTGATCGGCCATCCAGTTGACCACCCAGAGCATGAGGAAGACGGCGAAGGTCAGCGCTCCGGCGACGATCTGATTCTTCGTGAGGCTCGAGATGAGCAGGCCCATCGAGATGAAGCAGCCGCCCATCAGCAGCAGCCCGAGGTAGCCGGCGGCGAGCGGACGCCATTCGGGGTTGCCGAACCAGAACAGAATCCCCATGTAGAGCAGCGTCACGAGCAGCATGCCGCCGTAGAGACCCATGGCGCCGAAAAATTTGCCGAGGATGATCTGGACGTCGGTCAGCGGCGACGTGAGCAGCAGCTCGATCGTCCCCGAGCGTTTCTCTTCCGAGTAGATCCGCATCGTGATGACCGGCATCAGGAACAGCAGGATGACGGCGACGTTCAGCAGGACGAACCGGATCATGTCCTGGTTGATGTTGGCGCCGCCGCCGCCCCCCATCTGCATCATCTGCTCGCTGCGGCGGACGAAGATCGTCAGGTAGACGTAGAAGAACCAGCCGAACAGCAGCGAGAACAACCCGATGATGATGTAGGCAATCGGCGACGCGAAGTAGGAGCGCAGCTCCTTCTCCGTGATCGCCAGCACGTTACGCACGCTGTTCACTGCGCGCCTCCTCCGGCACTTCGTCCGTTGTCACCTGCAGGAAGATCTCCTCGAGGCTCATGCGCATCGGCCTGAGCTCGAGCAGGCCCCAGCCGCGGCCGACGATCGCCCGCGCGATTTCCCGGCGGACGTCGGTCCCGCGGGTGCTCTCCACTTCGTATCCCGCGGCGTGGGCGCGCTCCTCCGACGGCGCGACGCGGGTGACCCCGGGGATCGCCTGCAGCACCGCCGCGGCGTCGGCGCCGTCCGCGTCCACCTGCACGTACATCGTCTCCGCCCCTTTGAGTCGCGCGGTGAGGTTCTCCGGCGTGTCCACCGCGACCACGCGTCCCTTGTTGATGATGACGACGCGATGGCAGGTTTGCGCGACCTCGGGGAGGATGTGGGTGCTGAGGATGATGGTGTGGTCGCCGCCGAGGCTGCGAATCAGATCGCGCGTCTCGATGATCTGCTTCGGATCGAGGCCGGCGGTCGGCTCGTCGAGGATCAGCACCTCGGGGTTATGGATGAGCGCCTGCGCCAGCCCGACGCGCTGGCGGTAGCCCTTCGAGAGCTTGCTGCAGTGGCGCGCGGCCATGTCCGCGACGTGCGTGCGCTCCATCACCGTCTTGACGCGATCGCGGCGCTCCTTCGCGGGCACTCCCTTGATCTTGGCGACGAAGTCGAGATACTCGCGCACCGTCATGTCCGGGTAGAGCGGCGGCGTTTCCGGCAGGTAGCCGGTGCGCCGCTTGGCCTCGATCGGGTGGGTGAACAGATCGTGCCCCGCGACAGCGGCCTTGCCCTCCGTCGGCGGCATGTAGCCGGTCAGGATCCGCATCGTGGTGGTCTTGCCGGCGCCGTTGGGGCCGAGAAACCCCAGGATTTCGCCGCGTTCGACGCGGAAGCTGACATCGTCCACGGCCGTCACGCGGCCGTAGCGCTTCGTAATGTGCTGGACTTCGATCACTTATGACTCCCGCCGAGGCCTAACGTATAGACAGGGAAAAGATTACAGGCCGAACCCGCATAGTAGTCAGATGGGGAAAAACGTGTCAAGGCGGTCGCCTTGACAAACATATGAGCGAGTGTTCATATATTCATATGTCTCCGCCCGTCTTGGCTCAGTCGGCTCAGTCGGCTCAGCCGGAAACCGCCACCGCGTGCAGCGCGCCGCACCTCGACCCGGCCGGCGCCGACGCGCGACGCCGGTCGCTCCTCGAGACGCACACCGTCGAGGTGCTCGCGGAGACCTTCCGCGTGCTCGGCGATCCGACCCGCGTCCGCATCCTCGACGCCCTGGCCGGCGGCGAGCTGTGCGTCTGCGATCTCGCGTCGATCGTATCGATGAGCGAATCCGCCGTCTCCCATCAGCTCCGGCTGCTTCGCACCATGCGGCTGGTCCGGCCGCGCCGCGCGGGACGTCAGGTCTTCTACTCGGTGGACGACCACCACATCCTCGAGCTGCTCCAGCTTGCCGGCACGCACGCGCAGGAGAGGCCGTCAGCACTATGACTCCGTGCCCTGTCTGTGAGTTGCACGCCGAGTCGATCTTCAAGGTCGAGGGGATGGACTGTCACGAAGAGGTCGCCATCCTCGAGCGCAGCCTGAAGCGGCTCGCCGGCCTGGAGGCGCTCGACGCGGACGTCATGGGCCAGCGGCTCCGGGTGAAATATGACGCCGCGAAGCTCTCGACGGCCGGCATCGCCGAAGCGGTGGCGCGCACCGGGATGCGCGCCTGGCTGGAGCACGACGAGCCGCAGCCGGTTCCGCCGGCGGCGGTCTCACGCCGGCGCCTCGTTCTGCTGTCGGGCGCGGCGCTGGCGGCCGGCCTCGCCCAGCAGGCGCTCGGCCTGGCGATCGTGCCGGCCTGGATTCCCTACGCCCTCTCGATTGCGCTCGGCGTGCCGCCGATCGCCCGCCGCGCGCTGGCGTCCGCCCGCGCCCTGAGCCTCGACATCAACGTCCTGATGCTCATCGCGGTGACCGGCGCGATCGCCCTCGGGGAATGGGGCGAGGCGGCCTCGGTCGTGTTCCTGTTTGCGATCGCGCAGCTGCTCGAGTCCCACGCGATGGATCGCGCGCGCAGCGCGATTCGCGCGCTGATGGATCTTGCGCCCGCCGAAGCGATCGTCCGGCGCAACGGCGCCACGGTCACCGTTCCGATCGACGACGTGGCGGTCGGCGACACGGTCGTGGTGCGGCCGGGGGAAAAAGTGCCGCTCGACGGCCGGGTGACTGCCGGCAGCAGCTACGTCAACCAGGCGCCGGTCACCGGCGAGTCGCTGCCGGTCGACAAGGAAGCCGGCGCGGACGTATTTGCCGGCACGATCAACGGCCGCGGCGCGCTCGACGTCGAGGTGACGCGGCTCCGCCGCGACTCCACGCTCGCGCGGATCATCCACCTCGTCGAGCGGGCCCAGGCCCAGCGGGCGCCGACCCAGACCTTCGTCGACCGCTTCGCGCGGATCTACACGCCGATCGTTCTGGCGGCGGCGCTGGCGGTGGCGTTTCTGCCGCCGCTCCTGTTCGGCGGCGCATGGCCGGACTGGATCTATCGCGCCCTGGTCCTGCTCGTGATCTCCTGCCCGTGCGCGCTCGTAATCTCGACGCCGGTGTCGATCGTCTCGGCGCTGGCGGCCGCCGCGCGCAAGGGAGTGCTCATCAAGGGGGGCGTGCACCTCGAACGGCTCGCGGCCGTCAGGTGCCTCGCGTTCGACAAAACCGGCACGCTGACCAAGGGTCAGCTCAGGGTCGAGGACGTCGTCCCGCTCGACGGCCTCCCCGCGAACGAAATCCTGCGGCTCGCGGCGTCGCTCGAGCTGCATTCCGAGCATCCGATCGGCCGCGCGATCGTCCGCCGCGCCGAGCAGGCGGGGCTCACCGCGGCCGTGCCCGACGGTTTCCAGGCCTTGCCCGGGCGCGGCGCCGAAGGACGCGTCGGGTCGCAGCAGGTGCTGGTCGGCAGCCACCGCTTGTTCGAGGAGCGCGGCATGTGCTCGGATCGCGCCGAGCAGGTCCTCGATCGCTTCGCGGCCGACGGCGCCGGCACGGTGATGGTCGGATCTGCGGGGCGGACGATTGGCATCATCGGCGTCGCCGACGAACCGCGCGAAGCCGCACGCGGCGCGGTCGACATGCTCCGTTCTCAAGGGATCGAGCACATCGCCGTGCTGACCGGCGATCACGAGGCGCCCGCCCGCGCGCTCGCCACGAGCCTTGGCCTCGACACCTGGTATGCCGGGCTGCTGCCGGAGGACAAGGTCGCCGCCGTCAACGATCTGCGGGCGCGCTTCGGCACCCTGGCGATGGTGGGCGACGGCGTGAACGATGCCCCCGCGCTCGCCACCGCCGACGTGGGCATCGCCATGGGCGCGGCCGGGACCGACGCCGCGCTCGAGACCGCGGACGTCGCTCTCATGTCCGACGAGCTCGTGAAGATCCCCTACGCGATTCGCCTCAGCCGGGCGACGTCGCGGAACATCCGCGCCAACATCGCCTTCTCGCTGATCCTGAAGGGGGCGTTTCTCGCCCTCGCCGTCTCCGGGGCGGCAACGCTCTGGATGGCCGTCGTCGCCGACACCGGCGCCTCGCTGATCGTCATTGCCAACGCGCTGCGGTTGCTGCGGGAGTGATCGCAGGCCTGAAGGGCTGCGCTACCAAGACACGGTCACGCCTTGCGGTTGGTAAAAAAATGCTGATCGACGAATTCGTCGACCGCCGCCTGGTCGCCTGACTCCACCTTCTCGAACTGCAGCCCCATCCCGAGCCGGCGGTCGCTCCACGCGACGCGGGACTCGGCTTCGATGTCGCGCTTCGAGCCGGGCAGCCTGAAGCGCGCCCGCACTTTCGCGCCGGCCTGCAGCGGGCTCATGGTCCGGATGGCGATCCCGCCCTTGCTCAGATTCAGCGTCAGCGCCGCGGCGATGGTGTTGCCGAACCGGTAGTTGATCGGGATGCCGAGGACGACGCGCGGGCTGCCGCGCCGGTTGAAGTTGTCGGGGAAGAGATGCGGCGCCAGCGACGGCAGGATGTGCTGCACCGCGCTGTACTCGTTGACGTAGCCGGCGACGCCGAGCGCCGCGAGCTCGCGCACTTCGTCGGCGGTGGCGATCGTGCCGCTGAAAATCAGGATCGGCACCCGCCCTTGATCCATCTTCCGGATGGAGCGCACCAGGTCGACGCCGCCGGCGTGCGGCAGCCGCAGATCCAGGACGATCAGGTCCAGCCGCTCGAGATCGGAGCGCACCCGCGCGAGCAGCTCCGCCGCGCTCTTGACGCTGTGAGCGGTGTGCCCGGCGCCGAGTAGTGCCGTCGC
>Ga0075421_100006915_pt1 | contig 13865 bp, 17 predicted proteins | sample SoiMetdeltSBSDD5_FD_75292 | JGI IMG/M metagenome (GOLD analysis project Ga0075421, IMG submission 75292) | Bulk soil microbial communities from a Populus tree surrounding site in Tennessee, USA - Soil MetaG P. deltoides SBSDD5 | ecosystem: Environmental > Terrestrial > Soil > Tree plantation...
GTGGAATATGGCGCGGCCGTCGAGGTTTACCGGGTGGTTGTCAACGCGCCCTGCAGCCAGGGCGCCGCCGGCTTTGGCACGACGCTCGGGCCGACCTTCACCATTGGCACCGGGTTCTTCGGGAGATCCTCGATCGGCGAGAACATCGGTCCGCAACATCTCGTTCATTGGACCCGGGTCGCGTGGTCCAAGGAGGTGGACCCCTCGATCGGCACGCGAGACTTGGCGGGGCTGAAGCATCCGGGTCCGCTTGCCGAGGCGCCCGCCGACGGGGTGCCGGGCAAGGGTCGGGCGATGCCGCCTGGACCCCGCAGCGACGATATCCGGAACGAGATTCGTCGCATTGTTGCCGAAGAGCTGCGTCGCGCACTGAAGAGCTGACCATGGCCGAGCTCAGATCCTTCATTTTCATCGATCAGCTGCAGCCGCAGACTCTCGGCTATATGGCGACATGGATCCGCGGAAGCTTGCCGCGGGCCAATGTCGCGGCGCAGATCATCGAGGTGGCGCCTGGACTCGATATCGAGGCTTTGACCGACGTGGCGGTCAAGCACAGCGAGGTCCAGGCGGGCATTCTGGTGGTCGAACGCCAGTACGGCTATCTCGAATTCCATTCGCGCTCGACGGCGGCCGTCAAGTCCTCGGCGCAAGCGGTCCTGAATGCGCTCGGAGGGCGACCCGAGGATGCGCGGAAACCTCAGATCCTTGCCTCGCATATCGTTACGCGGATCGATCCGCAGCACGCATTCCTGATCAATCGCAACAAGCTTGGCTCGATGATCCTGGGCGGTGAATCGCTCTACATCATGGAGATGGAGCCGGCTTCCTATGCCGTCCTTGCGACCAATGCTGCGGAGAAGGCAGCAAATGTGAAGATCGTCGACTATCGAATGATCGGTGCAACCGGACGGGTCTATCTCGCTGGTCCGGAAGCGGAGATGCGCAACGCCCGCGATGCCGCCGAGGATGCTCTGCGGGAGGCTAGATCGTAGCCGATGACCACACCCGAGGAGATCCGCGCGATCATACGCGAAGTGCTGGCGGAGGAAATAGCCAGCCTGCGGCGTCCGGCGACCCGGGAGGAACGGGTTGCCATTGCCAGCGACTCCGATCTTGCGCGGTTTGTGGCGCGACTTCTTGACCTCACCAATGACGCGGAGCTGCGGCGAGAAATTTCGGAGGGCCGTTACGTGTTCCGGCTCGGCAATGCCAATGCGGCGCGACCGGAGGCGCGCCAGAGCCGAACGCCGGCTGCACCGTCCTCGCGAGCGGTTCGATTCGACAACGGTCTCGTCACCGAGCGCCATGTCGATAGCCTCGCAGAAGACACCCGAACGATCTCGGTGGCGAAGGGCGTGCGATTTACGCCATTGGCCCGCGATAGACTACGAAGCCGCGGGATCAACGTGGAAAGGAGCGGCTGATGATCAAGGGCAAAGTTGTCGGCCGGCTATGGGCTACCAAGCGCGTGGCCAGCCTCCCGCAGGGAGGCCTGCTGGAGATCGAGCTGGAGAGCGGTGCGCGACTTATCGCTTTCGATCCGCTTGGATGTGCCGAGGGCGAGGAGGTTCTGGTCACGCAAGGATCGGTGGCCGCCGGTCATTTCGAGAAGGTGAGGGCACCTGTCGACGCCCTGATCATCGGTTCGGTCGATCCCCGGTAAACGAATGAAAGAGATGGAGGACGTGAAATGACCCAGGCAATTGGCATGATCGAGACGAAGGGCTATGTCGCTGCGCTGGCGGCGGCCGACGCGATGGTGAAGGCGGCCAATGTCGCGATTGTGGGACGCGAGCAAGTCGGCGACGGGCTGGTCGCCGTCGTTATCCGAGGCGATGTCGGCGCCGTGAAGGCAGCGACCGAGGCAGGCGCCGAAACGGCAGGGCAGGTCGGGGAGCTTGTCTCCGTCCACGTCATACCGCGCCCACATCCCGATCTTGGCAAGCACTTCACCGCGGACGGTAAGTGACGAGCACAAGCGACCCGGCTTGGACGTGAACGATGACCGAGCTGCGCGTCTATCTGCCGATTGGCAGGCTCATGCCGCAATTCGCGGCCTATCTGTCGACGCCGACCCGTGCGCGCGGCTATCCGCCGATGGCCGGCGACAGCAGCCTCATCGTCGAGGTCTCACCGGCTCTTGCCATTCATCGAATCGTCGACTTCGCCGTGAAGGCTTCTCCCGACCTTGAGCCGGGATTGTTGTTCACCGAGCGCCAATTCGGGGTGCTCGAGCTCCATTCGCGCGATCCACGCCTGGTGGAAGCTGCCGGAGAGGCGGTGCTGCGCGGCCTCAATGCCTCGCCCGAAGGGCAACTCAAACCGTCCATCCTGTTCTCCGACATCATTGCCGAGCTGTCGGACCAGCACGCAATCATTCTCAACCGGACAAGGGAGGCCTCCATGATCTTGCCCGGGGAGTCCCTTCTTGTCTTCGAGGTCCAGCCGGCGCTGTTCGCCGCCTTTGCTGCCAATGAAGCCGAGCGCGCAGCGCCGACCTCGACCCTTGTAGATGTGCAGATGATCGGTGCTTCCGGCCGTGTTTTCATGGCTGGCCGGTCCGAGGAGCTCCGGCGCGCCGAGAGCGAGATCCGCCGGGCCCTGAGCAGCATCAGCGGACGGTGAGAGAGTGTTGACGTTTTGCAGAATGGGGCAGACCCGCTAAAGTGTCGCTTCTCCGGCTTGCAGGTGAAGGCAATCGATGGAACTGCAATTCCTTGGATCGGGCGACGCATTTGGTAGCGGTGGACGGTACAACACCTGTTTCTACGTTAGCCACAGCCAGGGCGCCTTTCTCCTGGACTGTGGCGCATCCTCGCTGGTTGCTTTCCGCAGATTTGCAGCGGATCCGAACAAAGTCCGCGCAATCTTGATTACACACCTGCACGGAGATCATTTCGGCGGGCTACCATTTTTCCTTCTTGACGCACAACTGGTCAGCGGCCGCACGGCGCCGCTGACGATCGCCGGGCCTCCGGGCTTGAGGGAGCGGCTTGCGACAGCAATGGAGGTCCTCTTTCCCGGCTCGACGGAAATGCACCGTCAATTCGCGATAAGCATTCGTGAACTCGAACCCGAGGCACGGCACAATGTCGAAGGCATAGAGGTCACGCCCTATCTCGTGAAGCACCCTTCTGGTGCGCCGCCATTTGCGTATCGCATTGAAGTCGACGGAAAGATCCTTTGCTATTCAGGTGACACCGAATGGACCCACACCCTCAGCCAAGCCGCGAAGGCCGCCGACCTTTTCATCTCCGAATGCTACTCCTTCGATCGACGAGTCAAATTTCATTTGGACTACGCCACGCTTGCGCAACATTTGCCTGCACTCGGTGCAAAACGTGTCATTCTGACTCATATGAGCCAGGACATGCTCGCTCACCTCGAGGAGATCGAGTGTGAAACCGCAAGAGACGGAATGGTAGTCTCGATCTAACCTACTTCGGCCACTCTGGAGAGCCCCATGGAAAGGTCCATTCGCGCACTGTCGATAGCCGCCACGATTTTTCTGTTCTTCGTGATTCTTGCCGTCCCGGTCGATGCCGAGGATCGGGGTACCGAGGCACAAGCCAAGGCATTGGTCGCCAAGGCAATCGCTGCCTATGACGCCAAAGGGAAGAGCGTCTTCGCGGAAATGACGGCTCCCAGCACGGGCTTCACGCAGCTCGATCTTTACATGTTTGTGATAGGACCTGACCATAAAACCGTTGCCCATGGTGCAGACGCCTCCCAAGTGGGGCGCGACGTTCTGGCACTCAAGGATCCAACTGGAAAGCTCTTTGGTAGGGAGCTCTTCGATAAGGCGACCCAGGCCGGCACTTGGGTAGACTATGTTTATAAGGACCCGGCAACCGGCAAAGAGGAACCTAAGTCGTCATGGGTGGTGCGACACGACAATTACGTGTTCGGGTGTGGTGTCTACAAGCCAACAACATAGTGGGCGGCAGCAGACAGTTCTTCGATTTTTGCACGATTGACACCGCTTGGAAGTCTCACCGAATCGACTGGTTTGAAGTGCCATGACTATAATATGGTCGCGCAATTGAATTTGTGTTTCGTTCCTGAGGATTCAATCCAGCATGCCCGAACAATCCAAGTGGCGATCTCTTCCGACCGAACAGATCAATCCAGCGACACTGGATATAGACAAGCTCGACGCGACCGATATCGTCGAGCGGATGCTCGGCGAGGATCGGCTGGTAATCGCCGCAGTCAAAAGAGAAAAGGTTCGTATCGCTGCAGGTGTCGACATCATGACTCAAGCACTGAGGACAGGTGGCCGAATCATCCTTGTTGGCGCAGGCACGAGCGGCCGTCTGGGTGTTCTGGAGGCCGCAGAAATTCCGCCGACATTCGGGACGGATCCCGATCTCGTTCAGGCTGTCATAGCTGGCGGGAGAGGAGCGGTGTTCCGGGCCCGTGAAGGCGCCGAGGACAATCGCGAGAATGGCGCCCGCTCGCTGCGCCGGTTGCGGCCGACCAAGAGCGATGTCGTCATCGGGGTATCGGCAAGTGGAATTACCCAATTCGTTCTAGGCGCATTGGAGAGTGCCCGGGCAGCAGGTGCGAGGATCATCTTTGTAACCTGCGATCCGCGTGCTCAGCTGCAGGAGCTCGTCGATTTGACAATCACACCTGCAGTCGGGCCGGAGATCATCGCGGGATCGACTAGGCTGAAGGCGGGAACGGCAACGAAACTCGTGCTCAACATGCTGACCTCGGCGTCGATGATCCGCACGGGAAAGACCTATGGCAATCTCATGGTTGACGTGCGCACCGGGTCGGAGAAGCTGCGCGATCGCGCGCGGCGCATTATCGGCATCGTTACCGGTCTTGATTACGATCATGCGGAGAAGCTGCTGGAGAAGGCGCGCTGGAATGTAAAGGCCGCGATCGTGATGCAGAAAGGTGGCCTCAGCTATAAGCAGTCGCTCGCGCGCCTCCGCCGCGCGAACGGGTTCGTGCGCGAAGCCATCGGCGAGGACATCGAACCCCGACTGAAAGCGCTGCTGAAGGCCGTCTGACACAGAATTGGACACTGCCTCGCAAACCCATCCAACCGGGAACACGGACATGCGGCTGCCGCTTCTAGACGGTTCAAAACTCGGTCCCGAGCAACGCAAGCTTTATGATGACATGCGCGCCGGAATCGAGAAGAACTTCAAAGGTTTCACGGCGATCGACGCAGACGGCGCCTTGATCGGCCCCTGGAACTCATGGTTGAGGTTTCCCAAATTTGGCGGTCCGGTGTGGGAGCTGGTGAAGGCTTTGTCGACATCCCCGACATTGCCAAAACCGATCCGGGAGATTGCCATTCTCGTCACCGGCGCAAAATTTCACGCCGCATATGAGCTCTATGCGCACGTGCTGGTCGCCGAGCTGCGCGGACTTCCGGATGACAAGATCGCAACCATCATAGCTGGCCAGCGCCCGAGCGACTTCACGCGAGAGGAGGCAGTGGCCTACGACACGGCGGCGGCTCTTCTCTCCGGCGGGGTTCTGCCAGATTTGATCTATCGACAGGCAATCGCGCATTTTGGGGAGGAAGGCACCGCGGAGTTCATAAACCTGATCGGGCTCTATTGCATGGTGTCGGTCACTTTGAACGGTTTTGACGTGCCCATTCCGGAGGTTTAGGCCGTTGCCTCAGTTCATTTGAGACGAGATTGGAATGAAATGCGAGGAGGCGCTCGCCAGTGGCCACTCGACGCTCGACGTGTTCAAGGTTCCGCCGGTGGTAAGAGCCCGAGGTTTTCGAATGGCTTTACCTAATCAACGTTGCTTGGCTTTGGTCGACGCACGGCGCTTCTTCGGCCTTTCACAAGCCGCTCCCCATGCCTTCCGACACCACTCCGCCATGGCCTGCGGGTCCTCGAGGCAGCGGGCGGGTGCGCGTCGATACGACATGACCGTCTTCACTCCGTCGGCCTTAGCATAGGTGAAGGGTTCGAGACCCTCAGCTTCGAAATCAGGGCTGTTCGAGGGAGTGGCCTTGAGATAAAGCACATCGTCGGCGACGAGCGCGAACATGACTCCGTCGCGGTATATCCCGGCACCGCCGAACATGCGGCGCGCTGTGGCCCCTCCGAACAGAGCCATTTGGTCGAGCACGTATTCAAGAAACTCGCGAGATGCCGCCATAGCTACCCTATCGTTCGTCGTCGAGCGCACCGATCATGTACTGGACGAGTTCAGATGTATTTGTCTCTGCTGTCTTCCGCTCTGCCACCTTTCGTCCGCGATGCATGACGATCAGCCGATCCGCGACGGCAAACACGTCGGGCAGGCTATGGGTGATGAGGATCACTGGCACACCGCGATCTCGCAGTCGTCGAATGAGCTCGAGCACCTTTTGTTGTTCCGGAACACCAAGGTTGTTCGTCGGCTCGTCCATTATCATCAACTTGGCATCCCAATAGACTGCTCGGGCAATGGCAACGGCCTGACGTTGTCCTCCGGAAAGATTTTCAATGGGTTGGGTGAGGCTTGGGAAGCGTATTTCCAACGATTGCAGCGCGTGCGCCGATTCGCGGCGCATTTGGTCTTCATCGAGCGTTCGTATCAATCCGCCGAGGTAGCGCGTCTTGATCTCGCGCCCAAGAAAGATGTTGGCACTCACATGAAGATTGTTGGCAAGAGCCAGGTCCTGATAAATCGTCTCGATGCCTCGATTGCGCGCATCGAGCGGTCGCACGAACAGAGTTGGTTTGCCTTCAAAGAGGATCTCTCCCTCGTCAGCACGATAGACGCCGGAGATACATTTGATCAAGGTCGACTTGCCGGCACCATTATCGCCCAGAAGTGCGACCACCTCGCCGGCGTAAACATCCCAGCTTACCTGCCGGACCGCGATCAGCCCGCCAAAGCGTTTCGTCAGCTTTCGAATTGACAGCAGCGGTTCCATCAAGAGCTCTGACCGGCTCTGTCTCGGCTGATGATCAAGTCGCGTGATTGATCGATGAGCACGGCGACGATGACCACGATGCCAATCACGATGAACTGCCAGAACGCTTCGACATTCAACATCACGAGCCCGGTGGTCAGCACCGCGATGATGAGTGCGCCAATGACCGTGCCGATCACTGTTCCAGCACCGCCGAACAGGCTCACCCCTCCGATAGTGACTGCTGCGATGGATGACAGAAGCAATGGATCGCCGATCACCGCCGAACCCGCTGCAAAACGCAATGTTGAAAGGAACCCCGCAATACCTGCCGTCGACGCCGAGAGAATGTAGAGAGAGATCACGTGCCGATCCACGGGTATGCCGGTGCGTATGGCTGCCTCGGGACTGCCGCCGATTGCATAAGTGTGTCGGCCGAACTGTGTTTTGTGCAAAAGAAAGACGGCGATCGCGACGACGATAGCAGTAAGGACAACTGGATAAGGCAGAATTGCATCCATCCGCCGCACGAGGTCACCGCCCACATCTGGGCGCTGCAGCAGATAAAGACCGCCGCCTTCGCCTCTTATGTAGTAGACGAGCGCTTCATTTCCGTAGTCACGTATCCCCGGCGGCAGACCGATCACGGTGGTGTTTTCCGACATGAGAAGTGCGACACCGCGCACGATGAAGGAACTGCCGAGAGTAACGATGAAGGCCGGCACCTTCAGCTTGGCAATGATGACGCCGTTCATGAAACCGAAAAGTCCCGCACCACCGAGTGCCGCCAGAAGGCCGATAACAATGGAGAGAGAAAGCGGAAGCCCCGCATTGAAGACCGTCCGAATCGCCAGCGCCGAGAGCACGGAGGCAAGGCTCATCACCCAGCCGACCGATAGGTCGATGCCTCTGCCGATAATGACGAATGTCTGGCCAAGCCCAAGGAGAAGAACGGGTGTGATCGCGACGAGTATGTTCTGTGAATTGCGAATCGTCAGGAAATTCACCGATCCGTTGCTAGCGAGCGGGACAACGGCCACGAAAAAGGCAATCAACAGACCGAGAAAGATCCACGGCCAAATCCGGCTGAAAAGAATGATCGGCCGCTGCATCCGTGACTCAATTGGCGTGGCAGTCATCGCAGCGCGCCTTTCGACCGGAATCGGCCACGAATTTGCAATCCTTCACGAACGGAAGCCGGCGGACTCCTTCCACTGAGCTGACTATGGGACTTGGTAGATGAAGCGGGCGACCGCCGGGTCTTTGACATTTGCCTTGTCGATGATCGCGAATCCGGTCTCGACCCGACGCGGCAAGCTGGTCACGCCGGCAGCATCGGCCTGGGCAAACTGCACACCCATATAGCCCATGTCGAACGGCTTTTGCGCAAGGACAAGCGTGACGACGCCAGTGTTCATCAGCTCGATTGCGGCCTTGGTTGCGTCATAGGCGACGACTTGAACATGCCCGCCGAGCCCGGCATTGACGACCGCGTTGCCGGCGCCTTGGGCGCTGAACACATTCGTGCCGAAGACGCCGGCGAGATCGCGTTCACGTTCCAGCACTGCCGCAGTCTGCTGCTGTGCCTTGTTCATGTCGTCGAGATTGTAGTCCGGACCGAGAACCTTTATGTCTGGAAATTCCTTCTCCATGACCTCCTTGAAGCCCTTTTCGCGGCCCTCGACCGAGCTCACATTCGGGTTTGTCGAATTGATATAGACGAGCCCCTTGCCACCGATCGCCTTGGCCAGGCCGCGTGCGGAAATACGCCCGCCTTCCATGTTGTCCGAGCCTATATAGCTCACCGGGAAGGTGACTGGCCCCGTCGCGTAGTCGCCATCTCCGAGGAACGTGTCGACCGTGATGATCTTGATGCCGGCGTCGGCTGCGGTTTTGAGAGGACCGATCATCTGATCTTTGTCGGTCGGTGCCGTGATGATGTAATTGAGGTCGCCACGGGCGACCATGGAGTCGAGGATCGGCGTCTGGACCTCGACGCCCCATGTTTGCGGAATCTGGGTTACGACTTCGATTCCGAGTTGCTTGGCGGCAGACTCAACCCCGAGCTGCATGACCTGGTAGAAGGGATCGACGACTCCCGGCAGAAAGCCGATCTTGATGGGTTTCCCCTCGGCGGCATAGGCGGTGCTCGTGAAAGGGTGAAAGCCTGTCTCGCGAACTGCAGCGGCTGCCGCCAGCATGGAAAGAAACATCCGGCGTTCCATCCTGTGCTCCTCCTCTTTTGGGGCGTCTTGCGTCCCGAATTTTTTGGCTTGGAGCCGAGGATAACGTGCAAACGGCGACTGACAAGCTGTATTGCACGCAAGGTGGCCGTCCAATCCTTGGACGCCGCTGTGTCAGCCCTTGCCGAGAAATTTTTCGTAGTCCGAAACAAGCAGGTGGAGGGGTGGCTCATCTTCATCGATCTCGGCGAAGCGTCCGACTGGTTGTTCGAAGACGTTGTCCGTCAAATCATCATTGACCGTCGATACTTCGCCGATCAGGACGTCCTTTTCCTCGGCGATGAAGCTATGCCAAACGCCAGGCAGGAGCGTGACACTTTCGCCCGGCGAAAGTCTCAGTTTCCCACCGGCGGCCAGACGCCTTGGGAGACCGTCCGTCTCGACAACCACCTCGGCTTCACGATCGATACCGCCGTTCTTGTTGGACATGAACAGCTCGAGCACGAGCTTCCCGCCCCCGCGGTTGATGATATCCTCCGTCTTGATATTGTGGCGGTGCATCGGGCTCAACTGATCGCGCCGCGAGATCATTATTTTCTCGGCATAGAGCTTGCCACGGCCAGACGCGAGATTGTCGGCGTCGCCGTTTCGGAGTGTAAACAGGAAAAGTCCCAATGACTGGAAGTCACCTGCGCCGTAGTCCGTGATATCCCATCCTAGACGATTGGCGATGATCGCCGCCGCCTTTGCCCTTTGCCGACGGAACATGTCGACGCTCCAATAGGCAAATGGCGGCAGAAGGAAACCAAAGGAGCGCATAAAGTCGTCCGCGCCCTGCATGATCTGGTTCACCTCTGAACGTTTCATGACATCACCACATCGCTGGAATGTCTCTCTCACCGGATGTTTACTAAAGCACGAGCGGACTTCAATGTTCTAGATGGCCCATAAGGTGAAAACTGGTATCTCGAATTCACATCAACTTTGTAGCGGTGACGAGCATGAATATAGCCGAGATCCGAGCGACTCCTTTGCTCTGCAAGTTCAAGCAGCCCTACCATTGGGCCCAAGGTGTCACGCTCGGCGCGCCGGTCATTCTTATCGAGGTCAGGACCGATGAAGGCATCACCGGCATTGGAGAATCGGTTGCCAGCCCCGCAATCGAACCGGTATTGGCCATCATCAACGATGCGATCCCCCACTTTGTCGGGCAGTCGATTTACGATGGGAACCGCCTGATCGCTGCGTACTACCGGTCGGGTTTTAATGCGCGAGGTACCGGAAGCGCGGTGCGCTACTTTTCGCAGGCCATGGCAGGAATTGAGCTGTCGCTTTGGGATGCGATCGGCAAGGCGGCAGACCAACCCTTGCATCGCATTCTCGGCGGTGCCGTGCGCGATAAGGTAGAATATTTTGGATTTGTTCAAGGAGACAAGCCCGTTGAGCTTGCGGGCCATGCCAGGGCGCTGGCCAAACAGGGTTTCTCGGTCCTTTATGTAAAGATCGGGCGTGGCGAAGCGCTCGATTTGGACATTGTAGGCTCTGTGCGCAAGGCTGTCGGTCAAACGCGGTTGCGGCTGGATGCCAACGAGGTGTGGGATGTCATGACCGCCCGCCGAATGTTTCAGAAATTGAAGCAGTTCGATCCGGAGTTTATCGAACAACCCTTGCCCGGAGCCGGAGGTGCCGAGGCCCTGGCTGCGCTGCGGGCCGTGGTCGACATTCCGATCGCTGCGGACCAGAGTGCATACACACCCGAAGACGTCTATGACATCTGCCGCAACCACGCAGCCGACGTCATCGTATTGGGACTTCACGAGACCTGTGGAGTCGTTCGTTTTCGTAAGGCGGCGGCAATCGCTGAGGCAGCAGGCGTCAGGATTTGCCTTCACGGCGTCTTTGAAACCGGCATTACAACGTGTGTGTCTAACCAGGTCGCGGCAACTTTGAACAACCTGGACGATGGCAACCAGATCATGTGGCAGCTGTTGGAAGAGGACCTCGTCCAAAGTCCCAACTTGACGCCGATCGATGGCGCCCTGGCGGTTTCGGACAGGCCTGGATTGGGATTCGAGCTCAATATCGACGCAGTTGGACGCGCCGCCGAGGCCTATCGAAGGTTCGTGAGCGGATGACTCAGGGGAGTCCGGCGATCATGCTGCTTCTTATTTCTCCTGCGATCGGTCTACGGGCGCATCAGGCCGGATCAACCCTTCCGCTTTGAGATCGTGCCAAAGCCTCGGCGAGATCGGCAGCTGGAAATTCTCCAGATTATGACGAAGGATGGCACTGTCGTGGGCGCCGGGGATGATGGCGGCAATTGCGGGGTGGAACATTGGAAATTGCAACGCCGCAGCTTGCAGAGGAACGCCGTGTGCCGCACACACGTGCTCCATGGCGCTGACCTTGGCTTTGACTTCCGGAGGTGCAGGGCCATAGCCATAGCTCGCATCGTCGGTCGCGCCCGTCGCGAGGATCCCCGATGCAAAGACCGCGCCGATCACGACGCTGACACCGCGCTCTTGGCAGAGCGGCAGCTCGCTGTCGAGAGCGCCCTGGTCCAGCAAGGTGTAGGGCATCGCCACCAGGAAGAAATCAACGTCGCAATTGTCCAGGACCTCCGGAATCTGACCGAGCTGATTGATGCCGCAGCCGATGGCCCGGATCTCGCCGCGGCGCTTGAGTTCGCTAAGCGCCTTCCAGCCGCCGCCCTCGAGCAGTTCGCGAAAATGGAAGTCGACCTTGTCGCGCGAACCGTGGTGAGTGACGTCGAGGTCGTGAATGACCAGCATGTCGACCCTGTTGAGACCCAGCCGGAGAAGGCTGTGCTCGTAGGAACGCATCACCCCGGATCGGGTGTAGTCCGAACGGGCCGCGAAATGGTGACCATTGCCCCTTAGTTGGATGGCAAATGCCGCGGGATCAGCGGGCGGTTCATAAAGATGGCCGACCTTGGTGGACAGCACGTAGCTCTCGCGTGGCTTGGTCTGGAGCACCCGCCCGAGCCTCGCCTCGCTCTTGCCCTGGCCATATTGCGGAGCAGTATCGAAATAGTTGATGCCGACCCCATAGGCTGTCTCGATGATTGCATCGGCCGCTTCATTGCTGATACGGACAAAGCGCTCTCCCAACGGGGCGCCCCCGAAGCCGAAGCAGGTGACTTGGACATCGCTGCCGCCGAGGCGCCGACGTTCACCAGGATCCAAGACTTGCCTCCCAATGCCACCTCGACGGCACTTGTCCGATCATATACAGTAAAATCGTATACAATATAGAATAGCCGAGCCAGGGAGGTTTAGGCAATGCGATACGGAAGGTGTGGCCTTGTGCGCGCGCGGCTCTTCGGAACGATGGATCGCCGCGGATTTCTGGTAGCGTCGTCGAGCGCCCTGTTGCTGGGTGCGGCGGGCGGCATGCGATCGGCAAAGGCCGCTACGACTGTGACCTTGGTAGGCTGGGAAGGCTATGACAAGCCGCTCGAAGCCTACCTCAAAGCAAACAGCATCACGCTTGATCCGACCTATATTGGCGACAGCAATCAAATTATTTCGAAGCTGACCAGCGGTGGCGTCGGTCGGGTGGATCTCGTGACGCCGAACGTCACCTACGTTCCGCTGCTGGTTAAGCTCAACACCCTTGCGGCGGTTGACGAGAGCAAGGTCCCCAACCTCAAGAACGTACATCCGTTCTTTCTGGGCAATCCGAGCATCCGCATCGACGGCAAACTCTACGCCGTGCCCTACGTCTGGGGCGGTGTTCCCATGATGTACGATCCAGGAGCGATCGCCGAGCCGCAGTCCTGGAGCGATGTGCTGAAGCCCGAATACAAGGGCAAGGTCAGCATGCTGGACAATCTCAACAACATCCAGCTTGCGGCCAGAGTGGTGACCGATGCCAAAGTGCCGACGCGGCTGACGCATCAACAGCTCAAGGACGCCGTCGATTTCCTGATCAAGGTCAAGGGTCAGACGCGGGTTCTCGCCACGAGCTACGGCGATATGGCCGACGCTCTGGCGCGCGGCGAGGCGGTGATTACCTTCAATGGTTGGGAAGTCGTGGTCAAGAAGGCGGCAGACAAGGGCAAGAAGGTCGCTTACACCTATCCAAAGGAAGGGACATTCGGCTGGATGGATTGCTATTGCGTTGTGCGAGATGCCCCGAACAACGACGTCGCTCACGCGCTCGCCAACGAAGCTCTAAGCGAGCCGGTTCAGCTCAAGGCCGGCGAGGGCGAGCTTCTCGGTATCCTCAACACCGATGCAATCAAGAAGCTTCCGGCTGCGGCGCGGGCGCTGTACCCCTATGACGATCTTGAGGGTTTCAGCAAGAAAGTAGGCTTCTTCCCGGTCGCGCCGCTCAAGGCCGAGGGCGATATTGCGAGCTTCGACGACTGGAAGAAGGAATACCTGAGATTCAAAAACGCTTGATGGACAAGCGGGCGGACCTCGCATCATGAGTACAGCCTACAGGTCCGCCCTGCTCGTCGCCCCGTCGCTCTTGATCTTCAGCGGCCTCTTCATCGCGCCGACCCTCTACTTTCTGTTGGTCAGCTTCTGGCGCTTCGAGTCCTACGAGCTGATCCGCGAGTTCAATCTGGGCAATTACGGCGAGGTTGCTCGCGATTACGTGGCGCTCGGGATCTATACCCTTTTCATTGCTACCATCGTGTCTTTGTCCGCAGTGACGCTCGGCTTCATCTACGCCTATATCGCGCGCTTCAAGGCTGGCCGGTTTGGTTCGATCATGCTGTTCGTCGCACTGATCTCGCTGTTCGGCGGTTATCTTATGAAGGTCTATGC
>Ga0075421_100006916_pt1 | contig 13864 bp, 11 predicted proteins | sample SoiMetdeltSBSDD5_FD_75292 | JGI IMG/M metagenome (GOLD analysis project Ga0075421, IMG submission 75292) | Bulk soil microbial communities from a Populus tree surrounding site in Tennessee, USA - Soil MetaG P. deltoides SBSDD5 | ecosystem: Environmental > Terrestrial > Soil > Tree plantation...
GGGCTGCCCAGCACGCGACGGCTCGAGCTGGTCTCGGCGAAGCCGCTCCGCAGCGGCGCGGTCGCCATGCACTACCGGCGCGCGCGCTGACTCAGAGCAGCCCCATCGCGCCCAGCTCGCGGGCCAGCGCGTCGTCGGGAGCCTTCTCGCCGCGCAACACGGCTACCCGCTGCACGAACCCCGTCTTGAGCATGACCGGCTGAGCGGTGCAGGGTGCAGGGGATGGCGGATGCAGCTGTGGCAGCGGCTTCTGGGGTGGCCAGCGTCCGAGTCTGGCACCTTATGTCACGGGGACGGGGCCCACGGACGGGGCGTCCGCCGCCGGAGGGTGCTAGAGCTGCCTATGCTCCCCTTTCTGGCCGGTCAGGCGCATGGGGTATTCTTGGTCAACTCACGCGGCGGAGGACACAATGGCTCAAACGGCCAGAGATATCCAGTACCTGATGGATCGTGCGGCGATCCAGGATCTGCTGGCGCGCTATTTTCAGGGCCTGGACCGCAGCAGTCCCGAGCAGGTTCGCGGCTGCTTCACCGACGACGTTCAGGCCCACTACGACAAGCGGACGCCGACCCGGGGCCTGGAGGACATGATGAAGAGCCTCGAGAACTTCAACAAGCTGCGAGACGGCAGGATGAAGATCACTACGCACTTCATGGGCAATCTGGTTATCAAGTCGATCGAGGGCGACGTGGCCGAAACGGAGACCAACGCGATTGCGTTTCTAGTCGAACCGGCGGCGGGCTCGGACGTGGTGGCTATGCGCTGCCTGCGCTACCTCGACCGGATGCGGCGTGAGGAAACGGGCTGGCTGATCAGCGATCGCAGACACACGCTGGACTGGAGCTGCCAGGTACCCGCGAGCTTCGCGCTTACGCTGGTGCAGCGGGTATCAAGGGCGCGTCCGCCGTCCGATCACCGGTAAGAACATCTGGCGGCTCTGCAAGACGTACGGGCGGCTGATTGGCCATCCCATGCTCAAGCCTCACGATCTGCGCCATGGCGTAGCCATGGAGGTGCTCGAGCAGCATCGAGACCTGGAGGCGGTGCGCGAGCTCCTCGGTCATGCCCGGATCGACACCACGCAGATCTACGCGCAGATCAAGCCAGCGCACCTCAAGCGCAGGGTCGAGTTCTACGAGATAGGAGCCCTGGAGGTACTCAGTGGCTCAGGCGAGGACACTTCACTCCGTGTTTGAGGAACTCTCGCAAGGGCCTCAAACACGACGCCCAAAACATCAATCAATCTAAATTGGTGGCCCCAACGGGGTTCGAACCCGGGTTTCAGTCACGACCACGTTTCCGCCAATTCACTCGCTTAGTTGCAAGGCAACATGACCGTAACACAGGCACGCGACTAAAACACGCAGCCTAGAGTTCCTTGCGGTGCCCCCGCGGCCGCGGCCGCCGTCGTCACAACGGCGCCCTTGATGAATGACCGTCTCTTCACAGTGGCCTCCCCGCCTTGCGTATCGTCGACGTGATCGGCTCCGCTAGATACTGCAATGGCGTCTGCGGCGCCCCTTCGAGATAGACCTCGGCGGGCATCCCCGCCTGCAGCTTGGAGTCACCCGCCGCGGCCTGGAGGGACTCCGGGTCGACGATGATGATGACGTTGTAGTAGGGCAGGTTGCTGCCTCGCTCGATCAGCCGATCGCCGGAGATCTGGGTGACCTTCCCGGTCACCATCGACGTGCTGCGGTACTTGAACGCGGTGAAGCGGATGCGGGTCGGCTGATCGATGTAGACGTGGCTGATCTCTTCCGGACGGATGTGCGCCTCGATCACCAGGTTGTCGTCGCCCGGCACGATCTCGGCGATGGGCTCGCCCGGCCGGATGACCGCGCCCGGGGAGGTGAACTTGAGGTCGATGATCTCGCCGCTCGCGGGAGCCACCACGACCTGACGGCCGGCGGCGTCCACGGACTTGCGCAGCTCCTGCTCGATTTCGGTCAGCCGCGCCGCGGTGGCCTTGACCTGATCGCTCGCCACCTTGACGTAGTCGTTCTGGACGGACTTCATCTTCAGATCGGTCTCCACCAGGCGCTGGGAGGCGCGCGCGAGCTCCGAGCGCCGCTCCTCGAGCTTGCCCGCGTAGTCGAGCACCACCGCCTCGAGCTGCACGATCCGCATGGGGGCGAGGTAGCCGCTCTTGACGAGCTCCCGGTTGGTGTCGAGCTCCCTGTTCTGCAGGGCCAGCGAGCTCTCCGCCTGGGCGATCTGGCCGCGCAGGGCCGAGACCTCGTGCTGGACCTGCTCCCGCTGCGCCTTCATCAATCCCAGCTCGCTCCGCAGGGAGTCGCGACGCGCCTCGAAGAGGGCCGTCTCCTTCATGATGGCTTCGTTGACGCGGGGATCCCGGCCGGCGACGGCCCGCAGATCGCCGGGGAAGACGAGGGCCGACGCCAGCGCCTGCTCGGCCTCGTGCCGGACGAGGGCCGCGCGCTCGGTATTGACTCGGTAGGTGATGCGGTTGCGGTCGGCGTCCACGCCGACGTCGCCCAGGATGAGGACCGGCTGCCCGGCTTTCACGCGCTGGCCGTCCCGCACCAGAACCTTGCGCACGATGCCGCCCTCGAGGTGCTGGACTGGGCGGCGATTGAGCTCGACGCGGACGACGGCGGGGGCCACGACGGCCATGGAGATGGGGGCAATGGACATCCAGACGCCGACGGGCACGATGGCGCCGAAGACGATCCACCAGCCGAGCCCGACCAGACGCCGCGCGTGCTGCTGGGTGGTCCGTGCAGCCTGTGGGTGGACCAGGGTCAGCTTGGGGGCTCCCGGGGGCCTGGCGTCCAGCGCTCTCATGCCGCCCTCTCGTCGCCCTTGCCCTGGGCTTGGTGCTGCAAGGCTTTCAGCACCTGGGCGGCCGGACCGAACTGCTGGATGCGCCCGGCCGCCAGCACGAGGATCTTGTCGACGTGGGCGATGAGGGAGGGGCGATGGGTGACGACGATGGAGGTGACCCTGTTGTTGCGCAGCGCGGTCAGGGCCTGGGCGAGGGCGACTTCCCCGGCGCCGTCCAGGTTGGAGTTGGGCTCGTCCAGGACGACCAGACGGGGGTTGCCGTAGACGGCGCGGGCGAGGGCGACGCGCTGGCGCTGGCCGGGCGACAGACGCAAGCCCTGGTCGCCGACCGGGGTGTCGTAGCCCTGGGGCAGGCTGAGGATCAGCTCGTGGGCTTGGGCGCGCGTGGCCGCCGCGACGACCGCCTCGGAGTCGACCGCCCCGAGGCGCGCGATGTTGTCGGCCACCGTGCCGTCGAAGAGCTCGACGTCCTGGGGCACGTAGCCGATCCAGGGGCCCAGGTCCTCGCGGGGCCAGTAGGCGAGGTCGGCGCCGTCGAGGCGGACCGTGCCGGTGGTCGGCGCCCAGACGCCGGTCAGCAGGCGGGCGAGGGTGGACTTGCCCGCGGCGCTCGGCCCGATGATGGCAAGGGCTTCGCCGGCGGTGAGGCTGAACGCGATGCCGGCCAGGATCGGATTCTCCGAGCCACGCGCGCGGAAGGACACCCCTTCCGCGACGAGGCGGCCCTCGGGCCGGGGCAGGCTGACGCTCGGGGCGCCCCGATCGAAGTCCTTGGAGAGCTCCTTCAGACGGTAGTAGGCGGCGCGGGCGTCGCTCAGCATGCGCCAGCTCCCGACCAACTGCTCGACCGGCTGGACCGCGCGCCCCAGCAGCACGGTGGCGGCGATCATGACACCGGCCGAGGCCTGCTGGGTGAGCACGAGGTAGGCGCCCAGGGCCAGCATGAGGATCTGGATGGCCTGGCGGAGAAAGCGCGTCAGGGCGGTGAAGAAGACGCCGCTGCGGCTCGCCCGGGTCTGCACCGCCGCGATCTCGTCCTGCAAGGTGCGCCAGCGCGCGAGCAGGCTCTTGGTCATCCCGAGCGCCTGGAGCACCTCCGCGTTTCGCAGGGAGGTCTCCACGTAGTGGGCGGCACGCCGGCCTTCCCGCTGCAGGTTCTCGAGCCCGCGCCGGCTGACGCGGTCGTTGAGCCAGGCCAGGGCCAGCATGACGATCGCGGCGGTGGCCGCCCCCAGACCAAGGGCGGGGTGGCACAGCCAGATCACGGCCACGTACACCACGACCCACGGGGCATCGAAGAGGGCGATCAAGCCGTTGGCGGAGAACATCGCGCGGAGGGCCGCGACGTCGCGGACGCCCTCCGGGCCCACGGTGTGCGGCGCGCGCGCCGTTCTGGCCACGATGGCGGTCACCACCGGTGACGAGAGCCGCTCGTCGAGGATGTTGCCGGCCAGGTGCTGCAGGCGGTTCCGCACGCAGTCCAGCACGAAGAGGATCACCAGGGCGACGCCGGCACCGGCCAGCAGCACCAGCAGGGTCTCCCGGCTGTTGCTCGGGATGACGCGATCGAAGACCTGCAGCATGAAGAGCGCGGGCACGATGAACAGCAGGTTCATGATGAACGAGAACGCGCCCAGGGAGCCCAGCAGTGGCCGCACTCCCTCCCATAGAGATGTCAAGCGCTAGCCCCCCTCTTGTCGCATGATCAGCCGTCCGGCGTTTCTGTTCTCTTTATCAAACAAACACGAAATCGCTCGATGTGAAAGTCGTGCCAGTGATATCTGTGATACCTGTCAGCGTCGCCACCAAAGTTGCACCCCCGGCAGCGCTCGGGTTGCCGTCGTACCAAACCTGCGCCTCGCTTCCGACATCAAACACGAACAAGGCACCCGTGCCGATACCGTTGTAGAGATCGATCGTTCCTTGGACACCAAGATCGCCGATCCCGTCGATGTCGTTGTCCGTCACAACAACAACTTCGTGGCTGGTACCATCATCTGTGTCAGCAATGGTGCCAGCTTCAAAATTCTCGACAGCGTTGTCGTTGTCGCCGAGGCTGATCTCCGCGGGGCCCGCATCGAATCTAAAGGTGTCGTTTTCCACTCCCGGATTGCTGCTGACAAAGTCGATCACCAGGTCGCCGAATTCGAGAATTGAGCTCCAAGCAAAGGTATCGTTGTCGGCTCCACCGCTCAACGAGTCAGCACCCTCTCCCCCCGTGAGAACGTCGTTACCTGCGGCTCCAGTCAGTCTATCGGAGCCGCCGCCACCAGAAAGACCGTCATTACCAGCAGCCCCGATGAAAATGTCGATGCCGGCATTTCCTACTAACGTCAGGTCACCGGTGATACTATCGTTACCGGCCTGGAGATCGACGTACGAGAAGTCGTTGCCGTTGAGAACGATACCTTGGTTGTTTCCCACAGTAGTATCGAGAACGGTAAGGGACACTGTATTGTTCGTATCCGTCGCGCTCCCGTCGCTCAAGGTGTAGTTGATGACGTAGCTGCCCGCCGCCGCGGTCCCGGTGATGTCAACCAGTTGGCCACCAGAAAAGTTGGCCGTAAGCCCCGCTGGCAGGCTGCTAACGGCGCTGACAAAGACAGGATTGCCATCCGGGTCGGTATCGTTATGAGTAAACCAGAACGGCGTAATGATTCCCGTTGCGATCGCCGTGTCTGAGAGCACCCAGTTATCGTTGGCCGCGACAGGCCCATCGTTGGTGCCGGTGATGTCGATCGTCAGGTTCGCGGTCGAGGTCGCCCCGAACGCATCCACAACCGTGTAGCTGAACACGTCACTCACCGCCTGCCCCTGCGTGAGCGCGTTGGTGTCCCCGTCGGTATTGTCCAGCGTGTAGCTGTAGCCGCCGGTCGCGTTGATCGTCACCGACCCATAGGTGCCGACCACCGCGTTGCCCACGTTGGCCCCCACCCCATTCACCGCCGACACCGCCAGCGTCGCCGTCTCCCCCGTGTCCGGATCCGTGTCATTCGCCAGGACGTTGCCCGCGGCGCTCCCATCACCCGGGAACGGCGTGTTGCCCGGATTCACCCCGGCTTCGACCACCGGATCGCCGGCGTTGGTGTCGGCCACCGCCACCGGATTGTCGTTCGCCCCGTGTATCGTGATCGTCAGCGTCGAAGAACTCGTGGCAGCCGCCCCGTCCTTCATTGTGTAATTGAAACTCTCCGACAGCGTCTGCCCTGACGGACGCAGTGCCTGCACATCGGTGTCGGTGTTGTCGATCACATAGGTGTAGGTGCCATCGGCGTTCAGGGTCAGCGTGCCATAGGTGCCGACAAACTGCCCTGTCGTAGTCACTTCCTTCGTGTCGCCAACATCCGCATCGGTGTCGTTGTCCAATACGTTGCCGGTCGCGTCCGTACCCGCCGTACCGTTATCCACCCCACCGGCCTCGGTCGCATCAGCGGTATCGGCGACGGCCACGGGTGGCGTGTTCGTCTCCGGCACATCAAACTCGCCGATCAATTTCACGCTATCGCTACGGTCCGGCAACGTATCACCGACACTGGTGGCGCGAATGCCGAACGAAAGGCCGTCGATTTCGGTTAGGGTCAGACCGTTGATCGTGAACGTGACAGAGCCGACGTCGTTCTTCCCGATTCCGGACGTTCCAATCTCCACCCCGGCATCGAAGACCTCGCCGGTACCGTTCAAATTGTTGTCGCTGCTGCCAACTTTGGTGATGTCGTTGCCGTCGGCGGACGTGCCCATGTAGGACGCGGTCACGGCCGTACCGTTCATGATCAGAATGCCATTCTGGTCGAACGCATCGTCAGTCGTGTTGTTGAGAGTGATGCCTGTGCCGGTATAGTCAAAAAAGAAACCGCGCAGATCGGCGTAGCCTTCTACGACCTCGATTCGGAACGTGGTGTTGCCACCGCTCTCCGTGCCATAAACATTGATAACCACACCGCTGTTGTCCGTAACGGTACCGATCAGCACTTCCGCCATATGATCCTCCCGTAGCTAGTCAAGGATTTCGCGATCGCGCCGCGCGCGTCACGTCAATTCGCTTGGACTGCTTGATGTTCCCCGGCCGCATGATGACCACCAACAGCAGGCCACGTGCCAGGGTGGCCCCCGGCGGTCGCGCCCGTGATCTCGGGCACTTGGCGGGTATGAAGCCCTTGCGCGATGCCGATTGTAAATCGCTTCGACACCGGGGCGACTCCCCTTCCGCCGCGACTTCGGGTATGCTGGGCGGCGGCTTCGTTACCGTGCCTGACGCAGGGCAACTAGACCCGTTTCGTTTCCCATCGAGCCAGAACTCGTCGTAGCAACGACCCCCGACGAGTCTCCTCGCGAAACGGAACCCTCTCTTGGCACTCATACGGATCCGCACCGCAACCTGCATCACTCTTCGGGAATCGGTGACACGACCGGGCTGGGGGAATCCCATGCTCCCCGAGCCAGCCGCACCTTGACCGATTCCTCGACAGGACTAGATCAGGATGCGGCTCCCTTCAGGCCATCAGATCTCACTTTCCGCCTGGCTGCGCCTACTCCCACCGGACACCCCGCTGTTCTGGTCGACCTGGGGACGCCGGGTGGTCGGCAAGACGAAGGCGCCGATGACCGGGAAGAACATCTGGCGCCTCTGCAAAGTGTACGGGCGCCCCATCGGCTGTCCGACGTTGAAGCCGCACGATCTGCGGCACGGCGTCGCCATGGAGGTGCTGGAAGAGCATCACGACCTAGAGGAGGTCCGGGCGCTGCTCGGCCACGCGCGGATCGACACCACGCAGATCTACGCGAATATCAGGCCGGCACAGCTCAAGCGGGCGGTGGCCTTCTACGAGAGGAAGGCGATGGAGATGTTGAGCGAGTAGGAGGACAACTCCGCTCCCGGTTCTAGGGACATTCGCATGTTCCTAAAACCCGGAGCGAATTAAATCAACCAACACAATTTGGTGGCCCCAACGGGGTTCGAACCCGTGTTTCAGTCACGACCACGTTTTCGCCAATTCGATCTGCTAGTTGAAGGGCAATAGAACCGCACCAACGGCACGCGACTAATACACGCAGCCCGAAGCGTGTCAGTTTGTATGGTTGCGGGGGCCCGCAACCACCTGCCGGCAAACAGGCCGCTCGAGCTCCGCTTCGAAATAGCGACCTGATGTCAGCGATGGGGGCCGGCAGATTGCCAGAGCTTTGGTCGCCGGCCGCGGTCAGACCTTCGACCGATGGAAACCATCCGGCGTATCCGATTGGCGACTTGCGGAGCCGCGCGCCGATCCCCTATGCTTGCCGCCCATAGGGGCCAGTACGACTGGGGGACGCCGAAATGCAGGCGGTGACGATCGTCGGTAACCACCTCGCCGTTGCCGAGCGCCATGTCGATGCGCCCATCGCCGATCAGTTGGTGGTCGAGGTGGCGGGTGCGGGGATCAACCGCGGCGACCTCATGCAAGTGGCCGGTCGCTACCCTCCACCACCAGGAGTTCCAGCCGACATCCCCGGGCTCGAGTTCGCGGGGACGGTTCGTGGCACCGGTCCACTGGTTCGATCCTTCCGGCCTGGTGACAAGGTCTTCGGGATCGTCGGCGGCGGCGCGCAGGCCGAGCTCGTCCTCACCACCGAGGACCAGTGCGTCCGCGTACCCCCAGGCCTCGACTTGGTCGAGGCCGGTGGCGTGCCGGAGGTGTTCATGACCGCCCACGACGCGATGGTCACCCTCGCCTCGCTCAAAGCTGGCGAACGGGTGCTCGTGCACGCCGTCGGGTCAGGCGTCGGCACCGCGGTCGTGCAGATCGCCGTGGCGCTGGGCTGTGAGGTGGTGGGAACGGCGCGCACCGCGTCGAAGCTCGATCGGGCTCAAGACCTCGGCATGACGAAGGGCATCCTCGTCGGGGCCAAGCCCGACCCGGCGGCCATCGCGGCGGAGGCCGGCCCGTGCCAGGTGATCATCGATCTCGTCGGTGGCGACTACCTTGAGGCCGACCTGAGGGCCGTCGATACGAAAGGCCGTATTGTGGTCGTCGGAGTCGTCGCGGGCACAGTCACCCAGCTCAACATGACGACCATGTTGCTCAAGCGCGCCACCGTCATCGGCACTGTCCTGCGGAGCCGGCCGCGCCACGAGAAGGCCGCCGCCACCGCCGCCTTCGCCGCCCAAATGGTGCCACTGCTGAGCCGCGGCGTGCTCCGTCCCGTGACTGAGCGCATCTTCCCGCTGAAGGAGGCTCAGGCGGCATACGATCTCATCGGCTCCGACGCCACCTTCGGCAAGGTCGTGCTCGTCCCGTAGCCTATCGACAGGTGTCGGTCATCGTCTCGCCGCGCCGGCTCGATCATTTGGGACTGCCCAACTTCGCAGTGCACCAGACCCTGGGCTCGCGTTGCTCGCCCCGGCTGGTGACCGCGGCGTCCGGGGCGGCCCACAATCATTTCTTTTTGGCTAGCCGTCCGGAGCGGAACCGGGATCCTCGGATCGGCCACTTTCGCTGAGCCCCTGACGCCGAGTTTCTGACCACGCGACCAGCCCTCAACCCGTGTTTCAGTCACGACCACGTTTTCGCCAATTCGATCCACTAGTTGAAGGGCAATAGAACCGCACCAACGGGACGCGACTAAAACACGCAGCCTGAAGCGTGTCAGTTTGTATGGTTGCGGGGGCCCGCAACCACCTGCAGGCGAACAGGTCGCTGGGCTTCTGCTTCGAAGTGAAAGCCCCGGAGCGCCGTCGCGCCTCCGGGGCTTGGTGTCTGCCGGTCCGGGGACGTTACCGCGCCGGCTTGAGCGTATTGTCGATCATGTAGGCCGCGACCTTTCGGCCCACGTCCTCGCTGGTCCGGATGGCGAATGTATAGTGCACGCCGCCCCAGACGCGGACATTCTTCTGTTCCTCGGCCATATCGGCCAGGCTGGCGAACTGCCGCGTCCGCTTCGGATCCCGCACATCGGTCGCCGTGAACGGAATGGCCTTCACCGGACCGAACACCGATTCCAGAACCGCCGACGAGAGCACGGCGTTGATGGTCGCCTGGGACGGGTATTCGGGATGCATCGGCGTCGGGTTGAACGAGGTCCAGCCGGCATCGCGCTCAGTGGCATCGTTGCCGTCCTGATCGCCGTTGCGGATGGCGGTGACGGGCCGCCAGAAATTGTAGGTGTACTTGGCGTCCCAATTGACGATGTAGGCGTTGGCCAGGGTCATGTTGAGCAGCGCGAACAGGCGGGCACTTTGGGCGAGTGGGAGCCCCTTCTTGATCGAGAGCTCGCGGGCGGCCGCCTGCCAGGAGGGGCCGAAATTGACGTTCTCCCAGAATGTCACCGCCTCGGTCTGCTCACGAGTACGCGCCGTGCTCTTGGTGCCACCCAGGCTCTTGACCTCGTTGTAGGCGTCGGCCCACGCCGCGCTCGACAGGGCCGGCGGCGGACCGGGCCGGAACTGGTCGGCGCTCTTGAGCACCCAGGGCTTGGCGCGCGCATATTGCTCCCACAGGGGTATCGTCGTGGGCACGTATGCCCCTGGGGCAGCGTGCGGGCGGTAAGACTCGGGAACGGTGGTGCCGTCGTTGACGCGGTCGGCCTGGACCGCTTCGGCCACCGCGATACCCAGCTTGATGCCTTCGGTCTTGGCGGGGCCGTCCGGCACCGCCTTGAGCGATGCCGCGTAGGTTTCCTCGATCTTGGCTTTCTGTGCCGGGTAGATCTGAGTGAGGATCTGACGCGCAGCCGCCGCGGCCGCAGCCTCGGCCGACGCGCCTGGTGCGGCCGGAAGCGTCGCCACCACGCGGGTGTAGCGATTCTCCACCGTGTTGATCGCGTCGGACATGGCGACATGCACCATGGCCAAGGTGCGGTACTTGGGATTGTTGCCGACGTCGTTGGCCACGAGGGCAGTGGTGGTCGCGTTCCAGTCGGTGACGACATCGGCGCACGCGGGCGCAACCCACAGCGCGGCCGCGACTATGCCCGGCAGCAGCAGGGCTACCGGAGTTCTCGGAATCGCTCTCATGGCAGGGCTCCTTAGTATGGGCGCAAGCAACGCAACCAGAATTTTCGATATGGACCGTTTCCGCCCCCGTGACGGCGTCCATGAGCAGACCGTCCGGTCGGTCAGCTCGTTTACCCTCCCAACAGAGTTAATGGCAGTCCGTCTGGCGGAGCCCGCGACTGGTGTGACCCCGTCTGCTCAGTTTGCTCATCTGACCCTGCCAGTATCGGGCATGTCGGATGAGGCGCCCGCCGGTCTTGAACAGGCGCTGCGGGGGGCTCATCAGCGACGAGCTCTGGATGGGACCACAATCGCGATGAGCGAAGCGTCGTTCACGCGGTGCTCCCCCTCAGGAGAGACAATAGAGAATGGGCTGTTGATCGCGCTATTGGACCTTGGTCCACCCCCGCGAGCGACAGCGGGGAACCGAAGGAGGGACAAAGACCTACCGATGGAATCTCGAGACATTCCTCGATTTCGTTCGGAGACACGATGGCCGGCTTGCCCGCGTGAGCGACCTTGTGGCCGCTACGATTCAAGCTTGGATGGACGAGAGCGGACATCCTGGGCATGCTCGAACAAAGCATTGCCCTCCGCCCTGGTGCCTCCCCCGGCTAGGGCAAGCCTCCTACGAGCTTGAGCGTGCGCCTGACATAGCCGTGCAGCTCGGCGTCATCAATCGCTTCGACTGTAAGGCGGCCGGTCTCTGGATGGTGGTAGCGTCGAGAGTAGACATTCACTTCGTCCAGGTCGTCGACTATGGGATGAAGGGGGTGCCTCACACCCGCTGCGCGTACCGCGGCCACGATGCCCCCCATCGTGTCCTGCTCTCCGAACTGCGTCGGACACACGTAGCGGCAATACGCCTCGAGGACAGGCCTTACTTTCTGCACCACGTCCCTCGGCTCGCCGATGTTCTCTGAGACGAACCCGAGCAGCGTGTCAATGTCGCGGCGGTAAGGTGCCTGAACTGCCTTCTCTATGTCCCACTCCGCGATTGTAGTGTTCTCCTCACCGACCCGCACGAGCACGAGCGTCTTTCGGTCCGCCTGGGCTATGCGCTTCCACAGGAAATGCAAGAACGTCGGCTCGTGGGAGAGCAGAACGACCTGCGCGCACACTTCGCCGACTTTGTAGATCTGGTTCGCGGTGTGGCTGCGGCGGAAACCGTCGAGGCTCGTAAAGGGATCGTCGAACACGACCATCTTTCGGGTGCGGTCTGGGTCCTGCTCTAACTTTGCGAGGAAAAAGGCGAGCCCGAGTGTACTCCTGTCTCCGGCGCTCAGCGTATTTCGGAAGCTCGGCCTATCGACCGGCGTCGCCGCGTCGCCCAGGTCGACGATCCTCTGGTTGATCACGATCTGATAGCTGCTGCTCGGCGGGCCACCCCGGTAGGTATGGGTCGGAGTCGTGATCTGGAAGCCCGCGTTGATACGCTCAAGAAACCGATTGATACTCTGACCGTAGCGCTCGATCACCTGCTGAGTGTGCGTGTCGAGTTGATCGCGCGCCGTCGCCTTCTGCGCTTCGAGGTCGCTCTTCTCCCCTTGCATGCGTGTATCAGCTTCGCAGCGCGCGCGGGCATCCGTGTCCGCATAACGCGCCTTCTGAGCGTTCAGCATTGCGAGTGCGGCTTCGATGTCCCGTACATGAGCCGCCTGCGCCTGCCGCTTCCGCGCCGCTATTATGGCGTTCGCAGTAGCGACATCGGCGTTGTAGGTGCCGAGGGCCGTGCGCAGCGCCTCGAAACCTACGAGCGCCTCAGTAAACACTGCGTCTGGCGCAACGGGTTCCAGCGGCGCGCCAGCCTTGCGCTCAAGAAGGGTCTGAGCGGCCTGTCGAAGCACCGTCATCGCCTCCCCTGCCCTACTGACACCCTGCGCATTCGGCGCCGTTATGTCGCAGTACTGCCGCCAAAAGTCTGCTGTGTTTGCGTTCCGCAGAACGGTTTGAGCGATGGCGGCCGCGACGCGCTCACCTAGGGCGCCCTCGACCTCGGCGCCGAGAGCTGTCACTTCGTCACGCAAGGCGGATGACCTGTCCTTGGCGACGATGCGGTCGAGACAATCAACCCTCTCGAGCTTCGCGTCGTGGCTCGTCAAGCGCGGCCTGCTTGCGAATAACCCTGTATCTCAGCTCGACCGACCACCGCACCGACGCGAAGCGCCGAAACAAGTCCCCAGCTCGGCCATCATGGACTCGCTCGTCATGGCGGTCAAAGAACGCCGTCAGCCTCGGGATCTGGCCATCTTCCTCGTCCTGCGCTATACGGGCATGCGGCGAGAGTCGGTGGCCACGCTCCGCGTCCGGAACCTTGACGCCGGATGGGGCCTGCGGAGTGTCCGTGTCAAAGGGGGCAAGACCCGCGACATCCCCCTCCCTCAGGCAGTGACCCAATTCCTGGAGGACTACGTCACGCGTCACTTGCCTACCGTCGTCGACAGCACCACGCCCGACACCCCCCGCTTCTGGTCAACCTGGGGTCTACGCCATCAAGGTAAGACCCGCGCCCCGATGACGGGTAAGAACATCTGGCGACTCTGCAAGACGTATGGCCGGCTGATCGGCCAGCCTCGCCTCAAGCCGCACGATCTTCGCCACGGCGTCGCGATGGAGATCCTCGAGAGCTCCCACGACCTCGAGGCGGTGCGGGCCATGCTTGGGCATGCCCGCCTCGAGACGACGCAACTCTATGCGCAGATCCGGCCCGCGCAGCTCAAGCACGCGGTGCGATTCTATGAAAACCGCGCGCAACTCGTCGTGAAAGAACTCTTGGAGGGGAAGTCTGGCTCCGTGTTTGAGTCCGCTTCAGCAATGTCCTCAAACACGGAGCCGTAAAACACTCACTAAAACAACTTGGTGGCCCCAACGGGGTTCGAACCCGTGTTTCAGCCTTGAGAGGGCCGTGTCCTAGACCACTAGACGATGGGGCCGGCCGTGCGACTACTACCCGCGTCTGCTACGTCGTCCGTCTTACGCCGCGAAAACGAAAAATGGCTGGGGGAGGAGGGCTCGAACCCCCATTACCAGGGCCAGAACCTGGCGTCCTACCATTAGACGATCCCCCAGCGCGACGGCCATTGTACGTG
>Ga0075421_100006918_pt1 | contig 13862 bp, 9 predicted proteins | sample SoiMetdeltSBSDD5_FD_75292 | JGI IMG/M metagenome (GOLD analysis project Ga0075421, IMG submission 75292) | Bulk soil microbial communities from a Populus tree surrounding site in Tennessee, USA - Soil MetaG P. deltoides SBSDD5 | ecosystem: Environmental > Terrestrial > Soil > Tree plantation...
CGTGCTGCCGGCCTTCGAGCGTGCACGCGCCGCCTTCCGCCAGCAGCCCGACACCGAGCGTTTGGCCGGCCTGCAGCAGCAATGCACCAACCTGCTGAACGCCATGTCGAGCACGCAGGCGACCAAGGAGAAGGTACGCGCCATCGACTGCGATCCCAAGCAGGCCGCCGAGGCCGCCGCGCGCGTGTTCGCGCTCAACGCAGGCCTGGTCGCGTTCCACAATAACTGTGCCGGCGGCGACAAGCTCACCCGCCTGGAGACCACCGACGCCCTGCTCGGCTTCGGCCGCAAGTGCCTGCAGGACTCGGGGCTGATCAGCAAGGACGCCCAGGAGGTCGGTGCCCGGCTGTCGGCCATCGACATGAACCGGGACGACAAGGCACATCGCTTCGTCGTCACCTGGAATGCTTTCCTGGACGGCAACCGGCTGGCCTACCTTTCCCTGATCCTGGCGATCGGCGTCGACAGCCTGGTGTTCATGTCCGGCCTGTTCGGGGCCAACGCCCTGCGCTCGCCGCTGTCTGACGTGCCGAGCCCCAAGGCGCGCAGCGCCCAGCAGCTGGAAGCCATCATTGAAGCCGCCCTGCTGCCCGACACGTTCACCAAGGCCCGACTTGCCCGCGAAGCCATGCATCCCATGGAGCCGGTCGACGGCTTCACCAACGTGGTGCGCCTCAACGAGCTCGACCCGGAAACCGCGGCTAATGTGCGCGATGTGCTCAACGCCGGCGCCACCATCGGCGCCGTGCGCGAGGGGCGCCGCAGCGGCCAATACCTGGTGCGGGCGGAGCTCTACGAGTTCCTGTGCGAGGTGATCAAGAAAGAGCTCAAGAACCGCCCCGACGAGACCCGCCGCGGGTTGCAGATGGACGAACTTGAGAAGCGCATGACTGAGGCGCTGCTGCCGCACGTCGGTGAGACGGCCGATGCCGTGTTGCAGCACCTGCATCCGATCGACGAGAAGAACGGTTTCACCTCAGAAATCTTCATGAGCGAGGTGCCGCCGGAGCACGTGCGCCCGGTGCGCAACGTGCTGACTGCCGGCTCCAGCTCGCGCGTGGTGCAGCGCGATCGCACCGACCGCGACCGCTACTACCTGCACGGCGAGTTGTACAAGACGCTGGCTCGAATTCGCGCCCGCTCTTTGATGACCGCGGCACACGCTCCCCAGGATCGGATCACTTACGGCGGACCACTCGATCGCCGCCAACCCGCGATCGCCGACCAGCGCAGCGAGCGCCTGCTGGCCAACGGCCATGCGCAAAATGCCGCCGTGCACGTCGGCGAGGAGGAACTGCGGGCCGAATTCCGGCAATTGCTTCTGAAGGCTCTCGAGCTGAGCCCCGACGCCTGGAATCGCATCTCGGCGCCCGAGATCGCCGCTCAAGCGCTTGCTGCGGCTGGGTCTCTACGGCGCCAGGCACGGGCACACCGCGGCCTCAACGAAGCGTTGAAGCTCATCGAGAGTGACAGGCACGGCAATCTGGATCGCGAGCAGAAGGTGATCGCTTCCGGCATCGACGGCCGGGCCCGCGATCTGCTCGATGAGACCGCCACCGAGATCGGCCAGCTTATCCCGGCCCTCATATTGCTCCCCGAATGCCGCCTACTCGGTCACCTGATCGCAGCGCTCGAGGAGGGTCACGGAGACGATCGCCTTAGGGAAGACGAACAGCTCCTGCTGCATCGGCTGCAAGGCCTGGAAAGAGACCTCAAGAGCATGGACTGGAGCGACGAACGAGCCTGGAGGAACGTCGGTCGCCAGATCGACCATCTCAATGACGCAGGCGTTTCAACGGTGGCGGCGGCCGCCGTCAGTTCCAAGCCGAACTAGACTAGGTTGCATCTTCCCGACCTAAGTTAAGACCCGCGCGGAGCAGTCCGCGCGGGTCTTTGCATTGGTCATCCTGGCTGACCGCGGTTCGAAGCTGGTGAAGCGCGAGGCGCCCTCACTCCTTGAAGGCCACCACCTTCTGCTGCTGCTCGCCGAGACCTTCCATCTTCAGGGTCATCACGTCGCCAGCCTTGAGCCACTGCGGCGGCTTCATGCCGAGCGCGACGCCCGGGGGCGTGCCGGTGGTCACCACGTCGCCGGGCTCCAGCACCATGAACTGGCTGATGTAATACATGCAGTGGGCGATCGAAAAGATCATGGTCTCCGTGTTGCCGGTCTGGCGGCGCTGGCCGTTGACGTCGAGCGACATGGATAGGTTCTGCACGTTCGTGATTTCGTCGCGCGTGACCAGCCATGGTCCGAGCGGCCCGAACGTCTCGGCGCACTTGCCCTTCATCCATTGCCCGCCGCGTTCAGTCTGGAAGTGGCGCTCCGAGATGTCGTTGCAGATGCAGTAGCCGGCGATATAGGACAGCGCGTCCTTTTCGGCGATGTAGCGGGCACGCTTCCCGATCACGAAGGCGATCTCGATTTCGTAGTCGAGCTTGGTCGAGCCCTTCGGGATCATCACGTCGTCGTTCGGGCCAACCAGGCAGTTGGTCAGCTTGTTGAATAGGATCGGCTCGGCCGGGATCGGCGAGTTGGTCTCCTTGGCGTGATCGACATAGTTGAGGCCGACGGCGATGAAATTGCGCACGTTGCCGACCGGAGGACCGAGCCGCACGCCCTTCGGCGCCAGCGGCAGCGCGTTGGGGTCGATGGCGCGCAGCTTGTCGACACTGGCCTGCCCGAGCACATCGCCAGTGATGTCCTTGACGTGAGCCGACAGGTCGCGCACGGCGCCCTGGGCGTCGACGAGACCGGGCTTCTCGGCGCCGGGCGCGCCAAATCTGACAAGCTTCATGGTGAGCGATCCTCCTGATCTTTGCGGGGCGCTTCGCCGACTGCGACGGCGCGCGTGGTTAATCCGGTTGCTCTAACCGGTCGCCAAGTCAAGAGGCGGCAGCGTTAGGCAGATCAGCGGTGCACGCGCCTACGACAAAAACAGCGACCGCGCGGCCGCGTCCAAGGCGATTGTGCAAAACCTGTGGATGACACTGGAGGCGCTATCGCCAAGCCAAACCTATGCAGGTATTCACCTGCTCTTAGTCCTACATCCTGCACAGAAGCTAAGCTTCAGAACAGGTGGACAACCAGGAACACGCCCGCACCCAGAAAGGGTGCCATGGCGCATGCTAACGCCATGATTAAAAAGGTCTTATCGATCACCACACAACCCCGCAACCGCACTTCCTTCAAGCGTTGCTACCGCCCGTGAGCTTCGCCTGAAATCGGGCCGCGAACCCTGGCGACCCGTACCCAGAACAATACTCCAAAATCACGTGCAACGCACGCGAATTCACGCCCGCACGCAATCTGCAAGTCCCTTTTTGTGAGACCGCAGCGCAGCAACCGCCTTCCCGTGTCGCGCAAACTGCGCTTCGCCGTGCACCTCACGCGAACAGCTTGAGCTGCTTCTCGTCCTGCCCCTTGGTCTCGCGCGCCAGCTGCTCGATGCGGTCGAACGGCACCTGCTCGGCGTTGATGAGCGACCGCTGGGCCCGCATCGGCCGCACAAGTCCCTCCTGCACGAGGTGGAACTCGCCGACCGTCTGGTGCGGCAGGACGGCGCTCGGGTCCAGACCGGACTCGCTTTGGAACGCGGCGCGCAACTTCCGGAGCGCGGTGTCCTCGCGCACGCGGCCGATGAACCAGGAGGTGATCTGGTCGCGCGACTTGTAGTCGAGATCGCCCGGCGATTGGGTGGCCAGCATGATGCCGAGGCCGGCCGAGCGGGCCCGCTTCAGAAGGCTCTGCAGGGGCTCGGCAGTGGCGGGCTTGGAGTTGGCAGGGATGTATAGGTCTGCCTCGTCGAACATGACCACGGCCTGCAGCTCGTCGTTGGGGTTGCGCTGGCAGAAGCGCAGCGTCTCGGACAGGAACTGCGAGACCCAGAACAGCACGTTCTCGTTGTCGCCGAGGAAGCCCGTGTAGATGATGGACAGCCGCGTGCGGTTGTCGCGACCGTAGCGCCCCTTGCCCAGCAGCGAATCCATACGCAGCGGCTCGCCGCCGCCCTCGAACAGGGAGGAGTTGCGATGCCGCAGACTGTCCAGCTGGGCGACGAGGTCGCGGCGGATGCGCCCCGAGGGGTCCATGCGCTGCGTCAAGTCGCTGAGCTCGGGGTCCTCGTCCTCCAGCAGCTGGATCAGATCATGCAAGGTGACTTCCTTGCTGGAGCGGCCGCCCAGGATGCGCAGCGCCACCGACAGCGTGCCGGACTGCTTCTGGTGCGTGGCCGAGTTCTTGAAGTGCAGCATATCGCCCAGCGCGGCCGCCGACAGATTGGCCAGCAGCTGCTGCTCCTGGTCGGGCAGCTCATTGATGCCGTTGGGCAGCAGCGTGATGGAGATCGGCCGGCCGGAGGCGCGGCCAGGGGTGTAGACGGCGACGTCGATGGAATCGGCCAGCTTCTCGCGCTCACCGCGCCGCTCACCAAGCTCACCCTCCAGGGCACGCCACACATCGGGGTTGGCGTAGGAGCACAGGTCGCCCTTGCGATCGATCAGGACGGCAGGCGTACCTTTGAGCAGCAGCTGCTCGATGATGCACAGGGCGAGCGTGGTCTTGCCGGAGCCCGAGCCGCCGAGCACCGCCGTATGGCGCTTCAGCACGTCCTTGTTGAGCGTGATGCTCTTGTTGGACTTCTGCGCGCGGCCAGCCAGAATGCTGGTGACGCCGTTACCGGCTTCGTCCAGCAGCACTGACAACGGCAGCTCCTGCTCCTCCTGCGCCGGCGGAATGGGCGTGCCGGTCGGGGTCGTGCTCCAGTCGGGGACGGTGGCCGACCGCGCGCCTGCCGCCGCGCCGCGCGCGGCGACCTGATCGGCAGCCTCCACCTTGCCGTTGGCGACTTTGCGGCCCAGCAGATCGAGCCGCAGCAGCTGCACCAGCGCCAGGATCTCGGACAACAGCTTGGCGCGCTGGAACCAGTCGGCAAAGCCTGGGTCGTGGCGATGCTGGGCGTGGAACTCGCGCACCGTCATCATGCGCTCCCAGTCGGGGATCGGCACCAGCACGGAGCGGCCGCCGGCCTCGCGAAACTTGCGGAAAGCCTGCGCGGTCTGGTTCTTCTTGTTGGGCGGGAAATCGCTGGCCCGCAACATGAAGCACGTCTTGTCCTTCATGGCCGGCAGCACCCGATCGAGCTGGCGCTTGAGGCCACCACCCTGCGTGGGCCGGTTGCACAGGAAGATGCGGCTCTCGGTGGCAAAGCCCGTCGCGTGGCGCAGGGTCAGATCGATGGCAGGCAGCTCCTCGGACAGCTCCAGCCGCTTGACTGTGATGCTGACGGTGCCGCCCCACTCGTCGCGGGCCAGGGTGAGGGCAGCCGACAGCACGTCCATCAGGGCCTGGTCGTCAGAAGGAATTTCCGCCTCCGACTGCGCGGTGAAGCGGTCCCACACCTCGCGGAACTCGATCTGTGGGCCGACGCTCTCGTCATCCGGTGGGGCAACGCCAAAACCCAGCGCAGCCGCCAGCGTCGAGATGAACCCCGACGCCTTCTCCGGTTCGGGCTCGGGCTCGGACTCCTCGCCCTCCTGCTCGCGGATGCGCGCCTGCGCCAGCTCGAGAATGCGCCGGGTCGACAGGCCGCTGAACTCCTCGAAGAACTGCGGACCGAAATACAGGGTTGGATCGGCGATATCGCCGCGGCCATCCTGCTGTAGGCGCTTGGCAATGATCAGGCGCGCCTCGGCCGCAGTGCGCGTCTCCACCAACCGCTCGGGGCCGGCCTTCTCGATGCGGTCGATATAGGACTGCGCCAACACCTCGCGCGCACGGTCGTAGAAGTCGCCGAGGCAGGACACCAGCGCAATCGAGGTCGGCACCCGGTTGACGATTTGGATCAGGTCGCGCACCGCTTTCTGAAAACGCTCGTTGGAGTCGTCGAAAAAACGCAGGTCCTCGACCTGGTCGATGCAGAACACCAGCGCCGCCCGGTCGACCGCCCACATCAGGCGGCCGAGCGACTCGATGATCTCGAAGGCGCGCCCCTCGCCCTTGTTGGGATCGAGCGCGGCAATTGCCTCGTGCGACAGGTCGGTCAGCTCTCGCCCGTACAGATACTGGCGCACGCGCTGGTCGATGCGCGGATCATTGCGCTGCAGATAGAGCAGCGCGCGCACGATATTGATGTCGAGGTTCTGGTCGGCGAATTTCGGCGCAGCGACGATGTTGTCGGCGATGCCGAGCACCAACTTGGAGAGCTGCGCCTCGTTGAGCTTGGCATCGCGCAGCTTGTCGAGCGTGGCGGCATCGAGCGCACCGTCGTTGACCAGCCCGTTGGTCAGACGCATCAGGCCGCTCTCGCCCGCACCATCGGGGTCGTAGGGCTTCTCGAGCGAGTGCACCAAGCGGCGCAAGAAATAGTCGGCATAGTTGGCGACGTCGGGCGTCATCTGCGCATAGCCGACGTAGGCCTTGCCCGCACGGTGCGCCGAGGTGCGCAGCGCGCGAATGAGGTGCGTCTTGCCGGCCCCCGACTGGCCGTGAAACAGCAGGATGCGCGCTTGCCCGGCAGCGCCGCGCTCTGCGGTGACCGTATCGAGTAACGTCTGGAACTTGCGGCGCGCCTGCGCGTGCACGATCTCGACGTCGACAGGATCGGCGCGCCAGATGTCGTCCTCCCAGGTGATGGAATGGTCGAACACGGCTGAAAGACGGTCGGGATGCTGCGCTAGATCTGCGTCGGCGGTCATGAAACCTCGGATGCGACAATTGCGATGGCAGGCGGGTTACGCGTCGACGCGGATGAAGTGAAAAACAGCGTTCTTGAACACCACGGCAGAGTCCTGAAGATCCTTGATGTTCTTGCTGTCCTTCAGATCAGCATTGGCCAACACGACATGACCGGCGCGATGCGCCTCGGCCAGCATGCACTTGAACTCGATCTCCGAGACGCCCCAGTCCGGGCGCTGATCACGGATGTGACGCCAAACATGGGAGATGTAGGCGCGACGATTGCCGGGCCAGCCCTGCGCCTGCCCCGCCGCCTGCCGACGCACCTCCTGTACGAAGCCCGCGAGATCGGGCCGTGCAGTGGCGGGGCTTGCAGGCACCGGAGCGGGTGCCGGCTCGACCAGTCGCGGCTTGGCCGTCGCCACGGCGGCCGGACGTTTCGATGCCGGCTTCGCATCGTCACCGCCGACGAACGCGCGCAGCACACCAAGGCGCAGCGACGCCACGTCGGTCTTGGTGGCACCGACATGCTCGGCCGCCAGCGCCGCAATCAGCCTCGCATCGGTTCCGAAATCGCGGGGCTGACGCGACAGTTGCGCTGCCAGCAGCCGCCCGGCCGAAGCCGAGAACCCGGTCTTGCCGGTGAGCCCAGCCTTGATCTGATTGCCGAACGCCCGTTGCAGGGCCACGGCCGCCAGTGCCGTCCGCAGCCGCGAGGCGGTCGCCACGCCCTTGATCTTCAGGCCGTAGGCGCGCTGCACGATGGCCGCGCGCAAACCCTCCTGATCAGCCAAGCCTTTGATCCGCTTGGCTGGTTCGCGCTGCAAAGCAAGCGCAACCGCGACCAGGCGCTGGTCGCGCAGCTCGTTCCACAGCCGCGGCAGATGCCCTTTCAGGCCCAGGAAATGCGAAGCCCGTTCGATGCCCGCATCGCTGGCTTCGATGCGTCCCGCCCGCTGCTGCACCTGCCCCGTCGAGGTGAGGCTGTCGATGGCGCCATCGAGCAGGCTGCGCCAGCGCCCGACAGACAGGCGGTGCGCGACCAAGCTGACAAGATCATTGGCCAAATCGGTGCGGCTGACGCCGCGAACGGCACTGGCAATGCGCACCAGCACAATGTCGCGCAAACGCTCGGTATCGACCGAGGCGGATGCGCCGGGCGTCTCCAGCACGGCAGCCGGCATGGGCGAGCCTCCCCGCAATTGGCCATTGCCCGCGCCTGAGACGGCGCGGACGCGTCGCAGCGCCCGCCGGACGCGCGAATCACCGGAGGCTACATCTGCATCTTGTAGAGTTTCGGCTAGAACGCCAAGCGCTTACCGCGCCGAGGGCGCCGCAGATGGCATGCCCGCCTGCCGCATGCCGTGTTGTACGGGCGCCGGGTACAACACGACATCAGCTCTCAAAGAACGCCGTTCCGCCTAACTCGCGTCATCTTTGCATTGTCGAATTTGCCCGAGGCGAAACAGGCACTTCGATCCCCACAGCTGGTCCTAGGGTCGGGCGGCGGTGACAGTCCGAGGGGGCTGCACTGGGAGCATGAAGCGCACTGGGAGCATGAAGCGGACTGGGAGCATGAAGCGGACTGCCAGCCTGCCGAACCGGCTACTCCGGGCAAGCTGGTGACGCTTAACGGGTGGTTAACAGATCAGGGGCATCTTTATGGAACTCGAAGTATGCCCCCGCAGCGGGAGTGTTCCATGTATCGCGTCCTGATACCTGCAGTGCTGGCGCTTCTGTTAACCGGCTGCGGGATGGCCAGTTCCTCGCTGCCCGGGCTTGCCGACTCCGGCCAACCGACCGGCGCCCTGCCGGCCAGCCGCACACTGCGCACCAGCGCCGACGGCGGCGATGGCGGTGCCGCCCAGGTGCAAAAGGCTGCGGTCGGCGCCAACGACCGCATCCCCAAAGGCACCTTCGAGAAGGCCCCCAACGGCGCACTCGCGGATCGCGACTATTCCAGCACCCGGCTCGATCCCGAGAAGGCTCGAGAGCTGATCAACGCCTACCGCAAGGCAAATGGCCTCAAGCCCCTCAAGCTTAGCACGGCCCTCACCGAGGCGGCCAAGAACCACTCGCGCGATCTGGCTAAGTGGGACCGCATCTCGCATTACGGCTCGGACGGCTCCAATCCGTGGGATCGCGTGAAGCGCGCCGGCTATAACGCCAAGCTCGCGGCCGAGAACGTCGGCACCGGCCAGGTCACGATCGATGAAGTCATGAAGGGCTGGCAGACCAGCCCGGGCCACAACAAGAACTTGCTGCTATCCGATGCGTCCGACATGGGCATCGCCCTGGTGCAGGACAACAAGACCGAGTTCAAGACCTTCTGGACGCTGGTGGTCGGCTCGCCGCTCTAGCCCAGGCTTGCAGAGTTTTTCCGGTTCAGTGGCGATGGCGGGTGGCTTTGCCGCCCGCCATTTTGCTTAAGCCTGCAACATCATTTCGCACTCAAGGGGCTCGCCGAGCCGGGCTTCGGTGCGGTGGCGTACGAGTTCGGCCACCCCAGCCCACGCCCAGCTGCGCCCCGTATCACCCTTCAGGCTGTGGAACATCGACAGGAAATCGGCGACCTCAGCCGCCAGCACGCCGTGTCGGCCTTCTAGAACCGAGACCATGGCCTCGACCTCGCCCGCACTGGGGGTCGCGTCCTCGTGAAAATGCCAGCCCGATGTCATACCTGCGCCTTCCGCAAATCCAGACGCCGCTGCAGTTAGCAAGTTCGGCGCCAACCTCTTTCCGGCCACGTTCCTGTCCATTGCATATCGTAAACGTGCGATTCGGCCGGGCTTGACCATGCGAGAACGTCGCTGGCGGCACCAATCCGGCGGCAGGGGGAGGCAGGTGCACGGCACCTAGCGTTCCGTTATGATGCACTGACTTGAAACACGGGGAGACGTGTTCGATGCGGATCAGCAAGCTGCCGCGCGTGGCGGCCACACTTTTGCTCGCGGCAACGCTGGCGTTCGCGGCGACGCTGGCTATCGCCCAGGGCAAGAGCGACGACAAATCGGCCGGCGCCACAGTCGATCCGCCGCAAAGTCGCGGTCCCGAGAAAGAATTGCCGCCGCTGTCCCTGCTGCCCAAGCCGGGCGAAGAGCTGGAGGGCGGCGAGGACGACGCTCCGGGCGCCCTCACCTGCCCTGACCGCGGCAACAACCTCGAGCTGATCATCTAGCCCGCGTCGGACAGCAACCTCTTGCTCACGGTTTGGCGGCAGACGAAGCCGCCGCCTTCTGTGCCGCCTTGGGAGCGACTTGGGGTTTGCTCGGCGCCTGCTTGGCGGGCGTCCCTTTGGCGCCGTTGCTCTGCACCACTGCCTTCGGCTTGCCGCCCTTCTTCTTGGCAACTGGGCGACGCCGTGTGCCGCATTCGAAGGAGATGACCGCCTGCCGCATGGTCATGGGACCTTTGGCATCAGCCGCCATCGGCATGGCGTCGAGCTTCTGGGGCTCGAATAGCACCTTCCATCCGTAGGTCTGGAAGCCGTGTTCGAGCAGGCTCGCGGCTCGCACGGTGCGTTCCCGGCCAGTCGGCTCTCCCAGCACCACGGCAATCAGCTTGCGACCCTCGCGGGTCGCCGTGGCCACCACATTGAAACCGCTGTCGCAGATGAAACCCGTCTTCAGGCCGTCCGCGCCCTCATAGTTGGTGAGCAGGCCGTTGTGGGTCCTTAGTCGGCGCTTGCCGACCTTGACGTCAACCATCGACCAGTACGCCGCATGCTCGGGGTAGTCGCGGATCACGGCTTGGGCCAGCTTGGCGAGGTCACGTGCCGTGGTCACCTGCTCGGCAGCCGGCAGGCCGTTGGCGTTGACGAACTTGGTGCGCGTCATGCCAAGGCGAGCGGCCGTAGCATTCATGCGCGCCACGAATGCATCCTGGCTGCCCGCAACGCCTTCCGCCAGCATCACCGCCACGTCGTTCGCCGACTTGATGATCAGGGCCTTCAGCGCCGTCTCGACCGTCATCTCCGCGCCGACCGGCAGACCGACCTTGCTCGGCGGCTGCAGGTAGGCGAGCTCCGAGCAGCCGATCTTGGAGTCAAGCTTGATGGTGCCAGCCCGCAAGGCCTCGAAGGTGACATAGGCCGTCATGATCTTGGTCAGCGAGGCAGGGTGCCACTGGTTGTCGTAGTCCTCGGCGTAGAGGATCAGGCCGTCAGAAGCGTCGAGCAGCAGCGTCGGGCCAGCCCAGGCTGACGGCAGCACCAGGGCGGTCGCGCCCAGCAGGGCTCCCACAACCGCCTTTGCAATGTTCGCCAGCATTCGTCCCCCTGCTTGCGCCGTGATGCGCTGGGTTAACCAGACTGGGCGCGATAAGTTCGCGCACGAGATTGGCCGAAGCGAGATCGGCATGTCCATACTGCAAAACCGTCTGCGCCGCCATGCGCTGTGCACACACCGGCAACACGCCTGTAGCATTTTTGCTGCTTTTATGATGCGCGTTGGCTTTAGCTCGGCCGTGGCAGGGCCCGGTGCGTTGGCGCAGCCCTTGCCCAGATCGCCGGCAATGCCCATCCTGCGGCCCTGCTATTCGACAACGGCCAGCAGACACAGCGCGCAAGCCCGGCGGGGGACCATGGCACCAAGAGCTTGGTTGGGCGCGGCACGCATGCGTGCCGCCCGCGGCGTGGACTACGGCCATGCTCACTGACGGGTTGGCGCGCGTTCGCGACCGGCTGGCCAGGGCCGCGCAATCTCCGTCGGATGGCAAGGCCGTCCTGTTCGTTGTCGCCATTGCGGTGGGCTTCCTGCTGCTAACCACGCTTCTGCATCTGCCGCACGGGCCCGAGCACTGGTCTGCAGATTTCCGGACAGCCCACTGGTCCAAGCATCCCGACACGCAGCACAAGCGCATCGCCCTCATTTACGTCACCGAGAGGACGCTCGAAGCCTATCCCTACCTGTCGCCAACCGACCGGCAGCTGCTGGCCGATCTGGTTAAGGCGGTGGATGCCACCGGGCCGGCAGCCATCGGCTTCGACTTCATCATCGATCGACCAACGGAGCCCGCCAAGGACGCGGCGCTGTTTGCTGCCCTGCGCGAGGCCAAGGCCGCCGTGGTGGTGGGCGCCGTCAATGAGGATGCGCACGCACCCGGCGGGGGACACTCCTACCAGGCCGACTATCTGGCGAAGGTGAACCGCTCGATCGGCCACCTGCACTTCGAAGGCGTCCATCGATCGAAGGTCATCATCGTCGACAACGTCATACGCCTGATGGCCAAGCCCAACACCTCCCGCAGTTACCCGGCGGCGTTTGCCGAGCAGCTGGCGCAGAAGGCCGGCTCGTATCCCAAGCCGAAGTCGGAATACATTTCCTGGCTGCTCGCACCGGTCGACAAGAGCGAAACCTTCCTCACCCTGTCCGCCGAACAGGTGCTCGGCAGAAGCACCGGTCCGGCGCTGCCGCTCAAGGATATGCTGAACGACAGGATCGTGCTGATCGGCGGCAACTTCTCGGACCGCGACCAGCATCTGATCCCGCTGTCGGTCTCGGACGGACGGCGCTATCCAGGCCTCTTTATACACGGACAGATCCTGGCGCAGATCATCGATGACCGATCCCTGTCGACGCTCAGCATTTGGGTCCAGGCCATCATATACCTGCTGGCCACCGCCATCGGCTTCTGGGTCGGCCGCCGCCAGACCAAAATCCACCTCCTGACCGAACTGGTCAGCGTGATGGTGCTGGTTGGCGTCGGCATCCTGGCGTTCATCTACGCGCACCTGATTTTTCCCTACACGGGCGTGCTGCTGACGTGGCTCGCCGGAGTTAGCGCCGGCTACTACAGCCGGCCGCATCATCGCGCGGCATAAGGGAGGACCGCACATGCCTGGTTGCTTTGCATTCAGCCGTAGGGGTCTTGCGGCTGTGCTGTTCGGCATCGGCCTGGCGTCACCGGCCGTTGCGGAAATGCAGGTGATCGAATCCAACGCGCCGGCCTACAAGGTCGGGCAGACGCTGGCAAACAACCAGGTCTTCGAGCTGAAGGCCGGCGAGCGCGTGCGGGTGCTCGTGCTGCCGGGCAACCAGACGCGTGTATTCGAAGGCAAGGGCTCGCACCGCCTCGAGCCGCGCGGTGGTGCGCGTTCGGCGACCAAACGCAAGCAGCCTGAGTAAGGCTCGGGGTGAGGTTGCGGATGGGCCGACCAGCTCGTCGGGTAACCCGCGTGCACAGCCGCCTAGCCTGCACGTCTTGAGCCCCCGGCCTGACCAGCATCTGTTGGTCCAAGCCCGTCGGCCCCGGTCGGCGCCGGCAGCCGAGGGTGGCGGCGAACAGGATGACCCCGACCACGCCCAGCCAGTGGTGCGGGCACCGCCGCGCCGATCACGGCCCACGAAGGCGGCGCCCTTGCTGCAGGTGTCGCCGACCTAACGGGCCACGAAGCCGCAACACGTGCCGAGCGGCAGGGCCTGGCTCGTATCAACGCGGCGTAGCGAATAGGCGCAGAACGCGTCGGCACGCAAGCTCATCGAGCAGACGCAACGTCGTCTCGACATTGCGGCCGTCGCAAGCGGCCACGGCAAATTCTTCGTACAAATCGGGCGCGCGGCGTGCTTGCTCGGCCACAGCTTGTACGAGTACCAGCTTGTCGGCAGGTGCAAGCCCGTGCATGGCCCGCACCAGCACACCGTGCAGGCCCTGCGCAGTGTCGTGGCGGCTGTCGAGGCCCGCGCGATGCGCCGCTTCGGCAACGGCAGGCCAGCCCGCGATTGGCGCACCGAACCGCTCGACGAACAGCGCTCGCGGCATGCGCGAGGGCACATAGCCGCCAGCCGGCGCATGCGTCGCAATCCAATGACGCGCGATGTCCAGACGAGTGGCGACCCACACCCGGTCATGAGCCTGCACGTAGTCGAGAAAGCGGACGAGCGCCGCCGCACGGCCCGGGCGCCCGACCAGCCGGCCATGCAGGCCAACCGACATCATCTTCGGCTGACCTGCCCTGCCTTCGGCGTACAGCACGTCGAAGGAGTCCTTCAGATAGGCGAAGAACTGATCGCCGGCATTGAAGCCCTGCGGCGTGGCAAACCGCATATCGTTGGCATCGAGCGTATAGGGTACAATCAAATGTGGGCCGTGCGGACCGTTCACCCAGTAGGGCAGTTCATCGGCGTAGGAATCGGCCGAATAGAGAAAACCTTGCTCCTGCATGGTGAGATCGAGTGTATTGATCGAC
>Ga0075421_100006920_pt1 | contig 13860 bp, 11 predicted proteins | sample SoiMetdeltSBSDD5_FD_75292 | JGI IMG/M metagenome (GOLD analysis project Ga0075421, IMG submission 75292) | Bulk soil microbial communities from a Populus tree surrounding site in Tennessee, USA - Soil MetaG P. deltoides SBSDD5 | ecosystem: Environmental > Terrestrial > Soil > Tree plantation...
TGGTTCGTATAGTTGGGCGCAACGATCGGAAGAATACCGATCGGAATCGCCGCCCCGTTAACTGTAGTCGTCTGATCCGCAACAGGTGCGGGTGGGGCGTATTGTTTCAGCACGCTTAAATTGGTTCTAGAAATTCCGTTCGGGTTGGCGGCACTCTGGGCCGGGAGCGCCTCGAGCATGGCATAGCCCGCAGCGGTTGGAGTTCGGACAGGGGCGGAATTTGTCGATGCCTGACCTAGCGGGGCATACTCAAAATTGCCGAAGTAGAACCACTTGTTCTTTACGATCGGTCCGCCAATGCTGCCCCCAAAGCGGTTTTGATCGTAACGCGGCGTTTCGGTGACGCCCTGTCGCTTGAACGACTGATCGAGAGCATTCAGTTTCCGGTTCTGGAAGTACTCGTACAACGAGCCGTGGATTTCGTTCCCTCCACCTTTCACTACCGTATTGAACTGACCGCCGGTGGAGTGCCCGAACTCGGAGTTGTATTGGTTCTGCAGAATCGAGAATTCCTGTGTCGCATCGGTGGGGACATAGACGAGCGGACCCGTCACGGCTTTATTGTTGTTGTCCACTCCCTCAATCATGAAATTGTTGTTCATCGGACGCTGCCCGCCGACGGAAGGACCTGTTCCCTGGCCGATACCTCCGTTGCTGGCAACACCCGCGCTCAACAATGAAAGGTTCAACGCCCCGTAAAAGTTTCCTGCGGACTCAATGATGGGAAGGTTGACGATCTGTTCGGCTCTGAACGTGGACTGGAGTTGTGACGTCGTGGTATCGATCGCAGCCGGCGCTTCGACAACGGCAACCTCCTGCGTCACGCCCTGCACCCGCATGGTAACGTTCACGGTGGCGGTCTTATTGAGTTCGATTGCGACGTTTTTCAACCCGCCGGTCGTAAATCCGGTTGCGGTTACGGTGATATCGTAATTGCCGACGGGAACATTGTTGAAGCGGTACAGCCCGTCCACCCCCGTCCTCGCAGTGCTTTTGATTCCAGTACCGACATTCGTGATTTCAACCAACGCATTGGGTATGGTCGCTCCGCTGGCATCGACAACCGTTCCTGTCAGGTTGCCGTCGATGGTTTGCGCCGGGAGTTGCACCACGATCCCAACAATGATGGCCATTGCAACGATCGTGAGGATCCACGTTCTGGGAAACATTCTGTGACCTTTCTTGAGGGTGAGAAACCTTAGTGACTTTGTGGCTTTGTGGTGAGTGACGTATCCACAACAAAGACACAAAGACACAAAGCCACTAAGGGGTCATAGCCGATCGCTGAGGTTCTCTACTTACCGACCTGAGCGCCGCGAGGTGCGGGGGCAGCTGCCTCCGCACGAGGACTGGGAGTTGGTGATGAAGCGCCGGTCGAGGCCGGCACCGCGCTGCTGAAACCAACGCTTCCGCCGCCCCCACCGCTTGCATTGCTTCCGCCGCCGGAACCGCCGCTATTGCCGGCGCTGGAAAACCCGCCCCCACCGCCGGAACCGCCGGAAGACCCTCCGCCGTAGCTTGGAACTTCTCCGGCGCTCAGATATCGGTATCCGTACGGCGACCGGTATCCCCGGCCCGGCATGTAAATAAACGACCCGAATGCGGGATACCACAGCCAGACATCAAGAAACGACGAGATAGGCAGATTCGGTGTCTGGCGAAGACTTCTGGCGACGTTGAGATTCGCCCTTGAAATATCCTCATCGCGCTTCCGGCTCCAGAGCTCGAGCGCGGTTGTGAACGTCTTCACTTTCTGGGCACGGTAACCCTGGTCGTTAGAAATCTGGTAGCCCTTGCCGTACACGAGCCCGTTATTTCCGTCCCGAATCCTGCCGTCAACTACGACGACTTTCCCGTCGGCAAAAAGATATATTCCGTCTTTGATGATCTCCATCTTGAGATCACCACTGGCAACGTGGAGGGGCAAATCTTTTCCGAAACCATTCGCCGCAATGACCGTGGAGCCGGAGATAAGGCGGACAGCAATGTCATAAAGCTCCACCCGTTCGAGGACAATCTGTGAATGCTCACCCATTCGCAGGTACGAACCCGGATTCAACAGCAGCTCGACGGCCCCAGCCTGTCCGGTTGAGATGATCTGCCCGGCCGGCACGGTCGTGGCGGGTTTGACCGTGGTCGGGCCCTGGACGTAGTTCACCAGGCCGGCTTTTGTGGAAACCAGAAATTGAGTGGTTGCCCCCTGCAGCATCAAAATCAGCATCAAGCTACTCATACGTGTTGCCCCCTAGCTGAAGCGACGGAAACAAGGCCATTCTACTGCCGGCAAAGGCGTTTGACCTGACATTTTTACGGCTGTTTTTTTCCTGGCCGCGATCGGTTTGCAATAGTCATGCATTTCGTTGCCAATCTGTTCCGGATCGATGTGTTTAGTGCAACGCGCGTTCAGTTTCCAGCCGGCAGAGCGGGTCGAGTGTTCGCCCCTGACCTGTCCCCAGGCCGAGTAAGCTTGGATTCAGGAGAAGGGACATGAGCCAGCCGGCCACACTCGTCGTGGACATTGAAACCGTCGGACAGGATCCGGCAGCGATTTCCGCCCGCGCTCGTGAAATTCTTCTGGACGTTGAAACAGATGAAGATCGCCAAAGAGTTCTCGAGGGTCTGGGTCTGGACCCCTGCACCGGGCGGATCATATGTATCGGCGTGCATTGGTTGGAACTGGATCGTTCGCGTATCTACACCCAGGGCGACGAACGCGAGTTGCTGGCCAATTTCTGGTCCGACATGGGACAAATCCGGCCGCAACGTTTCGTGACGTTTAACGGCAAGTCCTTCGATTTTCCCTATATCAACATTCGCAGCGCGATTATGGGAGTTCCGATCCCGCGCGACCTGGTTTTGGACACCCGGCGGTTCAGCACCGAGCGTCACTTCGACGTCCGGGAAGTTCTGACGAATTACGAACGCTACCGCAAGGGCACGCTGGAATTTTTTTGTGAGATTTTCGGCGTCAATTCCCCGAAAAACGGCATCGATGGCAGCAAAGTCGGCGATTATTTCAAACAGGGCCGGCTCGATGAAATTGCGCGCTATTGCCTGGCCGACTGCAAAGCGACGGGCGAGCTTTATCAGCGATTGAAAAATTACTACAGATAAATTAGAAGGAAGGTATGGGGTCGTTGCTCCAGTTTGCCCTTCTCTTCGTGTGCTGGCTCGCCGCGCTCGCGACCCTTCTCGTTTTTCTGGAAACCTGGTTCGGTCTTTCCAATCGGAACCGTTTTCTCGCCCGCCGGGCATCCGGAGCATATGGCGTCATTACCGTGTTCGTTCCGATGCATGGCGTTACGTCGAATGTCGAGCGCGCGGTCCGATCGATCCTGGAACAGTCGTACCCGTTCATTGAGCTGGTTTTAATTCATTTTGAAGGCGACCGGCACTTCGCAAAGATGGTACAGGTCTTTCGCAGCGCCAGGTCGCACATCCCGGTGCGCGCAGTTGCGACCTCGTTTGCCATCGATACGCACGACGATCGAATCCGCGCTCTCGAACAGGCGCAAGGCGTCGCCCGCGGCCGCTGGTTCGTGATCATCGACTCCAGTGTCATCCTCGACCGCTTTGCGGTGGAGATGGCGGTGGAATTCTCCGGCTCCAACGAAGTGTCGGCACTGGCTCTGCGTCCTGGTATTCGCTGCCGCTCGTTCATCCAAAAAATTATTGCCCCTTCGATGGAGCACCTGCTGCAAACGGTGCGCATCGCCAACAGGCGGCGCGAAAAACGCCGGTCGGCGGATTTCGAATCGCCGTTCCTGATCATCAACCGTGAATCATTTGATGTCGTCAACAAGATCAACCGCATGCCGGGGATTTTGAATGACGCTGCCTGGAGTATGTGGGGATACCAGGTGGAGAGCCTGCGGACGTTCGATGCGGATGGTTCGCGTTGGATTTGGCATGACGCCGATGTTCGGTCGTGGTCGTCCAGTATCGATCCAGAACGCCGCTATGGTACGACTTCGGCGACGTTTGTCGTGGTCAGCGCCTTGATCGCCGCTTGCAGCGTCGCCGGGATTGTTTTCGGCCTTATTCGCGGGGTCGACAACTTCGCCGGGGCCAGCATTCTGGCTTTTTCCGGTGTCACATACCTGCTGATGTGGGCCAGTTACTTCCTGTTCGCCCGGCGGCTGCGGGCCGCAGTGTGGTTCGCCCCTCTTTGGATCCTCAGCCATATGCCCGCCGCTGTATTGACGCTGATGGAAATGCGTCGCATTTCACGCAACCGCGCCAAAGAAGTGGAAGTTCAAAGGAAGATTGTTTCCTCGCAGGGCGGACAATAAAAGGGAATCGGATAATATACGATTAATAAATGAAGCTGACTTTTCCATCCTGAATGTTCAACGCGGAAGCACGGCCGCCGGGGTAGGAGGTTGAAAGCATTCCAGTGTCGATGAGATAAGCACTGCCATTGAAGCGGGATCCGATTTGACCGCCCGCTTGAGGCGTATGTCCAACGACGAACCTTGCCGCGCCAAACGCTTCCAGGAGTTGAAGGATTTGCGGCAGCCCTTCGGCGTCGTTCCATTGCGCATAGCCGCGAAACCAGAGCGGGCCCTTTTCGCTAATGCTGAGCCATCCTCCGTAATTGAGAAACGCCTTGAGCGTTTCCAGATCCTTTCCCCTGGCTTTCTCGATTGCCGCGCGCGCTGCAGTAATCAGCTCTTCGAAGGTACTGCAAGGCTGCGCCAGTCTTTTGTCGGTAAGAAATTTTTTGTAAACATCAAACGCCTTGATTTCGCCGGCGATCGCTTCATTGAGTTGCTCGACGCTATAGGAAGCGGCTTCGGGACTGACGCCGCCGTGAAGGAATATCGAATCATGAACCCGCGCGATCGCCGGTAGCGACCGGAGCCATTTACCGTATTTGCCGTTGGGACTGAGCGCCTCGCATCGTTCGGCGAAACCGGAAGGCAATGAAGAATCGGAGTCTCTCTTACCGGACCTGATAAAGTCGTCGGCGAAACTGGCGTAGTCGTTGCCGATGACGTAACGCAGATCGCCAAAGATATTCATCGCTTCATGGTTTCCCATGAGCACAATGACGCGCCCGCGGTCACGCGGAGCTTCCCTTTGGAGCGACATCAAGAGATCCATGACCTCGCGCGACTTCGGGCCACGATCGAGGAAGTCGCCTGTCTGAACCAGAATGGCCGAACCTCCCGACCATCGCTTTGCGGGATCGATCAGTCGTGCTCGCTGAAGTATTTGGACGAAGGCGTCGAAATCACCGTGAATATCGCCTACCGCGACAACACGCTGCAGCGTCCCCTGCGGCGTTGCCGCCAGGAGCGCGCCGCAGACAGCAAGCGCAAAGACACCAAGGCACAAAGTTGCAAATGTACGTGTCATCGATACATCACGTTGCCGGCTCCCTTTTCCGTGGCCAGTTTCCTGGACAGTGCGACCATTGCATCACGGCGTTTGAGCAGCCCGCGTATCTGGTAAGTCGTAAGGTACCTTCCGAGCCGATCCTCGAGAAGCGCTTCGTTGAGCTGTTCCATTTTTTCCAACAGCGCTCGCGAGAATCGCGTCAGTTGCTTTGGATCTCTCAATTGCCCGAATGGCCGGAACGAACGCGAGTGATCGATCAGCCGGATCTGCCAGTCTTCGGTGATGCGCAGGTTGTTCAAATGCCGGTCGGTGTTGTAGATCAGATTATCGAACATGCGAGTCTTTGCGACTTGTTCGTCCCACTCGAACTGCCGGGGTGGCTGGATTTTCTTCTGATAGCGTTCCGCCTCCGACATTTTGGAATCGATCCAGAATTGCAGCGAACCCTTTTTCCCTAAGTAGGTACGTTCGACAGTGGCCGGCACCATTCCGAGTCCGAGGAGTTTATCCAATTCGTATGCGGCGACCTCCGTCTTCCAGCTATCCTGAAACTCCACTTCGGTCCCGCGATCGAGTTGCTTGACTGTGGCGTACTCATCGATGGTTTTGAATACCGCAAATCGGGTTGCGCCGTCGAGTTCCAATGTAGCGCGCTGAGGCAGAGTGACGCCTTCACCAATGTTGCGGATTGCGGTGATCTTCGCCCGGCTCAGGAATTCTTCGAGGCTCGATCCTTGAATGACCTGGGGCATCTGAGCGGAGCTGACAACGGTTGCCAGCGCTACCAGAACCAGGCAGGCTACAGCCAACGTGTAACCCGATCTCCGGTTGCTCATGCAGGCCTCCTGCGGGATGTCATTGCGAATGCTGAGGGATCGTAAGGTGAGGATTGTGGGATGTCAATGTCGAGTTGACGGCCAGTTGACCACAAACGATTAGCGTCGCTTCATGCGGTTTATCGTTCGCTTCGGGACTTTCGCGTAGCGCAACTGATCCAGGTTGTAAAAGAGTCCGAATGCAGCGGCCGCGCCAATGATGCCGAATGCAATGGCCAGCGTTATGTTGGTCGTTACCGCGCCAACCAGAATATAAATCGCCACGATAAAGACGATCAACGATCCGCCTGCGAGCATCATCCGGTACGCCATCGTCTCGCGAAACGGAATAACCGATTCCTTCTTCTTGATACGCATCCGACCCATGCCCGCTATTATATTTTCGGATGGGCCTAGAAGAGTACAAAAGGAAGCGCCGATTCAACGAAACCCCGGAGCCGGCCGGCGAACTTAAAAAAAGCCGCGGAAACAGCTTTGTTATTCAAAAGCATCATGCGACCCGCCTGCATTACGATTTCCGGCTCGAAATGGAAGGCGTTCTGCGCTCCTGGGCGGTCCCAAAAGGCCCGAGTCTCAATCCTTCCGAAAAGCGTTTAGCGATGCTGACCGAAGATCATCCGATCGATTATGGCGATTTTGAGGGGGTGATCCCGAAGGGGAACTACGGTGCCGGCAAGGTCATTATCTGGGATAACGGCACATACGAGATGGTAGATCCCGCGACCCCGGAAGAAGGATGGAGGAAAGGCAAACTCCACTTTGTTCTGCAGGGGAAAAAGCTGCACGGAGAATGGGTGCTGGTGCGTGGGAGCCGCGATCCGAAAGAATGGATCTTCTTCAAAGTCCGTGACGCTTATGCCGACTCGACCATCGGGATCACGGAGGAACGGCCGGAGTCGATCGTCTCCGGACAGCTGGTAGACGAAGTTGGCGAAAGCACACGCACCAAACAGTGGGTGACGCCCGTTGAGCGCGAACTCGAGCAATACGGAATGAAGAAGCCGGGTAAAGCGCCTTTTCCAAAGATCACGCAGCCCATGCTTGCGACGCTGGTGGATGAGCCGTTCGACAATCCCGACTGGTTGTTCGAATTAAAACTCGACGGCATGCGCGCGATCGCCGAGAAGGACGGCGCCAAACTCGACATGTGGACGCGCAACGGCAAGGGCCTGGCGCGCCGTTTCCCCACGGTGGCACAGGCTATCGCCGCGTTGCCCGTTGATACCGTCATTCTCGATGGCGAGATTGTCGCTTTGGATAAAAAAGGACAGTCGCACTTCAATCTCATTCAGCCCCGGATTCATCTCTCTCGCGCGGCCGATATTGCCGCTGCCGATGAGCAGATCCCGGTTTATTTCTATGCCTTCGATATTCTTTATATCAATGGTTACAACCTGATGAAGTCTCCACTGGCCGAACGAAAGGCGGTGTTGCGGAAATTGATTTCCGATAACTCCGGCTGGATCCGTTTCGCCGATCATGTCGACACCGGCGGAGTGCAATTCTTCCGCGCTGTTGAAGAACGCGGTCTCGAAGGTATTGTTGCCAAGTTGAAGCGGAGTCCCTACCAGCAGGCTCGCTCGCGTTACTGGCTCAAGATCAAAACCCAGCAAATCGATCATTTCGTCGTGGGCGGTTTTACTCCGCCGGAAGGCTCACGCAAGCATTTCGGTGCGCTACTGCTGGGCCTTTATCAGAATGGAGATCTGATTTACGTCGGCCGGGCCGGCGGCGGCTTCGATGACCGCGCTCTCGCCGGGACCGATAAACTATTGCGACCGCTGGTGGCAAAGGCACGTCCGTTTAAGAACGCTCCTGAAGACGTGAAGAAGGCGACATGGGTACGGCCGCAGCTGGTGTGCGCCGTGAGATTCGGCGAATGGACTGCCGACAGGAAACTGCGTGCGCCGGTGTTTCTGGGTTTTCGGGATGATATCGATCCGGAGCAGTGCCGGATGGAAACCAGCATTCCTGAACACGGAACACAGCCGGATAATGCCCTCGCTGAAACTGATGGGCCGTCCAAGCCTACGGCGCCGGAACAGAAACGCTCAGGCCCGTCTGGTTCGCGTGTCGAGTACACCAACCTGAATAAGGTCTTCTGGCCGGAGGACGGTTACACCAAGGGCGACTTGATCGACTACTACGACAAAGTCTCACCGTACCTCATCCCGCATCTTCTCGATTGCCCGCTCGTCTTCGAACGCTTTCCTGACGGTATCCACGGCCCATCCTTCTACCAGAAAGATGCGCCCGACTACACGCCGGAATGGATCCGCACGCAGGAAATCTGGTCGGAGGACGTTGAGCGGTCCATTCGCTATTTCATTGGCGCGGACCGTGAGCAACTCCTGTATGCCGCGAACGCCGCAAACATTCAACACAATCCCTGGATGTCCCGTGTTCAGCATCTGGATCATCCGGATTATCTCGTCTTCGATCTGGATCCCGTCGAAGCTCCATTCGCGACCGTTCAGAACGTGGCACTGGTCGTCAAAAGCGTGTTGGATGAGCTTGGCCTGCGTGGATATCCGAAAACCTCCGGCGCTACCGGAATTCACGTATTTCTACCCGTTCTGGAGAAACGATTCACATATGAAGACGTGCGGGTATTCGCTGGGGCGATTGCGTCGATAGTGGTTGCGCGCCTTCCGGAATATGCCACGATTGAGCGTGTGGTACGACGGCGGAAACCGCATGAAGTTTATGTCGATTTTCTCCAGAACATTCGAGGAAAGACGGTCGCGAGCGTGTACTCGGTACGCCCAAGGCCGGGGGCGCCCGTTTCCGCGCCGCTGCGTTGGGAAGAGTTTGAGCGGCCGATCGACCCGAACGCATTCACGATCAAGACGATTTTCAAGAGGCTGGATCGGTACGGTGACCTTTTCGAAAAAGCGCTGACCGACAGGCAGGATATTTCCAGCTTTCTGGGGGCATTGAAATCTAAACGTTGAAAGAACCGCTAAAACAACCAGCTCGCGATCCAGTCAATGCCGAACCAGAAAGTGTAGTACAGCGCAGTCGCAATGATGGCGACAGCGACCGCAATTGCGAGCGGGATGGCGGACCCAAGCAGTCCCTGAAGGAACGTAGGCTCCTTAGCCATGCACGACATTTTAAATGAATACCGTCCGGATTTTTCACCCGGCCATTGGTCGGAACGCGATCGGCATTTTCTGGAGGCTTTCGCTACCAATCCGGACGGAATCGTTTCCGTTTTGCGCAACCTGCCGCCCGAAATCATCGGGGCGCTGTGCTCGCGCGCCAGCCGCGCTTCAGGTTCGCTTCTGGAAGTGCTTCTCAAGGAATACATCTACCCGATCGTCAACGGCGATGATACACGTCTCGCAGCTGAACTCGAGGACACCGTACGATTCCTGAAAGATCATGGATTCAAACACATCCTCAATAATCAGCGGGCGCAGGCGTTCTACTCCAAGTGGCTGTCGCAGTACGGAGACGACTCGATCGCGCAGGTCACGGGCACCTATGTCGTGGTGTGGGGAATTTCACAAGTAGCGATGAAATTCATCGAGGACCAGCGTCTCGGACTCGAGCCGATCGAAAAATCCACCCGCTATGTCAACTTCGGTGCGAAGGTCGGTGGCCGCTACCTCTATTACATTCCCAAGCCGGATCTCGAGCGATACGGATGGCTGGATGAATATACCGCCACGATCAACCACCTGTTCGACACCTACGTAGCCCTTTTGTCTCCACTTCAGGATTGGCTGAAGAAGAACTTTGACGAGAAAGACTCTATTCTCGAAAAAAAGGCGTTCGATACCTTGCGGGGGCTATTGCCGATGGCAACGCTTGGACAGGTGGCGTTCCGCGGTAATGCGCAAGCTTTCGAGTATCTGATCAATCGGACGGCCCGGCATCCGCTCGGTGAATTACGGTGGTTTGCGCGCGCCATCAAAGGCGAACTGGATAAGGAAATTCCATCCTTACTGCTGCGCGTTACGGACGAAAAATCGAGTCATTATCAAATATATCTGAACCAGCGGTACGCCGCCGTCCGTGACTTTATCGGACCGGGTTCCCCTCAGACTCATTCCAGGGTGGAAGTGCGCCTGGTCGAATACGATCCGGAATCCGAAACCAGGATTATCGCCGGGATCATATTCCAGCAAACGCATGGCACGTGGGAAGACGCCCTGAAACGAGCCCAGGGCCTGTCGGATCCGGAAAGGCGTGAGCTCCTAGAGCGCTATCTTTGGAAGCGCTCGGCACGTTGGCAAAAGGTCGGGCGGGCTTTCGAAAATGCGTACATGAGATTTGAAATCGTCATGGATATCGGGTCGTACCGGGATTTGCACCGGCACCGCATGATGACTCAGGAACGACAGAGTTTTTCTACCTTCCATGGGTATAACACGCCTGCGGAATTGCAGCAGGCCGGGCTTGCGTCGCGGTTTGAGGAAGCGCTGGAGCGTGCGGATCAGCTCTTCCATAAAATGCACCAGGAGGACCGTGACCTGGCGCAGTACGTCGTGCCTCTGGCCTACCGAGTCCGGTTTTATCAGTGGCAGAATTTCCGCCAGTTATTTTGGGAGGCGGAGTTGAGGACGGCGTCCCAGGGGCACCCGGATTACCGGTTCATCGAGCAGGAAAAGTATCGGCTCATCAAAGAGAAATTCCCGCTACTGGCGTCGTTTATGTTTGTGGATACCAACGAGTACGCGATCGCCCGGCGAGGAACGGAAGAGCAAATCGTGGCCAAGGAGAAGAAACTGGTGGACAGACTGAAGGATCGGAAACTGTAGGCGCGGGGTCTGTTGTGAGTTATGAGTTGTGAGTCGCGAGACTCAAAACTCAAAACTCATAACTGATCTACAACATCCCTTCCAGTGCCCCCTCGAGTTCACTGCGGGTATGGTCATCGCCGATTTTCGCCGCGACTGTGATTCCCGTACGAAATGTCTTCTCAGCTTCATGTGTTTGACCCATTTTTACGTACAACTGTCCGAGCTGGAAATATGTTGCGACGTAGTCAGGGTCGCTTCCCTTGACGCTTTCGAACTCCCGGACAGCGTCGTCATGCTGCCCCAGCTTCACGTATTCGAGTGCGAGCGCATATCGCGAGAAAGAATCCGCCGGGTTTTCCCGCAGAAACCCTTTTAGAATCTCGATTCGATTCATATCTACCTTTGCATCTGGATTAGGTTCTTATATTTCCGCCCACTTACCGTGTCCTTCCCAGACACGAAGCGTGAACGTGAACGCCAGCCGTTCTTTAAGCTTTCCGCTGAGGAGTTCGCAGATATTCTCGACGGAAGGATACTCGAGGAACTCGTTCCACGAACGATGATCATAGGGACGCAACACGTCGCGGAGACTCTGCTTCAGATCGGCAAAATCGATAATCATGCCGCCCTTCGGTGTACCTTCGACGGTCAGTTCGACTTTATAGGTATGTCCGTGCAGGGCTCCGCATTTAGGATGATCGGGCAGAGAATGAGCACAATCGACATATTCCGTCACACCGAGTTTCACAGTGTGAGGATAACATAGACGGGATTGATGAAATTGATTGGGGCGATGCTGGGTGCACCGCCCCGGGCGGCTTAATGCCCCGGTCTAACGGGACCCAATGGTAGGACGGTTTCTCCACCGTCTGGAGCTATTTTTGATTCCAGTTCTTCGATATTAATTTCGAGCTCGAATCCTTCGTTTGACGGGTTCATGTCTTTGACCCTCCTAAGTTGTATTGAAGTCCGGAGACTTTATGCACCCATGTCGACCCTCAAGTAAAGTAAAAAAAAGCGAAAATCGCCATATTTTTGGATGTTGTAGGTAAATCAAGGGCAAATCTAGGTCAAATCCTCTGGCCCGCAAAGGTAACCCTGGACTGCAGATGCAGCGACCACCAGCGGATTCGCCAGGTAAGCGTCGCCTTCGCCCATACGGCCCGGCATGTTTCGATTCGTGGCGGAAATGGCAACTTGTCCTTTTTGAGGTCCTCCCGGTCCTGCATTGATGCAGGCCCCGCATCCCGGCTCTTCGATGACCTGGACGCCCGCAGCGACCAAGACATCGTGCAATCCCAGGCGCCGGGCTTCCTCACGTACCCGCAGCGAGCCGTATTGAATGAAAGTGGGGATCCGTACCTTTCTGCCTTTTAAAACCTGGGCATACATCGCGATGGAGCTGATGTCGCCGGCCGTGCACGACCCGGCATAGGCGATGTCGAGAGGCTTGCCGCGTACTGCGGCGAGTGGCAGACCATTACCAGGGTGGCCTGGGGCCGCAACCAGAGTTTGAATCGACGAAAGATCGAGATGGATGTCCTGATCGGTTTCCGAACCCGCGTCCGGATAAACCAGCATTTGTTCGACGTGTTCCCGCTTGAGACCGCGCCGCTCCAAGAGGTATCGAATCATCGGTTCGTTGGGCTGCATGATCGCCGTGAGGGCATTGCACTCGACCGCCATGTTGGACAGTACGGCTTGCTCTTCGAACGAGAATTCATTGAGACCGATCCCAGTGAACTCCATGACTTTGCCGGTAAACGTGCCTTTGGTTTTTCCTTCAAGCGCCAGGTAAAGAATGACGTCCTTCGCGGTGCAAGAAGGCGGTAAGGTACCGGTCAGCTGAATGCGAACCGTATGCGGCACGCGACCCGCCACCTCGTTGTGTTCCCAAACGCAGGCGATCTCCGTATTTCCGATTCCGTAGGCAAGGCAGTTCAAGGCGCCCGCGGAACACGTATGCGAATCCGTGCCAAGGACCACCTGGCCCGGTTCTGCGATTTCTTCGCGCACAATGGTGTGGCAGATTCCGGTGCTGCCTCCTGTAGCGTTCCCGTGATAATGCATGCCGAGTTCGTGCGCGATACGTTTTTGCCCCTCGCGCAGATCTTGAATACCGGCAAGAGCCTCGCCGGTAATTCCGGGCAAGTCCGCGGCTAGCGTCAAGTGATCAGGGAACGTATGGATCGATGCCGGATTTTTCAGCCGCGGGGCGCGGCCGAGGGCGGCACGGACCATAGCATCCGTGGGAGCGGTAGTGTAATCATGTGAGAAACCCGCGTCCACGCGGATGAATCCGGCATCGCCCGGTTTCACAAAACCGTAACGCGTCTTCATGTGCGCCGCCAGAATTTTTTCAACCATCGTCATTGTTCTCGGCGGCGTCTCTATCAGCGCATCCGGTTCGCGACCTTGCGCGCGCGCCTCCATGAACCGAAACAGGCTGCCGTACAGCGCGATCCGTTTCGACAGACCGTCGAACGAACGGATTAGTTCGTCGACGTGCACACGTTCGCGGGCCGCAAGCCGGCTTGCAATGCGGTTATCCGTTACCGGGAACATTCCATTATTGATGAGATTCTGACGATGAATCGGCGCGATGCTTGGCGCAAAGACAATTCCGATTCCAGCGTAGAGCAATGCCAGGGCCGCTACTTCCCGGGATGAGCCTTCGCCCCAGCCCTCACCGGCCAGAAGCATGCCGAAACCGCCCTTGCGAATATCCCCCGGCTCGACATAGCCTCCATTGCCGAGCGATCGCAGAACCAGCGTACCCAGGCGGTCATCGTAGTAATAGCAATCGGGATTGGCTTTGATAATGGCGTCCGTGGAAACGTGTGCGTACAACTGGTCCGCGCCCGGAGTGCTTTCCAGGTCCTCGCCACGAAACTGACGTTTCAGGAGCGCTGGATCGTTGGTGAGATACA
>Ga0075421_100006921_pt1 | contig 13859 bp, 14 predicted proteins | sample SoiMetdeltSBSDD5_FD_75292 | JGI IMG/M metagenome (GOLD analysis project Ga0075421, IMG submission 75292) | Bulk soil microbial communities from a Populus tree surrounding site in Tennessee, USA - Soil MetaG P. deltoides SBSDD5 | ecosystem: Environmental > Terrestrial > Soil > Tree plantation...
CCCTCTCCCCAATGGGGAGAGGGTTGGGGTGAGGGGGGCAGGGTGAGGGGAACGCTCAATGGCTGAGCCGCGTCCCTTCCAGATCTTCCGGGGCGGCCGTGTCCTGAGCCTGCCCGAGCATCGCGGCGAGCCCGCCGACGTCCTCCTCGAGGGCGAGGTGATCCGCGAGGTGGGGCGGCCGGGCTTGGCCGCGCCGGCCGAGGCCCAGACGATCGACGCGCGCGACCGGTTGCTCATGCCGGGGCTCATCAACGCGCATACCCACGCCCACGGCACGCTCGGCAAGGGGCTGGCTGGCGATCGCTGGTCGCTGGAGCTGCTGCTCAACGCCAACCCCAGCGTCGCCGCCGAGCGCACGGTGGAGGACAAGCGTCTCTGCGCCACCCTCTCCGCGGTGGAGATGATCCGCAAGGGCGCCACCGCCTGCTTCGATCTCTTCGTGGAGTTTCCCGTCCCCACCGCCGACGGGGTGCTGGCGGTAGCCGAGGGCTATCAGGAGGCCGGCCTGCGCGCGGTGGTGGCGCCGATGATCAGCGACCGCACGCTCTACGCCGCCATCCCCGGCCTGCTCGACGTCTTCCCCGAGGCGGAGCGCGAGCGTCTCCGCCGCATCCAGGCCGCGCCCACCGAGACGACGCTCGCCACGTGCGCGGAGGTGCTGCGCCGTTGGCCCCACGACCGCGCGCGCCTGCGCCCGGCCCTCGGCCCCACGATCCCGCTCCACTGCACCGACGCGCTCCTGACCGGCTGCCGCGACCTCGCGCGCGAGTGGGCCGCGCCGCTGCAGACCCACCTGGCCGAATCGCGCGTGCAGGCGCTGGCCGGGCCCGCGCGCTACGGCCGGAGCCTCGCCGCCCACCTGGACACGCTCGGCCTTCTCGGCCCCGGCTTCAGCGCGGCGCACGCGGTGTGGATCGGCGACGACGACATGCGGCGCCTCGCGGATCGCGGCGCCGCCGTCTCCCACAACCCGATGAGCAACCTCCGTCTCGGCGCCGGCGTGGCCCGCGCCCATGCCATGCGCGCCGCCGGCGTCACCGTCGCCATCGGCACCGACGGGACCAACACGTCCGACTCGCAGAGCGTGTTCGAGGCCATGCGCCTCGCCGCGTACCTCTCGCGCGGCCGGAGCCTCGACCCGGGCGAGTGGCTCTCGGTGGACGACGTGTTCGAGATGGCCACCGCCGGCGGCGCCGCGCTGCTCGGCCTGCCGGGGCTCGGACGCCTCGCCGCCGGCCACGCCGCGGACCTGCTGGTGCTCGATCTCCGACACGTGAACTACGTCCCGCTCCGCGACCCGCTACTGCAGGTTGTGGGCGGCGAGAGCGGTCTGGCCCTGGAGAGCGTCATGATCGCCGGCCGGTGGGTGATGCGCGACGGCCGCGTGCTCACCGTGGACGAGGCCCGGCTGCGGGCGCGCGTGGCCGAGGCGGCGGCGCGCCTCACTCCCGGCATCCTCAGCCGGCGCGAGGCCTCGCGCGCGCTCGAGCCGTACCTGAACGCGTTCTGCCTGGCCCAGTCCCGCCTGCCGCTCTAGCGCCGCCCCGCGGCGGCGCTTATGATACGGGGCAACGCACGAACCCCTTCACCCCGTGGAGACCGACCCCATGGCCGACAACGCCGCCCTCCCCCTCGCGCGCTACACCATCCTCGACCTGACCCGGGCCCGCGCCGGCCCCACGTGCGTCCGCCAGCTCGTGGACTGGGGCGCGCGCGCCATCAAGATCGAGATGCCGGGCGGGCGCGACGGAGACGGGATGGGCGGCAACCGCCACGGGTTCGACTTCCAGAACCTCCACCGCGGCAAGGAAGCCCTGACGCTGAACCTCCGCGACGCGGAAGGCGTGGCCATCTTCAAGCGCCTCGCCAAGGACGCCGACATCATCGTGGAGAACTACCGTCCCGACGTGAAGCGGCGGCTGGGCATCGATTACGAGGACATTCGCGCGATCAACCCGCGCATCATCTACGGCAGCATCTCGGGCTTCGGCCAGAGCGGCCCGTATCGCGACCGGCCGGGCGTGGACCAGATCGCCCAGGGCATGGGCGGGCTCATGTCCATCACCGGCTTGCCCGGCCAGGGCCCGGTGCGCGTGGGCATCCCCATCGCCGATCTCTGCTCGGGGATCTTCCTCGCCCAGGGCATTCTCGTGGCCTTGATCGAGCGCGAGACCACCGGACAGGGGAAGTGGGTGCACACCTCGCTGCTGGAGGCCCAGCTCTCCATGCTGGATTTCCAGGCTTCGCGCTGGCTCATGGCGAAGGAGGTCGCGCCCCAGGCCGGCAACAACCATCCCACCGGCATCCCCACCGGCGTGTTCGAGACCAGGGACGGCCACATCAACATCGCCGCCGCCGGCGACGATCTCTACGACCGGCTCTGCAAGGCCATCGAGCGCCCGGACCTGCGCACCGACGAACGGTTTGCCACCGCCCGCGCGCGGTCGAAGAACCGCGATCAGATGATGGCGGTGCTCATGCCGGTGACGCGCCAGAAATCGAGCGCGGAGTGGATCAAGATCCTGAACGACGCCGGCGTCCCGTGCGGGCCGATCTATCGGATCGACGAGGCGTTCGCCGATCCCCAGGTGCAGCACCTCCAGATGGCGCAGCCGGTGCGCTCGCCCGCGCTCGGTGACCTCACCATCGTCGGCCATCCCGTCTCGCACGGGTCGAGGCGCCTCCCCATCCGGAAGGCCGCGCCCGAGCTGGGCCAGGATAACGACGCCATCCTCGGCCGGCTCGGCTTCAGCAAGGAGCAGATCACGGATCTTGCCAAGCGCGGCGTCATCTGAGGGCGGCGAGGCGCCGGTGGCGGTCCCGCTCGTCGACGCCGATGGCCGCGACCCGTTGTCGATCTGTCTCCGCCATCGAGAATGGCTGGTGAGCCGCTACGCGTTTCCCGAGACGATCGTGCTGCGCTTCTTCTCGGACGCGGTGCCGGTCCGTCAAAAGGACCGGGCGGAAGACGACCACTCGATCAAGCACGTGCGCGAGTGTCCGCGATGTCGGACGTGGGTCCCCACCATCGTCTCCGAGCAGCAGTACACGCGGCAGGCGCGCCTCGCCCGGTATTGCTGCGCCGGCATGTTCTGCGCGGTCGAAGAGCACGAGTCACACCATACGCCGCGCTTCAGCTTCGGGATGTTTCGCGGCGAGGACCCGTGCTGGCAGATCGACGGGAAGAATGCGTTCGCGGTCTATTGCCCCTGGTGCGGAGCGAAGCTGCCTGACCGTCCCTTCATCGACGAGAGCTGACGGGAGACGTCATGGACTTCGGCCTGTTCTTCCTCATGCAACGCGACGAGGCCTGGAGCGAAGCGGCGGTGTACGACTCCGATCTCCGCCAGATGCAGGCGGCGGAGGCGCTCGGTTATCACTCGGTCTGGGTCGCCGAGCACCATTTCAACGACTATGGGCTCTGCCCGGCGCCGACCGTGCTGGCCGCCTTCCTCGCCGCGCGCACCACCCGCCTGCGGCTGGGCATGGGCGTCTCGCTCCTGCCCCTGCACCATCCGGTGGATCTCGCCGAGCAGCTCGCCGTGCTCGATGTGGTGAGCGGTGGCCGGCTCGACGTGGGCATCGGCCGCGGCGGCACCCTCCAGGACTATCAGACCTTTCAGTCCGACCGCGAGGACGCGCGGGCGCGCGTCGAGGAAGGCATCGAGGTGCTGAAGCGCTCGTGGAGCGGGGCGCCCTTCGACTTCGCGGGGCGCTTCCACTCCGCCGAGGCGGTGCACGTGCGGCCGCGCCCCGTGCAGCGGCCGCATCCCCCGCTCTACGTGGCCGCCAACAGCGAGGACAGCGTGCTCTCGGCGGCGCGCCTGGGCCTGCCCACGCTGGCGTCGTTCTTCGTGCCGCTCGCCGAGCTCGAGCGCCGGCGGGAGCTGTATCGCGAGGCGGCCCGCGCCGCCGGCCGCGCCGAGGCCGAGACGGCCGCCCTGGAGGCTCGCGGGTGGGGAATGCGTGTGGTCCACGTGGCGCCCAGCCGCGAGGAGGCGCTGCGCGCGATCGAGGCGCCCTTCATGAGCTATCAGAGCAAGATGGCGGCGCTGCGCTCCGATCGCACCGGCGGCTCGGTGCCCAACTCGTTCGATCGCACCCTGCTCCGCCTCCGCCCGTTTCAGGAGTACCTGGCCGCCGGCTGGACGCACCTCGGCACCCCCGACGAGGTGCGGGAGGGGCTCGAGCGCTACGTCGAGACTACCGGCATACGCCGTCTACTGCTGCTCATGGCGCTGCCGGGCATTTCCACCGAACTGGCCCTGCGCTCCATGCGGATGTTCGCGGAGGAGGTGGGGCCCCGGCTCGCCTCGGCGACCGCGCGCGCCGTCACCGGGGCTTGAAGCGCGGCCGAGCCGACAGAGGAGCCACCGCCATGCCCGTCACCTTCGAGAAGCGCGGCCCGATCGGCATCGTCACCCTGAGCCGGCCCGGCGCGCGGAACGCCTGGGGCCCCGACTTCAACGAGGGGCTCGCCCGGCACTTCGCCGCCATGGAGGACGACGACGAGATCCGCTGCGCGATCCTCACCGGGGACGAGGCGGGCGGCGCCTTCTCCGCGGGCGCGAACCTGAAGGACCCAAAGACCCACACCATGGCCTCGGCGGCGGAGTTCATCAAGACGCTGCCGAAGCGCCGCGACCGCGCCTTCGAGGTGCTGGGCAATTTCCCCAAGCCGCTCATCGGCGCCGTCAACGGCTACGCGGTGGGGATCGGCTGCATCGTCACCTTCTGCTGCGATTTGCTCGTGGCCTCCGACCGCGCGGAGTGGCGGCTGCCGCAGGTGGCGCTCGGCATCCTGCCCGCCTACGGGGGCGCGGTGCGTCTGGCGCGCTGGGTGGGCCGCGGCCACGCCATGCGGCTCACCCTCGGCCTGCCGCTGCCCGCGGAGGAAGCTCACCGCATCGGCCTCGCTCAGTGGGTGGTGCCGCACGCGCGCGTCATGGACAAGGCCTTCGAGGTGGCGGAGCACATCGCGTCGCTGCCCCCCCTGGCCGCGCGGCTCGCCAAGGAGTCGCTGCTGCGCGGGCTCGACGTGCCGAACCTCGCCGACGCCTCGCTCGTGGATCTCTACCGGTTCGCGACGCTCGAGCTCACCGAGGACAAGGCGGAGGGCCACGCGGCCTGGCGCGAGAAGCGCAAGCCGGCCTTCCGCGGCCGCTAGCCCGTATCCCCGATCAGTCCCGCGGCGGCGATGCCCGCCAGGGCGCACGCCTCGTCCTTGTCCGAGACGTCGCCGGAGATCCCCACCGCGCCGATCACGGTTCGCTCCGCGTTCCGGATGAGCACGCCACCCGGCACCGGCACCACGCGGCCGTCCGACATGGCGTTGAGCGCGGTGAAGAACGGGTGCTGCTGGGGATTATCGGCGAGCCGGCGGGCGAGGGCGCGCGTGCCCACGCCCATGCCGAGGGCACCCCACGCCTTGCCGAAGGCGATCTGCGGGCGCAGGATGCCGGCCCCGTCCTCGCGCGCGAAGGCCTTGAGATGGCCGCCGTCGTCCAGCACCGCCACCGCGAGGGGCGCGCAGCCCGTCTCGCGCGCCCGCGCGAGGGCGCCGATCAGGATCGCGCTCGCCTCCGAGAGCGTGAGGCCGGGCATCTCAGCGGCTCCCCAGGTGGCTGAAGTAGTGGGCGAGCTCGCGGAGGTCGTCGTCGCTGAAGGGCTGGAGCTCGGTGGCCATGGCGCCAGCATAGCCGATGCGGGCGCCGCTCTTGTACTCGCGCATCGCCTTGAGGAGATAGTCCTCGCGCTGATTCGCGAGGCGCGGCATCTGCTCGCGTCCGGAGAAGTCGGGGTTGTGGCACACCCCGCACGGATGCTGGCGGGAGAGGGCGCGGCCGCGGGCGAAGCGCGCGGGGTCGGGCGGGTCGGCGGGTGGTCCCGGCGGCGGCAGCTTGGCGACGTACTCGCCGAACGCGCGGAGATCGTCGTTGGTGAGGCCCTTGGCCGCTTCCGTCATCGCCGCGTTGCTTCGCCGTCCCTCGCGGAAGAGGAAAAGCTGCGCCACCACGAAGAACGAGGGCTGGCCCCCGATCGACGGCGTGTCCGGCAGCGACGATTGCCCGGTGGGCCCGTGGCAGGCCGGGCAGAGCTTCACCCGCTCCGCGAAGGGTTGCGCCGCCGCGGGCGCGGCGAAGACGAGGAGGGCGGCGGCGAGCAAGCCCGCCGCGCACGCCGAGGGCGGGAGCCCCGCCCTCGGCCGCGCGCGGCGTCTCACTACTTGCTGTAGCTGATGCGGTAGATCGCGCCGGCGTGATCGTCGGACACGAGGAGCGAGCCGTCCTTCATCACGAGCACGTCCACGGGGCGGCCGAGGTAGGCGTTGTTCTCCACGAGGCCGGTCATGAAGGGCTCGACGCTCTTGACCGTCCCGTTCGCGTTGAGGAAGACCGCCACCACGTCCCCCGCGAACTTCTTGGACCGGTTCCACGGCCCGTGGCGCGCCACGAAGATGGCGCCCTGATACTTCTCGGGGAACATCTTGCCGGTGTAGAAGCGCATCCCCAGCGGCGCCGAATGCGGGCCCAGCAAGGTGACGGGGCGCACGTACTCCGCGCACGTCTTCCCCCACCCGAACTCCGAGTCGAGGAGGTCGCCCTGGTGGCAGTAGGGATAGCCGAAGTGCTGCTGCCCGGGCTTGGAGAGGCGATTCAGCTCGTCGTTGGGCAGGTCCTCGGTCAGCCAGTCCCGCTGATTGTCGGTGAACCAGAGCTCGCCCGTCTTGGGATGGAAGTCGAAGCCCACCGTGTTGCGGACGCCGCGGGCCACGATCTCCATCCCGCTGCCATCGAGGTTGATGCGGCGGATGTGCGCGTACTCGTCGGAGTTGGGCTCGCAGATGTTGCAGGGCGCGCCCACGGGGAGGTAGAGCTTGCCGTCGGGGCCGATCTTGATGAACTTCCAGCCGTGCGGCACCACCCCGGGCAGCTTGTCGTAGACGAGGACGGGATCCTTGGGCTTGTCGAGGGTGTTCTCGATGTCGTCGTAGCGGGTGATCGCCTTGGGCGTGGCCACGTAGAGCGAGCCCTTGTGGAACTCGATCCCGTTGGGGAGCATCAGCTTCTCGGCGATCGTCTTGACCTCGCGCTTGCCGCCCGTGTCGACGACGGCGTAGATCTTGCCGGCGACGAAGTTCGAGCTGACGAAGAGCGTGCCCTTGTCACCCAGTCGCATGCCGCGCGCGTCGAGGATCTCGGGCACGTACACCTCGACCTTGAAACCCGGGGGCACCTTGATCTTGGCGACGGGCAGTTTGTCGGCAGCCACCGGCACGGGGTACGGCGGCACCGGCGCCAGCTGAGCGCCCGGGCCGGCCTTCGGCCGTCCCACCGCCCAGAAGGGCACCTCCTCTTCCTTCGGCGGGGGCGGCGCCTGCTGCTGCGCGACGGCGAGGAGGGGAACGAGTCCGAGGAACACGACGAGCGCGCACAGCGCGAGAGTCCGGCGGAGCATCGTGGATGAGACGGATGAGGATGAGGCCATTGATCGTCCTCCCAGGTCAGCGGGCCGAGGCCAGTAGCTTCATTGCCACGCCATCGAGAGGACACTCTAGCGCGATGCCGGGCGGGACGCAAAAGGGGCAGCCCCCGGCTCGCGCCGACGGCTGCCCCTCGCTTCGTGAGCTTAGACCCGATGATGCGTGTGGTGGACGTCCTCGGTCCGCCGGCCCATCGCCACCAGACCCACCACGATCACGATCAGGAGCACCGCCCCCACGATCAGCGCCACCATGGGATCGACGCCGAAGATCCGTCCAGGCGTCTCGCGCTCCACGATGCGCTCGCTACGCGTCTCGATCTGCGTGTTGTTGTTCGTGGGCGGCGGCGTCTGCTGCCGCTCCATCTGCCCGCTCGGAGGCGTCGCGGGGCTCGGCGACGCCGGCTGATCAGGCTTCGTCTCGGTCGGCGCCGACGACGGCGCCGGAGGTGCCGACTGCTGCGCGCTCACATCCATCGCGAGCCCGCCGACCAGGAGCAAGCTCAGGCATGCTCCGATGACCCAGTACATGCGCTTCATAGGTGCTGTCCTCCCATTCTTCGATTTGTCACCAACCTTCGGCGACGCCGTGCCTACTCCCCAATAGCAATGGCGGTGCCACGCCGAAGCGGCGAAAGATCAAGCGCTTGCCTCCGAGGGCGGGAGGAGGGACGAATCGGGGTACGCAGTCTCTCCCAGGTAAGCGCTACCGGGGTCTTCGCTCCCCCGTGGCGGCGCCGCCCGCTTGCGGCTATCATCTCTGGCGTGCCCCCCAGCCGGGGGGCACGGACCGGGCCTCACACCCACCGAGAGCGAGGGAGCGACCGTGCGACCGAACAAGATGAAGGAGATGTGGCGCGAGGGACGCTGCGTCACCATGGGTTGGCTTTCCGTATCCCATGGGTTCACCGCGGAGATCATGGCGCGGCAGGGCTTCGACGCCCTCGTGGTCGACATGCAGCACGGGCTCACCGACATGAACGACGTGTGGCCCATGCTCCAGGCGATTTCGCAGACCGACACCGTGCCGGTGGTGCGCGTGCCGTGGAATGACCCGCCCACGATCATGAAGGCGCTCGACCTCGGCGCCTACTGCATCCTCGTCCCGCTCATCAACACCGCCGAGGACGCGGCGAAGGCGGTGGCGGCCTGCCGTTACCCGCCGGTGGGGATGCGCTCCTCGGGCCCGGTGCGCGCGGTGCACTACGGCGGGCCGGACTACCTCGCCAAGGCCAACGACGAGATCATCGTGATGGGGATGGTCGAGACCAAGGAAGGGCTGGCCAACCTCGACGCCATCTGCGCCACCCCCGGTCTCGACGCCATCTACATCGGCCCGTCGGACCTGGCCTTCGCGCTGGGCATGAACCCCCGTCCCGACAACCCCGACCCCGTGCACATGGCGACCTGCGACAAGATCCGCGACACCGCCCACAAGCACGGCAAGAAGGCCTGCATGCACTGCGCGAGCGGAACGTTCGCGGCGGGCGCGGTGAAGCGGGGGTACGACCTCGTCATGGTGACGTCGGATCTGGCGTCCATGATCGCAGGCGTGAAGAAGCACCTCGACGATCTGAAGGCCGGAACGGTCTAGGCGGTAGTACAATCACCAAATCCCAGGAAAGGTGAGTCGAAACCGATATGCGCTATGAGGCACCCGATTCGCTCGAAGGGGCTGTGGCCCTCCTCGCCGGAGCGAAAGGCGAGACGAGGGTCCTGGCCGGAGGCACCGATCTCCTCGTCCAGATGCGGGCCGATATCCTCGACCCCGATCTGATCGTCGACATCAAGAAGATTCCCGAGACGCGCGCGATCACCGAGGAGAAGGGCGGCTGGCGCATCGGCGCCGCCGTCACCGGCGCCGAGCTGAAGGAGCACCCGCGGCTCAAGAAGGTCTGGCCGGGCGTCATCGAGGCCGCCAACCTGATCGGCTCCACCCAGATCCAGGGCCGCGCCACGATGGGCGGCAATCTCTGCAACGGCTCGCCGGCCGCGGACAGCGTGCCGGCGCTCATCGCCGCGGGCGCCCTCGCCACCCTGGCGGGCCCGAACGGCAAGCGCGATCTCCCCGTCGAGGACGTGATGCTCGGACCCCGCAAGCTCGCCCTCCAGAAGGGTGAGATCGTGGCGTCCTTCCTCCTGCCGCCCCGGCCGCCTCGCTCGAGCGATGCCTATCTCCGCTTCATTCCTCGGACGGAGATGGACATCGCGGTGGTGGGCGCCGGCGTCAGCCTGACCGTGGATTCTGCGGGTGCTGTCACCGCGGCGCGGGTGTCGCTCGGCGCAGTGGCGGCGCGGGTACTGCTGGTCGCCGAGGCGGCGCAGGCGATCGTCGGCAGCCGACTGGACAAGCCGGCGCAGGACCGGCTGGAGGCCGCGGCGCGGGCGGCCTGCCGGCCCATCGACGACAAGCGGGGTACCGTGGAATTCAGAATCCAGGTCGCGGGCGTGCTGGCGCGCCGGGCGGCCCTGATCGCGCTCGACCGGGCGAGGAGCAACTAGATGGCCAAGCACCATATCGCGGCGACGGTAAACGGCGATCCGGTGGAGTTCCTCTGCGAGACGGAGGACACGCTGCTGGATGTGCTGCGCGACACGCTCAACCTGACCGGCAGCAAGGAAGGCTGCGCCTCGGGCGACTGCGGCGCGTGCAGCGTCATGCTGGACGGGCGGCTGGTGTGCTCCTGCCTGGTCCTGGGCGCGGAGATGAACGGCAAGAAGGTCGAGACCATCGAGGGCATGGCCACCGGCGAGCAGCTTCATCCGCTGCAGCAGCAGTTCCTCAAGCACGCCGCGCTCCAGTGCGGGATCTGCACTCCGGGCTTCCTGGTGGCGGCGAAGGCCCTCCTCGAGCGGAACACGCACCCCAGCGAGACCGAAGTGCGGTACTGGCTGGCCGGCAACCTCTGCCGGTGCACGGGCTACGACAAGATCGTCACCGCGGTGATGGACACCGCCGCAGCGATGAGAAAGGGATAACGACATGCCGGAGACCAACGGCCACTCGAACGGGACCAACGGTCAGCACGCGGTCGGCGCCCGCAACATCCGCCCGGACGGCATGGACAAGGTGACGGGCCGGGCCCGCTTCGGGGCCGACTACAACCTGGCCGGCCAGCTCATCGGCCGCGTCCTGCGCAGCCCGCACCCCCACGCGCGGATCGTGTCCATCGACACGTCGAAGGCGGAGGCGCTGCCCGGCGTCAAGGCCGTCATCACCCGGGACGACTTCCCGGACCAGTCGTCGGAGTTCATCCCCGCCGGCGAGATGATGATGAACTACCGGGACGTGGTGCGGAACGTGATGGCCCGCGAGAAGGCCCTCTACGAGGGCCACGCGGTGGCCGCCGTCGCCGCCACCAGCGTCGCCATCGCCCGGCGCGCGCTCAAGCTCATCGACGTGAAGTACGAGGTGCTGCCCCACGTGATCGACGTCGTCGAGGCGATGGCGCCGAACGCGCCCCTGCTCCACGACGATCTCTTCACCCTCGGCGTGGAGCCCAAGCCCGAGAAGCCCTCCAACGTGGCCAAGCGCATCGAGATCAAGCTGGGCGACGTCGAGGCCGGCTTCGGCAAGGCCGACATCATCGTGGACCGCGAGTTCAAGACCGCCCCCGTGCACCAGGGCTACATCGAGCCGCATGCCGCGCTGGCCACCGTGTCCGAGGACGGCACCACCGAGGTGTGGACGACGACGCAGGGGCACTACATCGTGCGCGCCCACTGCGCCCGCCTGCTCGGCATGGACATCGGCAAGGTGCGTGTCACCGCCACCGAGATCGGCGGCGGCTTCGGCGGCAAGACCGTCGTGTACCTCGAGCCGCTCGCCATCGCGCTGTCCAAGAAGGCCAAGCGGCCGGTGAAGATGGTGATGTCGCGCGAGGAGGTGTTCAAGGCCTCCGGCCCGACTTCTGGAGCGACGGTTCGGGTGAAGATGGGCGCCACCAAGGATGGCAAGTTCGTGGCCGGCTTCGCCGAGCTCAAGTATCAGGCGGGCGCCTTCCAGGGCTCGCCGGTGCAGCCGGGCGTCTTCTGCGCCTACGCGCCCTACGACATCGAGAACGTGCACGTCATCGGCTACGACGTGGTGTCGAACCGGCCGAAGGTGGCGGCGTATCGCGCCCCCGGCGCCCCGATCTCCGAGTACGCGGTGGAGAGCGTGGTGGACGAGATCGCCAAGAAGCTCGGCATCGACCCCATCCAGCTCCGCATGATGAACGCCGCCCGCGAGGGCACCAAGGCCGCGTATGGTCCGAAGTTCGGCCCCATCGGCCTGGAAGAGACGCTCAACTCCATCAAGAAGACCGAGCACTGGAACACGCCGCTGCGGAAGTGGCAGGGACGCGGCGTGGCCTCCGGCTTCTGGTTCAACATCGGCGGCGAGACCTGCGTCTCCCTCACCGTGAACGAGGACGGGACCGTCTCGCTCATGGCGGGGACGCCGGACATCGGCGGCCTCCGTGCCTCGCTGGCTGCGGTCGCCGCGGACGAGCTGGGCGTGCCGTACGACAAGGTGCGGCCGATCATCGGCGACACCGGCTCGCTCGGCTTCAACTTCCTCACCGGCGGCAGCCGCTCGGCGTTCTCGGGCTCCATGGCCATCGTGGAGGCGGCCAAGCTGATCAAGGCCGATCTCATCGCGCGGGCGTGCAAGCTCTGGGAGGCCAAGCCGGATCAGGTCGAGTGGAAGGACGGCGCGGTGCGGCCGCTCGGCGCCCTCGCCGAGAAGGTGAAGCCGATGACCGTTGTCGATTTCGCCAAGGTCGCGGGCAAGACGGGCGGGCCCATCGCCGGGCTCGGTCGCATCAACGCCCAGGGCGCGGGTCCGAGCTTCGGGACGCACCTGGTCGATCTCGAGGTCGATCCCGAGACCGGGCGCGTCACCATTCTCCGCTACACGGTGGCCCAGGACGCGGGCAAGGCGCTGCATCCGGCCTACGTCGAGGGCCAGTATCAGGGCGGCGCCGTGCAGGGCATCGGCTGGGCGCTCAACGAGGAATACGTCTACGGGGCGGACGGCAAGCTCCAGAACGCGGGCTTCCTCGACTACCGCATGCCGGTGGCCTCGGACGTGCCGATGATCGACACCGTGCTCGTCGAGGTCGGCAACCCCAAGCACCCGTACGGGGTGCGCGGGGTCGGCGAGACGCCCATCGTCCCGCCGCTCGGGGCCATCGCCAACGCCATGGAAGCGGCCACCGGCATCCGTTTCACGGAGCTGCCGATGTCGCCGCCCAAGGTGCTCAAGGCGCTCAAGGACAAGGGCCTCAACAAGGCCTGAGAAGGACGCAACGCATGGCGCGCGTGGTGCTGATCGGCAACCTCGCGCAGCTGACGGGGGGCGTCGTCGAGTTCGATCTCTCGGCGACGTCCGTCAAGCAGCTCTTCGAGCAGCTCGCCGAGCTCCATCCCGCGATCAAGCCGCATCTCGAGGACGGCATCGCGGTGGCCATCGACGGTCAGATCTACCAGGATGCCCTCCTCGAGCCCATCGGGCCCACGAGCGAGGTCTACCTGCTCCCGGCCATCGCCGGCGGAGCGCAGCCGGGAAGGCGGGGCGCTCGCGGCGAATGCTGTACCGAGCAAGCGAGCGCCCCGCCTTCCCGGCTGCGCTCCGCCGGCGCCTGACATGCGCTACCGCCCCTTCGGCCGTACCGGCCTCCAGGTCTCCGCGGTGGGATTCGGCTGCTGGCCCATGGCCGGCGACCGCTACGGCGCGATCGAGGACGACGAGGCCGTCAAGGCCATTCATCGCGCGCTGGACCGGGGCGTCAACTGCGTCGACACCGCGCCCGCCTACGGCGCCGGCCACTCCGAGGAAGTCGTAGCCAGAGCGCTGGAAGGGCAGCGGAAGAACGTCATCCTCGTCACCAAGTGCGGGGTGAAGGCGCCGCCGCCCGGACAGCTCGGGCCGCTGCGCGACGCCAGCCGCGCCAACATCCTGCGCGAGATCGATGCGAGCCTGAAGCGCCTGCGCACCGACTGGGTGGACGTGCTGCTCGTGCACTGGCCGGACGCCGCGACGCCGTTCGAGGAGAGCATGCGCGCGCTCGAGGAGGTGGTGGCCTCGGGGCGGGCGCGCTTCGTGGGCGTGTCCAACTTCACCGGCCCGATGCTCGAGGAATGCCTGCGCACCCGCCGCGTGGACGTCTCCCAGGTGGGCTATCACATGTTCGACCGGCGCCAGGAGGCCGAGACCTTCACCCTGTGCCGGCGGGAAGGCATCGGCGTGATGGGCTACGGCTCGCTGGGCCACGGGCTCCTCACCGGCGCTTTCAGCTCCGACACGGCGTTCGACCTCAAGCGGGATTGGCGCGGCGGCGGCGTGGCCTTCGGCCAGCCCATCTTCCGCGGCGAGAACTTCCAGGCGAATCTCG
>Ga0075421_100006923_pt1 | contig 13856 bp, 8 predicted proteins | sample SoiMetdeltSBSDD5_FD_75292 | JGI IMG/M metagenome (GOLD analysis project Ga0075421, IMG submission 75292) | Bulk soil microbial communities from a Populus tree surrounding site in Tennessee, USA - Soil MetaG P. deltoides SBSDD5 | ecosystem: Environmental > Terrestrial > Soil > Tree plantation...
TAGCCGTAGATCTGGCCGGCTCCGATCTCAGGAACGAAGCCGTGCCAGTAGTGATACGAGCGATGCCGTTTCGCGTCGAGTGGGATGACGCGCGACGGCTCCGTCGCATTGCGGTCATCGAACAGCAGCAACTCGATCAGCGTGGCGCTCTTCGAAAACACGCTGAAGTTCGCGCCGCCGTGACGCACTGCTGCACCGAGTGGCGCGCTGATGCCTTGTTCGACGGTACTCGTGCTGGCGATCGAAGCAGCCCCGGCGGTCATGCGCCTTACTCGGGCGTCGTCATCGGCCTGGCGTTCCAGATGTCCCGGCAGTAGTCTCGAATCGAGCGATCGGATGAAAAGCGTCCGACTCTCGCGCTGTTGAGGATCGACATGCGAGTCCAGTCGGCCCGATCGCGATAGGCGTCGCTGACGCGTTGCTGGGCGTCCACGTACGCCTCGTAGTCGGCGAGCAGCAGGTAGTCATCGCGCGTCAGGAGCGACTCGACGAGCGGCCGGAAGACAGTGCGATCGCCGTTGGTGAAGAAGCCGGCGTCGATGAGATCGAGGGCTTCGCGCAGGTCCTGGTTGGACTCGTAATAGCGGCGCGGGTCGTAGCCGTCCCTCTTGAGTTGAACGACCTGGTCGGCAGTCAGGCCAAACAGGAAGAAGTTCTCCGGACCAACCGCCTCCCGAATCTCGACGTTGGCTCCATCCAGCGTGCCGATCGTGAGCGCACCGTTCATCGCGAATTTCATGTTGCCGGTGCCGGACGCTTCCTTGCCCGCCGTGGAGATTTGCTCGGACACGTCCGCGGCGGGATAGACATGGTGACTGCTCTTGACATTGAAATCCGGGATGAACACGACCTTGAGCAGATTCGAAACCTGGCGGTCCTGGTTGATGACGTCCGCCACCGAATTGATCAACTTGATGATCAGCTTGGCCATGCGGTACCCCGGCGCCGCCTTGCCGCCGAAGATCACCGTCCGAGGTGCCGATGTCTGCCCGCGCCTGAGTCGGTTGTAGAGCGTGATGACATACAGCACGTTCAGGTGCTGACGTTTGTACTCGTGCAGCCGCTTGACCTGGATGTCGAACATCGACTGCGGGTCGACGGTGATGCCGGTGCGCTCTTTGATGAACGCAGACAGCATCAGCTTGTTATCGGCCTTTACGGCCTGCCATTCGGACTGAAAGCCGGCGTCGGCAGCCAGCGGCTCGAGACGCTGGAGCTCGCTCTCCAGGCTGGAGATCCAGCGCTCGCCAATGCGACTGGTGATGAGGGCGCTCAGCTTCCGATTGCTCAACACGATCCAGCGACGGGGCGTGACGCCGTTGGTGACGTTGAAGAACTTTTCCGGCATCACCGCGTTGAAGTCACGGAGCACGGTCTGCTTGAGCAGCTCGGTGTGAAGCGCCGCGACCCCGTTGATGGCATGACTACCGACGCTGGCAAGGTGCGCCATCCGGACGTATTTGTCCCCGCTCTCGTCGATGAGCGAAAGGCGCCGAAGGAGTTCATCATCTCCTGGATGACGCAGCCGCACGTCATCCAGGAAGCGGCGATTGATCTCGTGAATGATTTCCAGGTGCCTTGGCAGCAGCTTCGAAAAGAGCGGCAGCGGCCACTTTTCGAGCGCTTCTGTGAGTAGCGTGTGGTTGGTGTAGCCGCAGGCCTGTTGCGTGATCGCCCAGGCGTCATCCCACTCCATCGAGTGCTCGTCGACCAGGAGCCGTATCAGCTCGGCGATCGCGATAGAGGGATGCGTGTCGTTCAGCTGAACGGCCCAATAGACAGCGAACTCCGCCAGCGTCTTCTCCTGCGCCAGCAAGAGCCGAATCATGTCCTGCAGCGAGCACGACACGAAGAAGTACTGCTGCGCGAGGCGCAGCTGCTTGCCCGCTTCGGGCTCGTCGTTGGGGTAGAGCACCTTCGAAATGGTTTCCGACTTCACCTTCTCGTTTACAGCGCCGTAATAGTCGCCGACGTTGAAGGCGTCGAAGAAGAAGGACTCAACCGCTTCCGCTTTCCACAGGCGCAGCAGGTTCGTCGTGGGCACGCGGTAGCCGGGGACCGGCGTGTCGTAGGCGATGCCTTTGACGACTCGTTCCGGAATCCAGCGGACCCGGTACCGGCCCTGGTCGTCGCGGAAATGCTCGGTTCTCCCACCGAGATTCACGTCGAAGGTGATTTCCGAATGGACGATCTCCCACGGATTCCCGAAGCGAAGCCACTTGTCCGTCAGCTCGACCTGCCAGCCGTTGTGAATCTCCTGATCGAATATGCCGAATTCGTAACGGAGTCCGTACCCGATTGCGGGAACGTTCAGCGTCGCCAGCGAATCCATGTAGCACGCCGCCAGGCGCCCGAGCCCGCCGTTGCCCAGCCCGGGCTCTTCCTCCTGCTCGAGCAGCGTGAGGAGATCCTGTCCGAGCGTGGCCAGCGCTTGTTCCGCCGTCTCCCAGATTCCCAGGTTGACCAGGCTGTTGCCGAGATGCGGCCCCGTGAGGAATTCGGCCGAAAGATAGGCGACCACCTTGACCGGAGTGTTGGCATCCTCTATCGCTTCGAGCGTCCTGATGTACCGATGCAGCATGCGGTCGCGAACGGTGTACGAGAGCGCCATGTACCAGTCATTGCGCGTCGCGTGCTGGGGCAGCTTGGCTTGAAGACAGTGCAGGTTTTCGATCAGCGCTTCGGCGATCGCATCCACACCGAGTCCGGTACGGATGTTTTCGATGGCAGACGGAGTACGTGACGCAGTCCGGGGTGTTTTCCCAGTTGCAGGCCTCATAGGCGCACCATTTCCCTACGCTTTTGGAGCACGACTCGTTCCAGGTGGAATTTTTCGCGGGTCGCGAAATATCTCCAGTTGATTCGCGTCACCAGTCACCCCCATGCTGGGGGCCTCCGACATTTGGGAGTTCCTCCAGCACGCTGGAGTAACAGACCAACGCCGCATTCGCGATTTCAATGTTTCTCGGCGAATGAGCGCCGCGCGGCGGCCGGGCACAGTGTGTGCTTTCCGCGAGTCGTCGGCTCAGTCCCTGTTTCTGAGAGGCATACGTGCACCACCGCTTTTATCTCGCTGCCGCAACCTGCCTCTTCGCCCTGGTGCTCACTATCCGTACGTCTGGCGGGGAGTCGGCCTACGCCTTGGAAGCCGCGCAGGCCCCTGCTGCGACGCAGAAGACTGCACCGCCGGACCCGCAGGCAGGCTACGTCGGGAGTGACACCTGCGAGGCGTGTCACACCGAAGGTGAGTCGCTGAAGGGCACGCCGCATGCGATGGCGATGAACCCGCGAACTCCCGCAGCCACCCACGGCTGCGAGAGCTGTCACGGGCCCGGCCAGGCGCACGTCGACGATGACAACAAGGGAAACATTCGAAAGTTCGGCCAGATCAAACCTGGTGAGATCAACCAGACCTGTCTGAGTTGTCACAATCGCGGTGAACACGCGGGGTGGGAGGGCAGCGGGCACGAGCGCCGCAACCTTTCGTGCACCACCTGCCACAGCGTGCACAGCCCGAAATCCACCGCACATCAGCTCGTCAAGACGACGCAGACCGAGTTGTGCGCGACGTGTCATCGCGTCCAGGTCGTCAAGACCGAGCGTGCCGTCGCCCACATGCCGGTGCGTGAAGGCAAGATGACGTGCACGTCGTGCCACAACCCGCACGGGTCGATCAGCAACGTCAAAGCGCTCAAGGTTGGCAGCTCCGTGGGTGAGCTGTGCACCAGTTGTCACGCCGAGATGCGTGGGCCGGTGCTGTGGGAGCACGCGCCGGTCAGGGAGAACTGCGCGACCTGTCACGACCCGCATGGCTCATCCAACGATCGGATGCTGGTGGTCCGGATGCCGATGCTCTGCCAGCGATGCCATGTTGCCACGCGGCATCCGTCATCCATCTACGACAAGGACGAGATCACGACCAACAAGAGCAACCGGATGTTCGGCCGGTCATGCGTGAACTGCCACTCGAACGTGCATGGCTCGAACCATCCGTCCGGGCAGTTCTTCATGCGGTAGGGCGGGAGGTACACATGCACCGTCACCTGCTGCTTCACCTCACTTGTTGCGCGATGTTCGTGGCGCCAGCGGACGCGCGTGCACAAACCGTGGCTCTATCCGCGTCGGAAGGCGTGCTGCCTGCCGCTGTTGCGCAGGCTCCAGCCCAGGCACCTGCCGGTGCCGCTGTCGACACGCGCAGCCTGTTTGAACCGCGGGCGAACCAGTTGCAGATCGGCGGGCGGTTCAGCAGCATCGATGGCGATCCGGCTCGATTCCAGCGTTACCAGGACGTCCGCGACGGCGTGCTGTTCACCGATGCCCGGTACGCGCGAGACGATCCAGGAGGCGCGTGGTCGTTCCGTGCCGGAGCCGACAACCTCGGATGGCGCGATCAACGATACGCTGCTGAATACCAGCGAACGGGCAAATTTGTTGTCACAGGTCTGTGGGACCAGATTCCTCAGTTCTACAGCGTTGACACCAAGACGCCGTTCACACCCGCGCCGAGTCCGCTCCAGCTCGACGACGCGGCGCAGCTCCAGGCCCAGAACGGGGGAGGTCTGAACGTTTATGTCCCGATCGCCACGCAGTTCGATCTCATCGAACGTCGTGACATCGGGCATGTGAATTTCCTGGCGACGCCGACGCCGTCATTGGATCTGACGGCGGCATTCACCACGCAAAAGCACGTCGGGGAGTTGCCGTGGGGCGCCAGCTTTGGATTCAGCAACGACGTCGAGGTCGCGCTGCCGTACGATTCGCGAACCAACGACTTCAATCTCGGTGCAGAGTGGACCAACACGCGTCAGATGTTTCGCGTGGGGTATGCCGGGTCTTGGTACGACAATCTGGACGACACACTGGTCTGGGACAGCCCGCTTCGGCTGACCGACTCGACGACCGCTCCCGGCCGTGGCCGGATGGCGCTGTGGCCGTCGAATTCGGCGCAAACCGTGAGCGCTGGGGGCTATTCGAAATTCGCCCATCGTACGCAGCTGACCGGTTTCATCTCGTACGGCTCCTGGAACAACGACGAGCCCCTCCAGCCCTTCACGATCAACTCTACGTTGCCACAGTTGGCGCTCCCGAGAACCACGACGGATGCGACGGCGCACGTGTTCTCGACGAATCTGAACCTCGTCTCCCGGCCACTCGACGAGTGGCGGTTCAGTGCCCGTGTCCGAAGGTACGACTACAACAACGAGACTCCTCAAGCGGTCATACCTCAGTTCATCAACTACGATACGTCCGTCACGACATCGTCGACCGGCGGGCCAGAGCTGTACGCCCACAATCGGACGACATTCGATGCGGACGCGACGTGGGCCGGCCTCCAGCCGGTCGCGTTGACTGTCGGCTATACGCGCAATAACTCGGGACACGACTTCCGCATTTTCGAAAGCACCGGTGAAGATGTCTTCCGGCTCACGGCAGACGCCGTCGGCACGCAGTGGCTGACCTTTCGTGCCGACTACGAGCTCTCCGGGCGCTCCGGCTCTGGCCTGGACGAGCATCTCCTCACCGAGATCGGCGAACAGCCAGCGATGCGCCACTACGACGTGGCCGATCGCACGAGGAATCGATTCAACGGTCAGGTCGACATCGTGCCGAACGACGTGTGGACGTTCAGTGTGACGGGCGGAGTCGGGAAGGACGACTACGACGACAGCTACTTCGGCCTGCAGGAATCGACGTTTCGTGTGTTCTCGGTGGGCGCGGACCTTCGCCGGCCCGACGGCTGGGGCGCGGGCGCCTCATACAACTACGAGCGCTACTCGGGCTTCCAGCAGTCGCGCAACGCAAGCCCGGGACAAACGCCACCACAAGAGACGGACCCGCTGAGGAACTGGACCGCCGACTCCAGGGAGACCGTGAACTACTTCTCGATCTATGCGGCGCCGCCGCGTTTTCGACAGAACACGGAAGCGCGCGTCTCCTACGACTTCAGCTACGCGGAAGGGAGCTACTTTTACGCGATTCCTCCCGGGAGTCCGTTGACGCCGCCCAACCAGCTCCCGAACGTGTTCAACAAGCTGCAGCAGTTGCATGTCGACGTGAGGCATCGGCTGACGAATCAATGGGCAGCGACCGTGTCGTATCTCTTCGAGCCCTTCCGCGTGTACGACTTCGCATTCGATCCGACGGTCGTGAACGGCATCGCTCAGCCGAGCTCGCTCGTTCTCGGGTACGTCTACCGCCCGTACACAGCGCATTCGTTCGTCGTGGGAGCAAGATACTTCTGGTAGACGTTGCTCGTGTCAATGGAGGCTTCAGGCGATGTTCACAACACAGAGATTGCTGCCGATCGTCGCGGTCATCCTTGCAGCAGGACTGGCGCCGTCACTGGCATCTGCCGGGCAGGATGCAGCGGCAGTGAAGCGCGGGGAGACTGTCTATGCCGCGCAGAAGTGCCAGGGCTGTCACAACATTGGTGGGAAGGGCTACAAAGCGAATTCGCTGGACGGCGTGGGGAAGAAACTCTCGGCTGCTGACATCCGTGCGTGGATAACCACTCCGAAAGAGATGGCCACCAAGTCTCAGTCGAAGGCCAAGCCGCCCATGCCTGACCGGTATGCCAAGCTCCCGGCCGCCGATGTCGACGCTCTCGTGGCATACATGCAGAGCCTGAAGTAAGGGGAGCCGGTGACTCGACGCGAAGCGCTCGCGCGCCATCCGCTGGCCATCCTTGGCGTGCTAATCACGACAGCATCGGCGGTGGCCTTTGTCGCGATGGCCATCGCGGTGCTGGCGGGGCTCTTCGAAAACCCATACGCCGGGCTCGTCGTCTTCATCGCGATTCCGGTACTCTTCCTCATCGGACTGCTGCTCATCCCGGCCGGGATGTGGCTGCAGGTTCGCAAGCTCGAACGCGATCCGAGTGCAGCCTCGGACTGGCCGATCCTGGATTTCCGCCAGGCCAGCGTTCGGCGTACGACACTTGCCATCACCGCATTGACGGCCGTCAACATCGTCATCGTGCTGCTGGCTGGCTACGGCAGCCTGCATTGGATGGAGTCGCCGAGCTTTTGCGGCCAGGTGTGTCATACGCCGATGCAGCCACAATTCATGGCCTGGCAGGGAGCGTCGCACGCAAATGTCGCATGCGTGCATTGCCATGTCGGGGAAGGCGCCAGCGGTTTCGTGCACGCCAAGATGGCTGGCGTGCGGCAGCTCATACACGTGATGACGAACTCAGTTCCCAAGCCGATTCCCCTTGCTGAGAACCTGCCGCCAGTGGATCAGACCTGCGCCAACTGCCACCGGCCAGGGCACGTCGCTTCTGCAGATCGCGTCCGCGTGATGCGCGAGTACGCCGACGACGAGAAGAACTCTGAAACGGCGACGATTCTGCAGATGCACTTGGGCGCGGCGTCCTCGTCCCCGCGGTCGATTCACTGGCACGCCGATCCAGCGGTTCGTGTCGAGTACGTGGCGACCGACGCGGCGAGGGAGACAATTCCCTACGTGAAGGTGACCCATCCGAATGGACAGGTGAAGGAGTACCGCGCGCCGGATACGACCGATCAGGCGATCAGCGACGGCAATCGACAAACGATGGATTGCCGCGACTGTCACAACCGAATCGGCCACCCGTTCTCCGCGAGCGCTGAGCAGGGAATCGATCAGGCCATTGCTGCGAAATCAGTCACTCGAGAGTTGCCGTTCGTCAGGCGTGAAGGTGTGCGGCTGGTCAAGGCGTCGTATCCGAGCGAGAACGACGCAATGCGTGCCATTGAAAGCGGGCTTCGAGACTTCTACGCATCACAAGGCAGTTCAGCAGATCAGCAGGCCGTCTCGCGGAGCATTACGGCCGTCCAGGACGTGTACCGTCGCAACGTCTTTCCCACGATGATGGTTTCTTTCGGCTCGTATCCCGACCACAAAGGGCACATCACGTCGACTGGATGTTTCCGCTGTCACGACGACTCCCACATGGCGACCGACGGGTCCACGATCAGCGCCGACTGCGAGCTCTGCCACAAACAGATAGAAAGTTCGCCCCAAGCCCAATAACGCCGACCGCTCAGGCAGAACGCGCTTGTAGCAGACACCGACCTGACGAAGGAGTCCATGAGCATGCAACGCCGACATAGCCTGTTCGTCTGGATCGCCATCATCTCGACGACCCTGATCGTCCGGGCACAAACGGACATCAAGCCGCCCGAGACATTCACGGCCAACGCGCAGGCACTTGGCCGAAACGCGGGCGCGTCAGCCCAAGTGACCATTCAAGTCAATGAGTACACGAGTGAACGCGACCGGACCACAATCCAGGAGGCATTGCGAATCGGGGGATACCAGGGCTTCCTGCCCGCGCTGCGGAGCGCTCCCGAAGTCGGATACGTCGAGATGAACGGGCGGAAGTCCCTCATACGCTGGGCTCGCCAGCAGCCCACGGATAAAGGACGGACGATCTCGATCGTGACCGAATCGCCGCTGGCCTTCGTCGGCGGTGCAGCTGTCGACGCCAGGCCACGCAAAGGATATGAGGTCGCCGTCATTCGGCTCGACGTCGATCAGATCGGCTTGGGTACGGGTTCGATGGCCGCGGCGGCACGTGTGAGGCCGGGAGGGCCGACGGGAGTCCAGATCGACGACTACGCGGAGAACCCCCTCAAGCTCGTGACGGTGCGGAAGTCGTTCGCGAAGCCAACGCCGCAGAAGTAGAGCGGGTCTTCAGACCAGCGGCTACTTCGAGGAAGTCATCCCGGCCAGCAGCTCGAGCACGGCGGCGTTGGTCCAGCCGAAGCCGACCTGATTCCCGCTGTACCCGAACTTGATGTCGGCGGCGACGTCGGACTCGCGGCGGCGGACGTCGTACTTTTCGACGATCGTGCCGTGCTCCTCGAACTCTTTTGCCACGAGCGACACGAACTTCGCCGCGATCCTGTTCGCGTCCTCATGAAACCCGTAACGCTGGAGACCGGCGACAGCGATCATCTGTAACGGTGCCCAGCCGAACGGCGCATCCCACTGGTTGCCGGTGATCTCGGTGCTGGTGAGAAGGCCACCGGGAGCCTCGAATCGCTCCAGATTCCCACGCACGTGCGACGCCTGCGCCGGCGACGCGATGCCGGCCCACAGCGGATAGAACGTCGTCGCGAAATCGTAGCGGCGGAGCCGTCGTGTCCGAAAGTCATAGTCGTAGTAGAGCCCAGCCTGCTCGTCCCACATCAGGCGGTTGATCAAGTCTCGCCTCGATGCGGCGCGCCCGCGCCACACGCCTGCGCCGGCCTCGTCGCCGAGCGCTGCCATGATCCGCGCGGCGTCCTCCTCCATGACATACAGCAGGCTGTTCAGGCAGACCGGCGCATAGTGAATGATGTCCACGTTCAAAGCGCCGAACCGGTTCGAGGGATCGAATCCCGACTCGCGCATCGAACGGTCGCCTTTGTAGAACAGATCCGTCAGCCGGTCACGGCGGCTGTCGTAATAGAGCGACTCGTCGTAGTCGGTAACGACGTGGGTGCGATAGTACTCACGCGCGCGATCGTAGTGGGTGCGGCCGCGCTCGTCCTTCTCGTCAGCCAGTACTTCGGGTGCGGGCCCACTACTTCGATCGAAATACCGCGACAGCCCAACATCGGGAATCGCGTGCGGCTCGGTGGTCCAGAAGCGATAGTAGCGATCGATGGCTGGCACCGTGCTCCGCAGCCAGGCGGTGTCGCCGGTCTGCTCGTACACGCCGAGCACCATCCTCGTCAGAAACGGCGGCTGCGATCGCGACAGAAAGTAGGTGCGGTTGGCGTTGAGGATCGTGCCGTAGTGCTCGATCTCGTAGACGAAGTTATCGACCATATCCCGCGCCCGTGCAAGCTCGCTGTCGCGGAGGAGTCCGACCTGGATGAAGTAACTGTCCCACCCGTACATCTCGTTGAAGCGTCCGCCTGGCACGACATACGGGTGTGGAAGATAAAGCAGGCCATGTTCGCGGATCGACGACACGTCCCGTGGCAACGTCCTGATCTCGATGCGCTTCATGGCGTCAGCGTCGAGCACGCGGGCCAGTTCGTCGTGCACGCGGGTTCGCGATTCCCGCGGCGACACGTAGAGCAGCCACGGCTCACCAGGCTTTCGTGGCATTTTCGGATCGGGCAGTGCTCGCAACAGATCACGATTGGAGCGCGTCAACGTCGTCCAGCCCATCTTGATATAGGCGCGCAGCCGCTCGAGGCGAGAGGCGTCCGGCAGTGCTTGAGAGGAGCCAGCGACGATGGTGCACGCGAGCTCAACCGCGCACACCGCGAGAATGAATCGGCGTCGCGTCACTGAGAGAACCGTGTGCATGGCCGCATCATACGCGCCTGCGGCCGGAAGGTCCGGGCACGCCGTCACGTTCGCGGCGAACGACAGCGTCGAAGTGTTACGGTTTCGAGCGCCATACGAGCTTCGATATCTGCGCGACGACGAACAGCGGATAGACCGCCGGATTCAGATACCACCGCCGGCCGAAGGAACGATGGAGCCGCCAGAATGGTATCTTGCCGCGATCCGGCTGATCCGGATCGACCCAGACGACTTTGTCCTTCAGGTGCATGAACGCGCCGTCGGCACCGTAGGTCTGCCGGGCCTGTTCGTAGCGCGCGTAGCGCGCCGGATTGGCCGATGTGATCTCTTCCCACGGCAGGTACGAGACACCCCAGAGTGACGGCGAGTCCGCCATCCGCTGCAGTGCGCGCATGTCGCGAATGTGCTGATATCCATCGACCATCGGCTCTCCGTAGACGCCGATGTCCACGAGGTGCGAAGTGCCGACTCTGTTCCGCGTGTTCTCAGACAGCCGTGCCGCGCAGTTCCAGATCGGATAGACCCCGAGGTGCTGCTGCACCCACTCGACTCCGTCGCCCAGCCGCTCGAGCGTGACACCAATGTCCTGAGTGACGAGACAGCGGTCGCGCTCGAGCGTCGTGAGGTCGCGGCTGGCAAACCCCGACCGGTCGTATGTCGCGGCGGCCACCTTGTCCATGTACCGCCGGCCCCACCGCGTCTCGCTGAGCAGCGGAAAGTCGGCGTGGCACTCCATCAGCCACCACATGCCGCGCTCGGATCGCGACAGGTATGACAGCGTTTGCATTACCTCGTGTGTGACCGCGCGTGACGCCGCCGCCACCGATCGCGCGCGCTGGTAGAAGTACGGCGCGCCCGGTACCTCGGTCACCAGACGATGCGCGCCCGGTTGATCGACGAACTCGCCGGTAATCAGCACCTGCATTCGCGCACCGAAGATCACGCCTTCATGAAAGGCGGTCTGTCCAAGCGATTCGCGGAAGGCATCCAGATATGCGCGCAGCGACGTGAAGCGTCGGTAGGTGATCTCGACGTACGGACGGGCGGGCACAAGGTCGATTGTCGCGGCCGTGATGATGCCGAGCGTGCCGAGCGACTCGGGCAGCGCCGCGAAAAGGTCGACGTGAGCGGATGTCGACACTTCGATCGTCTGTCCGCTCGCGAGCAGGACCTCCATCGACTGGACGGTGTGCGTGAACAAGCCATGCCGATGGCTCGACGACTGGATCCCTTCGCCATTGATCAGCCCCGCGATCGTGAACTTGCGGAACTCCGGCACCACGGCGGGCACCAGGCCGTGGGTCAGCGTGGCCTTCGAGAGATCGCCGATGAGCACCTGACCTTCGACCATGGCGCGCCGGGCCTCGACATCGATACACAGGATGTTGCAGAGGCCGCTGACGTCGACGGGGTGGCCCGCGGCTTTGTAGCTCGGGTCGCGGATGCTGTGGCTGGGTGTCGCTTTTCGAATCGTGATCTTCGACCCGGGCGAACGGGCGGCGAGTTGGTCCGCGACCTGCCGCACCCGATCCAGGTGTGAACCGTTCATCGCACGCTGGCCCGGCTCATCTTATCGCGGCTAGCCGGCGCACGATCTGCATGAACGTGTCCTTGACACCAGAGCGCGAACGACTACGGATTTGACAGAGTCCTAGTCCGACATGAGAAAGATCAGCGGTCGCACGTCTTCCTCGGGCGTCCATTCCCAGTATCTCAAGAGGATCGCGTAGACCATGAGTCCGGTCTCGCCCTCGCCGAAGAGCAGGTATCGGATGGCCTGCGTCATCAGGCCACGCCGGGTCAGGCTGATGAAGATCGAAATGGGATCGATTGCTTCGCTGACGAAGGCAATCGTGTTGGCGATCGCGACGGCGCCGTAAATCTCTGCTACGTAGTCGTCGTCTTCCTTCCAGACCTTGACATCGAGCGGCGCCGAGAACTCGCTGCGATTGTCGAGCAGGTTGATGTGCAGGAACAGGAAGGGCCCGCCGACCTTGAAGTGTTGAACGATCTCAGCTCGTTTCGTGCGGCGATGCCCCTCCGTCGAGCGCTTGACGGGCACGAGGTGCACTTTCTTGCCTCTGACCAGGTCTGTCAGAGTGCGGCTCTCCGCGTCGAGGAAGAAGCCGAAAGGAATGCGGAATTCCATCGACCGCATCGAGCGGCTGATGCCGCATGCCAGCATCAGCAGCAGTGTGAAGATGGTGCCGATGATGACGCCGTCGGGCCGCTCGATGATGTTGTCGCCAAGCGTGTACGTGAATACGAGAGTCAGAACGCCCGTGTACAGCGCCAGCAGATAGCGCCGCTCGTGCCAGAGGGCGAGGGTCGCCGCCAGCGCCGCGGAGAGAATCAACACGAGGACACCGGTCGCGTAGGCGCCGCTCTGTGCCTCCACGTCCGCCTGGAAGATCAGAGTGATGACGACGTCGACGAAGAGCAGCACCAGCACGAGCGGCCGCGAGAGCGTCGCCCAGCGCGGCGCCATTCCGTAACGAGGGAGGTAGCGGGGTATCAGGTGGAGCAGGCCCGCCATCGCCGACGCACCGGCCAGGCCGAGGATGAAGATCGTCGACAGGTCGTAGATGGTCCCGAACACGGGCCCAAGGTAGAGATGCGCCAGGAACGCGATCGCGCGCCCGGCGGCTTTGCCTCCTTGCTGGTAGTCGGCAGGCTTGATGAGCAGCGTCGTGACGACGCTCGATGCAATCAGCATCACGCTCATGATCGCGGCGGCGGTCAGCAACAGCTTTCGCGTGTTCGTGACGCGCCCTATCGGCGCTTTGCCCGCACGAGGGTTGTAGCCCTGATCCTGTTCGCCGCCGTCGATCAGCGGCATGACAGACACGCCCGTCTCGAAGCCGCTCAATCCGAGCGCAAGCTTCGGGAACACCAGGATGGCGCCCATGATGATCAGACTCGAATCGCCTTGCGCGGTAATCGCCGCTCGCCAGTCCGGAACGAGTGTCGGGTGCGTGAGGATCTCGAAGGCGCCGCGCCCGAGCACGATCAGATTCAAGGCGAGGTAAGGCACCGCGGCGGCCGACGCCAGGCCGATGGCTTCGGAGAAGCCCTTCAAGAAGACGGCGGCCAGCACGAAGAGGATGGCGAGCGTCACCCAGACCTGGTGCCCGCCAAGGATGTCGTGGAAATAGGGATTCTCGACGGCGTGCTCGGCGGCGTCGGCCGCAGACAACGTCATCGTGATCACGAAGTCTGTGGCTGCGAATCCAAGCAGCACCAGGACGAGCGCTTTCCCTTTCCAGCCTTTGAGAAGGTTTTCCAGCAGCGCGATCGATCCCTGTCCGGCGTAGCTGCGTCCCGCCACCTGCGCGTAAACCGGCAGCGCTCCGAACAGCGTGACCAGCACCAGGATGACGGTTGCAATCGGCGCCACCGCGCCGGCCGCGAGGAGCGCGATCCCTGGCTGGTAGCCGAGCGTCGAGAAATAGTCGACGCCAGTCAGCCAGATGACCTTCCACCAGGGATGAGTACCAACCGTCGCGCCTTTGTGGTCTTCGAGCGGTTCTCCGCGCGCGCACCATCGACCGATGATGGACTGGTACTCG
>Ga0075421_100006925_pt1 | contig 13856 bp, 12 predicted proteins | sample SoiMetdeltSBSDD5_FD_75292 | JGI IMG/M metagenome (GOLD analysis project Ga0075421, IMG submission 75292) | Bulk soil microbial communities from a Populus tree surrounding site in Tennessee, USA - Soil MetaG P. deltoides SBSDD5 | ecosystem: Environmental > Terrestrial > Soil > Tree plantation...
GCAGCTGCTGAAAAGCGCGCTCGAACGCTTTTTCGAGCTGCGCGAGGTGCCGGGGCTCAAGAAAAAGCCGTCGACCTCGGAGCTGCTCGACTGGCTGAAGCTGCTCGTCGCCGAGGACATCCCGCCCGAAGCGCTGCACAGCCAGGATGCGCACAAGATCGTGCCGCCGCTGCACGGCGCGCTCATCAAGAACGAGCAGGACGTGCATCTCTTCGAGCGGCTGGTTTTCATGTCCCGCCGGAAAACGTAGGCCGTGCTGATCGAATTCTTTCTGAAGCTCAAACAAGGCGGCGTCCCGGTTTCCATCCGGGAATTTTTGACGCTGCTCGAAGCGCTTCAGAAGGACGTCGTATTCGGCAGCGTCGACGACTTCTACTACCTCGCCCGCACGTGCCTCGTGAAGGACGAGAAGTTCTTCGATCGCTTCGACCGCGTGTTCGCCGCTTACTTCAAAGGCATCGTCGAAGTCGATGCGCTCGCGGTACTGATCCCGGAAGAATGGCTGAAGAAGCTCGTCGAGAAAAACCTGACCGACGAGGAAAAGAAGCTGATCGAGTCGCTGGGCGGCTGGGAAAAGCTCATGGAGACGCTCAAGAAGCGGCTCGAGGAGCAGAAGGGACGCCACCACGGCGGCAGCAAATGGATCGGCACGGGCGGCACGAGCCCGTACGGCGCGTACGGCTACAACCCCGAAGGCATACGCATCGGCCAGGAGGAGTCACGCAACCGGCGCGCCGTGAAGGTCTGGGACAAGCGCGAATTCAGGAATCTTGACGACAGCGTGGAAATCGGCACCCGCAACATCAAAGTGGCGTTGCGGCGGCTGCGGAAGTTCGCTCGCGTGGGTGCGCCCGAAGAGCTCGACCTCGACGACACGATCCGATCGACGGCCAGGAACGCCGGCTGGCTCGACCTGAAAATGATCCCCGAGCGCCACAACGCGGTGAAGGTGCTGCTGTTCCTCGATATAGGCGGCTCCATGGACGACCACATACGCGTGTGCGAGCAGCTTTTCTCGGCTGCGCGCCTCGAGTTCAAGCACCTCGAGTATTTCTACTTCCATAATTTTCTTTACGAGCGGGTCTGGAAAGACAACCGCCGCCGGTCCGCAGAACGTATTCCGACGTGGGACGTTCTGCACACCTATCCGCACGACTACAAGGTGATCTTCGTGGGCGACGCGACGATGAGCCCGTACGAGATCACCTATCCCGGCGGAAGCGTGGAGCACACCAACGAGGAACCCGGCGCGATCTGGCTGCAGCGCGTTCTGAATATCTATCACAACGCGATCTGGCTCAATCCACAGCCTGAGTCCCTGTGGGATTACCATGACTCCATCCGCATCACGCGCGATCTCATGGGCGAGCGCATGTTTCCGCTCACGCTCGAAGGTCTCGATCGCGGGATGCGCCTGCTCAGCAAAGCACACTAGCAGCGCGTTGCATCCTGGCTTTCGCCAGGATGACAGCTCAACCGGTCCGCTTCGCTCTTACCTTTGCGTTGAACCGCTCGGCATCGATCACGTGACGTTCGTGCGTGCCTTTCGAGATCGTGTCGATTCCGTCGTGAGCCGACAGCGTGAAACTGAGCTTGCGCCCTTCGATTTTATCGAGACGACCCTTGACCGTGACCGTGAGGCCCGGGGGCGTGGCCGCGATATGCGTGAAATTGACGGCTGTCCCGAGGCTCTGCTCCCGCGGCCAGTCGAGGTGGGGGCGTATTGCTTCGATGCATGCCCATTCCATGAGGCCTACGAGATAGCCCGTCGCAAGCACGTGAGGCATGTCCTGGAACAGAGCCGACTCGGAATACAGGTGCGGAACGGTCTTCGACTCGGGAACGGTGAACCTGAACTCGAATGTAAGGCCGGGCTGTAGCGAGTCTTTCATCAGTGGTGCTGGCGTCGATCCACCGCCGGAGCCGCGACCGTCATCACTTCGTCGAGCGTGGTGACACCCGCCGCGACTTTGAGCGCGCCGCTCAGCCGCAGCGGCTTCATGCCTTCCCGATAGGCCCGCTCGCGCAGTGCATCGAGGTCCGCGGCAGCGCCGACCGCTTTGCGCAGGTCCGGCGTCATCACCATCGTCTCGTAAATGCCGATACGGCCCATATAGCCGGTCATCCGGCATTCGAGACAGCCTTTGTTCGCGTACGTCGTATCTCTGGGTGCAGCCGCTTTCCAGGGCGCGACGAGCGTCTGCCACGCCGAATCGTCGACGTCGTGCTTTTCCTTGCAATGCAGGCACAGCGTTCTGACGAGACGCTGCGCGAGCACGCCCAGCATCGTCGACTGCAGCAGATAAGCCGGCACGCCCAGATCGAGCATGCGCGTGATCGCCGAGGGCGCGTCGTTCGTGTGCAGCGTGGAAAGGACCAGATGCCCCGTCAGCGCTGCCTGTATGGCCATTTCGGCGGTCTCGAGGTCGCGGATTTCACCGACCATGATGATGTCGGGATCCTGGCGCATGAGCGTGCGAATGCCGCTCGCGAAGTCGACACCGATGCCGTGCTGCACCTGCATCTGGTTGAACGCAGGCTCCACCATCTCGATAGGGTCTTCGACCGTGCAGACGTTCACTTCGGGAGCGGCGAGCTGCTTGAGCGTCGAATAGAGCGTCGTCGTCTTGCCCGATCCGGTGGGGCCCGTCACGAGAATGATGCCGTGCGGGTGGCTGACCATGGCGTCCCACTTCTGCTGGTCGTCGTCCGAGAAACCGAGCTCGCCATAGTCCTTCACGAGGTTTTCCGGATTGAAGATCCGCAGCACGAGCTTCTCGCCGAAAGCGGTGGGCATCGTGGAGAGCCGCAGCTCGACTTCTTCGCCGTCCGGCGTCACCGTCTTCATGCGGCCGTCCTGGGGACGCCTGCGTTCGACGACGTCCATGCGCGAGAGCACCTTGATGCGGCTCGTCATCGCCGCCATGACCGGTGTGGGAATCTGATAGACCTGGTGCAGCACGCCGTCTATGCGGAAGCGCACGTTGCCGATTTCGCGCCGCGGCTCGAGGTGGATGTCGCTCGCGCGCTGCTCGAACGCGAAATTGAAGAGCCAGTCGCAGATGTGAACGATGTGCTGGTCGTTCGCATCGAGCCGGCCGCTGCGCCCGAGCTGGACGAGCTGCTCGAAATTCGCTATCTCACTGTAGGCACCTTTGTCCTGCTCGGTGGCGGCTTTGATCGATCTCGCGAGATTGTAGAACTCGACGAGATAGCTCTGGATATCGAGCGGGTTCGCGACTACGCGACGGATCTCGAGCCGCAGCGCACGCTTCAGCTCCCCTTCCCACTCGCGGATGTACGGCTCGGCCGTGGCAATCGTGACTTCTTTCGAGTTGATGCCGACGGGCAGGATCTTGTAGCGCTGCGCGTACGCGTTCGACATCACTTTCGTGACGGCCGCGAAGTCGATCTTGAACGGATCGACGTGGAGGTAAGGAAGACCCACTTTCTCCGCGAACCACTGCGTGAGCGCTTCGAGATGCAGCGCCTTGCGCGGACTGCGCGGATCCTTCCATTTCTGATCGGCGATCGTGACGAGCGGATGGACGTCGGCGCGTCCGGCACGCCTGTCAGCAGTGAGGCGCTCGGCCGCTTCTTTCGATACGAGGCCGTCCTCGACGAGCCCGCCCAGCACTTCCGGCAGTGATACGGGGCGGTCGTTTTCGTGGGTTGCGGTGCTGGCGGCGGCGTTGGACATGGCGCCCGACTATAGCCGCAAGCCGCTGTTCCATCAATGGTTTACGGGCACTACCTGAGGCCCGGTGTGAACCCTGCCGCGAGTGGCCATCGGTGCGCGAAGCGGGGTGGCACGCCGCCGGCATCGGGCGATCGATGCACTTTTTTCAGAATTTATTGTAAAAGCCTTGTGTTTCAACGGGGTCCACAAGACGTGCCAAACACGGCCCCCACCAACGACCAGAAGGGATGGGAGGGGAGATGGAAGCGCTCAAAACCAGCAGCGACACCTTATTCGTAATGCTCGGAGCGGTCATGGTGCTTGCGATGCACGCAGGCTTCGCGTTTCTCGAGCTCGGCACGGTCCGTAAGAAGAACCAGGTCAACGCACTGATGAAAATCCTGTGCGACTTCGCAATGTCGACGATCGCATATTTCTTCATCGGCTACGCGGTGGCGTACGGCGTCGGCTTTCTCGCCGGCGCGGAAAAGCTGGCGGAAAAGAACGGCTACGACCTCGTGAAGTTCTTCTTCCTGCTCACCTTTGCCGCGGCGGTCCCGGCGATCGTCTCCGGCGGCATTGCCGAGCGCGCCCGCTTCCTGCCGCAACTCATGGCCACCGCGCTCGTCGTCGGTTTCGTTTATCCGTTCTTCGAAGGCATCACCTGGAACGACAACTACGGCGTCCAGGCGTGGTTCGAGGCAGTCGGAGGCGCGAAGTTTCACGACTTCGCGGGCTCGGTCGTCGTGCACGCCGTCGGCGGCTGGATCGCGCTTGCCGCAGTCGTCCTTCTCGGGGCACGGAGCGGACGGTATCCGCAAGAAGGCGGAGTCACTGCGCATCCCCCTTCGAGCATTCCCTTTCTCGCTCTGGGCGCATGGGTGCTGAGCGTCGGCTGGTTCGGATTCAACGTGATGTCGGCGCAGACCATCGACAAGATCTCGGGTCTCGTTGCGGTGAACTCGCTCATGGCGATGGCAGGCGGCACGCTCGCGGGACTGGCGGTCGGCCGCAATGACCCGGGGTTTACGCATAACGGTCCGCTCGCCGGGCTCGTTGCGGTCTGCGCCGGGTCCGACGTGATGCATCCCGTCGGTGCGCTCGTCACGGGCACTGTCGCCGGTGCATTGTTCGTTTTCATGTTCACGCTCACGCAGAACAGGCTGAAGATCGACGACGTGCTCGGCGTCTGGCCGCTTCACGGCCTGTGCGGCGCGTGGGGCGGCATTGCGTGCGGTATCTTCGGCACCAAGGCATTGGGTGGGCTCGGGGGCGTGAGCCTCCTTTCGCAGGTCCTCGGCACCGCCCTCGGCATAGTTGTCGCTTTGGTAGGCGGTGCGATCGTTTACGGCGGGCTCAAAGCGATCGTTGGAATACGGCTCGACGCGGAAGAGGAATTCAGCGGCTCCGATCTGAGCATACACAGGATCGGAGCGACGCCGGAGCGCGAAGCAGGATGGTAGATGTGAAGACAATGAATCGGTGTGTACTCATCGGCGCCGCGGTGGCTGCGCTCGGCGGCCCCGCCGCGGGCGCGGATCAGACTACGATGCCCATTTACGACGCCACGCAAGTCGGGTTCGATCGCTACGTGGTGGTGAAACGCGTGGGCATCGACGACTGGCGATCGGCGTTTCGCATACGCGGACACGCCGATGTTGCGTCAGCGACGCAGGCGGTGGTGAACGAAGCGGCGCGCGCCGGCGCAGACGGTGTGGTCAACCTGACGTGTTTCGATCAGACGGATGCACTGTTCAATCCGGCGGGCTACTTCTGCTACGGCAACGCCATACGGCTCAAGAGGTGATCGCGTCGCTTAACGCTTTGCTTTGCTCTTTCCGTAGATTTTCTCGACGGTCGCCTGCTCGATTTTGTAGTAATCCTCGAGCCCGATGATGTCTTCGACCTGCTTGCGCGCAGTCACCCATTCGTCTTCGGTCATACCGGTGTAATCGCCCGTGCGCTTCAACTCCTGCAGCGCTTTCCTCATGAAGCGGAACTGGATGCCGACGGCAAATATCGCGTCGATGCAGCCGGCGTACCCCATGTCTTTCAGCTGCGAGTAGCTGTAAAGCGGGCGCTTGTCGCGATTGCCGCGGCTTTGCACGTAGATCATCGGCACTTTCGCGGCCTTCGGCGTGCGGACTGCTTCGGCGTGAGTGGTGGGAAAAATGAGTCCCATGTCGGCGCCCTGATCTGCGGCGACGTTCACTCGCTTGATCGCTTCCTTGAAGCCCTGAATGCGCGCGGCGTCGGAGCGGGCGATGATGACGAAATCCTTGTCGGTCTTGTCGCGCTGCTCGCACGCGAGCCGCAGCTTGTCACGGTATTCGTCGAGCGGAATGTTGTGCGTGACGTACGTGTGGTAATGAGCGCGTTTGGGGAAGAGCTGGTCTTCGATATGGATCCCCGCGATCCCGGCACGGATGCATTCGCGAACCGTTCGCATGGTGTGGAGCGGCTCGCCCCATCCGGCGCCCGCATCCATGACGACGGGTATCGACACGGCGTTCGCCATGTCCGCTGCGATGCGAATCTGCTCGCTCATCGTGAGCATCGGCTCGCTGATGCATGTGGAGCCGCCGGTCACGAAACCGCCGCTATAGACGGTTTTGAATCCGACCTGTTCGGCGAGCCGCGCCGTAATCGGGTCGTAGGCCGAAGGGAGCTCGAGGAATTTGCCGGCGCGCACGAGCGCGCGCAGTTTCGTTGTCGTACGTTGCACGTTCTTGTCCTTTCGGGGAGCCTATAATCCGAAGCGAGATCGCGTTCGATTCTCGTCAGAAAACCATGCAGCTTACCGACCTCGAAACACCCGCGCTCATCCTCGATCGCAACATCCTCGATCGGAACCTCGCGAGGATGCGCGAGCATATCACGCAGCTTCGGACGAGCTTGCGTCCTCACGTGAAGACCGCGAAGTCGATCGACGTCGTGCGCCGTTCGCTCGAGCGTCAGCCCGGCGGCATCACGGTTTCCACGCTGAAGGAAGCCGAGTACTTCTTTTCGAACGGGATCACCGACATTCTCTACGCGGTCGGCATCGCGCCGAACAAGCTCGAGCACGCGGCGGCACTGCGGCGCAAGGGCGCCGCGTTGGTGCTTCTGCTGGACAGCGTCGAAGCCGCAGAGATCGTGGCTCGAAAAGGTGTGGAGCTCGGCGTCCGCTTCCCTGCGTTGATCGAGATCGACAGCGACGGACATCGATCGGGCATCAGGCCCGGCGATCGCTCGCTCATCGAAATCGGCAGGAGCCTGCACGAGCACGTCGGCACTGCTTTGGCGGGTGTCATGACGCACGCCGGCGACTCGTACAACTGTTCCTCGATCGAGGCTTTGCGCGATATGGCGGAGCGCGAGCGCGCCGCAGTCGTGCAGTGCGCGAGCGAGCTGCAGGAGGCCGGCTTGCCGTGTCCGATCGTCAGCGTCGGCTCGACGCCCACGGCGACGTACGCCCAGCGTATGGACGGCATCACCGAGGTGCGCGCAGGCGTTTACATGTTCTTCGATCTCTTCATGGCGGGTCTGGGCGTCTGCCAAATCGAAGACATCGCGCTGTCCGTATTGACGAGCGTCATCGGCCACCAGCCGGATCGCAACTGGATCATCACCGATGCGGGCTGGATGGCGCTCTCACGCGACCGCGGAACGGCGAAACAGCGTATCGACCAGGGCTATGGCGTGGTCTGCGATCTCGCCGGCCGTCCGATCGACGATTTGATCGTTGCCGAGACGAACCAGGAACACGGGATTATCGCGGACCGTCACGGGAGGGCCGTCGACCTGGCACGCTTTCCCGTCGGAACGCTCCTTCGGATCCTGCCGAACCACGCCTGCGCGACGGCCGCGCAGCATTCGCACTACAACGTCATCGCGCACGAACCCGTGGTTGAAGCGGTCTGGCCGCGGTTCAACGGCTGGTAAATCTAGAACGCCGCGAGCCCCGTCTGCGCGCGGCCGAGAATCAGCGCATGGATGTCGTGCGTGCCTTCGTACGTGTTCACCGCTTCCAGGTTCATCACGTGGCGAATCACGTGAAACTCGTCGGATATCCCGTTACCGCCGTGCATGTCGCGTGCGGCGCGGGCGATGTCCAGGGCCTTGCCGCAGGAGTTGCGCTTGAGCAGCGACACCATTTCAGGCGTAGAGCGGCCTTCGTCCACCAGCCTTGCGAGCCGCAGAACCGCCTGCAGGCCAAGCGAGATCTCCGTCTGCATGTTGGCAAGCTTGAGTTGAATGAGCTGATTGGCCGCCAGCGGCTTCCCGAACTGCTTCCGGTCGATGGTGTAGTTGCGTGCCGCATGCCAGCAGAACTCCGCCGCGCCGAGCGCGCCCCAGGCAATGCCGAATCGCGCTTTGTTAAGGCAGCTGAACGGGCCTTTCAATCCTGACACGCCCGGCAGCAGGTTTTCTTCCGGGACGAAGACTTCGTCCATAACGACTTCGCCGGTGGTCGACGCGCGCAGGCTGAACTTGCCTTCGATCTTCGGTGCCGACAGCCCCTTCATGCCTTTCTCGAGCAGAAAACCGCGGATCATGTCCTCTTCGTTTTTAGCCCAGATCAAAAAGACGTCGGCGATCGGCGCGTTCGTGATCCACATTTTCGAGCCATTCAGAACGTAGCCGCCTTTCGTTTTCCTCGCCCGGGTCACCATGCCCGCGGGATCCGAACCGTGATTCGGCTCCGTGAGGCCAAAGCAGCCCACCCATTCACCCGTCGCAAGCTTCGGGAGGTATTTACCGCGCTGCCCGTCACTGCCGAATTCGTAAATCGGATACATGACGAGGCTCGACTGCACCGAGAGCGCCGAGCGGTAGCCGCTGTCCACGCGCTCGACTTCGCGTGCGATCAATCCATAGCTCACATGGTTCACGCCCGCGCAGCCATAGCCCTCGATCGTCGAGCCGAGAAAACCGAGCGCGCCCATCTCGGTGAAGATCTCGCGATGGAACTTTTCGAGCCGATTCGCTTCGATGACGCGCGGCATCAGCTTCTCCTGACAGTACGCGTGCGCGGTGTCGCGGATCATGCGTTCGTCGTCGGTAAGCTGATCTTCGAGCAGCAGCGGATCATCCCAGACGAACGCGGGTTTCGTTGTCGGGATCGGTGCGGTCATGGGACGTCTCCTGATACAATGAGCGCGCGGAACCATAAGCGGAGCGCGCAACGTCAGATTTTATGGCAGGGGGGTGCTTCGCGCCATGCGAAGGCCTCACGCTTGCGGTCGCAGCGCCGTCAGCTCCGCGTCCGCCGATCGCCTTCTCAAGCGTCCAAGTTCAAGGAATCTCAGAGGTTCGCTGGTTGGCACAACCCGATCTCTCAGGCCTGCGCATCGAGCGCGCGGGCACTCAGGCCGCGCGCGGCTCGCGCCGCAAACGCCTTGCGCGATGGGCTCTGCTGCTGGCGGCGATGGTCGCTGCAGCGTTGATCGCGTACGCCTACCGGCCTGCCGTTCAAGTAGAGCTTGGAACGGCCGCGCAGACGTATCCTTCGCAGGCTTTCACGGTCCTCAATGCAACCGGCTACGTCGTGGCGCAGCGCAAGGCCGCCGTCGCGTCGAAAGCGACCGGCCGGCTCGAGTGGCTGGGCGTGCGGGAGGGGTCGCTCGTGAAAGGCGGCGAGATCATCGCGAGGCTCGAAAACCGCGACGTCACAGCTCAGATGGACCAGGCGGCGGCGAATGTCAAAGTGGCTGAAGCCAATCTGCAGCAGGGCCAGGCCGAGTTCAGGGACGCGGAGCGCGCGCTGCGGCGTTCTGCCGAGCTCCTCGAAAAAAACTTCGTTTCGCAGGCGGCACACGACACGGTGGTCGCGCGCCATGCACGAGCACAGGCCGCAATCGCGGGTTTCAATGCGGCAATCGGAGCTGCTCAAGCAAATTTGCGCGCCGCGCAGGTGGGGGTCGAGCAGACACTCATCCGCGCGCCTTTCGAAGGCGTCGTCCTCACCAAGAACGCAAACGTCGGGGACGTGATCACGCCGTTTTCTTCAGCGCTCGGATCACAGGCGGCGGTGGTCACGATGGCCGACATGTCGACGCTCGAAGTCGAAGCCGACGTCTCCGAAGCGAACATCTCGAAAGTCCGTGTCGGACAACCGGCTGAAATACAGCTCGACGCGCTTCCGGAAAGCCGCTTCCGCGGGGAGGTGCACCGGCTCGTTCCGACAGTCGATCGTTCGAAAGCGACGGTGACCGTGAAGATCCGATTCGTCGAGACCGACCAGCGGATACTGCCGGAGATGAGCGCGAAAGTCGCGTTCCTGTCGAAGACCGTGGCGCAGTCGGAGAACGTTCCTCATGTCGCCGTGCCTGCGACTGCTGTCGTGGACCGCGACGGGCGCAAAGTCGTTTATATCGTGAAGGGCGGCAAAGCAGTGGAAACGCCCGTGCAGCCTGGAGCTGCCGTGGGTGACCTCGTGCAGGTGAACGGCGTGCGTGCAGGAGACAAAGTCGTGCTCAAGCCCCCGGAGCGGGTGCGCGATGGTGTGGAAGTTTCGGCCGCCGCGAAGTGACGGGTGACGAGTGACGGGTCCGCAGACATTCCCGGCGCCCATCGTCGAAATCCGGAATCTGTCCAAGTCCTATCGCCGCGGCGGCCAGATCGTCCCGGTGCTGAGCGACATCACGCTCAATATCGCAGCAGGTGATTTCGTCGCCCTCATGGGGCCGTCCGGATCCGGAAAAAGCACGCTGCTCAATCTGATCGCCGGCATCGATAAACCGGACGGCGGGACGCTCCGCGTCGCCGGCATCGACATCGCGCACATGTCGGAAGCGGAGCTCGCCGACTGGCGGGCCGAAAACGTCGGCTTCATTTTCCAGTTCTACAATCTCATGCCGGTGCTGACAGCATTCGAAAACGTCGAGCTGCCGTTGCTCCTTACGCAGTTGACGGCATCGGAGCGCAAGCGGCACGTCGAAACCGCGCTCGAGATGGTCGGCCTCGCGGATCGCATGGCTCATTACCCGTCCGAGCTCTCGGGCGGCCAACAGCAGCGGGTTGCGATTGCGCGCGCGATCATCACCGACCCTACGATACTCGTCGCTGACGAGCCCACGGGAGACCTGGACCGGGTTTCAGCGGAAGACATTCTCACGCTGGTGGACCGCTTCAATGGAGAGCTGGGAAAAACGGTCATCATGGTGACGCACGATCCGAATGCGGCCCGGCGTGCCAGAACGCTGAAACATCTCGATAAAGGCGTCCTGATCGATGCGGAAGGCGTTCGGCCTTAGGCGCGACACAACCAAATGCAGAAACTCCACGTTCAGCTTGCAGTATGCATTTCTTCAAGCTGATCTTACGTAACGCCCTGCGGCACAAGCTGCGCACGAGCCTCACCGTTCTCGGCCTCGTGGTCGCATTCCTGTCCTTCGGTCTGCTGCAGACCATCGTCGGCGCGTGGTATGCGGGTGCGGAGGGCGCGGCGCCGAACCGCCTCATCACGCGTAACGCCGTATCGCTGGTCGTAACGTTACCGCTTCATTATCGCGAGAAAATTCGCGGCGTCGAAGGCGTGAAAGGCGTGGCGGCCGCGAACTGGTTTGCCGGCGTGTATCAGGAACCGAAGAATTTCTTTCCTCAGTTCGCCGTCGACCCCGTTCCCTATTTCTCCATGTTCCCGGAGTATCGATTCGACGCGGACGAGTTCCGCGCCTTTCTCCGCGACCGTAAAGGCGCGATCGTCGGGCGCAAGCTCGCGCAGACGTACGGCTTCAAAGTCGGCGACGTGGTGCCTCTCAGGGGAACGATCTTCCCGGGCAACTGGGAATTCGTGGTGCGGGCCATCTACGACCCTGGCGAGGCGAAAACCGACACGTCCCAGTTCTTTTTCCACTGGGAATATCTCAACGAGACGATGCGAAAACGCGCTCCGCAAAGGGCGAACCAGGTGGGCATCTTCATCGTGGACGTGGTCGACGTCGATCGCACGGCCGCGGTGAGCGAAGCGATCGACAAGCAGTTCAAGAACTCGATCGCGGAGACGCTGACCGAAACGGAGCAGGCATTCCAGATCGGCTTCGTGAAGCAGACCGAAGCGATCGTGATCGCGATCAGGATCGTCTCCTTCGTGGTGATTTTCATCATTCTTGCGGTCATGGCGAACACGATGGCGATGACTGCGCGCGAACGCATGAGCGAGTATGCGACGCTGAAAGCGATCGGGTTCAGCCCGTCATTCGTGGCGCGGCTCATATTCGGCGAGTCACTGGCCATCGCGGGCGTGGGCTGCGCGATTGGAATTGGCCTCACGTTCCCGGTGGGTGACTGGTTCGCGAAAAAGATGGGAACGCTTTTCCCCGTGTTCGAAGTGAGCACAGAGACCGTGGCGCTGCAACTCGCGTGCGCGCTCGCGGTCGGCGGCATTGCGGCGGTCTTACCGGCCGTGCGTGCTGCGCGCGTGCGCATCATCGAAGGCTTGCGGGCCATAGGCTGAGCATGCGACTGCCGCTGCGGTATACGTTACGCAATCTCTGGACTCGGAAGCTCACGACCGTGCTCACCGCCGGAGGCATGGCACTCGTCGTGTTCGTTTTTGCGGCCGTGCAGATGCTCGACACCGGGCTGAAGAAAACGCTCGTCTCGACGGGGCAGCCCGACAACATTCTCGTTACGCGCCGCGCGGCCGGAGCGGAGATCTCGAGCTCCGTGGACCGGGCGCAGGCTTCGATCGTCGAGTCTCAGCCGGAGATTGCGCTCGGGCTTCGCGGCGAGCGTATGGTCTCGAAAGAGGCGGTCGTGCTGATCACGCTGCCAAAGCACGACACGGGGCAGGCGACGAACGTGACGACGCGCGGGGTCGGTGAAGCTGCGTTTGCGCTCCGCCCTCAGGTGAAGCTCGTGCAGGGGCGTACTTTCAATCGCGGTTCATCGGAAGTCGTGGTCGGCAAAGGGCTTGCGGAGCGTTTCACAGGCGCGGCAGTCGGCGACGTGCTTCGCTTCGGCAGCCGCGAATGGCGCGTCGTCGGCATATTCGACAGCGCCGGCTCCGCGTTCGATTCCGAAGTCTGGGGCGACGCGGACCAGCTCATGCAGGCGTTTCGCCGGCAGGCCTACTCGACCGTTATCGCGCGTCTTGTCGATCCTTCGGTGTTCGACGATATCAGAGCGCGGCTGGAGGCAGATCAGCGGCTCACGCTGGACGTGAAGCGCGAGCGCACCTTCTACGAAGACCAGTCGCAGGCGCTCTCGAATTTCATCCGCTATCTCGGCCTCACGCTTTCGATTATTTTTTCGGTCGGCGCGATGATCGGCGCAATGATCACGATGTATGCCGCCGTCGCGAATCGCGTGGCCGAAATCGGCACGCTGCGCGCGCTCGGCTTCCGGCGAAGCGCCGTCCTTGGCGCTTTCCTGTTCGAAGCCGTGCTGCTCGGCGCGATCGGCGGAGTGGTCGGCGTGAGCCTTGCTTCGCTCATGCAGCTCGTTCATATCTCGACCCTCAATTGGCAATCGTTTGCCGAGCTCGCGTTCACGTTCACGCTGACGCCTCCGATCGCGCTGCTGTCTTTCGGCTTCGCAGTCGTGATGGGCGTCCTCGGCGGATTCCTGCCCGCCGTGCGGGCCGCACGCCTGAAGATCGTGGATGCGCTGCGAGCTGCTTAAGGATTCCCTACCGGCCTCGCGACGGCGCGCTCGATCGTTCCCATGTGAAACTTGTACTCGCCGTTCCTGCGATCGTCGAAGTAATGCATGAGCGTGTTGCGCACAGTGGCGAACGCGAGCTCGTCCCACGGTATTTCGGACTCGGTGAAAAGCCGCGTCTCCAGAGTCTCCGCGCCGGCGCCGAACCCGGTGTCGAGCAGGCGCGCGCGGAAAAGCATGTAGACCTGATTGATATGCGGGATGTTGTAGATCGCGTAGAGCTGGCCGACTTCGACGCGCGCGTTGGCTTCTTCGAGCGTCTCCCGCGCAGCGCCCTGAAACGTGGTCTCCCCGTTTTCCATGAAGCCTGCGGGCACCGTCCACAAGCCATAGCGCGGTTCGATGGCGCGCCGGCAGAGCAGAATGCGGTCTTGCCATTCCGGAATGCAGCCCACCACCATGCGCGGATTCTGGTAGTGAATGGTGCTGCAGGCGTCGCACACGTGACGGGGCAGCGTGTCGCCCGGCGGGACCTTCAACGTCACGGGGGTGCCGCAGTTACTGCAGAATTTCATCGGGAGGCGTCTGA
>Ga0075421_100006926_pt1 | contig 13855 bp, 11 predicted proteins | sample SoiMetdeltSBSDD5_FD_75292 | JGI IMG/M metagenome (GOLD analysis project Ga0075421, IMG submission 75292) | Bulk soil microbial communities from a Populus tree surrounding site in Tennessee, USA - Soil MetaG P. deltoides SBSDD5 | ecosystem: Environmental > Terrestrial > Soil > Tree plantation...
CGCTTTACGCGCTTCGCGCCGCAGCCGGTGACATCATGACGACCTCTTTCCAGAAGTCGACGCTCCGGGAGTACTTCGAGTCGATCGTGATCGCCGTGATCCTGGCGCTGTTCGTCCGCACCTGGGTCGTCCAGGCGTTCAAGATTCCGACCGGCTCGATGGAGAACAACCTGCTGATCGGCGACCACCTGCTGGTCAACAAATTCGTCTTCGGCCAGACGGCCACCGGCCTCGGGCGCGCGCTGCTGCCGGTTCGCGACATCCGCCGCGGCGACATCCTCGTGTTCAAGTATCCCGAGGAGCCGGAGCGCGACTTCATCAAGCGGATCATCGGCCTGCCCGGTGAGACGCTGGAGCTGCGCGCGAAGAAGGTCTACGTCAACGGCACGGCGCTCGACGAGCCATACGTTCACTTCCTCACCGCCGCCTCGATGGGCTCCGAGGTCACCTCGGCCGACGTGCGGGAGCGCTACGGTCCGGTCACCGTACCGCCCGACCAGTACTTCGTGATGGGCGACAACCGCGACAACTCGCAGGACAGCCGCTACTGGGGGTTCCTGCCGCGCGGGCACGTGAAGGGCAAGGCCCTGATGATCTACTGGTCCTACGAAGGCGACGACATGGGGTCGATCTTCACCAAGGTGCGCTGGGAGCGCCTGCTGCACCAAATTCATTAGACGTCCGGCTCCAGCCGGAGGCTACGGTTCTTCCGGCTGAAGCCGGAAGCTACGGTTCTTCCGCCGGAAGCTACGGTGAATCTGTGAGACGCGCCATCTCGGCCGCGGCCTGCTCGGCGTACGCCCGATCTTTCAGGCTGTCGAGATTGATCGCGACATTGAGCTGCGCACCACGCCGGCCCGCGCGCAGCAGTTCGATGCCGACCTTCACATCGCTCGAGGCATTGGCGTTGCCGAGCGCGAGCACCGTGTCACCGTCGGCCATCGCCGACGCGCAGCTGCGCATCACGTCGAGCGGCGTTTCGATCGCGCCTTTGAGCGCGGCGTCGATTCGCGCCACCCGCGCCGCCTTGTCCTCGTCCGTGCCCTTGGGCAGCCGGTAGGCGCTCACCACCTCGTTGTAGGCGTCGCTGTCGCGTTCGATCAGCGCTTCGAGAGTCTGGGCCAGCGCCGCGCAGCGTTCACCGGCCTCGCGCAGCCGCCGGCGCTCGTCGTCCGTGGCCGCGCGCGGGCGCGGCAATCCCGCCACCATTGCCAGCAGTGACGCACCCACCGCGCCGGCCAGCGCGGCGGCCGAACCGCCGCCCGGGGTGGGCGATGACGATCGAAACTCCTCCAGGACGGTCGAGAGCGATTTGGCCGCGAGCGTCATGCCTTCAGCATAGCTCCCGCGACCAGCGTGCCGCGCTTGAGGACCCCGGCGATCGATCCCGCGCCAATGCGGATCAGGTCGATCGCGTCGCCGTGCACGAACACCGCGTCGGCGAGTTTTCCAGGCTCCAGGCTGCCGGCGCGATCGGCGATGTCGAGCGACCAGGCGCCGTTGATGGTGGCGCCAACCAGCGCCTCCTCGAAGGTCATGTTCATGGCGAAGGCGCCCAGTGTCATCACGAACGGCATCGAGGGGGAGAAGCCGCCGCCCGGGTTGAGGTCGGTGGCGAGCGCGACCGGTACGCCCGCGGCAATCAACGCGCGCGCCGGCGCGAACCGTCCGAGCTTGAGGAAGAACGCCGCCGCCGGCAGCAGCGTCGCCGTCACATTGGTCTGCGCCATCGCGTCGATGCCCTCGTCGTCGACGAAAATCAGATGGTCCGCCGAATGGGCACCGATCTCCGCCGCAACGAGCGAGCCGCCGCTCTCGGCGAGCTCGTCGGCATGGATGCGGGCCTTGAGGCCGTGGCGCAGCCCGGCTTCGAGAATGTCCTTGGCCTCGGCCGGCGTGAACACGCCGTGCTCGCAGAAGACGTCGCACCATTCCGCCAGCCGCTCGGCGGCAACCGCGGGGATCATGCGATCGATCACGAGGTGGACGAACTCGCGGTGGCGGCCTCGGTACTCGGGGGGGATCTCGTGCGCGCCCATGAACGTCGGCACGAGGTCGATGTCCTGTTCGCGCGACAGCCGGCGGATGGCGCGCAGCATCTTCAACTCGGCCTCGAGCTCGAGGCCGTAGCCGCTCTTGATTTCACAGGTGGTCGTGCCGCACGCCAGCATCTCGTCGAGCCGCGCGCGCGTGGTCCGCACCAGTTCGTCTTCCGACGCGCGTCGCGTCGCGGCCACGGTGGCGACGATGCCGCCGCCCGAGGCGGCGATGGTCAGATAGGATTCGCCGGCGAGGCGGCGGCGCAGCTCGTCGCGGCGATCGCCGGCGAACAGGGCGTGGGTGTGCGCGTCGACGAACCCCGGCACGATCGAGCAGGTGTCGGCGTCGACGCTGCGCGTGTTGCCGTCGATGTCGACAGCATGGGGCAGGTCCGCCGTGCGCCCGGCGAACAGGACGCGGCCGTCGGCAATGGCGATGGCGCCGTCCGGGATGATCTCGACGTGGCCCTGACCGGGACCGCGCCGCGGCGCCGTACCGGCGCAGGTGATCAGCTGCCGGCAATGTCGATAGATGATCTCGGCTTTCACGATGGGCTGGGACCAGGCGCCGAGCGCCGGACTCGCAGTCGTCAGCCGCGCTCGTCAGCCGCCCTCGGTGTCTCGGCCGGCCAGACCGTAGTCGGCGACGCGCTCGTGTCGGTCTGTCGCGGGCGATGGAGCAGCACTTTGTCGTCGGACCGATCCTGTTCGCGGATGAACTCCAGCGCGCGATAGAGCGCCTGGATCGAGCCCTCGAGCGACCCTTCGACGTCGCGGCGGCGAAGACGCAATTCGTTGATGTCGCGCTCGACTTCCTCGAGCCGCACCTGTGCCTTCTGCAGCAGCAGGTCCGCCCGGCCCTGGGCTTCACGGATGATCAGCTTGGCCTCGGTCTGGGCCGATTCCTTGATCTCGTCGGCGAGGCGCTGCGCCGTGAGCAGCGTGTTGCGCAGATTGCCCTCGCGCTCGCGATGCTCGGCGAGCAGCGACTCCTGGCGGACGAGGTCCTGGCGCAGCCGATCGATCTCGCGCAGCGCGTGCTCGTAGTCGGCGGCCGCTTCGGTCAGGAAGGCGACGACTTCGGTCTGGTCGAAGCCGCGCAGCGCGCTGCGAAAGCGCTGCTGCCGCAGATCCATCGGCGCGATCCGCATCACGCGCTCGGCTGGCGCCGAACCGGTGTTCGCGGCGGACGTGCTGGCGGGCGGAGTGGATCGATCAAACATCGAGGTGCCTCCTACGAGTCCTGCGGCCGTGGCCGCCTTCCGAAGATTGCAGTGCCGACGCGGACGATGGTCGCGCCCTCTTCGATGGCGGCCTCGTAATCGTGGCTCATGCCCATCGAGAGCTGCGCGAGTGCCGACGCCGGGGCGCCGTTCTCCACTAACCGATCGCGAAACGCGCGCAAACGCGCGAACCACGGACGGGTGCGTTCGGGATCCTCGCTCCACGGCGGCAGGAGCATCAGTCCCTTCAGTGCGAGCGCGCGCGCCGCCAGCGCTGCGTCGACCAGTCGGACAGCTTCCTCGGGGGGCGCGCCAAACTTCGTCGCCTCACCCGCGAAGTCCACCTGCACGAGAACGTCGAGCCGATCCGTTCTTGCCGCCGCCGCTTCGTCGAGCCGCCGCATGAGCTCGAGCGAGTCGACCGAGTGGATGGCGGTGTAGCCGGTGGCGGCCTTCTTCGCCTTGTTCGACTGCACGTGGCCGATGAGATGCCACCGCAGCGGAATATCGGCGACCTCACTCTGCTTCTGCAGGCCTTCCTGGACTTTGTTCTCTCCGAAGTCGGATTGCCCGGCCGCGTAGGCCTCGCGCACGCGCTCGGCGGGAAAGGTCTTGGACACGGCCACCAGCGTGACCTCGTTCACGTCCCTCCCCGCGCGCCGCGCCGCATCCGCGATCCGCCCGCGGACTTCCGCGAGATTCTCGGCAATCGACAAGCGAACCGAACCTCGAACCCGAGACCTATTTCTTGATCGCCGCGAGCATGCTCTTCGCCTGCTCCGCGTACTGCCCCGTCGCGTCGAGCTTGAGGTACTCCTCGAACGACTTGACCGCTTCGGGCAGCTTGCCCTGATTGACGTTGGCCATGCCGAGCCAGTAGTGCGCGTCGCCCAGCTTGGGATCGATGCTGACGGCCTGCTCGAAGAGCTTTTGCGCTTCGGGAATCTTGCCGGCATTCCAGGCGATGACGCCCTGATTGAAGATCGCCCCTGCGCTCGCGCCGCCGCCCGCCGCACCGCCGGCACCGCCCGTGCCGATGAGCTTCTGCGCCTGGTTGCTGGCCTCCAGCGCCAGATCCGTTTTCTTTTGCGCGGTGTAGACGTTGGCCAGGCCCATGTAGGCCTCGGCGGAGTTCGCATTGACGCCGATCGCCTTCTTGTACGCCGCTTCCGACTGGTCGTACTCCTTCTTCTTCATGTGGATTGCGCCGATGTTGTTGTAGCACTCGGCGCAGTTCGGGAGCTTGGCGAGGACCTCGTTGAACTTGACAATCGCCTCGTCCAGCTTGCCTTCGTTGGCGAACGTCGCGCCCGCCTCGAAGGCGCTCTTGATGGCCGCGTTCTCCGCCGCGGCCTTCTTCGCGTCAGCCGCGCTCGCGGCCCCGCCCCCCCCACCGCCGCCACCGCCCGGCGTCAGCGTGAAGTTCAATTCCTTCTCGTCGATGCTGACACGCGTTTCCTGCGTCTGACTCAGACTGTCCTTGGTGACGGTGACCTTGTAGGGACCCGGCGGCAGGAAGTGCGTGTACTCGCCGCGCCGATCGGTCTTGGTCGTGAGCTTCCGGTTCATTTCCTGGCTCTCGATCGTGACCGTTGCCCCTTCGACCGGCTTGTTGCTGGCGTCGACGACCTTGCCCTTCAGCCGACCCGTTTGAGCCGAGCCGATGGCGCCGAAGGCGGAGAGCACGAGCGCGGCGACCGCAAGCCGGACTCCGATGCCGTGGGCAGTCTTCATGCTGACCATACGGGACCTCCGTCGTGTGTGAGACCTGAAGGATTCCGCCGGAATCCACGAAAGAGTGCGTGAACGCGTAAAGCTGGTTCAGTTTACACGAATGTTCGTGATGACGTACTCGCGCACCGCGCCACGCCGAGACGCTCGGGAGTTGATCGCGCGTCGCGCCGGAACGGTCGTCGCCGCCAGGCCGGCGGCGCGCGCCTCGTCGTCGTCCTGGTAGAGCCGCCGGATGTCCGGCGCTGCCGAGTTGCTCAGCAGAACCGATGTGCCGCGGCGCGCGAGCGTCACGACCAGGCGCTGAAGCGTCGCCTGGTCGTCGGGTCCGAACCGCGCCGCCGTATACGCGGTGAAATGGGCGGTGCGACTGACCGGTGAGTAGGGCGGATCGAGATACACGAAATCGTGGGGAGCCGTTCGGTCGAGCGCGCGCTCGAAGCTCTCGACCTCGAGCGTCAGGCCCGGGCGACGCAATGCCGCCGACAGCCTCCGCAGATTGGGCGCGTCACAGATCCGCACCGACGCATATCGCCCGGCCGGAACGTTGAACGCGCCGCGCGAGTTGACGCGAAACAACCCGTTGTAGCCGGTGCGGTTGAGATAGATCAGCATCGCGGCCAGCGCGGGTGTGTACGCGGTTGCCGGATGGCGCGACGCGTGCACGTCCCGCCGGATCGCGTTGAAACGCTCGTCGCGTACCGCGTAGAAATGGCGGTCGCCGCCGGCGCGATGCCCTTCGGCCAGCTCCGTCAACTCGCCAATGACCGCGTCGACGGCGTCCCGCACCATGCCATAGCAGCCGATCACGTCGGCGTTGATGTCGGAGAGGTGCACCGCGCGGCCCTCGAGCAGGCCGCGGTTGTGGCAATCGAGGAACACCGCACCGCTGCCGAGAAACGGCTCGAAATAACGGTCGAATTCGCGCGGATAGTACGGCCTCAGCGCGGGGAGCAGCTGGCGCTTGCCGCCGGCCCATTTCAGGATCGGCCGCACGGGCTCGTCGGCGATGGACGACGCGGCGCGGGCCGGACTCTTACGCGTCGCCATCAGCGGCGCTGACGAAGAAGCGGGCGATGTCGGTGCGATCGTGCGTCACCGGGGCCGGCGGCAGCGATGCCAGGAAGCGCCGTCCGTAGTTCATGGTCTTCAGGCGCGGGTCGAGCACCGCCAGCACGCCGCGATCCTGCCGGTGTCGCAGGAGCCGGCCGAGTCCCTGCTTCAACGTCAGGATGGCGAGCGGGATCTGATACTCGCCGAACGCCGATCCGCCGCGGGCGGTGATCGCATCGACGCGCGCCGACGTGATGGGATCGCCCGGCGAGGCAAACGGCAGTTTGTCGATGATCACGCAGCTCAGCGCTTCGCCGACCACATCGACGCCCTGCCAGAAGCTCGACGTCGCGAGCAGCACCGAGTGCGGCGTGGCCTTGAAGTCGCGCAGCAGCGCCGAGCGCGGCGCCGTGCCCTGCACCAGGATCGGATACTCGAGCTCTGACGCCGCGAGCCGATGGACTTCCTTCAGGTTGGCGTAGCTCGTAAACAGCACGAAGGCACGTCCTGCCGTCAGCTTCAGGATGCTGACGATCTCCCGTGCGGCGGCGGCGGCGAACGACGGCTGGCGCGGATCGGGAATGCCCTTGGGCAGATACAGGATCGCCTGTCGCGTGTAATCGAATTCGGACTCGAGCTTCAACTCGACGGCGCGACCCACGCCCAGACGGCCCTTGACGTATTCGAACGACCCGTCGACCGTCAGCGTGGCCGACGTCAGGATGGTCGCGTCCATGCGATCGAGCAGTAGTTCGCGGATCGTGGCCGAGACGTCGATCGGTGACGCCCGCAGGAACGTGCCGCGGCCGCGCGTTTCGAGAAAGAACACGTACGCCTGGTCGTTGGCCCGCAGCAGGAACCGGAGGTCGTCCTTGATCTCCATGGCTCGGCGACCGAGCGCGACCACGTCCTCGGGCACAGTCTTGCTGAGCGCGACATCGGCTTCGAGCGCTTCGAGCGCGCCGATGAGCGACGCGCCTTCCTCCCCGGCGCGCGACAGCAGCCCGGGTGTGACCCGAATCCGAGACTCGGCGGCGGCGCTGTTGGGACGATCGAGCCGCACCATCTGCAGCGCGCCGAACAGCCGTCTCGACTCATCCCGCACCCGTTGCGCGTCGTGCGAGATCGCAAACCGGCGATCGCCGTCCGCGATCAGCTTTGCGCCAACCGCACGGTCGACATCGCGCACCAGGTCGTCGAGACGGTAGTTGCTGACCGACAGGCCGAAGTACTGCGTGGCGACATCCTCGAGCTGGTGCGCCTCGTCCACGATCGCGTTGCTGCAGCGCGGGATGACTTCGCCGAACGTGCTCTTGCGGACGGCGGCGTCGGCGCACAGCAGGTGGTGATTGACGATCACGATGTCCGATTCCGCGGCGCGCTGCCGCATCCGGACGACGAAGCAGTCGGTGTAACGCGGGCATTCCGCGCCGATGCAGTTCTCGGTGGTCGCCGCGATGTCGTTCCAGAACGGAAGGTCCTCCGGCAGATCCTCGACCTCGGCGCGATCGCCGGTTTCGGTGTCCTGCGCCCAGCGCTCGATGATGCGCAGGTTCGCGGTTTCGTCGTAGGAGCGGATGGCCGGGCTGTCGCGGAACGCCTCGAAGCGGTGCAGGCACAGGTAGTTCCCGCGCCCTTTCATGCACGTGGCGGTGAACGGCACGCCGAGCGCTCGCTGCAGGACCGGCAGATCCTTGAAGAAGATCTGCTCCTGCAGGTTCTTGGTGCCGGTCGAGACGAGGACCCGCTGCCGGCTGAGGATAGCCGGCACGAGGTAGGCGAGCGTCTTTCCCGTGCCGGTGCCGGCCTCGGCGAGCAGCACGCCGCGCGTCGCCAGCGCCGACCCGACCGCTTCCGCCATTTCGACCTGCCCGTCGCGCGGCTCGAATCCTTCGAGCGTGCGCGCCAGCGGGCCGTCGGCGGCGAACGCCGAGACGGCGGCGTCGCTCAGGTCCGCGGTTCGGGATACAGCGGAAACTTCCGACACAACGCCTCAACTTTCTCCCGCACCGCGGCCGCCACGCCGTCATCGTCTGGAGCGGCGAGCACGCGGGCGATGTACTCGGCGATCGAGTCCATCTCCGGCTCGCGCATGCCACGCGACGTGATGGCCGGTGTGCCCAGGCGGATGCCGCTCGCGACCATCGGCGGATTGCGATCGAAGGGGATCGCGTTCTTGTTGACCGTAATGCCAGCCTTGCCGAGCGCCGCTTCCGCGGCCTTGCCCGTCAACCCTTTCGAGAACACGTCGACGAGCATCAGGTGATTGTCGGTCCCGCCGCTGACGAGCCGGAACCCGGCGGTGGTCAGTCCGGCGGCCAGCCGCCTGGCGTTGGCCACGATCTGTTTCTGGTACTCGACGAAGGCCGGCTCCATGGCTTCCTTGAAGCACACCGCCTTCGCCGCGATGATGTGCATCAGCGGTCCGCCCTGCACACCGGGGAACACCGCGCGGTCGAGGTCCTTCGCGTAGGGCGCGCGGCACAGGACCATTCCCCCGCGCGGCCCGCGGAGCGTCTTGTGGGTCGTGGTCGTGACGAAGTCCGAGTGCGGGATCGGGCTGGGATGGATTTTCGCGGCGACCAGGCCGGCGAAATGCGCCATGTCGGTCACCACCGGTGCGCCGACGTCGCGGCCCACGCGCGCGATGCGCTCGAAATCGAAGACGCGCGGGTAGGCGCTCGCGCCCACCATGATCATCTTGGGCTTGTGCTCGTTCGCCAATCGCTCGAACTCGTCGTAGTCGATCCGCTCATCGTCCTGACGGACGCCGTAGGGGACGATGGTGTAGAGCTTGCCCGAGAAGTTCAGCGGGTGGCCGTGCGTCAGATGGCCGCCGTGCGCGAGGTTCATGCCCAGGACGGTGTCGCCCGGCTTGAGCAGCGTCATGTAGACGGACATGTTCGCCTGCGCGCCTGAGTGCGGCTGAACGTTGGCGTGCTCCGCGCCGAACAGGGTCTTGGCGCGGCTGATAGCCAGCGATTCCGCGACGTCGACGAACTCGCATCCGCCGTAGTAGCGCTTGCCCGGATACCCTTCGGCGTATTTGTTGGTGAGCACCGAGCCGGCAGCTTCGAGCACGGCCTGGCTCACGAAGTTCTCCGACGCAATCAACTCGAGGCCGCTGTTCTGGCGATGACGTTCGTCGTCAAGCGCGCTGGCGATTTCCGGGTCGGTCTCCAGCAACGGTCGCCAGCGGGGAGGAGCTTCAGTCGGCATGGTTTTCCTTTTCGATTTCTCCGATCCGATCGATGCGGCGCTGATGACGGCCGCCCTCGAAGGGGGTCGCGAGCCAGACCGCGAGAATTTCGTCAGCGAGACCGGTGCCGACGATGCGGCCGCCGAGCGCGAGGACGTTCGCGTTGTTGTGCTGTCGCGACAGTCGCGCCGTGTAGAGGTCGTTGCACAACGCCGCGCGCGCGCCGCGAACCTTGTTGGCGGCGATCTGTTCGCCCTGCCCGCTGCCGCCGATCACAATCCCGCGATCGGCGCGGCCGCCGACGACGATGCGCGCAACCTCGGAGCAGATGTCGGGGTAGTCAACCGGTTCTTCACTGTGCGTGCCGCGATCGTCGACCTCATGCCCGAGCCGCTCCAGCGTCCGGATCACGTGCTGCTTGAGCACGAACCCGGCGTGGTCCGCGCCGACCGCGATTCGCATGACATGAGATTATAAGGTGCCAAAGTGCCAAGGTGCACCAAAGTGCCAAGGCGCGGTTGAGAACTGGGTGATGTCCACGGTCAGTATCAGCGCGAAGGGCGAGGCCCGGATTGCGAGCGGGCATCCCTGGGTCTATCGCAGCGACGTGACCCAGGTTGCGGCCGGTCGCGGCCAGATCGTCCAGGTCACCAGCCGCCGCAAGGCGCCGCTCGGCTACGCGTTCTACAGCGATCGATCCGAGATCGCGCTGCGCATGCTCACGCGGGCGAGCGCCGCGCCGGCACCGCAGGTCTTCCGCGATCGTATCGATGCGGCCATCGCCTATCGCGAGTCGCTCGGGATCGACGCGACCGCGTATCGCCTGGTCCACGGCGAGGCCGATCGCCTGCCCGGGCTGGTGGTCGATCGCTACGGTGATTACCTGGTACTCCAGGCGCTCGTCCAGGCGACCGATGCGCTCCTGCCCGAGCTGACCCGGGTGCTCGTCGATCGCCTCCAGCCGGCCGGGATTCTGGCCCGCAACGACCCGCGCGTTCGACTGCTCGAGGGACTCGAGCAGCGAGTGGACGTTCTGCACGGCGTGGTGCCCGAGGTGATCGAGGTCCGAGAAGGGCGCGCGTCGTATGCCGTCGATCCCTACAAGGGCCAGAAGACCGGCTTGTTCCTCGACCAGCGCGAGAACCGGGTTGCCGCGGCGGCCTACGCGCACGGCCGCGCGCTCGACGCCTTCAGCTACAACGGGGGATTCGCCATGGCGCTCTCGCCGCGGTGCGACGACGTCATCGCCATCGACATCTCCGAAGACGCGGTCGCGCGCATCGTCGCCAATGTCGCGCGCAACGGGCTGGGGAACATCCGGGCGCACGCGATGAACGTCTTCGACGAGCTGCGCGAGCTCGAGCGGCGCGGCGAGCGCTTCGACACCATCGTGCTCGATCCGCCGGCGTTCGCGAAGAACAAAGGCGCCGTTCCCAAGGCGCTGTCCGGGTACAAGGAGATCAACCTGCGGGCGCTCAAGCTGTTGAATCCGGGCGGCATTCTGGTGACTTGCAGCTGCTCCTACAACGTCAGCGAGGGGATGTTCGCCGACGTCATCGCCTCGGCCGCCGCCGACGCGCGCGCCGACGTGGTCGTGGTCGAAAAGCGCATGCAGGGGCGCGATCATCCGGTACTCGTGACCGTGCCGGAGACGTATTACTTGAAGTGCTTCGTCGTCAGGAAGCTCTGAAAAACAAAGTGCCAAGGGGGCCACGGTGCCACGGTGCGACGGGGCCACGGTGCCACGGTGCGACGGGGCCACGGTGCCACGGTGCCAAAGGGCCACCTTCAGAAAATGATCACCGAGACAACTCAACGTAATGCGACTTCTGCAATGCCTCCACCGCTGTTCGACGAGATCGCACGCCTTTTCTGACTTAATCGCCGTGGCTCGAATCCTGCTCAGCCAATCGACATGGCGAAGCGATTCGAGGACCTGGCAGCGTGGCGGTTCTGTACGGATCTGTGTCAGCGAGTCGAGGAGCTAACCGAGGAAGTCAAGGATCCGACGTTCCGCGATCAGATTCGCGATGCAGCGGAGTCGGCGCCTGCGTTGATCGCCGAGGGATTCGTGCGGTTCACAACCGGCGAGATGATCCGCTACCTTCGGATGGCGCGTGGTGAGCTGGCCGAAGTTCAGAACGCCATCAGACGAGGTGTTCGCAGCAAGTACTTCTCTTCCAGCGACGCCGAAACCCTGGCTAACCTGGCAGGTCGGGCGATGGGCACCACCACGAACTTCCTGAAGGCCAAACTTCGACAGGCTGAAGACGAGTCACGGAACCAAAGACACCAACGCAGACGCCGCCCCGAACGGTAACCCGCTGCCGCGACGCTTGGCACCTTGGCACCGTCGCACCTTGGCACCTTGGCACCGTCGCACTTTGGCACTTTGGCACCGTCGCTCCGTGGCCCCTTGGCCCCCTGGCACTTTGGCCTTATTCCTGGCGAAGCACCACGTTCGGATCGAGCCGGAGCGCCCGCTGCGTCGGCGGCAGCGCCGCCAGGATCGCGACGAGAACCAGCACCACGGGGACCGTGAGGTAGGTGAGCGGGTCGGTCGGATTCACCCCGTAGAGCGGGAGCGCGGATCCGAGGGCGGTGGCCGCCACCGCGGCAGCGACCAGGCCCAGGGCCGTGCCGGCGGCTGTAATCGTCAATCCTTCTCTCAACACCAGCCTGACGAGATCCGGGGGCCGGGCGCCGAGCGCGATCCGGATGCCCAGCTCGCGGCTGCGTCGCGCGACCGCGTAAGCGATCACGCCGTAGACGCCGAGGGTCGCGAGCGCGAGCGCCATGCCGCCGCACACCGCAACGAGTGTCGCGGTCAGGCGATCGCCTGCCGTCGACTCGTCGAGGTGCGTCTGCAACGTCATCGCGCGGTACACAGGGATGCCGGCATTCACGCCGAGCATCGCGCGACGGACGGTGTCGACCATGGGCGCGGCGGGACCGTCCACGCGGGCCACCAGGGTCATGCGCGGCATGAAGGTCTGCGCCAGCGGGCAGAACACGGTCGCCACCGGCGGTTCCTGTACCGTCAGATACTTGTGCGTCTGGACGATGCCAATGATGCGGAACGTGCGATTGGTCGCGTCGGTCAGGTGTTTGCCCAGCGCCTCGCCGCCGAAGAACCGCGCCGCCAGCAGATCGTTGACGATCACGACCGGCTCGGTTCCGGCTCGATCGTGCCCGTCGAACGCTCGTCCGGCTCGCACCGGAATCTGCATCGTCTCGAAGTACGCGTCGGAGACGACGTTGATGACCAGCTCCATGTCTTCGTTCGGCCGCGGGATGTAGCCATTGATTCGAAACAGCCGCCGTCCGGCGCGGCTGAGCGGAAGCGTGCGCACGAAGGCGGCATCGCGAATGCCGGGGATCCCACGGACCGCCTCGAGCGTACCGGCGAAGTATTGGGGTCCGCGATCCTCGCTCACCTCCACCGTCGCGACCACGCCGTTGCGCGTCCCGAAGCCGAGGTCGGCGTCGAGCGCGTTCAACAGGCTCTTGACCAGCAGCCCGGACGAAACGAGCAGCACTACCGCTGCCGCGACCTGGCTGGCGACGAGCACGCGGCGCACTTGCGTCCCGCCGCGGCTCTCCGACGTCCGCTCGGTCGCCGCGCGCAGCGCCAGTCCCGAGATCGTTCCTGACGCCTGCAGCGCGGGAGCGAGTCCGAAGAGCAGGCTGCTGGCCACTGAAATCACGCCGATGAAGGCAATGGTTCGAGCGTCGATCGACGTATCGAGCATGGCCGCCTGTTCCGCGGGGAAGAACGACGGCAGGAGATCGGAGGTCCACAGCGCGAGGAGCAGTCCGCAGAATCCGCCGCCGATCCCGAGCAACAGGCTTTCGGTGAGCAGCTGGCGCACGAGTCGCGTGCGTCCGGCGCCGAGCGCCAGCCGCACCGCCATCTCGCGGTCGCGGGTGATCGCGCGAGAGACGAGCAGACCGGCGACGTTCGCGCACGCAATGACGAGCACCAGGCCAACCGCCACCATCAGAATCGCGCCGATGGCCTGAAGCATCGGCTTGAAGTCCGGTGGCAACCGCGAATGTCTGAGCACGTACATCGGTCGTGGTGCGGTCGGCGCCTGGAGCGTGCCGAGGTTCGAATCGGGGTAGGCGGTGGCCAGACGGGACGCAATCGTTGCGACCTGAATCTGGGCCTCGGTCAGCGACACACCGGGGCGCAGCCGGGCGGCGATCGACAGGCCGCGATCTCCCCGCGAGCCGGGCTCCGCCGGCGGCGGAACCAGCGGCGTCCACACCTGAACGAGCGTGCCGAGGTCGAGGCCGTCGAACCGTCTCGCCGCGACGCCGACGATGGTATAGGTGCGGCCGTTGGTGGTCAGCGGCATGCCGAGCGCCGAGAGATTCCCGGACAGGATCGTTTCCCAGAACCGGTAGCCGATCACCGCGACCGGGGGCGCGCCTGGCTCGGTGTCGGCAGCCGTGATGAGACGGCCGTGCGCCGGTGTGATCCCGAGCATCGAAAAGTACTCGCCAGTGACGGACGAGGCGCCGACGCGCTCGATCCGATCGCCGACGCGTACGACCCCCGCGGCGTTCGCGCTCTCCGCCGCCATGGCCGAGAAAGCCGGCGCTTC
>Ga0075421_100006927_pt1 | contig 13854 bp, 10 predicted proteins | sample SoiMetdeltSBSDD5_FD_75292 | JGI IMG/M metagenome (GOLD analysis project Ga0075421, IMG submission 75292) | Bulk soil microbial communities from a Populus tree surrounding site in Tennessee, USA - Soil MetaG P. deltoides SBSDD5 | ecosystem: Environmental > Terrestrial > Soil > Tree plantation...
CGTCCGACGTGCTGCAGCAGCTCTTCCGGTCCTTCGACGGTGAGCGTGGTCATGTCCGGATGGTAACTCAGGGCGCTCACTGGCACGACGACTGCTAAGACAGTGATGATCAAGCGTCGCGTTGCGCTCGCTGCCACCCTGGTGGTCGGCGCCCTGGCCATCACGCTTGCCGCCGCTTCCTGCGACCGGGTGCCGCCGGCGGAGAAGCTCCCCGCCGTCGCCGCCGGCGACACCGCCTTCACCGCCACGATGGAAGCGCACACGAACAGCCCGATCGTGGACGGCAACAGGGTCGATATCCTCCTCAACGGGGACCAGATCTTTCCGGCAAAGCTGGCCGCCATCCGATCGGCGCGTACGACCATCACCTACGCGGAATACTTCTATGCCGACGGCGGACCGGCCCGCGAGATCGCCGAGGCGCTCGCGGAGCGCTGTCGGGCCGGCGTCACCGCGCACATCCTGCTCGACGGCTTCGGCACGCTGTCGATGCCGCGTGAGTATCTGAAGCTGCTCGAAGGCGCGGGCTGCCACCTGGCGACCTTCCGACCACTGGGACGCTGGGTGTCGGTGGGACGTCACAACAAGCGCAACCACCGCCGGGTTCTGGTCGCCGACGGCCGCGTGGCCATCACCGGTGGCTCGGGTGTCAGCGAGAAGTGGACGGGCGACGGTCGCCTCGACGGCCACTGGCGCGACACCGACGTGCGCATCGAGGGACCGGCCGCGCGCAACATCCAGAGCGCGTTCTTCGAGAACTGGCGCGAGGCGACCGGTGAGCTGCTCGGGGGCGACCGCTACCTCTCCAACGGACGGCCGAGCGGCCAGACGCGCGCCCAGGTCATCAAGTCGTCCCCCGCCGGCGGCTACGACATGTACACGATGTACCTGCTCGCCATCGCGAGCGCGCGCCGCAGCGTGTATCTCACCAACCCCTACTTCTTGCCCGACGATCGGATGGAAGAGGCGCTGCTCGCGGCCGCCGCCCGCGGCGTCCGCGTGGTCGCCCTGACCCCGGGCAAGATCGACCACAACGTCGTGCGTGCGGCCAGTCGGCGCGGCTTCGGACGGTTGCTGCTGGGCGGCATCGAGATCTTCGAGTACCAGGCGGCCCTGCTGCACGCCAAGACGATGGTCGTCGACGGCGTCTGGGCGACCGTCGGCTCGACGAACTTCGACAACCGCTCCTTCGCGCTGAACGACGAGCTCAACGTGGTCCTCTACGATCGGGCGGTCGTCGAGCGGCTGGCCGCCGCCTTCGAGGCCGATCTCAAGCACGCGCGGCGGGTTACCTACGATGCCTGGCAGAACCGCGGGCTCAAGACCAAGCTGCTCGAGCGCCTGGTAGTCCCGCTCGAGTCGCAGCTCTAGAGGCCGCGCGGTTATCGAGGCTTGCGCGGCGTACGGAGCAGCGCGGACAGGCCCACCACGAGATCGTCGGTGGTGGGTGGCTTCGTGAAGTAGCCGTCGAAGCCGGCCGCTCGCGCAACCTCGGAGGGATACTCGGCCGCCCACTGCGTCATCGCGACCACTACCGTCCCGCGCCGGTGCGCGACGTCGTAGCGACGGATCCACCGGACGAGGTCCATCCCCGTGGCGTCGGGCAGCGCCATCTCCGTGATGACGGCGTCGGGCCGCAGCTGCGCGATCGCCAGCTTGGCCTCGGCCGCGAAGCTGACCTCCAGCGCGCCGGCGCCCGCCAGGTCGAGCATCGAGGCCATGATGCCGCGATCCCTCACGAGGTCGTCGACGATCAGCACGCTCACTCCCCGCAGATCCGGCAGCGCATACGCCCCGTGCATGCCGCGCTTCGCTGCACCGGCAATGCCGGCGACTCCGATGAACGACTTGCCACGCGAGGCGGCCCGGACGCCGAGCGCTTCGTGCCCGACACGGAAATACGTCAATGGACGAGGGCCAGGGCTATACCAGGGCGCTCCGAGCGTCGGGGGCACGGCGGCCGTTTCGGGGCTCCGATTCAAAAATGAAAGTGCACACCGAGGCCGAGGTAGTCCAGCTTCTGCTTGTAGAACTGGCCGTTCGGGGAATGGCCGCGAAAGTACTCGAGGAGAAGCTGGAGGTTCCGCGACACCAGCACGCCTTCGAACTGAACGCCCGCGCGGGCCGAGATATCCACGTGCCAGTCGTTCTCCTCACGGTTCTGCATGTCGATGCCGGCGATGGGGCGCCAGGCGGAGTCCGGCCCCGGCCAGGGACTGCGAAACTCCGCGCCCCACTGCAGCGACCACGGCCTGAGCGACGCGGGCTCCTGATCGAAGAGGAAGCCGCCGCCGCCATAGACCCGGAACGCGTCTCGAAAGAACTCGTAGGAGAGCCGGAGATCGACGCTCTCGTAACTGAGGTTCACACGATTGCGCACCCGATTGCCGATGAGGAACTCGTCGCCGACGTGGCTGCTCTGGTGGAACAGGCGCCCGAGGGCGGAGAAGCTGCCGTAGCGGTAGCCGCCGAGCAATCCGACGACGTAGTCGGCATTGATGAGGTCCTTCGACTCGGCCGCGAGGTCGAACACCGCGAAGACACCCGCCTGGACGCCGACCTCCCACCAGCCGCGGCCCGCGCGCTCGCGATAGAGGGTGAAGGTCTCCCCGAAGCTGACGGCGCCGACGTGGGTGATGTCGCGCTCGTTCAGGTAGTACTGATAGGCGGCGGCGAAGTGGGGCCAGCGTGGATCGGCGATGAAGGGGCGAAAGAGCTGGCCGCCGGGGAGCAGGCCGACCTGCAGATCTTTGAGGACCTTCGGCGCCGGCTCCTCGTCTGCCGCGTGGGCGATCCCGGCGACGAGCAGGACGAACACGAGCGCTGCCGAACGCAAGGCTGCTCTTCCCATTCGCGTGTCCTCCTTCGCTCCAGCGGCTGTGGTGATGGCGCTGTGGCGCCGGGCCGCGGCGCCGGCGTGCCTGGCGCCCCGACCCCCGCCTGCCATTCTGGGTCGCGGGCCTTCAGGCCGTCGAAGTTTTTTTACTGGTCGCCGCCGACGTCCCCGCGGCCGGGTGACGCCGTTCGAGAGGCGCGCGTGGTAGCATCCCGGCATGGCTACCACCAACAAGGTCGCGATCGTCACCGGAGCCGGGAGTGGTGTGGGAAAGAGCGTGGCGCTGGCGCTGCTGCGAGAAGGTTATGCCGTCGTGCTGGCCGGACGTCGCAAGGAGGCGCTGGAGGCGACGGCCAACGAGGGTACCGAGGCCGGCTCGCGCCTGGCCATGTGCGTGCCCACCGACGTCGGGGATCCGGCATCGGTGAAGACGCTCTTCGCGAAGACGAAGGCGACGTACGGTCGTCTGGACCTGCTCTTCAACAACGCCGGCAGCGGCGCGCCCGCCATCCCGCTCGAGGATCTCAGCTGGGAGCAGTGGAAGGCGGTGGTCGACGCGAATCTGAACGGCACCTTCCTGTGCACGCAGGAAGCGATCAAGATCATGAAGAACCAGCAGCCGCGCGGCGGGCGCATCATCAACAACGGATCCATCTCCGCCCACGCCCCACGGCCGAACTCCGCGCCCTACACCGCCACCAAGCACGCCATCACGGGGCTGACGAAATCGACGGCGCTCGACGGGCGCAAGTACGACATCGCGTGTGGTCAGATCGATATCGGCAACGCGGCCACCCCCATGACCGAGCGCATGAAGAAAGGCGTCCCGCAGCCGAACGGCTCCATCGAGGTCGAGCCGACCATGAACGTGGAGAACGTGGCGAAGGCCGTCGTCTACATGGCCGGCCTGCCGCCCGACGCCAACGTCCTCTTCATGACCGTCATGGCCACGAAGATGCCGTTCGTCGGCCGCGGCTGAGGACCTACAGCGCCGACGTGTTGAAGGTGTCGCACCGGCGGGGCTCGCCGGTGTCGAGCCCCCGCTTGAACCAGCGCGAGCGCTGCTCCGAGGTGCCGTGCGTGAACGACTCCGGGGCCACCCGTCCCTGCGTCTGACCCTGGAGGCGGTCGTCGCCGATCGCGGCCGCCGCGCGCAGTCCCTCCTCGATGTCGCCCTGCTCGAGCAGCTGACGGCTGGCATTGGCGTGATGCGCCCACACGCCGGCGAAGCAGTCCGCCTGGAGCTCCACGCGGACCGAGAGCGCATTCCCGTCCGCGCGGGAGAGACGCTGGCGCGCGGCGGCGACGCGGTCGGTGACACCGAGCAGCGCCTGCACGTGGTGACCCACCTCGTGGGCGATCACGTAGGCCTGGGCGAAATCGCCGGGGGCGCGGAAGCGCTCGCTGAGCGCGCGGAAGAAATCGAGGTCGAGATAGATCTTGTGATCCGGCGGGCAATAGAACGGTCCGACGGCGGCGCCGGCCATGCCGCACGCCGATTGCACGGCGCTACGGAAGAGCACCAGCTTCGGCGCGCGATACTCGCGATTCATCTGCCGGAAGAGCTCCGTCCACGTGTCCTCGGTGTCGGCCAGCACCACCGACACGAAGTCCTTCTGCGCATCGCTCGAGGTCGACGCGGAGGGCCGCGGCGCGTCGGTGACCGATCCGGTGGGCGGGGCCTCGGTGTTGAGGATGGCTCCGGGGTCGAAGCCGAAGAACAGGGCGAGCACGAGGAGAACGACCGTTCCGATGCCGCCCCCCGCCACCAGTGGCACCCCCATGCCGCGACGATCCTCGATGTTGCCGCTCCGCCGGCCGCCGGCCCATCGCATGGTAGTCCTCCCATTAAGCTGTGATGCAAGGCCCGCGCCGGTACGTTCAGCCCAGCAGGCCCGAGTGGATCGCGCGGATCTCCATCTCCGTGTCGTCGCCGATGCCCAGCATGCGCAGCGCAAGCGGCGACACCGCAGCGCTGCCGCCGACTTCCGCAACCCACGCGCGCAGCGGCGCACCATTCGGATTGACGATCTCGACCACCGCCCCCTCGCTCACGCGGAGCCGTCGCGCGGCATCGGCGTCCAGGCGGATGGCGCGACCGGCGGCGCGCTCGAGATTCCCCGCCGCCACCAGCCGCGTGCGGACGCGCTGCCCGCGCAACGCCGCCCGCTGCACACCGGTGATCGTGGTGTCGACACCGTGCTCGCCCGCGATCACGCCGTACCGCGCCTCCGCCGCGCCGCTGCTCACGTAGCCTTCGGCGAGGTCGCCCATGACATGCGCCGGCTCGCGCTCGAGCGGATCGCCGAACCCGCCGCCGCCCGAGGTCTCGATGAGCACGACATCGTCGACGCGCAGCGGGAAGCCGCCTACCTTGCCCGGAAGCGACGACGGCTCGATGACGCGGCCGTCGCGCCGCACACGGAAGCGATTGGGCTCTCCGGCGGCGCCTCCGCACACGCCGAAGGGCGGCAGCACGGCCTTCTCGGCGAGCACCGACAGTCGCGCGCCCTCGCAAAGAACGCGGACCTCCCGCACCAGGCCGAGGCCCCCACGCCACCGTCCCGGTCCGCCGGAGTCCTCGCGTAGCGCCAGGCGCTCGATGCGGACGGGATAGAGCTGCTCCACCGCCTCGATCGGCTGCACCGTCGTCATGTCGCTCTCGGTCCACGTGCGCACGGCGTTGCTGCCGTCGCCGCCGTCGAAGCCGCCGGTGCCGCCGGCCGGGTACTCATAGAAGATGAACGTCTCGCCGGTCCCGGGATGCGGACCGCTGACCGAGCAGTGGTTACCGCCGCCCTTCAGGTCGCCGGTCACCTTGCCGTCGAGTGCCTGCGCCAGCGCGCCCATCACCGCCGACTCGACGCAGTACTTCACCTCGACCATGCCGCCACAGGGCGCCGGGGGATCGGCGTTCACGATGCTCCCGCGCGGGGTGACCACGCTGAGCGGCCGGAACGCGCCCGAGTTCACGTCGGCGCCGGGGTCCAGAAATGCCTTCACGATGGTGAAGGCGCCGGTGGGCGCCATCGCCGGCCCGACGTTGGTGGGGCCGGCCGTCTGCGGCGACGTGCCCGTGAGATCGACGGCGATCGTGTCGCGGGCCACGGTGACGCGTGCGCGCACGCTCAGCGGCGAAAGCCGCTCGCGTCCGCTCTCGAGGTGCGCCTCGTATACGTACTCGCCGGGGCGGAGGGCGCGAATGGCGGTGCGCATCCGGGTCTCCGCGCGATCCATCAGCTCCGCCACCGCCGCGCGAATGGTGGCGACGCCGTAGCGCGTGGCGAGGGCCTCGACGCGCTCGGCCGCCTTGCGGCAGGTGCCCAGCATCGCGTGGAAGTCGCCTTCCCGCTCGCGTGGGCCGCGCATGTTGGCGAAGATGAGATCGAGGGCGGCCTGGTTCGGTCGTCCGCGCTCGACGACCCGGATCGGCGGGATGCGGACGCCTTCCTGGAAGATCTCGGTGGCGCTGCCGGACAGGCTGCCCGCGCTCACGCCGCCGACGTCGCCCCAGTGCGCACGGACGACCGGGAAGACGAACAGCTCGTCGGCGGCGCCGCCCTGGCCGGGCGCGAAGAGCGGATAGATCATGGCGACGTCGTTCAGATGGGTGCCCCCGGTGTACGGATCGTTGTGCAGGAACACGTCGCCGGGATGCACGTCGTCGCCGAACTTGTCGCGCACGGCGCGCATCGACCACGCGATCGGTACGATGTGCAACGGATGGTCCTGGCCCTTGGACATCGCCACGATCTGCGCGTGGCCGTCCATGAGCACGCAGGAGAAATCCTCGCCCTCGTAGAGGATCGACGAGTAGGCGGTGCGGACCAGCGTCACCCGCATCTCGCGGACGATGGAGACGAACGCCTCGCGCACGACCTCGAGCGTGATGGGATCCGTCATGCCGGGACGCCGCGCTCGAACCGCAGATTGCCCTGGGCGTCGACGACGCCGTTCCATCCCGGCGGGATCACCGTGGTGGCGCCGAACTCCTCCACGATGGCCGGCCCGCGGAGGCCGGCGCCGGTGGCGAGCCGGTCGCGCTCCCACACCGGACAGTCGTACGCGACGCCGCCGAACCACACGGGGCGGGTGACGACGGGCGGCTCGCCATCGGCGGCGCCGCCGTGGCTCTCGGCGGCCGGCTTCGCCACGAGGCCGTAGGCCACGAGCCGGGCGTTCACCAGCTCGACCGGCGTCCCGGGATTCGCGTGGCCGTAGCTCCGTCGATGCTGCGTGTGGAAATCCGCCTCGAGCGCGTCCGCGTCCAGCGGCTCGCTCACCGCCACGTTCAGCTCGAACGCCTGGCCGCGGTAGCGGACGTCGACCGAGCGCAGGAGCCGCTGCCGGTCGGCAGCAAAGCCCTCGAGCTCGAGCTGCCGCTGCGCGGCCGTCGCCATCTCCTCGAACAGCGCGGCCAGCACCCCGAGCTGCGCGCGCAGCGGCCCCACCCGCGTGCGGACGTCGTCGTGTTTGATGTCGGACGCCAGCAGACCGAGCGCGGAGAAGTTGCCGGGATGTCGTGGGACCAGCACGCGCGGCAGGCCGATCTCCTCGGCCAGCGCCAGCGCATGCATGGGGCCGGCGCCGCCGAAGGCGACCAGCGTGAAGTCGCGCGGATCGTGACCGCGCTGGATCGAGATCTCGCGGATGGCCGACGTCATCCGGGCCACCGTGAGCGTGACGATCCCTTCCGCCAGCGCCTCCACCGACAGCCGCCCGCCCATCCGCGTGGCCAGACCCGCGATCGCCGCGCGCGCGGCGGCGGGATCGATGTCGATGGTGCCGCCGAGCCGACGCGCGCCGCCGATGCGTCCGAGCACGACGTTGGCATCGGTCACCGTGGACTCGGTGCCGCCACGTCCGTAGGCGGCCGGGCCCGGCGAGGCGCCCGCGCTGCGCGGGCCGACCTGCAGGCTGCCGTCCACGTCGAGCCAGGCGATCGAGCCGCCGCCGGCGCCGACCGTATGGATGTCCAGCTGCGCCGTCTTCACGGGAAAGGCGCCGACCATGCTGTCCGACGTCATGGCCGGCGTCAGCTCGTGGACGAGGCAGACGTCGGTCGACGTTCCGCCCATGTCGTAGCTGATGAAGCTGCGTACGCCCGCGGCGGCGCTCACGAAGCACGCCTGGCTCACCCCGCCCGCCGGCCCGGAGAGGAACGTCTTGATCGGCAGCCGCCGCGCGGTGTCCGTCGTCATCATGCCGCCGCTGCCACCGACCGTGAGCACGCCGTGCCTGTAGCCGGTGGCGAGCAGGCGCTCCTCGAGACCGGTCAGGTACTCGTCCATCAGCGGCTGCAGATAGGCGTTGAGCACGGTCGTCGAGAACCTCTCGAACTCCCGGTACTCCGGCACCACGTCCGCCGAGCAGGACACGGGCAGGCCGGGCCGCCGGCCCTTCACCGCATCGGCGATGGTCCGCTCATGGGCGGGGTTGAGATAGGCGTGCAGGAGGCACACGGCCACTGCCTGCGCACCCGATCCGAGCGCGGCGTCGAGCGCGCGGTCGACGCTGGCGTGGTCGAGCGGCACGAGCACGGCGCCGTCCGGCCCGAGCCGCTCGATCACCTCGAAGCGATGCTTGCGCTCCACCACCGGCTTCGGACGCACGAACGTCGGCACGAACAGCGCGGGGATGTTCCGCTTGGTGCGGCCGATCTCGATGAGGTCGCGGAAGCCCGCGGTCGTGAGCAGTGCCACCCGTGCGCCGCGACGCTCCAGCACGGCGTTGGTGGCCACGGTGGTGCCGTGCACGAGCCGCCGCACGTCGCGGCTCGCGATGCCGAGCGCGGCCAGGCCGGCCAGCACGGCCGCGCCCTCGGCCCGCGCCTGCGACGGCACCTTGGTCACGACCACGCGGCCGGTCGCCTCGTCGACGGCGGTCACGTCGGTGAAGGTGCCGCCGACATCCACGCCCACGATGAACATGCGCGCGATGATACATTAGCGCCATGACGACGAGCCCCGACGCCATCCGCCATCTGTGGACGCACAGGACGCAGGACCATCCCTGGCTGCCCGACGAGGATCTCGTCGTCGACCGTGCCGAGGGCGTGTGGGTGTGGACCGAGCGCGGCAAGAAGCTCATGGACGCCTTCGCCGGCCTCGCCGTCGTGAACGTCGGTCACGGCCGCCGCGAGATCGCCGAGGCGATCGCCGAGCAGACGGTGCGCCTGGCCTACTACCCGACCACGCGGCAGTTCTCGAACCGACCGGCGGCCGAGCTCGCGGCCAAGCTGGCGTCGCTCACGCCGGGCGACCTGGACGTGACCATGTTCGCCGTGAGCGGCTCGGAGGCCAACGAGCGATCGATGCAGATCGCGCGACACTACTGGATGGCGCGCGGCAAGCCCCGCAAGCACAAGGTCATCTCGCTCGAGGGCGGCTACCACGGCGCCACCATGGGCACCTACGCCATCTGCGGGCTGCCCGCGCTGGCGGCGCCCTACGCGGACCTTCAAGTACCAGGCTTCGCGAAAGTCAAGCCGCCCTACCCCTTCCGCGACCGCGGGACCGGCACCGACGCGGAGCTGGTGGCCCGTCGCGCGCGCGAGCTGCGGGAGGCGATCGTCAAGGAGGGACCGGACACCGTCTCGGCAGTGATCATGGAGCCGGTGCTCTCGTCCGGCGGTTTCATCATTCCGCCGCTCGGCTGGCTCAAGGCGGTGCGCGCGATCTGCGACGAGCTCGACGTCCTCATGGTCGCCGACGAGGTCATCACCGGCTTCGGGCGCACCGGGCGGTGGTTCGGCGTCGAGCACGAGAACGTCGTCCCCGACCTCATGTCCGTGGCCAAGGGCCTCACGTCGGGTTACATTCCGCTCTCGGCCAGCATCGCCAGCCGCCGCGTGGCCGGCGCGTTCGCCGAGAACACGACGCAGGAAAACGTCCACCCAAACACCTACGCGGCCCATCCGGTCGCGTGCGCGGCGGCTCTTGCCAATCTCCAGATCATGGAGAAGGACCAGCTGGTCGACAACGCCGCTGCCATGGGCGAGCGACTCCGTGAAGGCCTGGCGAACGCGATCGGCAAGCGCAAGGTCGTCGGCGAGGTCCGCGGGCGCGGGCTCCTCGTCTGCGCGGAGCTGGTGGAGCCGAACGGCTCCGGCCGTCCACTGCCGCAGCCGGAGGTTGCCAAGCTGGACCGCAAGGCGTGGGACCGCGGCGCGATCGTCTATGCGCGCGGCAATGTCCTGCGGCTGGCGCCGCCGCTCTGCATTACGCCGGCGGAGGTCGATCAGCTCGTCGGCATCGTGGCGGAGAGCATCGAGGAGCTCGAGCGCGAGGTGACGCGCTAGAGGCGACCGGCTCCGAGGACCTTCGACCGGGAGCGCCGTCGCTACGCCAGCGGACCGCAAAAGCAGTGCAGCCCGGCGTGAAGCTGCATCAGCGCATCGGCGACCCCTCGGATCACTCGAGACGGCTACGGGCTCGACCCCGGCCGCGCGAAAGCGCGCCTCGGCAGCGCGGTCGAGGGCGCCGATCGAGGAGCGTGTCGCTGAGCGCGGCCGCATTGAAGGCAACGAACGCGCCGCCGATCCGCTTCGACGAATCGTGGATGGCGCGAGCAAGCAGACTCTTGCCCGTTCCAGACTCTCCGACGATCAGGATCGGCAGGTCGGTTCGCGCGGTGTCAGCGTCCGCGGCTCGGACCGCTTCATTGGCGCGACCTCCGCGCGGCTCCGCATGATACCCCAGCCGCCCGGCGTCCCGGTGCAAGTCCGCGCCACGTAAAGCACGGGTGGACGGCTGCACTTCTTCCTCTCTGATCCGCCTCCCCGTGGGTGACTATAGTGCCGCGGGCACTGGGCGCCCGTCAGCCCGACGGCCGGGGGACGGCATGAATCGCCGCGGTGCCCTGATGCTTTCGCTCCCGCTGCTCCCCCTGCTCGCGGCCGTCGCCGGCCCCTACGTGACGCCTCTCCGCCAGCCGGTCTGCCGCGTCCTCTCGGTGGTCGCGCTCGAAGCCTTCAGCCCCGGTTGTGCCGAGATCAGCCAGGTCCGCGACGCCATCAGACGCGGCGAGCAGGACCTGCGCCGGCGGGCCTTCCGCGAGGCGCTCGGGCATTTCCGCACCGCCACCCTCAGCGCGCCGCATCACGCCCGCGGCCAGCTGGGCAGGGCCGAGGCGGCGCAGACGCTCGGCGAGTATGCCGAGGCGCTCGCCGCCTACCAGGCGGCCACGGCCGCGGGCGCGCCGCGTCAGGCGGCCATGCGGGCAGCCGACATGGCCGATCGCCTCGGGGACATCGACGCGAGCTTGCGCTGGCTTCAGAGCGCCGCCGGCACGCCGCAGGAGCATGAACGCGCCGGCGTTCGCATGGCGGCGCTCGGGGCGACCGCGTGCGCGACCGCGGGCTGGTTTTCGCCTGTCGTGATCTGGCAGCGTTGCGTGCCGGCGACGAAGCGGGCGTACGCGTATTACGCCGACGCCTCGCGCGAGGCGGTGCCACAGCTCGTGTTCCTCCTCCTCGTCGACAGCGGCCGTCGCGAGCCGGCGCTCGCGTTTGCCCGCGAGCGGGGCTGGGTCCGTGACGACATCGACTACTGCGGCCGGAACCAGCTCGTCCTCCACGCGGAGACTCTCGGCTTGCTCGCGATGCTCGCTCGCCCGGACGCCGCCGACTGTCTGCTCGCCCTGGGCGTGCGCGTGACCGATGACGGCGCCGCCCGCCTGGGCCGGCTGATGCTCGCCGACCGGGCCACCCGCTCCCGCAGCGCCGAGGTTCGGCAGCACGCGGCCGCCTTCCTCCGCTATCGCCTGCCGCAGCACGAGGTCCCGAAGGTGGCCGAGGCGCTCAACGCCACCGCCTGGCGGCTTCAGAATGTCCACGAGCGCCCGGACGAGGCGCTGACGGTCTTCCAGAAGGCCATCGCCGCCGACCCTCGCTTCTCGTGGCCCTATCACAACATCGGCCGCATCTACATGGCGCGGAACGACAACGAGCAGGCGCTCCGCTGGCTGCGGAAGGCGCTCGAGGTGAATCCCAACCACTGGCGGGCGCAGTTCAACTACGGCGTGGCCGCCGGGCGTCTCAAGCGCTACCCCGAGGCGCTCGCGGCCTACCAGCGCGCGCTGCAGATGAATCCGGCCGACGCCCACGCCTACGCCAACATCGGGTGGACCCTGGTGAGCCTCGGCCGTGAGGATGAGGCCGCGCGCTTCATGCAGACCGCGGTACGAATGGACGCCAGCCTCACCAACGAGCGCGACTATCTCAATGCCCGCTTCGGCCGCGACGCCCGCGGCGGACCGACGGCGTTCAGCGCCCGATGAGTCGCGGCGCCACGCTCCTGCTGCTCGCGCTGGCGCTGGCCGCGCCCGCCATGGCCGCGGAGCCGGCGGCCAAGCAGACCGAGCGCGCTCACGCCGCCTACCGGGCCGGTCGCTACCAGGAGGCCCTCGAGCACGCGCGCGAGGTGGCGAAGGTGGCGCCACGCTCTCTCGACGCCGTGATGCTGCACGCCGATCTCGCGGAGTTCCTGGGTGAGTTCGACGAGGCGGGTCGGGCGTACGCGCAGGCCCAGGCGCTCGCTCCGAACGATATGCTCGTCCACTACCGCGTCGCCGTCTACGCGGTCAGGATCGGTGACTACGACCGCGCGGTGCGCGAGCTGGATGCGGTGCTCGCGCTGCAGCCCGACGAGCTGCAGCTGCTCTATCACTACGCGCCCACCGCGGTCCAGAAGGTCCTCCTGCGCCAGTACCGTCTGCTCGAGCAGCTCACACAGGTCAAGATCGACGTGCTCATGGAAAAGGACGATCTCGCCGCGGCCCGCGCCCTCGCCAAAGGCTATGGCATCGTCGAGACCGGCCGCGATTACTGCGGCGAGGCCCGCGCCTTGCAGATGCAGGCGGGCAGCCGCGACGACGTCTTCCGCGCGTTTCGTCTGGCCGCGCTCGGACAGCCCGGCGCCGCCGACTGCATCTGGTGGTATGGACAGTGGCTCACCGACGAAGGCTACATGCGCCTCGGCCGCCTCATGGTCGAGGAAGGCACCCGGGCCACCCCGTCAGAGGCCAACAAGGTCTCGAGCGCCCGCTACGTCCGGATCCGGCTCGGGGCCAAGCCCGTCTCGAAGCGCGCCGAGTCGGTGTTTCTGGTGGGCCGGCAGCGGCTGTTCCGCGACGGCGACCACGAGGGGGCCGGGCGCCTGTTCGACGAGGCCATCCGCCTCGCACCGCAGTTCACGCGCGCCTACAACCACCGCGCACTGATCGCCTCGCAGCGCGGCGACACGGACGGCGCCATGAAGTGGCTCGAGCGCGCGGTCGCGGCCGATCCCGAAGCCTGGCGGAGCCACCGCAACCTCGGCCGGCTGCTGTCCTCGCTCGAGCGCTGGCCGGAGTCGGCGAAGGCGCTGAGGCGAACGGTGGAGCTGTTCGACGACGATGCCGGCGCGCGGCTGGCGTACGGCCGCGTCCTCTATGCCCTCGGACGGCACGACGAATACGCGCAGCAGACGCGTCGTGCGCTCGGGTTTGCCCGCGGCCGCGCACCCGAGGAAGTGAAGGACGTGGTCACGTTCCTGGAGCGGTTCGAGCGGTGGGGGCCAGGCCGGGCGCTGCCGCCCGCTCCGGATCCGTGGATGCTGCTCGGCTGGAATTACGACTGAGGGAGACGTGATGCGCACCCGGATGGCGCTCCTGATCGTGATGACCGTCGCGGCCTCTCCGGCAGCGGCCGGCAACTATCGGTGGATCGCTCCCGACGGGTCGGTGTCCTACAGCGATAACCCGCCGCGGGTGAACGCGACGACGGTCGTGCCGGTCGCACCTCCCCCGCCCGTCGCCATCCCGGCGCCGGCCCTCGAGCTCGAGCGATTGCCGGCCGGCCCCGCCGCCAGCGTCGACGAGATCCTGCACATCTCCGGGCTCACGCGGCAGATCGGCGGTCTGAGCGCCTCGCTCATCGCGGAGTTCAAGGCGCCGCCCAGCTTCTCGTCGAAGGAGCGCGCGGCCATCGAGCGCGTGGCCGAGCGTTACTTCCACCGCGATCGTCTGCTCGGGTCCAT
>Ga0075421_100006928_pt1 | contig 13854 bp, 12 predicted proteins | sample SoiMetdeltSBSDD5_FD_75292 | JGI IMG/M metagenome (GOLD analysis project Ga0075421, IMG submission 75292) | Bulk soil microbial communities from a Populus tree surrounding site in Tennessee, USA - Soil MetaG P. deltoides SBSDD5 | ecosystem: Environmental > Terrestrial > Soil > Tree plantation...
GATGAGAGAATTCTCGTCAATGACCGGATCGCTGACTCAATGTTCCAGCAGATTTTGACACGCGCCGATGAGTACGAAGTGATTGCTACACCCAATCTGAACGGCGACTATCTTTCCGACGCTTGTGCTGCTCAAGTTGGTGGTCTCGGCATCGCCCCGGGTTCCAATATCGGCGATGAGTATGGAGTGTTTGAAGCGACGCACGGGACGGCTCCGAAGTATGCTGACCAGGACGTGGTCAATCCTGGCTCATTAATTCTCTCTGGCGTCATGATGTTCGAGCACTTGGGATGGATTGAGGTCGGAAAGATCATCGAAGAGGCCTTTGCGACAACCATCCAGCAGAAGAAAGTTACCTACGACTTGGAACGGCAGATGACAGGCGCAACGAAGCTGAAGACCAGTGAGTTTGCCAGCGCCGTCATCGAGAACATGAAGTAGCTGGACCGTGGGAGCCCGGGGCGGCAGCCCCCTGCCCGCCGGACCATGCCCCAGCACGATTTTTCTGTCAGTTCTTCAACGAATCTATTTTGGCCTTCAGCCAAGGGGCAGGCGAGGGTGCTTGTCCCTCAGTGTGGGGTATCACCAAAATCAGGCACTGGTTGCCAAATATCTGCGAAAGGAGCAGTCAGGCATGAAGCGAAAGAAGGTGACGGTGGTCGGATCAGGAAACGTTGGCGCTACGGCCGCCCAGCGGATTGTGGACAAAGAGCTGGCCGACGTGGTCCTGATCGATATCATCGAAGGTGTTCCACAAGGCAAGGCCCTGGATCTGTTTCAATCCGGCCCTGTCGAAGGCTATGACTGCCGTCTTGTTGGAACAAACGACTACAAAGACACTTCGGATTCGGACGCCGTTATCATCACAGCCGGCCTCCCGCGCAAACCGGGCATGAGCCGTGACGATCTTTTGATGAAGAACTACGAAATCGTCAAGAGTGTCACAGAGCAGGTCGTGAAGTATTCTCCAAACAGCTTTCTTATTGTCGTCAGTAACCCGCTGGATGCCATGGTTCAGACAGCTTTCAAAGTCTCCGGGTTCCCAAAGAACCGCGTCATCGGGATGGCGGGGGTGCTTGACTCGGCCCGCTTCCGCACCTTCATCGCTCTGGAGCTGAACGTTTCGGTTGAAAATGTTCATGCGTTTGTGCTGGGTGGGCACGGTGACACGATGGTGCCGTTGCCACGCTACTCGACCGTGGCTGGCGTTCCAATCACCGAGCTCCTGCCAAAGGAAAAGATCGACGCCTTGGTCAAACGCACGGCCAACGGCGGCGCCGAGATTGTTGGTCTATTGAAGACCGGCAGCGCCTATTACGCCCCATCGGCCGCCAGCGTGGAGATGCTAGAGGCGATTTTCAAGGACAAGAAAAAAATCCTTCCCTGCGCCGCTTACCTGGAAGGCGAGTACGGAGTCCGGGGATTGTACGTCGGTGTCCCTGTAAAGCTAGGTAAGAATGGTATTGAAGAGATCATCCAGATCAAACTGACTCCAGAAGAGGATGCCGCCCTGAAGAAGTCTGCCTCAGCAGTGAAGGAATTGGTGGATATCATTAAAGTCTAGGTAGGACGATGGGGGGAAGAGGTGAAGGAGCTTCTCACCCTCTAACTTTCACCTCGTCACCGCTCACTTTTTCACGCCTCGGACAGAGTGATGGCTCCTTGTGATGCGGACGAGACCAGAGCGGCGTACTTGGCAAAAACTCCGGAAGTGTACCGCGGCTTCGGTGCTTTCCACTTAGCGAGGCGCTGTCTGATCACTCCATCGTTCAGCTCCACATCCAGCCGTCGGTTCTCAATATCAAAGACGATGATGTCTCCCTCCTGAAGAGCCGCAATAGGTCCCCCTCGAGCCGCCTCGGGCGCGACGTGGCCCGCCATCAACCCGCGAGTGGCACCACTGAAGCGGCCATCAGTCAACAAAGCTACGCTTTCGCCCAACCCTTCTCCCACTAGGGCAGCGGTCACACCAAGCATCTCGCGCATTCCCGGTCCACCTCGCGGACCTTCGTAACGAATCACCACAACATCTCCAGCGAGGATCTGGCGGCGGGTCACGGCTGTCATTGCGTCCTCTTCCCGGTCGAACACCCGCGCAGGGCCCCGATGATGCAACCGTTCGTGACCGGCGACCTTGATCACACAGCCATCCGGAGCGATGTTGCCTCTCAAGATGACGAGACCCCCAGTTGGCTTAATTGGGTTGGACAGAGGCCGAATGACATCTTGACCGGGCGTCTCGACGGCAGCTCCGGCAGCGTCGCCGAGGGTTTGGCCGCTCACATTCTTCTGCGAAGAATCCACATACCCCCCTCGGTGAGCCACCTGGCAATGACGGGGATCCCTCCAGCTTTGTGCATATCGACTGCGACGTACCTCCCACCGGGCTTCAGGTCTGCCAGGAGTGGCGTCCGCGAGCTGATGCGGTCGAAGTCGTCGATTTCCAAGGGAACACCAGCCTCTCGTGCCATGGCGAGCAAATGCAGTACGGCATTCGTTGACCCTCCGGTCGCCGCCACGATGGCGATCGAGTTCTCAAATGCCTTGGCCGTTAGCACATCACTGGGTTTGACGCCACGTCGCAGGATGTCCATGATCAACCTTCCGCATTCGAAGCTGACCTCGTGTTTTCGAGGGTCAGTTGCAGGAACACTGGACGAACCGAACGGCGAGAGACCAACAAACTCCATGACTGTGGCCATGGTGTTGGCGGTGTACTGGCCACCGCAGGCGCCGGCGCCGGGGCAAGCAACGTTTTCAATTTCTAACAGTTCAGCGTCCGTCATGCGCCCAGCCGCATTGGCACCGACGGCTTCGAAAACGTCTTGAATGGTTATGTCCTTACCTTTGTATCGGCCAGGTGCGATCGATCCGCCGTACAGAATCAAGGAGGGGACATCAAGTCGGATCAGTCCCATCGCCGCGCCAGGAATGGTCTTGTCGCAGCCCACCAGAGCCACGACCGCGTCAAACATGTATCCTCGGGCCACCAGCTCGATGGAATCCGCGATAATCTCACGGCTGACCAGCGAAGCCTTCATTCCCTCGGTTCCCATGGTGATGCCGTCACTAATGGCCACAGTGTTGAACTCCATCGGCGTTCCGCCGGCAGCTCGCACGCCTTCTTTCACCTTGGCCGCCAACTCGCGCAAATGAAAATTGCAAGGCATCGTCTCGATCCAGGTGTTGGCAATGCCGATGATAGGCCTAGCCAGGTCCTCTTCCGAGAATCCGATTCCTTTAAGATAGGATCGAGCAGGCACTCGATCCGGACCCTCCAGGATGACCTGACTTTTGTGCTTGGGATTGAGGGCCATACCGCCTCCGCCTGGCTTGGTTTTTGAGTTTGAAGACACCGTCACGCGTGGAATGGCCCTCAGACTCAGGTCCACATTCTAGCAAGTCTCATTCCGCTGGCCATGGATTTACCTTCGCGTAAGGGTCGGGGCGGGGTCTGCGCAGGACGCGAAGCCACTAGCGCACCGGGACACGCCGGGATCGTACACACTTCCTTCAAATGATGTCTAGCAGGGCCTGGCACAAGGGTGCGCCCTTCTTTTGCCGCCCCCAGCTCCAGCCGGAAAAACGGCACTCTTTACCGCCTCTAGGCGGAACTACAAACCAGAAGGGACTCGAACGCTCTGGGAAACTGCGCGCACCCTACCCTCGCCTGCGTCGGTGGAGCAATACATAGAGCGCGCCTCCACCGCCGTCATGCAATCGGGCTGACGTGTAGGCAACGATATGGCGACTCATTCTGCGGCTGCAAAGCCACTTCTGGACGTGCTCTTTCAGGACTGCCCTGCCTTCGAGCGAATGGTGGCCACGGCCATGAACGATGCGGATACATCCGTGACCTTTCTGAAGACTGTTACCGACGAAAGCCTCGAAGCGGCCTCGGGCCTCGGCGATGCCCAGCCCGTGAAGGTCGAGGTGAGCTTCGACGACAAAGTGACCCTGGCGTAAACGATCCAGGAAATGTCGGCCCTGGGGATTAGGCGTCCCCTCGACGTACTCTCCGCTCAAACGCAGGTCGATCGGTTGTCGGCCCTGTACGAATTCGATAAGAATGCGCAAACCGTCATCCTCGCTTTCCCGCGGGTTGGGAATTTCGATGGGCTCCGGTTGAGATAGGGGCACATCGCTCCAACCCAGCGGGGTCACATCTTGCGTCGACAACTCGAAGGCTTCTTCATCAGAAAGGACTTGTTCCTCTCGGAACCGTTCTGCCATAGGTTTGCTCACACCTGCAGAGGCTTCCCTTCTAGCGGAGTGAACGAGCTCTTTCAACTCCTGGAAGGAACGATAGATTGGCGACTTCATGGGATGCCTCCGATTCTCAATCCAGGTGGCACGAAAAAGCCAATTCCCGCTTCTGACGATGCCTTGGAATCCTCCGAGTACGGTAGAATATGCAGAAAGAGGACAACGAAACAGAACAGAGGCACAAAAAGGGGGGCCTGTGATCCAAATTCAGAAGATCTTGGTTCCGACGGATTTCTCCGAGTATTCCCAACACGCACTGAAATATGCGGTCGCCCTGGCTTTAAGTTTCAAGGCCAAGCTCTTTGTCGTCCATGTCTGGGACCAGCCTATCGTGGCCGCTCCGACCGAAACCTTTCATCCAGAAATTTGGGTGGAAGCGGAAACAGCCGAAAGAAAGCAGTTGAACCAGCTTACCCTGGAGCTGCGAGCCCAGGGGATCGAGGCAGCACCGGTGTTTGAATCTGGCAGTGCTCATAGCGAAATCGTCAGGATAGCTAAGGAGCTGGATGTAGATTTGATTACGCTCGCCACCCACGGACGCACTGGACTTGGCCATTTGGTCTTCGGATCGACAGCAGAGAAGATCATTCGACTTGCCCCTTGTCCAGTGCTGGTCGTAAAGCAGCCGGAGCACGAGTTCGTCAAATAAATCATTGTCCAAACCTACCTCCGATTCTCTGTGTTCCCTTTTCTTGGCACTCACTTCGGACAGCTTCTTTGCAAGCCGGGTAGTGTCATTGACCAGCGGGGCCCGTGGGTTTGGCCTGTCAATCAGTCTGGATCCCACAGCCCGCGTTGCGCTGGGCCGGATGATGCAGCGTTTTTGCCGGCCCTCAGCCTGCGTTTTTGCCAACTGGGTCTTAAGATACGCTCTTGGTCGTTGGCGAGGGTGGCTCCAGCCCGAGCTGTTGCATAAAGCTCATCGTGTCCCAGTTGACCCAAATCTCCTGAATTTTCCCGCCTGTCACCCGATAGACATCCATTCCGTGCACGGTCACTTTCATCCGGGTGGGATCGATTCCCATGAAGGTGCCTGTGTGCGTTCCGTGAGCAGTCCAGCGAACGAGGACACGATCACCCTCAGCAAAAAGATCATCCAAGGTAAAGCGTACATCGGGAAAAGCGGTGCGATAGATGATCACGAGCTTTCTGGCTCCGGCGGATCCGTTTTCCAGCGCTGGTGTGATCGGGTCGAAATTGTGAAAGGCGCAGGTGGGGGCGAAGATCTCATCGGCAACGCTCAGTGCTTCCTGACTCCAAAGCTCCTCACGATAACGGCGGGCGATCGCCTTGATGTCGGCCAACATGAGGCCTCCTCTCACGTCTGGTATGATGTCTGAAACTCCGAAATGGGATTCTACCAAAACTCCCAGGCCGTGGTAATGTCTAGCCGTAGCGAGCGACATCATACACACGGCTCGAGTGGTAGGAAGTAGAGAGCCGGAATCCCCTACTGGTCGCCAGTCCAGCCAATGCATTCCGTGAGTGCCTGGACGATACAGACATCGTCTTCGGAAAAGACAGTTCGCAGATCAAGCAGCAAGCGGTCATGTTCCACACGAGAGAGGATGGGAGGTGTCCTTGTTCTCAACTGAGCCTCTAGCTTGGCGGGAGACAGCGAGTCGCTGTGAATCGAAATGAGTTTTGACGGAATGCCACGGTCGGGAGCTGATCCCCCGCCGAGAACCGATTGTCCGTCGACGATCTCAACTTGGACGGAATCCGTAGGCGGAAGCTGAGCGATGATGGCTCGGGTGCGTCGCTCTATCTGTGCGACGGGTGTATGAATCATCCGGACTAAGGGAATCTCTTCGCCCTCACACTGTTTGAGGTAAGCAATGAGAGTTGTCTCCAGAACCCCGAGAGTCAGTTTGTCCACACGCAAAGCCCGAAACAGCGGGTTTCGCCGCAGCCGATGAAGGAGCATCTCCTGGCCGGCCAGGATGCCAGCTTGCGGACCGCCGAGAAGCTTGTCTCCACTGAAGCTCACGAGAGACACTCCGGCTCTTAGGCTCAAGCGCGGATCCGGTTCGTCATCGATCCCGAACGGTTTCAAATCGATCAGGCAGCCACTTCCCAGATCCTCCATGAGCGGAATCGATCTCTCCTGGGACAGCTTCAGCAGGTCCTCAAGAGAAGGTTTCGAAGAAAATCCTACAATGCGGAAGTTGCTGGGGTGAACACGGAGGATCATCCGGGTTTGCTCGTTGATTGCCTCGGCGTAGTCGGACAATTGTGTCTTGTTAGTGGTCCCCACTTCTCGCAGCAGGGCTCCGCTTTTTCGCAGGATATCGGGAATCCGGAAGGAATCGCCAATTTCGATCAGCTCTCCGCGCGAAATGAGCACCTCGCCACCTTCCGCCAGCGTATTCAAGCTCAAGAACAAAGCGGCCGCGCAGTTGTTGACGACAATCGCCCTTTCGCATACCAACAGCTCTTGGAGCAGACGATCCGCAAACACATCGCGCTTACCCCGATGTCCCTCGTCAAGATCGAATTCCAAGTTGGAGTACTGGCCGGCGACGGTCTTCAGGTTTTCTAAAGCCTTCTCGCTAAGGGGGGCACGGCCAAGATTCGTGTGGAGAATGACCCCCGTTGCGTTGATGACCTTTCGCAAAGCGGGCTCGGTCCATACGCCAAATTCAAGTTTCAGGCTGTCTACGGCGTGCTGGATCGGGTCGAACCCACTCGAATCTTTCGCTATACCCTCAATCAGATCCTGCCGAAATCTACGAAGGACCTTGCGCAACAGGCTCGCCACGAACGACCGGCTGGTCTGATGGATCAAGTTCAAGACCTCGGGCTCGTTCAACAGCCTGTCAATCGAGGGAATGTTGCGAAGAGACTGGTTCTGATTGTGGTTCATCCTGTTTGAGTCTTGCATATCCGTACCTGATGGCGTGCAATCCATCAACCACGCGAAGCATGCATGGGAGAGTCCGCCTCCGGCGAGCTGTAGGCTGGAAACCTGCGCAGAGAAGGGCGTTGCGCCATGCCTCGCTTAGTAAGGGTGAGGGATTGCAACGAAGTCCGTTTTCTGATTGCCCCTCTTCCGTCGGCGACGATAATATCTCAACGGATTTGATCAGGTAAATGTTTTGAATCAGGATCCTGAATGGACATTGACCAAGAACTCACTCATCTCGAAGATGGCATTCGACGATTGAAGATCGAATACGAAGTTTTCTTCAATGGCGGCTCCAACAAGCTTCCATTCGATCTTCGATGGCGAGTGGAGTCACTAATCAAGAAATACAGTGATTCTGGCAAGATGAGCTTCGCCCAGCGCTTCCGCTATAACGCGCTGGCAGCCAAGTTTCACTCCTACAGCGATCTGTGGCGGAGAATGGTCAGAAGCCGGGAAGAGGGCCGGCCCGTTTTCGGGACCCCGCCGCCTGCTAAGTTGGCTGGGGCCGAGAGAGGCTCCTCGTCGCAAACTGAAGACCGGGTGATTTGCCAGCTGGAGTGCAGTAATCCTGATGGCGAGGATGACAAGCTCCAGAGCCTGTTCAAGAGTCTCGTTGACGCCAAGTTGGAATGCGGCGAAAGGGCGGAAGGTCTCCAGTTTCAGTCTTTCAAGAAGCTCCTCGCAGAAAAGACGGCCAAGCTAAAGGATCAGCTCCAATGCGAGTCCGTTTGCTACATCATTTCTGTGGAGGACGGGAAAGTCAAGCTGACTGCAAAGGGAAAGAACTGAGCAGACAGTTCGATACTGCCACAGTCAGCGGGTGGCAGTGAGTCACATTTCAAACGGCAATCCTCGACGAATCTTCACTCTGCTATCTTGAACATTCAGCAAACTAGATACCTTGTCCTCCGGGGAGGACTGGTTTCGTTGTGCGTACTGGTGTCGGGCGTCGCTGCAGTCTGTTTGGCTTCGGTGTCGGACCCGCTCGCCAAGTCGGCTGGCTTTCAGATAACTGAAAGGGCTTGCCTTTGGATGCCTGAAGCCTTCCGGCGGGTGATGGCTCGGAATCTGCCCAGTCTCGAACGAGGCATTGGTCAGGTCTCGGAAAGTGACTTCCTGCCGGCGCCCCAGCGGTTGCGTCTGGAGAAGGAGATTGTTAGAGTGATGAATACGTGTGTTGAACAGCTTCGCTCGCGGCCCAATTTCCAGGAAATGGCGGAAGTCTTTGGCGCGCTGGCGCAGATGCTATTTGTACTGAACCTGCCGGAGCTGGAGGGTTCCAGCCAAGCGCAAATTGCTGTGCTGGTGAATACGATCCGCTGGAATAGCGCTTCGTTCCGGGTGGTCGTGTACAACGCTTCGGACCTCGCCCCCACTACGGAAGCGGTTCACAGCCTGATGCGAGAGATCCGGGATCGTCGCTCGGCCCTTTCCCTGCGATTTCGACAGAGCTATATGCGTGAGGCTCTGGAGGGTTCACCTGTCGAGCTTGACCCCAGGTCGCCCCTCTATGGCCTCGCTTCGTTGGTGTATTCCCATAGTGTTAATGATCTTGCTAGGATCTGGCTTTGGGTCTGGAAGTCAGCCAACGGCGACATGTCAGGGAGACTGAACTACCAGAGCCCGCAGTAAGGAAATGCCCGCGCAGCGCCAAACCACGCGATCGATGAAAGTCCTGCTTGTACGCCCTCGAATCATTCTTGGCGTTGAGTTGATGACGAGAACGACCACAAGGACAGGATTCAAAGGAGTTGCACCCGATGTTAGAGCGAGCCTTGGTCAGCGTTTCGAAAAAGGACGGATTGATTGATTTTGTACGAGGCTTGGTGGACCTCAAGATCGAGGTCATTTCGACCGGAGGGACCGCCAGGACGCTGCGCGACTCCGGAGTTGGGGTTAGGGATATTTCCGACCTGACTGGCTTCCCGGAAATCCTGGATGGTCGTCTGAAAACGCTGCACCCCAAGGTCCACGGAGGGCTGCTGGGCATGCGGGATAGCTCAGATCATCGACGGCAGATGGCCGAACATGGAATTGTTCCAATCGATATGGTTGTCGTGAACCTTTATCCGTTCGAAGAGACAGCGGCAAAACCGGGAGTCGCTTTCGGCGAGCTGATTGAGAACATTGATATCGGCGGCCCTTCAATGATTCGCTCGGCCGCAAAGAACTTTCGGGACGTCGTTGTCGTCGTTGACCCTGAGGACTATTCCTGGGTTCTGGACGAGCTCCGGCGAGATGCCGTTGGTCTGTCGCCGCAGTCCCGTTGCAAGTTGGCTCAGAAGGCGTTTATGCTCACTGCGAGATACGACGCAGCGATTGCCTCAGAACTGACCCGCTTCGGGGTTCAAGATCAGAGTTTTCAACGAACGACGGCTTTTCCTCAGAAACTCCTGCTGAATCTGGATAAGGTCACTGAGCTGAGGTACGGAGAGAACCCTCATCAGCAGGCGGCCCTCTATCGAGAAGGTTCGCATCACGATGCGATCTTGCCCGATGCGATTCAGCTACAGGGAAAAGAACTCTCCTTCAACAACCTGATCGACCTAAATGCTGCGTTTCACTTGGCGCGCGAATTCGAGAGCCCTTGCGCGGTCGTTATCAAGCACACAAATCCCTGCGGCGTAGCTACCTCCAGCCAATCCCAAGCTGAGGCTTACGTCAAAGCCAGGGAGTGTGATCCATTATCGGCTTTTGGCTCCGTTCTCGGATTTAACCGACTGGTGGACAAAGACACGGCCCGAGAGATCGCCCTAACGTTCGTCGAAGCTATTCTGGCGCCCGATTTCAATCCCGAGGCCCTCAGCTTGCTCGCCTCGAAAAAGAACCTGCGCTTGGTGAAGCACTCGCACACGGCCAGGAGCCTGCATCCCTGGGATTACAGGCGAATCGAAGGCGGATTGCTGGTCCAGGAGGCAGACCACTATTGTGTTCAGAGAGAACAGTGGAAACTGGTGACTAAACGGACTCCCACCGAGGAAGAGGCCCAAGCTCTGGAGTTCGCCTGGAAGGTAGTCAAGCATGTTAAGTCAAACGCTATCGTCTATGCCAATCGCAATCAAACCGTAGGGATTGGTGCTGGGCAGATGAGTCGGGTCGATTCGGTCCAGATTGGCATCTCGAAAGCGCTCTTGCCCATCCAAGGTTGCGTCATGGCATCGGACGCGTTTTTTCCATTTCGCGACGGCATTGACGTGGCTGCCAAGGCGGGAATTCGAGCCGTGATTCAGCCGGGAGGTTCAGTCCGAGACAGCGAAGTGATTCAAGCCGCGAACGAACATGAAATGGCCATGGTGCTGACAGGCGTTCGCCATTTCAAGCATTGAATTGACTTGAAGTGAAACGGCATGGGATAATTCAGTACTTTGTGGTTAAGGATTGGCCTGATGACACTTCGACTCAAGCGGTTTACAACAAAGAGATTCCTACCGACATTCCTACTTTGGGCATTTCTCGGGCCTGGGGACCAGGGGTGGGCTGTGGAAAAGAAGCCTGACGAGAAGAGAGAGGGCTCCCAAGCCGCATCGGCCGCTGAAAAGAATCCGCCAACTGACAGAGCTGCAAGCTACTATCACTTCAGCCTAGCCCGCGGCCTGGAAGAAACCGGAAATTTCTTGAGTGCAGTCGACGAGTATAGGAAAGCCGTTCAGGCTGATCCGCAGTCGGCCAGCCTTTACGTTGAGTTGTCCAATGCCTATCTGCGTCACCGTCAGTTCGGCAAAGCCATCCAAGAGGCCGAGAACGCCATTCGAGTCAACCCAAACAGCCTGGAGGCACACCGCCTCTTGGGAAGCATCTACTACAACCTCATCCGTAGCGAAGATCCGAACCGGTCACCGACGTCGAGCGAGTATCTGAAAAAGGCCATCCAGGAATACGAGACGATTTGCAACTTGGATGCCGACGATACCAACTCGTTTGTTGTCCTCAGCTTGCTCTATCGCTATGACGGCCAGGCAGAGAAAGCCGTTCAGACAGCCAAGAAGCTGCTCGACAAAGCACCTGCCTCAGAAACCGGCTTGGCGAACCTCGCTCAGATTTATTCCGAGCAGGGCAAAACGGAAGAAGCGATCAATGTTTTTAAGAAGGCACTGGAAGTAAACCCGGATTCGCCTCGAATTCTGGAACAGTTGGCCATTGCCTACGAGCAGGTCAAGGATTATAAGAGCGCCATTGACGCCTACCGGAAGGCGATAGCTCTTGACGAGGACAGCCTTGAGTTACGTAAAGGCTTGGCGCAAGCCCTCCTGGATGACAACCAGGAACAAGAGGCGGAAAAAGAGTTCCTGAAGATTCTCGAAGCCGATCCCGATGAGGGCTTGGCGTATTTTCGCTTAGCGCAGATCTACCGCAAGCGACGAGATTTCGACAAGGCCTTAGCCCATTACAACAAGGCGAATTCGATTCTGGTTGGCAGTTTTGAGATCTCGTTCCACATTGCCACACTCTATGAAGAACTGGGGAAGTATGAAAAGGCTGAAGAGCGTTTCCAGCAGTTATTGAAGTTGACCGAGAAGCCGGCGGGAGACTATTCGCAGTCAGAAAGGCAGAATCGAGGTGTGTTTCTTACCCACGCCGGTTACGTTTCGCAGCAGCTTGAGAAGTATTCTCAGGCGATTGCCTACTTCACCGAGCTAAAGACCCTTAATCCCGAGAACGCAGCCAGGTCGGAAGGCTACATCATTGACACCTATCGAACAACCAAGGAGTTGGACAAGGCCCTGGCAGCGTCCGAGCACGCCCTGAAGACCTATCCAAACGACAAAGACCTGAAGTTGCTGAACGCGGACTTGTTGAGTGAGACTGGGAAATCGGCTGAAGCCATCGCAATTCTGGAAAGGATGCTCAACGGCGCCGAGGATGACATTAAGGTTTACTCTGCGATGGTGCAGGTGTATCAGCGAGAAAAGAAGTTCAAAGAGGCCGAAAAGGTCTTGGTGCCTGCAGAGAAACTTTTCAAGAACAAAGAAACGTTTCATTTCATGCTGGGTTCAGTCTACGAACGCCAGAAAGACTACGAGAAGGCAGAGGGCACCTTCCGAAAGGTTCTCGAGATCAATCCAGACCACGCGGCTTCGCTGAATTATCTGGGTTATATGCTGGCGGACCGTGGCGTTCGCCTGGAGGAGTCGCTGGATCTGATCAAGAAAGCTGTGGACTTGGATCCTAACAACGGGGCGTACCTGGATAGCCTCGGATGGGCGTACTTCAAGCTGAATCGCATGGACGAAGCCGAGCTATATCTCAAGAAGGCCCTCGACCGCGTGAGGAAGGACTCGACCATCCACGAACACCTTGGGGATGTCTATTACCGCAAGGGCAAGTACGAGGAGGCTCGAGCTGCATGGGAGCTGTCTCTAAAATGCGGGCAAGACGAAGAAGAAATCAGGAAGGTACAGAAGAAAGTCGACGATTTGAAGGTAAAACTTGCTTCAGTGGAGAAGAAGTAATTCCATTTAGAAGGGGTTGGCTCTTTGTCGGCCTTCCCGTCAGCCCTCCCTGGCGTGAACGCTAATCTCAGGGAGTTTAGGAGAAAGCTCAATCGATGACGATTGGGCTTTTTTTGTGCTTGTGGCATTCAGTTGCATTGCTTTGCGGAGTTACGCCAAGATTAATCTGGGTTTGCACATTCTGGCCAAGAGGCCCGATGGATATCATGAGGTCCGCACGGCCCTCCAGACCGTGGGCCTGCACGACCGGTTGACTATTCAGCACATTGAGCAGCAACGGATTCGCTTCCAGTCCAATAGCCCGGAACTCGATCCAGCCGACAACCTTGTCGTCCGAGCGATTCAGCTCTTTCAGCAAAGAACGAAGATTCTCGGCGGCTTCCAGGTTTCTCTAGAAAAGAGGATCCCTTTGGGCTCCGGTCTGGGGGGAGGGAGCAGCAACGCGGCTGTGACGCTGCTCGGCCTTTGCAAGCTGTTTGACTTGAATCTCCCTAAGCAGGATTTGTTCGAGTGGGGCGGGCTGCTCGGTTCAGATGTCCCCTTCTTCCTGCTGGGTGGAACCGCACTTGGCATTGGGCGTGGCTCGGAAGTCTATCCGCTCGAAGAGCCGCCTCGAAAGCGTATTCTGTTGGCCATTCCGGCGAGTCGCGTTTCCACCGGAGACGCTTATGAACGCCTGAGTTTGCGGTTGACAAAGAGGTTAGGCGCCAGTATGATTCCCGTTTTCTGTGCAGGGTATTTGGACAGTCTGAATGGGGGAAGAGCGCAGGAAAACGATTTCGAGCGAGTTTTCTTCAAGGGTTTTCCTCAGCTCAGAAAACTGAAGCAAGATTGGCTGAAATGCGGAGCCGAAGCCGCGGGATTGACCGGCAGTGGGTCGGCTCTTTTCGGAGTCTTCAGTTGCGAGAAGACGTTGCTCAGCGCAGTTTCTGCTGCAGGTTGGGAAGCGCTTCGATTGATTCGAACTCATACTCTGAATCGGCTCCGGTACCAAAAGGGAATCGTGGAGTCTTTGGGCTGAATCGTTGGGGCGTCGTCAAGTGGTAAGACACAGGTCTTTGGAACCTGCATTCGGAGGTTCGAATCCTCCCGCCCCAGCCAAAGTTGCTGTGTTGCTTGTTCGGGTTGAGAAATCGGGCTAGTTCTTGCCCGGCGGCAGATAGAGTCTTCGTTGCGGTGGTTTGGGGAGTGAAGCGAAGTTGCCGGATAACCTGAAAATCTTTACCGGGA